>OGYJ01000022.1_pt1 | contig 127548 bp, 120 predicted proteins | sample 1576531 | NCBI WGS metagenome assembly OGYJ01 (sample SAMEA3541574, study PRJEB24748) | human gut metagenome | biome: human gut; feature: human-associated habitat; material: faeces | place: China | collected 2012 | reverse complement strand
TTTTTTTTGATTTTTTTCGAATTTACTCTTGACAAAAGTCATTACATATCAGTTTGAGTAAATATGTTTTTAAGAAGGGTGGGAGGAATCCCGCCTTTTTTGATACATTAATGGATCCCCTCCTGTCGATTGACGACGATTCAGAAATCATAGATGCCAATCGTGGCGTTTGCAATTCCATCGAAAAAACGGTATAATAATAAGCTGGTGTACTGGCAGATCCTTCTCTGATGGGATAAGAATCCGCCGGTACCGGAGGAAAATAGCTTGGCAATGTACAAAGGAGGAGAAAAATGTCTTTATGGAAGGCGATTTTACTGGGACTTGTTCAGGGATTGACGGAATTTCTGCCGGTGAGCAGCTCCGGTCATCTTGTTTTGATCAAGCAGCTTCTTCATGTGGATCTGGAAAGTGGAGGCTTGTTTTTTGATGTGATGCTTCATTTTGGAACATTACTGGCGATCTTCGTCGCATTCTGGGGCGATATCAGCCATTTGATCCGGGAAGGATTTCATATACTGGGAGACAGTTTTTCAAATGTGGGACGATTTTTTGAAAATTTAACCGGAAAGAAACGTCCGTATCATAAGATAGTCAGAAGCTCGTACCGTAAATACGTGATGCTGCTGATCGTTTCAACAATCCCGACCGGTCTGATCGGTGTGATCTTTAAGGATTATGTTGAGCAGGCCAATCAGATTGCACTGATCCCGGCATGCTGTCTGATGGTGACGGCTGTATTTCTGGTGATTGCTGACATGGTGGAGCCGGGCAGCAAGCGGCCGAAGAATATTTCCTATGGGGAGGCGGCAATGATCGGCATTTCCCAGGGCGTGGCAACACTGCCGGGAGTATCCCGCTCCGGAACGACGATCACGGCATGTCTGCTCTGTGGCTTTGACAAGAAGTTCGCAGTAAAATATTCGTTTATTATGTCGATACCGGCTGTACTTGGTGCTGTAGTTCTGGAGGTCAAGGATCTGGCGACGCTGACGTTAACACAGACGGATATTATCTACTGCATTATTGCGATGGTCGTGGCGGCAGTCTCCGGTTATCTGGCGATCCGCTTCATGATGGGACTGATCCGTGGAAGACGTTTTAAATATTTTGCGATCTACTGTGCCGTAGTCAGTGTGGCATCCGTGATCGCACTGTTGAGAGGATAAGGATAATCTGTTTTTTGGGATATTCGGATCGCATTATTGGGAGGACAATCTGCCGGGACATCAATCCCGGTATTATGTAAGAAATGAGGAATGAGGAAACATATGGCGGCAGCAAAGAAATCAACCGTAAGAAATTCAGGGGCTTCGTCCCGGTCTGCTTCCGGACGGGGGAGCACGGGAACGCGTAAAAGCGCAGGTTCCGGAAAACGTACATCGACCGGGAAAAAGACCTCCGGAAATAAAAAGCCTGCAGCAAGGAAATCATCGGGCAAATATAAAAGAACAGCCGAGGAGATCAACACATACAAGGATCAGCTTGCGTTTGAGACGGGAATTACCATTCTGGTTATCTCCATTATCAGCGTATTTTTCTATCTGAGCTTTTTCGGCTTATGCGGAAAGATCGGAATCATTTTGACAGGTCTGCATTTTGGTTTTTTCGGATGGATCTCGTGGCTGATGCCGGCGCTTGTGGTGATCGGCTATGTGTTTACCGTGGTCAATCCGGGAGACCGCCGGGTACCGCGTAAGCTCATCAGTGCCGGAGCATTTTTGATACTGCTCGGTGCTTTGACGGAGCTGATCCTCCGACCGGAGATTCTAACAGAATACTTTACCAGCAATCATGTATTGCATCATGATTATTTTCAGTGCCTTTATATGTCATTGGAGGATGTGGCAAAGTACGGAAAAGGCAGTGGTGGTATTATAGGAAGAGGAATCGCGGACGGTCTTTCTGCCTTGATCGGCAAGGGTGGCGCCGGAGCGGTACTGTTTGGACTGATCCTTTTGAGTGTATATATTTTCCATGGGCTTGAAATGATGGCATCCCTTCGCAAGCGCAATGCCTACAAGGAACAGATGGAAGAGGAGTACGGCAGATTTGTGCAGGAGGAGACGGATTACAGAGAACCGTCTTACCGTGTGATCCCAAAACGCAGACAGGAGCCGGCAGCTACTGCGAGAAACGAGGCTTCTCTGCAGGCAGTAGATCTGAAAGCGGCGGGAGAGCGGCTGGATGAGATGGAGGCAAAGGAGAAGGAAGAACGTCTTGCTGCGAAAAAGCAAAAGGAAGCGCTCAAAAAGCTGGAAAAACAAAAGAAAAAAGAGCAGGACGCTGCCGCAAAGGCATGGGAGGCAGCAAAGCCGGAGAACCGTAAGGACGAGGCTGACCTTAGTGTTCCTGTGGGAATGCAGGAGATTGCCGGTGAGCCGGTTGAGGAGCATCAGCATTCCGGAAATGCTTCCGAAAGGGATAAGCAGACGGACGAAAGCATGACGCGTGAGTGGCTGTCTGCAAACGAACCGACAGCGGCAGAGATGCCTGCGAAGGAACAGATTAAGTCCGAACAAAAGCCGATGGATATTCCAATCTACCGGGAGGAAATGAACCATAAATTCCGTGGTAATTCTGAGACGGAGACAGTTTCCGGTGAACCGACAGCGGAAACGGGAAGAGGCGCCTCAACCGGAAAAGAAACAGCATCCTTGTCCGGGAAAGCAGACCATACGGAAAGTGTGACCGGAACAGCAGGGAATGCCGGAATAACCGGCACAGCAGGCACCGCTGTTGCCAACGCTGCCGCAAATGCAGCGACAAACCACAGTGATTTAGAACCGGCTGCCGGGATGCAGGAGGAAGCTGCAGCTTCCCATGTGCCGGGAACGGTTCCGAGAAAGAAGTCTGCACCGAAGAAGCAGACAGCACATGGACGGATTGGCGGGGACGATTATGTTTCCGGTTCGGATACATTTAATGCATTAAATGACAGCAAGGTGGATAATCGAAAGATTCCATATCAGTTTCCGCCGATCGATCTGCTGAGTCTGCCACCGAAAGCGCAAAACGGCGTCAGTGATAATGACCTGCGTGAGACAGCGATGCGGCTCAAGGACACGCTGCAGAGCTTTAATGTTGATGTAGAGATGGGGGCTGTGACCTGCGGACCTACGGTGACGCGTTTTGAGGTGCTGCCGGCACAGGGCGTTCGTGTCAACAAGATCACGAATCTTGCCGATGATCTCAAGCTGAGCCTTGCAGCACCAAGCATCCGTATTGAGGCACCGATCCCGGGAAAGTCTGCGGTTGGCATCGAGGTGCCAAACGATATTCCGAGCGCAGTGCATTTCAGAGAGCTTCTGGAAGGCGAAGCGTTTGATAAGGCAAAGAGTCCGGTGGCGTTTGCGGTTGGTAAGGATATCGGCGGCAAGGTTATTGTGACGGATATTGCAAAGATGCCGCATCTGTTGATCGCCGGTGCGACAGGTTCCGGTAAATCCGTCTGCATCAATACGCTGATCATGAGTATTTTGTATAAGGCGGATCCGAATGAGGTTAAACTGATCATGATCGATCCGAAGGTCGTTGAATTAAGTTGTTACAACGGGATTCCACATCTGTTCTGTCCGGTCGTGACCGATCCGAAGGAAGCGGCGGCGTCCTTAAACTGGGCGGTGCGCGAGATGATGGATCGTTACAATAAGTTTAAAGAGCTTGGTGTGCGTAATATCGCCGGCTACAACGAGAAGATCAAGAGTGTGGAAGATGCGGAGGCGGCAGGCTATACGCATATGCCTCTGCTTGTGATCATCGTGGATGAGTTTGCCGATCTGATGATGGTTGCTTCCAAAGAGGTAGAGGATGCGGTATGCCGTCTGGCACAGCTTGCAAGAGCGGCAGGAATCCATCTGATCCTTGCAACGCAGCGTCCGTCGGTTAATGTTATTACCGGTGTCATCAAGGCGAATATTCCGTCCCGAATTGCATTTTCGGTATCCTCTGCCATTGATTCCAGAACCATTCTGGACAAGGGTGGTGCAGAGAAGCTGTTGGGAAAGGGTGATATGTTATTCTTCCCGTCCGGCTATTCCGAGCCGGTTCGTCTGCAGGGTGCCTTTGTGTCAGATAAGGAAGTATCCGATGTTGTTTCATTCCTTTGTGACCACAATGAGACGCCGGTTTACAATGACAAGGTGACCGAAATTGTGGACATGCCGGCAGGAACAGACAGCTCCTCCGAGGAAAAGAAATCGGATGTTGACGAATATTTCGAGGAGGCGGGACGCTTCGTGATCGATTCCGGCAGAGCGGCCGCAGGTCAGCTGCAGCGCAAGTTCTCCATTGGCTTTAACCGCGCCGGAAGGATCATTGACCAGTTAAATAAGGCAGGGGTTGTCGGACCGGCGGTTGGAACAAAACCACGTCAGGTGATGATGACTATGGAGCAGTTTGATGCCTATCTGGGAGGCAGTGAAGCGGAGAGTGGATCGGAGGATCCATATGCGCTGGCACATGATTTTGTGGATGAGCAGGGAAGCGAAGTGATAGAATGAATGTAGAGAATAGTGGATGCAAAGGCTTGCTGGTTACGAATGCTTTCTTAAGAACCGGAAAGTTTGTAGAACATTATGAATGGCTCAGAGAAGCGGCAGTACGGTGTGGCATGTCACTTCATATGACAGAGAATGATGAGCATCTCTGCTGTATTGGAGAGCCGATGGAGTGGCTGAACGAATATGACTTTGTAATCTATTGGGACAAGGATATTTCCTATGGGAAACAGCTGTCCGATTTTGCGGACAGACAGGGCATTCCGGTCTTTAATAAAATTGATGCGATTGCGGCGTGTGACGACAAATGTGAAACATATCTGAGGCTTGCCGCATGGAACCAGAGTCATACGGAGGAAAAAGTGAAGCTTCTGCCAACCATCGTGGCACCGATGACCTATGCTAATATCGGATATACAAAGTCCGATTTTTTGGACACAGTAGAAAAACGTCTTGGATATCCGATGGTGGTCAAGGAGTGCTTTGGTTCCTTTGGCATGCAGGTATATCTGGCACATGACAGAAAAGAGCTGGAGGAGCTTACAATAAAACTTGGCGGCGTACCGTTTCTTTATCAGAAATTCCACGAGGCAAGCAGCGGCCGCGATGTGAGACTGCAAGTTGTCGGAGATCAGGTGGTTGCGGCGATGGAGCGATATTCGGAGAACGGAGATTTCCGTGCCAATATTACAAACGGTGGCAGCATGAAGGTATATGAGCCGTCGGATGCGGAATGTCAGCTGGCGGTGCAGACGGCACAGATTCTGGGGCTTGATTTCTGCGGTGTGGATCTTTTGTTTGAAGAGAGCGGTGGTGTGGCAGATATTGTGTGTGAGGTCAATTCCAATGCGCATTTCAAAAATATCCACACCTGCACCGGCGTCAATGTGGCGGAAAAGATTATGGAATATATCCGAAACAAACTGAAATAATAGGCTGTTGTGAGAGGAATTCATACAAATGAAAAGGGCATATTTGATCTATCAAAAAGACGAAGCTGAGAAAAACAAAGGCTTTATTGAATTGTTCCGACAGGCAGGAAAGAGAGAAAAAATTGATTTTTCGTATGTGCCTGTTACCGAGTATCAAAAGGCATCCGAAGAGAAGCTTCCGGACCTGGTTCTGAACCGGACGAGAGATCCTGAGGTTAGCCGCTGGTATGAAGAAAGAGGGGTTCCGGTTCATCATGACAGCCGTCTGGTTGCACTTGCCAATCATAAATATCAAATGATACGGTATTTTGAGGAGAAGCTTCCGGAAACGGTGCGGCAGCATAAATGGTGTCCCACCACCAAGTTTGTACCGGATGCATCGAAGCTTTGCAGCGATGAAGCAGTGGAGCGATCTTTGACGGAGGGCTATGAGGTGATCAAGTCGGTTTCCGGGCATGGAGGCAGTGAAGTGTTTCTTATGGAGAACCGCAGGCAGTGGGAGCAGGTTCTTGCCGGCAGGGAGGTTATCCTGCAGGAAAAGATCGAATGCCACAGCAGCGATATGCGTGTGTATGTTCTATTTGGAGAGATTTACTGTGCGATGCTCCGGGAGGGAAAGGATGATTTCCGGTCGAATTTCTCTCTGGGAGGAAGTGTCCGAAAAATGGGACTTACTGATTTGCAGAGAAAATATATTGACTGTTTTATAAAATGTCTGCCGGAGTATGAAAAAGGCATGTACAGTATTGATTTTCTGCCAACGGATGACGGAGGTCTTCTGTTTGATGAGGTGGAGGAGATGGTTGGCTGCCGGATGCTGTATCAGCACACCGAATACGATATTGTCGCCGATTATATAAAGAAACTGGATTTATAGGTGGTATGCGGATACAGATGGAAAAGTATCTGTGTGGAATGGATAACTATTGTAATTTACATGTCATGTATGGTAAGATGATTAACATATGTTATATGACTTACGAATGGAGGATTTTTATGAAGACAGATATTGAGATTGCACAGGAAACCGTGATGGAACCGATTCAGAATGTCGCAGCACAGCTCGATATTTCGGCAGATGACCTTGAATTTTACGGGAAGTACAAGGCAAAGCTTACGGATGAGCTGTGGGATTGTGTGAAGGATAAGCCGGATGGAAAGCTGATCCTGGTGACGGCGATCAATCCGACTCCTGCAGGAGAGGGAAAGACAACCACAACTGTAGGTCTTGGTCAGGCATTTGCAAAGCTTGGCAAAAAGGCAGTTATCGCACTTCGTGAGCCTTCGCTCGGACCTTGCTTTGGTATCAAGGGCGGTGCTGCAGGCGGCGGCTATGCCCAGGTTGTACCGATGGAGGATTTAAATCTCCATTTTACAGGTGATTTTCATGCGATCACCTCTGCCAACAATCTGTTAGCGGCTATGCTTGACAACCATATCAAGCAGGGAAATGCGCTCCGCATTGATACAAATCAGATCGTATGGAAGAGATGTATGGATATGAATGATCGTGTTCTGCGAAACATCGTTGTCGGTCTTGGAAGACCGGTGGATGGCGTTGTCCGCGAGGATCATTTCATTATTTCTGTTGCTTCCGAGATCATGGCAATCCTTTGTTTGGCAGATAATATGAAGGATCTGAAGGAAAGACTGGGACGCATCATTGTTGCTTACAATTATGATGGAGAGCCTGTTTTTGCAAAGGATCTGCAGGCAGTCGGTTCTATGGCTGCTCTGTTAAAGGATGCGATCAAGCCGAATATCATTCAGACTGTTGAGCATACACCGGCATTGGTACACGGAGGTCCTTTTGCTAATATTGCGCACGGCTGTAACAGTGTCCGCGCAACGAAGACCGGCTTAAAGATTGCGGATTACTGCATTACGGAGGCAGGCTTTGGTGCTGATCTCGGTGCAGAGAAGTTTATGGATATCAAGTGCCGTATGGCAGGCTTAAAGCCGGATGCGGTTGTACTGGTAGCAACAGTACGTGCACTGAAATATAACGGCGGTGTTGCAAAGGAGGACTTAAGTGCCGAGAATCTGGAGGCTCTTAAGAGGGGAATCGTCAATCTGGAGAAGCATATTGAGAATGTTGCCAAATTCGGCGTGCCATGTGTTGTTACATTGAACCGTTTCGTGACAGATACGGATGCAGAGCTTGACTTTGTCAAGAAGTTCTGTGAGGAGCGCGGCTGTGATTTTGCGCTCTCCGAGGTATGGGAGCACGGCGGTGAGGGAGGAATCGCTCTGGCCGAGAAGGTATTAAATACACTTGAGAATAAGGAAAGCAAGTTTGCACCTCTTTACGATATAAAGCTGCCGATCAAAGATAAGATCGAGACGATCGCAAAGGAAATCTACGGAGCAGGAAGTGTCAGCTATGCACCGGCTGCTGCACAGGCGATTGCACGTCTGGAGAAGCTTGGCTATGGTGAGCTTCCGGTATGTATGGCAAAGAACCAGTATTCTTTATCGGATGATCCGAAGCTTCTCGGATGTCCAAAGGATTTCCCGATCAACATCCGTGAGGTTTATGTATCTGCGGGTGCAGGCTTTGTGGTTGCGATCACCGGAACCGTTATGACAATGCCCGGTCTCCCAAAGCATCCGGCGGCAGAGGGCATCAATGTGAATGAGGATGGTGTGATCACCGGCTTATTCTAAAACAATCTGGCACCATAAAAAATATAAAAACTGGCAGTTTTCATACTGTCAGTTTTTTTTTATGATAATACAAGTTGCAGGTCTCAACGAGAACCGGCAAATAATACATCACGAAAGAAGGACAATTACTATGACTAAGAACACAGAAACCTTATCAGGTGCAGAAGCAGTACAGGCTGGATTTTCCCACAGCAAGACAATCGAGATCACAATGGCAGCATTATTTATTGCGCTGACATATGTGGCAACCGCATTTATCAATGTGCGTATTCCGTTTCTGGCGGCCAATGGCGGTCTGATCCATCTTGGTAATATTCCGCTTTTTGTTGCGGCAGCACTTTACGGAAAGAGAACGGGAGCGCTTGCAGGAGCATTTGGTATGGGGTTATTTGATCTGACATCCGGATGGGTATCCTGGGCACCGTTTACCTTTGTAATCTGCGGGCTCATCGGATTTGCATTTGCAGTCGTTGCCGGCAAGAAGGCAGGAAAGGGACGCCTTGTTCTGGCTGTATTTGTAGCGGCACTTATCAAGGTGGTCGGATATTATATTGCAGAGATTTTCCTTTACGGAAGCCTTGTAGCACCGGTTACTTCTATTCCCGGCAATCTTGTTCAGATCTTTGTTGCAGGTGTGATCGCAGTACCTGTTATCCTGGTACTTCAGAAAGTGCTTCATAACTAATACCGGTAAGGAAGAGTTTGAGAGGAGATGGAATAAATGGACGTATTGAATAATACAGACATTAAGATCATGACACCGGGACCGACACAGGTCGCCGATAATGTGTACCGTGCAAGAAGTCTTCGTACGACCAATCCCGATCTGGATCCGGCATTTTATGATTTTTACAGAGATACCTGTCATTTGTTTGGCAAACTGATCCATACAAAGAACGCATGCTTTATCCTTGGCGGCGAGGGAATCCTTGGACTGGAGGCAGCCTGTGCTTCCCTGACCGAGCCGGGGGATCGTGTGCTTGTCATTGACAACGGTATTTTCGGAAAAGGCTTTGCAGATTTTGTTTCAATGTATCAGGGAGATCCTGTGACATGGTCGCTTGATTATCATAATCCGCTTGCGCCGGAAGTGCTTCGGGATTATCTGGAAAAGGATCATGCGTTTAAGTATGCAACGCTTGTGCACAGCGATACGCCGAGCGGTTTGTTAAATCCGGTGGAAGCATTGTGTCCGATCCTAAAGGAATATGGCATTTTAACTGTGGTTGATTCCGTGACAGGCATGTTTGCGGATGAACTTGATGTGGACAGGGCGCAGATTGATATTGTCTGCGGCGGTTCCCAGAAGGCACTCTCAGCACCGCCGGGACTTACTCTGGTAGCAGTCAGCGAGGATGCTTTCGCGGCAATGCATCAGAGAAAGGAACCAATCCGTTCCTTCTATGCGAATCTTCTGACCTTTGAGACATATTATGAGGATCAGTGGTTTCCATATACGATGCCGGTCAGCGATATTATGGGATTGCGTCAGGCACTGGAAAATGTTGCTTCTGATCCGGAGCATCTGAAGCGTCATGCGGTGATTGCCGCTGCAACAAGAAAAGCATTGACAGATGCAGGTCTTACGTTGTATCTTGAAAGTGGTTTCGCTTCTTCCGTAACCGTATTTTATGTTCCGGAGGGAATGAAGGCACAGGATATTTTAGACACAATGGTAAAAGAGCATCATATTATGATCGCCGGCTGCTTTGATGTGCTGGCGGGCAAGGTGATCCGTATCGGACATATGGGCAACAATGCCAATGAAGCAGATATGACTGTAACGCTGGCAGCACTTGATAAGACCTTACAGAGTCTTGGCTTTACAGGAAAGGCGGACATGGCAGAAGGCTTTACGTCATATATGAACGCACATAAATAGAACGACCGTTGTGGGAAAGGCATAGGTCATTTTCATGAAGCAGTTGAAGGAAGATCTGAAGAATCAGACATTTCATCCGGTTTATCTTTTATACGGAGAAGAGGATTATCTGAAGCGGATGTACCGCGACAGGCTCAAGAAAGCAGTCCTTGGGGATGGGGATGAGATGAATTATTCTTATTTTGAGGGGAAAGACATCGATTTTCCAACGCTTCGGGAAGCGGCCAATACCCTTCCCTTTTTTAGTGACCACCGTATTATCGTGGTGGAGAACAGCCGGATGTTTAAGAACGCTTCGGAAATGGCAGATTATCTTCCGCAGATGCCGGATACCACGGTCATTGTTTTCGTGGAGAAGGAAGTAGACAAGCGCAATAAATTATATAAGTACGTCAATAAAAACGGTGTTGCAGTCGAAATGACCACTATGACGGAACGGGAACTGAAGGCATGGGTGGCTGTGATCCTGAAACAGAACGGCAGGAAAATGTTAGAAAGCACCGCCTCCTATTTTCTGGAGCAGGTGGAAAATTCCATGACCAATGTGAAAAATGAGCTCGATAAGCTGATCTCCTACACAGAGGGACGGGAGGAGATCGTCAGAGACGATATTGATGCGGTGTGCAGTGTGCAGGTGACCGGCAGGATCTTCCAGATGATGGATGCCGTTGCCTCCGGCAATCAGGGGGAGACTCTGCGTCTGTATCATGATCTTCTGACACTGCGGGAAAGCCCGATGTCGATGCTGTATCTTCTGACCAGACATTTTAATGTGCTGCTTCAGGTAAAGGCGATGTCCGGCAGATACGATAAGTCTGAGATGGCAAAGAGAGCAGGAGTGCCGCCGTTTGCAGTCGGTAAGTATCAGTCTCAGTGCCACCGCTTTTCCGGGGAGAAGCTTCGACGAATGCTGGATGCCTGTATCGAAACGGAGTATCAGTTTAAGCGGGGCAGTATCGGAGACCAGCTTGGTGTCGAGCTTTTACTGATCTCCTTTGCACAATCCTGAGTATTTTTGGATATTTTTGAAAATAACAGTTGACAATACCAAATAAAGATGGTAATATACTAATCGTGCTCGCGAGAAAAGCTTGCGAGCGGATATGCGGAAGTGCTGGAATTGGCAGACAGGCTAGATTCAGGTTCTAGTTCGGATTTCCGAGTGAGGGTTCAAGTCCCTTCTTCCGCATTCTTTCTTATATAAAACTCCTATTTGAGAAACCGGATCGGTTTCTTTTTTTGATTTCATTGGTTTTATTCGTATTTTATCCGTTAAAAATATTTTCTGTTTTACTCCTGTGACAATCTTGTGAATTCGGAATAATTTCTTGACTTCTTATATATTTTCGGTAGAATAGAAAGTAGCGTTTTATTTTTGAACGTGATAATTACCGAGTGGAGGAGTAAACATGAATTCATCAAAAAAAATCATGAACAAGCAGAACAACGAGAAGGACAATAATGTATCTTCTAACGTATCTGCAGCAAAAGGGAATAAGAGATTGTCCGGTGGCGGCGTCAGTGATGTCAAGAAGATCATCATCGGTGCAGTCTGTGTGATCATTGTACTTGTACTGTGTATCGGTGTTGGTATTCAGCAGTTCCAGCCGAAGGTAGTTCTTACTATCAATAACACAAAGCTGACGATGGATGATCTGATGTACCCGATCTATGAGCGTGAGAGCGCATATCTGCCATATGACGAGATGTATCAGATGTATACAGGAAAGTCCATCTGGGACAACAACTACATGGGAAGCGATAGAAATGTAGATTCTTCTCTGGCTACAAACTCAGCCGGTTTAAAGCAGGAGATCATCGATGCGGAGACAGAGTATCAGATTCTTTATTCTGAGGCAAAGAAGGCAGGCTACAAGTTAAGTGCAGATGACAAGAAGGAAGTCCAGAAAGAGGTTTCCAAGGCACTTAAGGGTCTTTCCTTTACACAGAAGCTTCGTCTGAATATTTCCAAGAGCAAGCTGACAAAGCGTTTTGAGAAGCGTAAGCTTGCAGATAATTATAAGAACGACCAGACAAAGGAATTAGATAAGACCGTTGATGAGAAAGCAGCAATCAAGGATATTACCAAGAAGGATTACAGAGAGTACAAGGTACAGTGCTATGCATATTCTACCTCTGCGACAGATTCCAACGGAAAGGCAGAGAAGCTCTCTGACAGTAAGCTTGCAAAGCTGGAGAAGGAGTTGAAGGCATTATATGAAAAGTCAGCCGATGCCAAGGACTTCAAAAAGCTTCTGGAAGATGACAGCAAGTCTGATATCGATTTCTCTGATACAAGCTTCACGGAGAAGGACGGATGGAGCATGGTTACAGACAAGAAGCTTCTGAAACAGATCAAGGAAATGAAGAACAACGAGATTTCAGATATCATCAAGGACGAGAAATCAGGTCATGTTCTTTTCGTAAAAATGATTAACAATAATTCTCAGGACAGCTACAAGGATGCATGTGATTCAGCGATCCAGACTGCACAGAATGAAGCATATGACAAGTGGTATCAGGGCGTTCTCGAGAATTATAAGGTATCAGAGACTACAGATGTATGGGATGATGTCAAGATTGGTACTGTTACAACTGACATTGTTACAGCAGCAGATTTAGAGAAGATGAATCAGGATTCTTCTGATGCAACTTCAGGTAAGTAGGATACCGGTTGACAAAACATCCATTACGGCACTGATCAGAAACAGGAGGAAAAAATGGGACAGGTAAAAAGAATTTACGTGGAGAAAAAGGCTCCTTATGCAGTTCGCGCAAAAGAACTGAAGGAGGAAGTGAGACAGTATCTCGGGATTACCGCACTGCGTGATGTCAGAGTGCTGATCCGTTACGATGTGGAGAATCTCAGCGATGCCACTTACAAGCAGGCACTGATGACGGTATTTTCAGAGCCGCCGGTAGATAACTGCTACGAGGAAAGCTTTACAATGGATCCGGATGCATTCTGCTTTTCGGTGGAATATCTTCCGGGACAGTTTGACCAGAGAGCGGATTCCGCGGAACAGTGTGTGAAGCTCCTGAATGAAAAGGAGGATCCGGTGATCCGGTCTGCAACAACTTATGTATTTGAGGGAGAGATCAACGAAGAGGATCGCAGGCGGATCAAGGAATACTGTATCAATCCGGTGGATTCCAGAGAGACCAACGAAAAGAAGCCGGAGACACTGGTACAGAAGTTTGATGAGCCGGCAGATGTTGCAATTTTTGACGGATTCCAGAGCATGCCGGAGGATGAGCTTAAGAAACTGTATGATTCTCTGAATCTGGCAATGACATTCAAGGATTTCCTTCATATCCAGAAGTATTTTGCAGGGGAGGAGAAAAGAGATCCTTCCGTGACAGAGATCCGTGTTCTGGATACATATTGGTCTGACCACTGCCGTCATACCACATTTCTTACAGAGCTTAAGAATGTTTCTTTTGATGAGGGTTATTACAAGAAGCCGATCGAGGAGACTTATCAGGAATATTATGCAGCACATAAGGAGATGTTTGCCGGAAGAGACGACAAGTTTGTTTCTCTGATGGATATTGCACTTCTCGCAATGCGTCAGCTCAAGAAAGCCGGCAAACTGGATGATATGGAGGAGTCCGATGAGATCAATGCATGCTCCATTGTTGTTCCGGTTGAGATTGATGGAAAGGAAGAGGAGTGGCTTGTATTCTTCAAGAATGAGACACATAACCATCCGACCGAGATCGAGCCGTTCGGTGGTGCTGCAACCTGTCTTGGCGGAGCGATCCGTGATCCGTTGTCAGGAAGAGGTTATGTATATCAGGCGATGCGTGTGACCGGAGCTGCTGATCCGACTGTATCTATGAAAGATACACTTCCGGGCAAGCTTCCACAGCGTAAGATCACTACAGGAGCTGCACATGGCTATAGCTCATATGGTAACCAGATCGGACTGGCAACAGGACTTGTCAATGAGGTTTATCATCCAAATTATGTGGCAAAGCGTATGGAGATCGGTGCTGTTATGGGGGCTGCTCCAAGACGTAATGTAATCCGTGAGAACAGTGATCCGGGCGATATCATCATTCTTCTTGGTGGACGTACCGGTCGAGATGGTATCGGTGGAGCAACCGGTTCTTCCAAGGCTCACACAACTAAGTCCATTGATGTCTGCGGTGCTGAGGTTCAGAAGGGTAATGCACCGACGGAGCGTAAGATCCAACGTCTGTTCCGCCGTGAGGAGGTCAGCTCCATTATCAAGAAGTGTAATGACTTTGGTGCCGGTGGAGTATCCGTAGCAATCGGAGAGCTGGCAGATGGTCTTGAGGTAAATCTGGATAAAGTACCTAAGAAATACGCAGGTCTTGACGGCACAGAGCTGGCAATCTCTGAGTCCCAGGAGCGTATGGCGGTTGTTGTTGCAAAGGCTGACGTTGACAGGATGCTTGGCTTTGCGGCTGAGGAAAACTTAGAGGCTGTTGTTGTCGCTGAGGTTACCGAGAGTCCGCGACTTGTCCTGAAGTGGAGAGGAAAGACGATCGTTGATATCTCCAGAGCATTCTTAGATACCAACGGTGCACATCAGGAGACGGACGTTGAAGTAACAATGCCGGATCAGGATAAGAATTATTTCAAAGAGAAGAAAGATGCACACGATCTGAAACGTGCATGGTTAGATACACTGCGTGATTTGAATGTATGCTCCCAGAAGGGTCTTGTGGAGATGTTCGACAGCTCCATCGGTGCTTCTACCGTGACAATGCCGTATGGCGGAAAGACACAGCATACACCGATCCAGACAATGATCGCAAAGCTTCCGGTACTGGAGGGCAAGTGTGATACCGTTACAATGATGAGTTATGGCATGGATCCATATCTGACAAGCTGGAGCCCATATCATGGAGCCGTTTACGCAGTGATCTCCTCCGTGGCAAAGATTGTTGCTGCCGGCGGTGATTACAGCAAGATACGTTTTACTTTCCAGGAGTATTTCAGACGTCTTGGCACGGATCCGAAGCGCTGGGGTGAGCCGATGGCAGCCCTGCTTGGTGCCTACGATGCACAGATGAAGTTAGGCCTTCCGTCAATCGGAGGTAAGGACAGTATGTCCGGTTCCTTCAACGATATTGATGTACCTCCGACACTCTGTTCGTTCGCAGTAGATGTTGCAACGCTTCAGGATGTCGTTAGTCCTGAACTGAAGCAGCCGGGCAATGTGCTTGTTAAGTTTGATATTGAGAAGGACGAGTATGACCTTCCTGTATATTCACAGCTTATGTCCCTGTATGCAGCAATCACAGAGCTGATCCACCGAAAGAAGATTGCTTCTGCATATGCGGTTGGTTTTGGCGGTATCTGCGAGGCTGTCAGCAAGATGGCATTCGGTAATGAGCTTGGTGTGACAATGAATGACAGCTTATCCATTGATGAGCTTTTTGCAAAGGATTACGGTTCTATTATTGTTGAAATGACTCCGGAGGATTTTGCGGAATTAAAGATTGCCGGCAAGCAGATCGGAACTGTAACCGAGCAGCCTAACTTCGTAGCAGGCACAACCTCTATCTACATGAAGGAGGCATATGAGGCTTGGACCGGTCGTCTGGAAGAGGTATTCCCAACCAGATCCGGCGTTGAGCAGAAGGTATTAGAAGATACGCTTTATGATGCAAAGCAGGTATATACCGCACAGAGAAAGCTGGCAAAGCCAAAGGTATTTATTCCTGTATTCCCTGGCACAAACTGTGAGTACGATACAACAAAGGCGTTTGAACAGGCAGGAGCAGAGGTTGAGACGCTTGTATTTAAGAATATGACAGAGAGCCAGATCGTGGAATCTGTCAACGCTTTCGAGAAAGCGATCCGAGAGAGCCAGATCCTGATGTTCTCCGGTGGATTCAGTGCCGGTGATGAGCCGGATGGTTCTGCGAAGTTTATCGCATCTATCTTTCGTAATCCGAAGATCATGGATGCTGTTCATGATCTGCTTCAGCAGAGAGACGGTCTTGCTCTTGGTATTTGTAACGGATTCCAGGCACTGATCAAGCTCGGTCTTGTGCCATATGGTGAGATCAAGCCTCAGACGGCAGATGCTCCGACATTGACAACCAACAGCATTGGACGTCATATCTCCAAGTCTGTTTACACAAAGGTAGTTACCAACAAGTCTCCATGGCTGATGCGTGCAGAACTTGGTGGTGTGTATGCAATTCCTGCTTCTCACGGTGAGGGACGTTTTGTTGCACCTGAGAATGTGATCAGGGATCTCTTTGCCAACGGTCAGGTGGCAACACGCTATGTTGATCTTCAGGGCAATCCGACGATGGACGAGGAGTTCAATCCGAACGGCTCTTATGCAGCAATTGAGGGTATCACAAGTCCGGATGGACGTGTTCTTGGTAAGATGGCGCACTCTGAGCGTATCGGAGAAGGTGTCGCTGTCAATATTTATGGAAACCAGAATCAGCATATTTTCGAGTCTGGTGTGTCATATTTCAAGTAAAATGATGCAAAAATAAAAAAAATAAAAAAAAGTGGTTGACAAATCACACGCTTTCCGATAGAATACTACTTGTGCTTGAGACAAGCGGTTGTCGGAAAGCGAAATGCACGAGTGGCTCAGTGGTGGAGTATCGCCTTGCCAAGGCGAGGGTCGCGGGTTCGAATCCCGTCTCGTGCTTTTTTTGTACCCAAAAACGGAGAACGCGGTGTTTATAGAAGTTTTAGAAATATTTTGTTTTTCATTCATTGCATTTTGCCTGTTTGCTAGTATGATTAAAGAAGAAGTTGAATTGTGTGTCGGCGGATCATTCTTCGATTGCCGGACATAAGTGATTTGTTGATATGGAGGTGCCGTATGCGGGATTGGTTTCGCCGGTTTATGCAGGGACGTTATGGAGTAGACCACTTTTCACATTTTTTGGTAACATTAGCGTTTCTATTGATGTTTATTCAGTTATTTATCCGGCATGATGTTTTTAAGCTGATTGTCAGTGTGCTTGTCGTGATTATTTTGATCTATTCGTATTACCGTACATTTTCAAGGAATCATTATCAGCGGTATCGGGAGAATGAGTGGTATTTAAGACATCACAATCGCGTAAAGTGTTTTTTCAGCCGCGAGCGGAACAATATGCAGCAGAGAAAGACACATCGTATCTTCCGTTGCCCGAACTGCGGACAAAGTATCCGTGTGCCGAAGGGGAAGGGCAAGATTGCCATCACCTGCCCGATGTGTAAGACGGAATTTATCAAGAAGAGCTAGAGGGAGATCGGATGTTTGGTTACGTCATTCCCAATCAGGGAGAATTGAAGGTCAGAGAGCTGGAGGAGTACCGGGCATGGTACTGCGGACTCTGCCAAAGACTGCAGAAGGATCATGGCATTCTTGGCAGGATATCACTCAATTATGATATGACATTTCTGGCACTTTTGTTATCTTCCCTGTATGAGCCGAACAAGACGGTCAGCGAGAGTAATTGTCTGGCGCATCCCTTGCACAGAAGACGCAAGTATGATACGGTTTATGTTGGATATGCGGCGGCGATGAACATCCTGTTGACCTATTATAAATGTGTTGATGACTGGAAGGATGACCGTAATCTGCTGCGGGGCGGATACGGACTTGGACTGAAGCATGCCGGCAGGAGAGTTTCAGCCGAGTACCCGGACAAGGCAGAGACAGTACGAAGCTGTCTTGAGGAGCTTTCTGAGGCAGAAGAGGCGGGTGAGACAAACCTTGACAGAGTGTCCGGGATCTTTGGCAGGATCTGCGGGGAGATCTTTACCGTGGAGCAGGATATGTGGAGAGAGGATTTGTATTATCTGGGCTTTTATCTTGGAAAGTTTATTTATCTTCTGGATGCCTGGGATGATCTGGAGGACGATGAAAAGGAAGGCAGCTATAATCCGCTGCTACTTAATTTACCGGATCAGAAAGTGCTTCGGAGTAAGCAGCAGACACAGAACGTCCGGGAGATATTGACGCAGATGATCTCACGGGTATGCTATCATTTTGAACGTCTTCCGCTGGTGGAGGATGTGGAGATCATGAGGAACATACTGTATTCCGGCGTATGGACGAAATTTGACCGGCATACAGACAGAACGAATCAGGAGAAATGGAGCGAGAAAGGATGACAGATCCGTATCAGGTCTTAGGGGTTTCCAGAGATGCCTCTGACAGCGAGATTAAAAAAGCATATCGTACACTGAGCCGGAAGTATCATCCGGATGCCAATATTAATAATCCACATAAGGAAGAGGCGGAGGAGAAGTTCAAGGAGCTGCAGCAGGCGTATCAGCAGATCATTAATGAACGTGAGCACGGGGGCGCACAGAGCGGCGGTTCCCGGGGCTACAGCGGTTATGGCGGCTATGGTGGATTTCAGGGATTCGACGGAGGCTTTCGTGCAGAAGGGCAGAGTGAGGAATATGTGATGCATCTGAAGTCTGCCGCGATTTATATTCAGAATCATTATTACAATGATGCGATCAATGTGTTGAACCAGATGCAGGAGAGAACCGGTCAATGGTATTATCTGAGCGCGGTTGCCAATATGGGACTTGGTAATAATCTGATGGCATTAGAATACGCAAGGCAGGCAGTCATGCAGGAGCCATACAATCAGCAGTACCAGCAGCTTGTCCGCATGCTTGAGTCCGGAGGAACATGGTATCAGGGAATGCAGCGTGATTATCAGCCGTCCTTTGGTTGCAGCTCGGATCTGTGCCTGTATCTTTGCATTGGAGATATGTTTTGCAATCTATGCTTTGGCGGCGGTTATTATTGTTAAGAAAGGAGCGGGACAGGATGAGGGAGATGCGTTTTAAGATGGAGCGTCCGGGTCTTGTAAAGCCCGGAGATGCAGTGAATGTTACTGAGAAGAAAACGGCACTCAACTATAGTTATATCATTAATCCGGCGGTTGCCATGTCCGGATGCTACAAGCTTCCGCAACGTCTTAAGACACTGGACGGCGTGGTTAAGGATGTCGAGAAGACAGAGCGCGGATATTACGTCATTGTTGAGTTTGACGAGGATCCTGTAGAATAATAAAGGAGAGAGAAAATGATAACATTGGAAAGAACATCAGTGATGAACATGGAAAATGCCATGCGAGGTGCCAGAAACCCGTTAAACAGCTGGGCGAGAGGTGACAGTCATATCAATGAGCAGGGAGAGTTTGTGTTTGGAGAGAATGATCTGCAGCTTGCCAAGCGTTTGTGCCAGGCGGGCAATGATCATCGCAAATTTATCCGTCAGATATTTATCACGGTGGATATCACAGCCCCAATCTACTGGTGGAAGGAGTACGACACCTATAAGGTAGGCACTGTAGCCAATTCTACCAGCACCATGCATAAGATCCACAGCAAGCCGTTTGAACGCGAGGATTTTAGTATGGATCACATGGTCCCGGAGGCAGAGGCACAGATGGATCAGATGATCGAATGTCTGGAGCAGATTCGTCAGAAATATATGGAAACGAAGGATAAGGCGCTCTGGTACAGTATGATCCAGCTTCTGCCGGAGAGTTATCATCAGATGAGAACCTGCACGATGTCCTATGAGAATGCGATTGCGATGTATCGTGCCCGCAGAGGACATAAGCTTCAGGAATGGCATACCTTCTGTAACTGGATATGCGATCTTCCGTATTTTCAGGAGTTATTTCCGGAAGTGGAGAAGGTCTGAGCTGCGGAATCAGGAGTTGTATGAAATGCTCTGAACAGATAATAGGAAACTGTGGGCTGCGATGAATGCCAGAGACAGTTGACGCTTTTACGAAATAGAAAGATGAGGTTAAGAATATGTTAGAAGTAGGAATCAAGGGACATCAGGAAATGGTTGTAACAGACCGGTATACGGCAAAGACAATGGGAAGCGGAGTGATGGATGTATTTGCAACACCTGCAATGCTCGCTTTAATGGAGAAGACTGCATTTATGAGCGTGGCAGACAAGCTGAACGAGGGCTGTGGCACAGTTGGCACGAAGGTGGAGATTGAGCATGTTGCTTCTTCGCCGATTGGAATGAAGATCACCTGCGACAGCAAGCTTGTTGCTATTGAGGGAAGAAAGCTTGTATTTTCCGTGGAAGCTTATGATGCAAAGGGATTGATCGGAAAGGGAACGCATGAGCGTTTTATCATTGAGAGCAAGAAGTTCCAGGAAAAGACTGACCGTAAGCTGGAGGGTTAATAGAATGACATAGAAATGAGTTTGTTAGTCCTATCTATCATAAAGGGTGGAACCGACGTTTTGCCCTCTGGAAATTGCGAAGCAATTCTCGGAGGAATCGCACTACGTTAAGAATATTTTCCGATATATTAAAAAGCTATGAGCATTGAGACTCATAGCTTTTTTGCTTGCCGGAAAGAAGCAGGAAAGCATCTTCCGGCGTCGTATTATAATAAGATAAAGAAACTTGATTTATCGTTTGTTGCTGTTTCTCCAGATATGAAGCTTATCTGCCTCTGCGATCAGCTGATCACGGAAATCAGGATGTGCAACGGAGATCAGAGCCTCTGCCTTCTGCCAGGTTGAAAGACCCTTCAGATTGACAATGCCATACTCTGTAACGAAGTAGTGGATGTTTGCTCTGGTATCCGTAACGATGGAGCCGTTGCTTAAGGTTGGCTTGATACGTGATGTTACAGTGCCATCCTTTGTCTTAAAAGTAGAAGACATACAGATAAAGCTCTTGCCGCCGTTGGAAAGATAAGCGCCCAGAACGAAGTCGAGCTGTCCACCGGCACCGCTAATGTGCTTGATACCTGCTGACTCTGCATTAACCTGACCGAACAGATCAATATCAACGGCATTGTTGATGGACATGAAATTATCCAGAGAAGAGATCGAACGGATATCATTGGTGTACTCAACAGGAGCAGCCATACATTCCGGATTGTTGTTCAGGTAATCATAAAGCTTCTTGGTTCCTGCAGCGAAGCCGTATACCTGACGCCCCTTATCGATATTCTTTCTCATACCGGTGATCTTACCTGCCTTGGCAATGTCAACAAATGCATCGACATACATCTCGGTATGTACACCAAGATCCTTCAGGTCAGACTCGGCGATCAGGGAACCTACTGCGTTTGGCATACCGCCGATACCAAGCTGGAGGCAGGCTCCGTCAGGAATCTGATCAACGATATATTTTGCGACAGCGTGGTCGATATCAGTAGCAGCTCCGCCGCCACCCAGCTCATAAAGCTCTGTGTTGGAGCCTTCTACGATGAGATCGACATCCTTGATGCTGACACAGTTATCAAAGCCGCCCAGGCAGACAGGCATGTTCTGGTTTACCTCGACGATAACCTTCTTGGCAGAACGGATGCATGCCATTGCATGAGAAGGACTTGGTCCAAGGTTGAAATAGCCGTGTTCGTCCATTGGAGCAACCTGAAGCATAGCAACATCAGGCGGTGTCTGTGATTCGCGGTAATATCTTGGAAGCTCGGAATAACGGATCGGAGCATAGAAGCTGAAGCCCTTGGCGATCGCCTTACGCTCGATACCTCCCATGTGCCATGAGTTCCATGCAAAATGAGCGGCAGGATCCTCGATTTTAAAGATCTCAGGCTCTTTCATTAAAATTCCACCCCGGATATTAACACCGGTCAATTCCGGCATACGCTTTGCCAGTGCCTTATCAAGATCGATAACAGTTGTTGCAGCCCAGCCGTAATCAACCCAGTCACCGGATTTGATCTCGCGGACGGCATCGTCTGCACTGACGAGTTTTTTCGAATACATTTCCTTGTAATCCATGATTTCCTCCATTCTGTGATGAAGCATCATCACATTTGATTTCTCGGTAGATCGTATAAGATCACCTGTGGGAAGAGCAGTCTTATGAGAAAACTTTTCATTTGCTCTGCACTTTCTACACATATAGGTATAGAATACCACTTTTTGATACGGCGCGCAAATGTTAAATACATGCAATCAGCAGGGGGCAAATCAGCAGGGACTGGCAGTTTGGAAAAGAGGTGGCAGGGCGGCAGCCCTATTTGTGCGGTTTGCACGGTAATATGGGAAAAAGGCTTGCCATTTTTGGAAGTTTGATATATCATTGAGAGTAGTTAGGTCACTAATGTGGTTAATAACGATAAAAATAGTACATACATTTTTCGTCATTTTTCACAACCTGCTATGCAGGAGTGGCTGTATAAGAAAATAGAAGGAGGATTTTTTATTATGGCAAAGAAAATTGTTTTAGCAGGCGCTTGTCGTACCGCTATCGGAAAGATGGGTGGAGGACTCAGCAAGACTCCGGCTCCTGTATTAGGTTCTGTAGTTATCAAGGAAGCTCTGAACAGAGCCGGTGTACCGGCTGATCAGGTAGATCATGTATACATGGGCTGCGTAATTCAGGCAGGTCTCGGACAGAACGTAGCACGTCAGGCATCTATCAAAGCTGGTCTCCCTGTTGAGACACCTGCTGTAACAGTTAACGTAGTATGTGGTTCCGGTCTGAATTGTGTCAACATGGCTGCTCAGATGATCGAAGCAGGCGATGCTGATATCGTTGTTGCAGGTGGTATGGAGAATATGTCTATGGCTCCTTACGCAATGATGCAGGGTCGTTACGGATACCGTATGAACAATGGTAAGCTCGTTGATACAATGGTAAACGATGCACTCTGGGATGCATTTAATCAGTATCATATGATGATCACAGCAGAGAACGTTGCTGATGAGTGGGGTCTTACCCGCGAAGAGCTCGATGAGTTCGCAGCAAACAGCCAGCAGAAGTGCGAGGCAGCTATCGCAGCAGGCAAGTTTGATGATGAGATCGTTCCTGTACAGACCGGTGTTGATCGCAAGACAAAAGAGCCGATCATTTTCTCTAAGGATGAGGGACCACGTCCAGGCACAACAGCAGAGGGCCTTTCCAAGCTGAAATGCTGCTCCGGTAAAGAGGGCGGTGTTGTTACAGCCGGTAACGCATCAGGTATCAATGATGGTGCAGCAGCTGTTGTAGTTATGACAGAAGAGAAAGCAAAAGAGCTTGGTGTTAAGCCTATGGCTACATTCGTAGCCGGAGCACTTGGCGGTGTTCGTCCTGAGATCATGGGTGTTGGTCCTGTTGCTTCTACAAAGAAAGTTCTTGCTAAGACAGGTTTTACAATTGATGACATTGATCTTATCGAGGCAAACGAGGCATTTGCAGCACAGTCTGTAGCAGTTGCAAGAGACTTAAACTTCGATATGTCTAAGGTAAACAAAAACGGTGGTGCTATCGCACTTGGACATCCTGTTGGAGCTTCCGGATGCCGTATCCTTGTTACACTTCTTCATGAGATGCAGAAAGAGGGAGCAAACAGAGGTCTTGCTACTCTTTGTATCGGTGGTGGAATGGGCTGCTCTACAATCGTTGAAGCTTACAAATAATTAAAAAGGAGATACACTACTATGGATTTCATTTTATATGAAGTAGATGGTGCTGTTGCAACCATCACGATCAATCGTCCAAAGGCACTCAATGCTCTGAACAGCCAGGTTCTTGATGAACTGGATCAGACACTGGATGCGATCGATCTGGATACTGTAAGATGCGTGATCCTGACAGGCGCAGGAGACAAGTCTTTTGTTGCAGGTGCTGATATCGGAGAGATGAGCACACTGACAAAGGCAGAGGGAGAGGCTTTCGGTAAGAAAGGAAACGATGTATTCCGCAAGCTTGAGACTCTTCCAATCCCTGTGATCGCTGCAGTAAATGGCTTCGCTCTTGGTGGCGGCTGCGAGATCTCTATGAGCTGCGATATCCGTATCTGCTCTGAGAATGCAATGTTTGGTCAGCCTGAGGCTGGTCTTGGTATCACACCTGGTTTCGGTGGTACACAGAGGTTGGCAAGAACTGTTGGTGTAGGTATGGCTAAGCAGTTGATCTATACTGCACGCAATATCAAGGCTGACGAGGCATACAGAATCGGTCTTGTAAATGCAGTTTATCCACAGGAGGAGCTGATGGAGCAGGCAAAGAAGATGGCATCTACCATCGCAAAGAACGCTCCGATCGCTGTCCGCAACTGCAAGAAGGCGATCAACGATGGTCTTCAGGTAGATATCGATCAGGCAATCGTGGTCGAGGAGAAGCTTTTCGGTGACTGCTTCGAGACAGAGGATCAGAAGGCTGGAATGGGTAACTTCCTTGCACCAAAGGATCAGAAGGTAAAGGTTGTACCATTCAAGAATTGTTAGTTTAATCCGTAGGGATTATCATACAGTGGAGGAATGGACGTTATGTCCGTTTCTCCAAATATAAAAATGGAGGTTATAGACAATGAAAGTAGGCGTTATTGGTGCTGGTACTATGGGACAGGGCATTGCTAAGGCATTTGCTCAGAATGAAGGCTATGAGGTAGCACTCTGCGATATCAAGCAGGAGTGGGCTGAAGGCGGTAAAGAGAAGATCGCTAAGGGTTATGACAGACTTGTTCAGAAGGGCAAGCTGACACAGGATGCAGTAGATGCAATCCTTGGCAGAATCACACCGGGCTTAAAGGAAGATCTTTGCAAGGACTGTGATCTGATCGTTGAGGCAGCTTTTGAGGATATCAACGTTAAGAAGACAACATTCGCAGAGCTTGACAAGATTGCTAAGCCGGAGTGTATCTTCGCTTCTAATACATCAAGCCTTTCTATCACAGAAATCGGAAATGGTCTTACCCGTCCAATGGTAGGTATGCATTTCTTCAATCCTGCTGACCGTATGAAGCTTATCGAGGTTATCGCTGGTGTGAATACTCCTGCAGAGACTGTAGATGCGATCAAGAAGATTTCTGAGGAGATCGGAAAGACTCCTGTACAGGTAAATGAGGCTGCCGGCTTCGTAGTAAACCGTATCCTGATCCCTATGATCAACGAAGCTGCATTCATCAAGATGGAAGGTGTTTCTGATATCGCTGGTATCGATGCTGCTATGAAGCTTGGTGCAAATCATCCAATGGGACCTCTTGAGTTAGGTGATTTCATCGGTCTTGATATCTGCCTTGCTATCATGGATGTACTTTACAATGAGACAGGCGACAGCAAGTATCGTGCATGCCCACTTCTCCGTAAGATGGTTCGTGGTGGAAACCTCGGTGCTAAGAGCGGAAAAGGTTTCTATGTTTACAATGCTGACCGTACAAAGACTCCGGTTGATGCTCAGTAATTAAATAAGAATTAAATTTAGGAAAGGTGGTAAAGCAAATCATGGATTTTACATTAAGTAAACAGCATGAGATGGCGAGACAGCTTTTTAAGGATTTCGCTGAAAATGAAGTAAAGCCTCTGGCACAGGAAACTGATGAGACTGAGGTATTCCCACAGGTTACAGTTGATAAGATGGGAAAGAACGGATTCCTTGGAATTCCGGTACCAAAGGAGTTCGGCGGACAGGGCGCTGATATTCTGACATATATTATGTGTGTAGAGGAACTGTCTAAGGTTTGTGGTACAACAGGCGTTATCGTATCTGCACATACATCCCTTTGTGTAGATCCGATCCTCACATACGGAACAAAGGAGCAGAAAGAGAAATTCCTTCCTCCTCTCTGTAATGGTGAGAAGCTTGGTGCATTTGGTCTTACTGAGCCGGGTGCCGGTACAGATGCACAGGGTGCACAGACAAAGGCTGTTCTCGATGGAGACGAGTGGGTGCTGAACGGTTCCAAGTGTTTCATCACAAACGGTAAGGTCGCTGATGTTTACATCATCATCGCTGTTACTGATATTACAGAGGACAAGCGCGGCAGAAAGAAAAAGAACTTCTCCGCATTTATCGTAGAGAAAGGAACTCCGGGCTTCTCCTTCGGTACAAAGGAGAAGAAGATGGGTATCCGTGGATCATCTACATACGAGTTGATCTTCGAGGATTGCCGTATTCCAAAGGAGAACCTGTTAGGTGTCCGCGGTAAGGGATTCCCAATCGCTATGCATACTCTGGATGGTGGACGTATCGGTATCGCTTCACAGGCTCTTGGTCTTGCTGAGGGTGCTCTGGAGAAGACAATTGAGTACACCAAAGAGAGAAAGCAGTTTGGACGTGCTATTTCTGCTCAGCAGAATACACAGTTCCAGCTTGCAAATATGGCTACAAAGATTGAGGCTGCTAAGGCTCTTGTATACAAGGCAGCTCTTAAGAAACAGGAATTTGCAAATGGTGCAAAGGTTTCTTACTCTGTTGAGGCAGCTATGGCTAAGCTTTATGCTGCTGAGGTTGCAATGGAGGTTACTACCAAGTGTGTTCAGTTGTTTGGTGGTTATGGATATATCAGAGAGTACGATGTTGAGCGTATGATGCGTGATGCAAAGATCACAGAGATCTACGAGGGAACTTCAGAGGTTCAGCGTATGGTTATCTCTGGTGCTCTTCTCCGTTAATAGAAACAATGGATTCACTGAATAAAAATAAAAGACAAGGAGTGACAAAGCTGTGAAAATAGTAGTTTGTATTAAGCAGGTTCCAGATACAAAGGGCGGAGTTAAGTTCAATCCGGACGGTACTCTGGACAGAGGTGCTATGCTTGCCATCATGAACCCGGACGACAAAGCTGGTTTGGAAGCAGCACTCAGAATTAAAGACGATATGGGCAAAGACAATGTGGAAGTAACCGTTCTTACAATGGGTCTTCCAAAGGCAGAGGAAGTTCTCCGTGAAGCACTTGCTATGGGTGCTGACAAGGGTATCCTTGTAACAGATCGTGTGCTCGGTGGTGCTGATACATGGGCAACCTCTACAACAATTGCCGGTGCTTTGAGAAATATTGATTATGATTTGATCATCACAGGCCGTCAGGCTATCGATGGTGATACAGCTCAGGTTGGTCCTCAGATTTCTGAGCATCTGGATCTTCCTGTTATCTCTTACGCTAAGAACATCAAGATCGAGGGTGACAGCGTTGTAGTTGAGCGTCAGTTCGATGACAGATATCATGTACTGAAAGCCAAAATGCCATGTCTGATCACTGCTCTTTCTGAGTTAAACGAGCCTCGTTACATGACTCCGGGTGGAATCTTCGATGCATATGAGAAGGAGATTACAGTCTGGGGCAGAGCAGATCTTAAGGATGTAGATGATTCTAACCTTGGTCTGAAGGGTTCTCCTACAAAGATTGCAAAGGCATCCGATAAGGTTAAGAAGGGTGCTGGCGAGGTAGTTACTCCAGATTCTCCGGATGAGGCAGTAACATACATCATGAGTAAGTTAAAAGAGAAGCATGTAATCTAATCAAAATAAGGAAAAGTGGTGACAATAATGAATTTAGAAGAATATAAGGGTGTCTATGTCTTTGCACAGCAGGTAGACAATGAGCTGAGCAGCATCGCATTTGAGCTGCTTGGAAAAGCAAAGGAGCTCGCTGCTCCTCTGAACACAGATGTTACAGCCGTTCTGATCGGTTCTGATGTTAAGGGTCTCGTAGATCAGTTAGCAGAGTATGGTGCTGATAAGGTTATCGTTGTTGACGATCCTGAGCTGAAGGAATACAGAACAGAGCCATATGCACATGCATTAGCATCAGTAATCAATGAGTACAAGCCTGAGATCGTTCTGGTTGGTGCTACAGCAATCGGTCGTGACCTTGGACCTCGCGTATCTGCACGAGTAGCAACCGGTCTGACTGCAGACTGTACTGTACTTGAGATCGGTGATTTCCCTCTGAATGCAATTCCGGGACAGGAGCAGAAGCACAATCAGCTTCTTATGACTCGTCCTGCATTCGGTGGTAACACTATCGCTACAATCGCATGTCCGGATAACCGTCCTCAGATGGCTACCGTTCGTCCAGGTGTTATGCAGAAGATCGATCCGATTGCCGGAGCTAAGGCTGAGGTGATCGAGTACAATCCTGGATTTACTCCGGACAACAAGTATGTTGAGATCCTTGACGTTGTCAAAGAGCTTTCTGATACTGTAGATATCATGGATGCAAAGATCCTCGTATCCGGTGGCCGTGGTGTTGGAAGCGCAGAGAACTTCAAGCTTCTTCAGGATCTGGCAGATGTTATCGGTGGTACCGTGAGCTGCTCACGTGCCGTAGTTGATAACGGCTGGCTTCCAAAAGAGCTCCAGGTAGGTCAGACAGGTAAGACCGTTCGTCCTAACGTATACTTTGCAATCGGTATTTCCGGTGCAATCCAGCATACAGCAGGTATGGAAGAGTCTGACATCATCATCGCAATCAACAAAGATGATTCTGCTCCAATCTTCGATGTAGCAGACTACGGTATTGTTGGCGATCTGAACAAGATTGTTCCTAAGCTCACAGAGGAGCTGAAGAAGGTAGTGAAATAATTAACGTTGTAAAAAATCCTTCTTTCACATAGAATGTGAAATGAGTATCCCGTGGAGATTTTCTCTGCGGGATATTTTTTTTTGCTTTTTTTACAGGAAACGGGAAATCATTATGTAAAGTTTAGATAAAGTTAAACTCTTTTGACTTGTGCTTTAAGGCATATTTCGGTATAGTATAGTAGTATTTATGTATAGCATGATATAATTGTGCATACGCGACAGGCATGCCGGGAGAGCAGTGGTGCAGTCTGCCAATATAATGAGTGTCCGTTAAGGGCGCGGGATGGAGGAAACATGTTAGAGATATTAAAATCACTATTATTTGGAATTGTAGAGGGAATTACGGAATGGCTTCCGGTCAGCAGTACCGGTCATATGATCCTGTTTGATGAGTTTGTACAGCTTAATATGTCAGCGGCTTTTAAGGAAATGTATCTGGTTGTGATACAGCTTGGTGCGATTCTTGCTGTAGTATTATTATTCTGGGATCAGATATGGCCGTTTCAGAGTGGGGCAAAGTACGATGGAAGCAATAAGGTACTTCCGGGATGGATCAAGGAAAATATCTTTGTTATGTGGTTAAAGATCGTTGTAGCATGCGTTCCGGCAGTGATCATTGAGCTGGCGGCAGGTGACTATCTTGAGGCGTTGTTCTACAACTATAAGACAGTATCGATCATGCTGATCGTTGTCGGTATTCTTTTCATTATCGTGGAGGACTGGAATAAAAAGAGAACTGCAAAGATTACTTCCATCGCAGATATTACATATCAGACTGCGTTTCTGATCGGTGTATTTCAGTTGATCGCAGCCGTATTTCCGGGAACGTCCCGCTCGGGGGCAACGATCATAGGAGGACTGATTCTCGGACTTTCCAGACAGATTGCGGCAGAGTTTACATTTTATCTTGCAATCCCGGTTATGTTTGGTGCAAGTCTGATCAAGCTGTTAAAATTTGGATTTCACTTTACCGCTTTGGAGGCAGGTGTGCTTGCAGTCGGCATGATCGCTGCATTTCTTGTATCCGTTGTTGTGATACGGTTTCTGATGGGTTATATTAAGAAACATGACTTTAAAGTGTTTGGCTGGTATCGTATCGTACTCGGCGTTGTGGTACTGGCAAGCTTCGCATTTTTTCTGTAAGAATAATGCTGCAGTCGTTTTGCAAGTATGAAATCTTTGTGATTTTTGATGCGGAGGATTTGACAGATGATGGTCTGTGCATTAAGATAAGGATGGATCGTTGTATACTCGATTATATGACGGACTTATCGTAAAGATAGGAGGAATGTACATGGATTTTCGCAGAATTGATAAAAATACCGTACAGTGCATTTTATCCGAGGAAGAAATGAGTGCATACGGTTTTCGCATAGAAGATTTCTTTTCCAATCAGGAAAAGGCAAGGGAGTTTCTGGAACATCTGGTGGAGCGTGCCGAGGAAGAGATCGGTTATGAGGCGCACAGCGGGATGGTCTCCATGCAGATCATGAAGCTGCCGGATAACGGCATCGTGATCACATTGTCTGAGAGAGATAACAGCGCAGACGGTTTTCAGAATATGTTGCAAAATATTCACCAACAACTCGCTTCGATCCTTGGTCCGGAGGCAGCAGATCAGCTGATGGAGCAAGAAGGGGAGGCAGCCATGGAGATGGCAGCGAATATCGAGAATGCAGAGGATACGGAGCAAGGAGCGAAGTATACAGATGCAGACGATACATATGCCGGGGAGCGTGGACAGAGAAAGACGAATACGAAGCTGCTTACGGCACCGCGGGTACTCCGGTTTGAGTCTCTGCGTCCGTTGGAGAAGCTTGCGGGAGCACTTAACATGTCAAAGCCGGTGAGCAGTTCCGTGTATTTTGATCCGGATAATGATCATTATTATCTTGTCGTCAAAAAGGGAAGAATGAATCTGCAGGAGTATATGGTTCTGTGCAATGCATTGAGGGATTATGTGAGTCCGGAGGAGTATTCTGTGCAGTTGTATGCAGAGCAGTTTTGTAAGGAACATTTTGAGATATTTATTCCGAAGAATGCTCTGGGCATTTTGAAAAATATAGAGACAGGAATGGATTAACATGAAGTATGATTTTGATCTTGAGGAACGTCGGTTTTCCAAGCAGTTTATATTAAAGCTTCTGATCACGCTTGTTGAGGCTGTGATCGTTGTTTTTCTTGCGTTTACGATTACCAGATACGGGCTTGAGAAGATGACGGTATCCGGAGAATATATGAGTCCAACCTTGAAGTCGGGGGACTGTGTACTGATCAATAAGCTGTCCTATCGTTTTCATAAGATTCACCGCAATGATGTGATCGTTGTGAGACAAACCGGTTCGGAACACAGTTATTTTTCATTGGAGCGTGTGATCGGTCTGCCCGGAGAGCGGGTGCAGATCAAGGAAGGACAAGTCTATATTAATGACAAAAAGCTCAAAGAAAAGCTTTCGTATCCTTTGATGGATAACGGAGGGTTGGCTGAGGACGTCGTCACGTTGGACAAGAATGAGTATTTTGTGCTGGGAGATAACCGGAATGAGTGTGAGGACAGCCGGAATGCCGCAGTCGGCAATATTTCCCGCAAGTCCATTGTTGGAAAGGCATGGATCCGTATGAATTCGTTTACGTTTGTGGGGATGATCAATAACTTCCGGAAGGAAGATACAAGCAGTGATTTACAGTGATCAGGGTGTCATGGGCGGGCTGTGATATTTTGATCTTATTATATGATGCAATCCGAGGCATTATATTTTATAATATTATAGTAATCTGCCTGATTGCGTGGCAGATGTCAGAAAGGTGCAGGTAAAAAGTATGGAATTTCAGTGGTATCCGGGACATATGTCGAAGGCAAAGCGTGCCATGCAGGAGGATCTCAAGCTGATCAATGTGATCATCGAGCTGGTGGACGCCAGAGTACCACTTAGCAGTAAGAATCCGGATATTGATCCCATGGCCAATGGCAAATCCAGGATCATCCTGCTGAACAAATGCGATCTGGCAGATGCGGCAGTGACGGCACAGTGGAAGAAATATTACGAGAAAAAGGGCTTCTTTGTGGCTTTGGTTAATTCCAAGCAGGGAAAGGGCGTAAAGCAGGTCAACGAAGTGATCCAGAGTGCGTGTAAAGAGAAGATTGAGAGAGACCGGCGCAGAGGCATTTTAAACCGTCCGATCCGGGCGATGATCGTTGGTATTCCGAATGTCGGAAAGTCGACCTTCATCAACAGCTTTGCCGGAAAGGCGTGCACGAAGACCGGTAATAAACCTGGCGTGACCAAGGGAAAGCAGTGGATTCGCCTGAATAAGAACGTGGAGCTTTTAGACACACCGGGTATTTTATGGCCGAAGTTTGAGGATCAGACGGTGGGACTTCGATTAGCATTTATCGGTTCTATTAAGGACGAGCTGTCCAATCAGTATGAGCTGTGCCTTCTGTTAATGAAGTATCTGCAGGAGCATTATCCGGAGGCGGTTCCGAAGGCATATCAGATTGAGGCAGATGATAGTGAGGTTGTTCTTTTGGAACGTGTTGCAAAGCGTAGAGGATGTCTGAAAGCAGGCGGTGAGTATGACTTGGATAAGGCAGCAAATTATGTGATAGATGATTTTCGCAATGGTCGTCTTGGTGCGATCAGTCTGGAACAGCCGGAGCAGTAAATTGCTTTTGTAGGGGGAACAGTTATGTACGACGAGAAATTAGTCGAAGACAGTCTTGCATTTGCGGAGGAGATCAGGGCAAGATTAGAGGGGAAAAAGGCAGCGTCGCAGATGCAGGCGCAGCAGAGTATAAAGCCGCAGACAACACAGCGTCAGACAGCACCAACACCGTCAGTGACGGCATCACAGATACAGGCACAGCAGAGTGCGAAAGCACCGGTGACAGCTGCACCGAAAAAGCAGGTGACACCGCAGGCAGATGTTGCTGCAATGGTACAGCCCCGGAAGAGCATAAAGCCGCAGACAGCCCCGCAGATGACGATGACAGCACGGATAGCACCGACATCAGGACAGGTACAGTCGAGTGCAAATGCACGGGTAGTACCGAAGTCTGCAACGGTACAGGCACAGAAGAGCCCAGCCTCAACACCGACATCCGTAGCAAAGCAGCCACAGGTACAGCGGAGCAAACAGCCGCAGGCAGCCTCAACACCGCAGGCAGCACCGGCATCAGCACCGGCAGCTGCAAAACCGCAGGTAGCATCGGCATCAGCACCGGCAGCTGCAACACTGCAGACGGCATCGACACCGGCACCGGCAGCTGCAACACCGCAGGTAGCATCAGCACCAGCACCGGCAGCTGCAACACCGCAGACGGCATCGACACCAGCACCGGCAGCTGCAACACCGCAGACGGCATCGACACCAGCACCGGCAACTGCAACACCGCAGGCGGCATCAACATCAGCACCGGTATCACAGCAGCAGGCAGTAAAACAGTCGACAGTAACAGCAGCACAGATGCAGCCGCAGCAGAGTGCAAAGCCCAAGATGGTATCTGTACAGTCTGCACCGGCACAGGAAGCAGTGCAGCAGCGTATATTACCGGAGGGACAGATCAACCGCCAGAGCATTCCTGATACAGCCCCGGAGAAGATGGATGCGTCCGGAGCAGCGGCAGCAGATATCCGGCTGCAGTCGGAGACCGGAAACGCAGAGGTTCCGAAAGTGGAAGCCCCACCGAAGAAAGAGCATCTGATTTCTGTCAGCACATCGACGTCAAGACCGATCCGCCCAAAGACATCTGCACTTGATACAATCTCGGAAGAGACAAAGTCCATGGATGCACCGGAGGAACAGGATCATACCGTAGAGATTACGATCAAGCTTGATGTGGCAGGCATCAAAAAGAAATTCTCCGATTTTAAGAAAAAGCTTGCCCCGGAGGAGAGAACTCTGGAGGAAGTAAATGCAGCAATGGAGGAGAACCGTCACCTGCAGGCAGAAAAACAGCAGGAGAAAGCAGAATCTGCCGCCGAAAAGGGAGCAAAGCTTGCTCAGAAAACTGCCGTAGCGGCAAGCAGTATGGGCAAAAAGCTTTCCGGCATGCTTCACAAAAAGCCGGAAGAAGCAGCCACGATGGAGATGGATGGAGTCGTCAATGCAGAAACGGAAGCACAGGCAATGGATGGCGAGATCGTACAGCTTGAGGGTGAAGCGGTAGAGGAGAACCGTTTTGCAGAGAAACTCAACGATCTGAAGGAGGTTATTCCTCAGAAGGCCGGAAAGGTAACTGATTGGGTGACAACAGTTGTTATTATTGCATTCTGTATCGGAATCGCATATTTCCTGGCATCCTTTGTAACAACCTATGTGGCACATCAGACAACCGTAGAGGGTGAGTCGATGGAACCGACGCTGACGGATGGTGACAGTGTGATCATTCAGAGACTGTCCTATTATTTTGCGGATCCAAAGAGATATGATGTAGTGGTATTTCCGGTAAGCTATGATGATGGAACCGCTAAGAAGACATATTATATTAAGAGAGTGATCGGTCTCCCGGGAGAGACGGTACAGATCATTGACGGCAGTGTTTACATCAATAATGAGAAGCTGGATGATGATGTCTACGGCGCAGCTGCGATCAATGAGGCGGGCATTGCAGAGAATCCACTGGTTCTCGGTGAGAATCAGTATTTTGTGATGGGTGATAACCGCAATATGAGTACAGACAGCCGTAATTCATATGTCGGTCTGGTCAACAAAAACGACATTATTGGGGAGGCATGGCTTTGCACATGGCCGCTGAACCATTTTGGTGGAGTTAAAAAATAAATCCATTAACGCCTCTGTGAAAGCAGGGGCGTTAAATAAAACGCAAAATAAACAGAAAAGAAAAAAGAGGCGAGACTGTGAAACAGAGCATAGAGGAAATAGAAAAGAAGCGAGGCTGTGAAACAGGGCATTGAGCAAACAGAAAAGAAACGGGAATTTCAAACCGAACAAAGAGCAAAAAGCGCGATTGCTAAATAGAATGTAGAATAAAATCGAGAGGAGAATACGCAAGATCATGAAATCAATCCGGGATATTAAAGAAGAATTTCAGAATGCGGCGGATCTGGCAGAAAAGGAACGGATCGCACAGTCATACAGTGAGGATAACAGAAAGGGAGTTCAGGATCTGATCGTAAGAGTGAAAAAAGAGAAGGAGAAGCTTGCGGCGGAAATTACACGTCTTCAAGAAATGAAGTTTTTTGAGCGCAAGTATGCGGATTGTTCGGCAATCTGTGGAATCGATGAGGCGGGAAGAGGACCGCTTGCCGGACCGGTTGTTGCAGGTGCCGTGATCCTTCCCAAGGATTGTCAGATCCTGTATCTGAATGATTCCAAACAGGTGAGTGCATCAAGAAGAGATGAGCTTTTCGATGAGATTCGGGAAATGGCGGTTGCAAGTGCGGTTGGAATTGTAAGTCCGCAGAGAATTGATGAGATCAATATTCTTCAGGCAACTTATGAGGCGATGCGTCAGGCAATTGATGGACTTGGCATAACACCGGATATGTTGCTTGTGGATGCCGTGACGATACCAAATGTTTCGATCCGGCAGACAGGAATCATTAAAGGGGACGCCAAAAGCGTATCGATCGCAGCGGCAAGTATTCTAGCCAAGGTGACAAGGGACCGTATGATGGAGGAATATGATAAGCTGTATCCGGAATACGGATTTGCAAAGCATAAGGGCTATGGCTCCAAACAGCATACGGATGCAATCCACGAATATGGTCCTTGTCCGATCCACAGACGGACATTTATTCATAAGTTTATATAGAGTTGACGGTCTGCTCTGCATTAAAATTTGTATAGACAGGTTTCGACGGAAGGAAGATTTTATTTTGCGCTACAGGGATTGTGGTCGTGACAGGAAGTTTACAGACGTGGAATGAAAGGAGAGGCTATATGGAACAGGACGGATTTCAGTATTTTCACAGTCCGAACCGGGAGAAAAAAACGGCGGTTGCTCTGGAATATGAGCCGACGGATCAGGCACCGAAAGTCATCGCATCCGGACAGGGTTATATTGCAGAAAAGATCATTGATACGGCGAAGCAGTCTGACATTCCGGTACATAAGGATGAGAAGCTTGCGGGAAGTTTAAAGAATATCGAGATCGGGGAATACATTCCACCGGAGCTTTATCAGGTGGTGGCGGACGTGCTTGTCTTTGTGGATGCTATGGATCATATCAAGGATAAGGTGATGGATCACCGGAAGGAACGATAAAATTAAGCGTAAATTAAACAGAATGATTTGACAAATGCCGGCGGTTGTCTAAAGAGAATGTGAGGAAGAAAGCACCGGCGTGAAAAGGAGAACAATGTATAATCGACGGGAGATTGGGAGTCATTATGAGGATATTGCGGCAGAATATCTGGAAAAGCAGGGCTATGTGATCCTGCAGAGAAATTACCGTGCCGGGCGTCATGGCGAGCTGGATATCATTGCCGAGGATCCGGCAGGACTGCTTGTGATCTGTGAATGCCGTTACCGCAGGAAAACCGGGTATGGTGATCCGCTGGAATCGGTGAATATGGCAAAGCAGAGGCAGATATGCCGCACAACGCTTTATTATTACAAAGAGCATGGTTACGGAATGGATCATGCCTGCCGATTTGACGTGATTGCCGTCAGCGGAGACGGGTCGCTTTCACATATCAAAAACGCATTTGAATTTATATGATGCCGCGGTAGAAAGTATAAAGGAATTTATACAGCAAAACGGGTTAAATGGAGATTGATGGAATGGAACAGAAACTGATACGGAAAAGACAGGACGAATTTGAGGCGGAGGGAAAGGAATATGCCGCATATTATGACAATGAGGAGACGATTCTTGAAGAGAGATCGAAGGTTCCTTATCTTCATTTTGGCTCCTTCGACCGGCAGGAATGGCTGCAGCTTTCCTTTTCAACAAGACTTGGGGGCGTCAGCGACGGATATCTTTCCTCGTTGAATCTGGGCTGGGACCGCGGCGAGGGACGGGAAAATGTTTGTGAGAATTACCGCCGTTACTGCGAGAGCATCGGAGCGGATCATCAAAAGCTTGTGCTGTCGGATCAGGTGCATGAGACAACGGTAAAGTATGTGGATCCGAATTTTTGTGCCGGAGCGAATATCGAGAAGAAGCTAAAGGCGGTGGACGGAATGCTTACAGACATTCCGGAACTGCTGCTTGCAACCTCCTATGCGGATTGTGTGCCGTTATTTTTCTGTGATCCCAAGAAAAAGATCATCGCATCCTCGCATTCCGGCTGGAAAGGAACGGTTGCAGGGATCGGTGAGGTGACAGTACACAAAATGCAGGAGATGGGCTGTACACTTTCAGATATCGAGGTGCTGATCGGACCATCAATCTGTCAGAGCTGTTATGAAGTAAGCGGCGATGTGGCAGAGCAGTTTCTGGAGAAGTACCCACAGGAAGAAGCTTCTCAGATTGTGACGGAAGGAAGGGTGACCGATGAGGGAGAACAGAAGTATCAGCTTGATCTTTGGGCAGCAAACTGGTTCTTACTGAAAAAAGCAGGCATTCTGCCGGAGCATATTCATCTGTCCGGTGTCTGTACCTGCTGTAATTCAACGTTATTATATTCTCACCGTGCGAGTCACGGGAAGCGGGGCAATTTAAATGGTTTTATCCGTATCAGAGAATGGATCAGATAGAACCCTGTTCCTTTAAGCGTGTTTCCACAAGCTCCTGAATGCGGCTTGTGGCATCCAGAATGTTATTTACGGAAGTATCATGATTTAAGGTGTCAATGATCAGTGAGATGTATGCACTCATGTCGACATTCACATAATATTGCTTATGAAGAAGTTCATTTGGTACATGAACCAGGTTCGTTGTATAAATGTTATCGAAAAGCCCCTTCTCATAAGCGGCATCGATTTCATCCAGTCCATTGGAGAAAAGACCGAAGGTTGCGCAGATGATAACCTTGGAAGCACCGCGCTTCTTAAGCTCTGCGGCAGCATCCATGATCGTCTGACCGGATGCGATCATGTCATCTAAAAGGATGATGTTCTTACCGGCAAGATCATTACCGAGAAATTCCACGGAAACGATCGGATGATCTCCGTTGACTGTGATCGAATAATCCTTTCTGCGGTAGAATGTTCCCATATTGACACCGAGCAGGCTGGCGTAATAAACAGCACGTCCCATGCCGCCCTCATCCGGACTTACGATCATCAGATGCTTATCGTCTACCGGCATATCCGGATTACGATCAAAGATCTCACGGATGAACTGATAGGAGGTATAGAAATTATCAAAGCCGTGGATCGGAATCGCATTCTGAACACGGCTGTCGTGTGCGTCAAAGGTAATGATCGTCTCCACACCCATCTCTGTCAGCTCCTGAAGTGCCTGTGCACAGTCCAAAGACTCATTTGCCATACGGACATTCTGACGTCCCTCATACAGATACGGCATGATAACTGTGATACGTCGTGGAGAACCGCCACATGCCATGATAACTCTCTTCAGATCCATAAAATGATCGTCCGGAGACATCTGTGAGATGCTTCCATGCATTTTGAAAAGCTCACTGTAATTGACGGTGTCTGCAATAATGAACAGGTCGGTTCCTCGGATCGACTGATTGATCACGGCACGTCCCTCGCCGGTACCAAATCGTGGACAGTCATAGGAAACCAGATAATCGTCACGGTCATATTCCTGCATCTTAAAGGAAGAATTGCGGATGCCCGCTTCTGAAAGTGCTTTGTGGCGTCTCTCGATAATAAGCTGGTTGACCTTCTCGCCAAGTTCCTTACAGTTGTTTAATGCAATAATTCGAAGTGGGGCTACCAATAAAGAGTCATGATAATTTATATTTGACATAATCGTTCTCCAATCTGAAATTTTCAATCCTATTCAAAAATATATCGCTTTTGGACGTATCCGTCAATGGTTTCCTTTTGCAATTGGGTGTGAATTTTTCTCAAAGGGCTTTTCATTTTTAATGGTTTATGTTATAAATTAATATGGCTATGTGTGTTTACTCTGTATTTGATCCGTTATTCATTTATTTAAGATTTTGGAGGTATTATTTTGAGAAAGATAAGTAAAACAGCACTTTCCGTGCTTTTATGTGTAACAATGGTACTCACATCCGGCTGCAGTATTGGCAGCAAGAGTAAGAAGGAGACAGAGAAGAAGGCTTCCGAGTATGTCACTCTGGGCGAATATAAGCAGATTTCCATGAAGAAGTCTGATGTTGATGAACAGGTACAGAAGCAGATTGATTCGACGTTAGATTCTTATGCGGAGTATAAAAAGAAAAAGTCCGGCAAGGTTAAAGATGGCGATACCGTCAATATTTATTATGTTGGTAAGATGAACGGAAAGAAGTTTGACGGCGGTACCTGTACCAAGAAGGAGAATCCGGACGGATATAACCTTACGATTGGCTCCGGTACCTTTATTCCGGGATTTGAGGACGGCTTGATTGGTGCCGGCGTCGGTGAGAAGCTTGATGTTAAGGTGACATTTCCAAAGAGCTATCCGAATAATCCGGACATGGCAGGGAAAAAAGCCGTATTTACAGTAACGATCAATTATATCCAGGGCAAGAAGATACTTCCGAAGCTTACGGATGCGTTTGTCAAAAAGAACCTGACTTCGTATAAGTCATTAAAGGATTATAAGGATACACTGCGTCAGCATTCTCTGGAGGATCTGGCATGGGACAGCGTTTACAGTGCTTCCAAGGTGAATGAGTATCCGAAGGCAAGAGTTAATGAGATGTATAAGCAGCTCAACACCTCGATTGTATATTATCTGCAGCAGAACAACTACACGATCTCCGATTATCTGTCTGCACAGAATACGACATCGTCGGATTTTAAAAAGGAGCTGACAAAGACGGCGAAGGAAGATGTCGGTAAGCAGCTTGTTTACGGAGCCATTGCAGAGAAAGAAAATATCGAGATTTCCGATAAGGATTATAAGACAGAGCTTGACAGCTATCTGTCAACCTATAACTGCAAGGATGAGGATGCATTAAATGAGCAGTTTCAGAATTTCTACGGCACGGATGCCAAGCAGCTCATCATGGATGATCTGTTATACAAGAAGGTGAAGACCTATCTGGCAGATAATGTTGTAGAGAAATAATCAGGTAAGGAGGAGCATGTAAAATGGCGAAACCAATTGTGGCGATCGTAGGACGTCCGAACGTCGGTAAATCCACATTATTTAATATGATGGTCGGGGAACGTCTTTCTATCGTTAAAGATACACCGGGTGTGACAAGAGACAGAATTTATGCAGATGTGACATGGCTGAATCACAGCTTCACACTGATGGATACCGGCGGAATCGAGCCGGAGACTAACGATCTGATGCTTAAGCACATGCGTGAGCAGGCCGAGATGGCGATCGAGATGGCAGATGTTGTGCTGTTTCTGACCGATGGCAAGACCGGTCTGGTCGATGCGGATTATCAGGTGGCAGATATGCTGCGCAAGTCCCGCAAGAAGGTGGTTCTTGTAGTAAATAAGATCGACAATTATGAGAAGCAGATGATGGATGTATACGAGTTTTACAATCTGGGTATCGGTGATCCGTTCCCGATTTCTTCCATCGGTAAGATCGGTGTTGGTGAGATGTTAGACGAGATCGTGCACCTGTTTCCGGAGAATCTGGAGGAGGAAGAGGATGAGCGGCCGAGAGTGGCGATCGTTGGTAAGCCAAACGTTGGTAAGTCCTCGATCATCAATAAGCTTCTGGGCGAGAACCGCGTGATCGTATCGGACATTGCGGGAACAACCAGAGATGCGGTTGATACTGCTGTGACCTGGGAAGGCAGAGAGTATGTCTTTATCGATACGGCAGGACTTCGCCGTAAGAACAAGATCAAGGAAGAGATCGAGCGTTATTCGATCCTTCGTACGGTGTCTGCCGTAGAGCGTGCCGATGTGGTCATGCTTGTGATTGACGCAACAGAAGGAATTACGGAGCAGGATGCCAAGATCGCAGGAATCGCTCATGACCGTGGACGGGGTATGATCATCGTTGTCAACAAATGGGATGCGATCGAGAAGGACAACAACTCTGTCAAAAAGTACACCAATGAGATTCGAAAGGTCTTGTCTTTCCTGCCGTACGCAGAGATCGTATTTGTTTCTGCCAAGACAGGTCAGAGACTGCCAAAGCTCTTTGATACGCTCGAGGTTGTGATCCAGAATCATTCCCTTCGGATTGCGACAGGTGTCCTGAACGACATTCTGGCAGAGGCGGTCGCTATGCAGCAGCCGCCATCAGACAAGGGACGCCGGCTTAAGATTTACTATATGACACAGGTCAGCGTAAAGCCGCCGACATTTGTTATTTTTGTCAACAGTAAGAAGCTGATGCATTTTTCATACACCAGATATCTGGAAAATAAAATACGTGAGGCGTTTGGATTCTCCGGAACGCCATTGAAATTCTTTGTCAGAGAAAGGAAGGAAAACTGATCATGACAGCATATATTATCTGTTTGATCGTGGGATACTTCTGCGGATGTATCTCCATGGGTTACTTTGTAGGAAGATTTTATCATATGGATATCCGTACAAAAGGCAGCGGCAATGCCGGTACAACCAATGTGCTGCGTAACCTTGGTAAGATTCCGGCGCTCATCACGTTTGCCGGCGATCTTGTCAAGGCGATCATACCGATCCTTGTGATACGTCTTGTATTTACGCCGGAGCAGTGGTATCTCTGGTGTCTGTATTGTGGGCTTGGTGTTGTTCTGGGTCATAACTATCCGTTTTATCTTGGATTTAAGGGCGGCAAGGGCATTGCCGTGACAGCAGCGGTTGTCATGTCGGCATGTCATCCGCTGATGATTCCGATCGGACTGGCGATCTTTATCGTGATGGTTGCGCTGACACGGTATGTATCTGTGGGATCTTTGTTTGTGGCATGGTATATTCCGGCTAATACATTGATCTTATACAGGGACAACCCTTATTTTGTACATATGATGATCTTAAGCCTGATCTTCACGGCTCTGGCGTACTTCCAGCACCGTAAGAACATTGTACGGCTGATCCATGGCAATGAAAATCCGCTCTGGGGCAATAAGAAGGAAGCGTAGGGGTCAAGAAAGGAATGCAGGACTATGAGTAAAGTAAGTTTTCTGGGGGCCGGAAGCTGGGGGACAGCTCTGGCGATTATGTTAGCAAAGAATGGACATGATGTGACATTATGGTCAGCGGTAGAGGCAGAAATCGATATGCTGGCAGAGCACAGGGAGCATAAAGACAGACTTCCCGGTGTGAAGCTTCCGGATTCGATTGCACTTACAAAGGATTTAAAAGAGGCATGCACCGGATATGACCTGCTTGTCTTTGCGGTAGCGTCACCGTTTGTGCGACAGACGGCAAAGAACGCATCGCCGTATATCCGCGAGGGACAGCGGATTGTCAACGTGGCAAAGGGCATTGAGAATGATACTCTCTGTACGCTGCGCGATGTCATTCTGTCCGAGATTCCGCAGGCAGATATCTCTGTGCTGTCCGGACCAAGCCACGCAGAGGAGGTAGCGATCGGTGTGCCGACAACGGTTGTGGCAGGCTCCGTGAAGCGTGAATCCGCAGAAATAATCCAGGAAATATTTATGAATGAGAGATTCCGTGTATACACAAGCTCAGATATTATCGGTATTGAACTTGGCGGCTCGATCAAGAATGTGATCGCACTGGCAGCCGGAGTGATCGATGGCATGGGCTTTGGCGATAATACGCGTGCCGCGCTGATCACAAGAGGAATTACCGAGATCAGCCGTCTCGGCGTGAAGATGGGCGGTCGCATGGAGACCTTTATGGGTCTTTCCGGGATCGGTGATCTCATTGTGACCTGTACCAGCGAGCACAGCCGGAATCATACGGCGGGCTATCTGATTGGAAAGGGTTATACAACCGATGCTGCGATGAAGGAAGTCAATCAGGTGGTTGAGGGCGTGCATTCTGCCCGGGCGGCAATGGCTCTGGCACAGCAGTATCAGGTCAGCATGCCGATTGTGGAGCAGATCAATAAGGTTTTATTTGAGGATATGCCGGTTCTGGATGCGGTACATGGTCTGTTGGTCCGTGATAAATGTAACGAATATCCCGGACTTGACTGGGACGAATAAACAGCTTTTCCATTCATATATTTAGTATGGGGCTGGAGGCAGCATGCATTTTGATCACAGCATCATTTTGTATGAAGTCGCAGACAAATGCAAAATATATGAATGGAGGAGATCTTAATATGCAGCAGATGGATCGGCAAATGAATCGTCAGCAGAAAATAATGGCGGCAAAGGCATCTTTTCAAAGGACAGGTGACGATGCCGGCTTTTTCTATAAGAGGGATTTGAAAGAAGCGGAGCAACTGTTAAATGAAACGAAAAACACAGGACCTTCTTTTCATTTCGGACTGATGCGCTTCCTGGCGTCCGTCATGCTTCTTATCATACTTCTGGCTGCATTTTCCGGCGGATTTTCCTATCGGGGTTTTCGGCAGGAATATGTTGAAAAATGCATGTCAGATGAAACGACCTGGAACAAGCTGGAGGAGCAGGTGCAGAAGCTGTATCAGAATGCGTTGGAGCAGGGGAAGAAGCTTTCGAAGGACTCTGCGCAGTAGGTCGGTGAGACAGAAGAGATTTCAGGATGCACAGCAGCATAAGACAGAAAGGATTTTGAATACATGGGTGCAAGAAAATTAGCATTATCGGATGAGATATTATTATCTGTGGAAAAACCGGCGAGATATATTGGAAATGAGATCAACATGGTCAAAAAGGATCCGGCACAGGTGGATGTGCGTTTCTGCATGTGTTTTCCGGATGTATATGAGATCGGTATGTCCCATCTTGGCATACAGATCCTTTACGATATGTTCAATCAGTGGGATGACGTATATTGCGAGAGAGTGTATTCTCCGTGGGTGGATCTGGATCAGATCATGCGTAAGCAGCATATTCCGTTGTTTGCACTGGAAACGCAGGAGCCGATCAGGAATTTTGATTTTCTCGGGATCACACTGCAGTATGAGATGTGTTATACCAATATTCTGCAGGTTCTTGATCTTTCCGGGATCCCACTTAAGGCAAAGGAAAGGACGATGGAGGATCCGTTCGTGATCGGTGGAGGTCCGTGCAGCTACAATCCGGAGCCGATCGCTGATTTCTTTGACATGTTTTACATCGGCGAGGGGGAGACGCAGTACCGTCGCATGATGGATGAATACAAGGAATGGAAAAAGTCAGGACAGGACAGAGTGGCATTTTTGAAGCGTGCTGCACAGATCCCGGGGATCTATGTGCCGATGTTTTATGAGGCGTCCTACAACGAAGACGGAACTTTGGCAGACTTTCAGCCGATCGTGCAGGAGGCACCGAAGACGGTCATGAAAGAGGTCGAGATGGATATGGAGCATACCTATTATCCGGAGAAGCCTTTAGTTCCTTATATCAAGGTGACGCAGGATCGTGTTGTACTGGAAATACAGAGAGGCTGTATCCGCGGCTGCCGTTTCTGTCAGGCGGGTGTATTGTATCGCCCGATCCGTCCGCGTAAGCTGGAATTTCTGAAGGACAGAGCAATTAAAATGCTAGAATCTACCGGTCATGAGGAAATCACGCTCAGTTCCTTAAGCTCCAGTGATTACAAGGAGCTGCCGGAGCTTGTGTACTGGCTGATCGATGAGTGCAGCAAAAACGGGATCAATATTGCACTGCCGTCCCTTCGTATCGATGCATTTTCGTTGGATGTTATGTCGAAGGTACAGGATGTGCGAAAGAGCAGCTTAACCTTTGCGCCGGAGGCGGGCTCCCAGAGGATGCGAAATGTCATCAACAAGGGTCTGACCGAGGAAAATATCTTAAACGGTGCGATGGATGCCTTTCGTGGAGGCTGGACAAGAGTAAAGCTTTATTTCATGCTGGGGCTGCCGGGTGAGACCTACGATGATATTGAGGAGATCGCGGTGCTTTCGGACAAGATCGCGAGAGAATATTATACGATCCCGAAGGAGGAGCGCAAGGGAAAGGTCAATATCGTGACAAGTACGTCCATTTTTGTGCCAAAGCCGTTTACGCCGTTCCAGTGGGCACGAATGAATTCCAGGGAGGAGGCACTGGATAAGCGTAATTTTCTGCTTGGTAAGGTCAAGAGCCAGTTAAATGCCAAGAGTATTAAATATAACTGCCATGATGCCGATGTATCCGAGCTTGAGGGCGTATTTGCAAGAGGTGACCGCCGGTTAAATGACGTGATCCTCCAGGCGTATGAGGATGGCTGCTTCTATGATGCCTGGACTGAATATTTCAAATACGATGTGTGGCAGAAGGCGTTTGAGGATCATGGGCTGACCATGGACTTTTATAATGACAGAGAGCGCAGTGAGGACGAGCTGTTTCCATGGGATTTCATTGACTGTGGTGTGACAAAGCAGTTTTTGCTGCGGGAGTATCACCGTGCAAAGGAAGCTGTTGTGACACCGAATTGCCGTCAGAAATGTGCCGGCTGTGGTGCGGCAAGATTTGGCGGCGGTGTCTGTACCGAGAAGAGAGAAGGGGGATGTGTGTAGGATGAAAGCGAGAATCAAGTTTTCCAAATGTGGTTCCATGCGGTTTATCGGTCATCTGGATGTCATGCGATATTTCCAGAAGGCATTTCGAAGAGCACATATTCCGGTCAGCTACAGCAAGGGCTATTCACCGCATCAGATCCTGTCCTTTACCTCGCCGCTCGGAATCGGGCTGACCAGCGATGCCGAATATATGGATATGGAGCTGGAGGAGTGTCCGGAGCCGGAGAAGATGGTGGACTGGATCAACAGTCAGATGAACGATGAGATCCGTGTGAAGGATTTCGTCCTGCTGCCGGATGAGGCAAAGCCGTCCATGGCAATGCTTGCCGGATGTGATTATCTGGTTGCTTTAAAACCGGGCAAGATGTCCGATTTTCGGGACAGACCGGATATGGAACAGGTGCTTGCAGATTTTGTAGCACAGCCGGAGATTCTGGTAACAAAGAAAACAAAGCGCTCCGAAAAGCAGGTAGATATCAAACCGAATATTTATTATTTGAGCAGCAAGCTTGAAGCATTCGAGGAGCAGACCGGACAGGCATATGGTGCGCTATGTCTTGATACAGAGGAATATCAGCCGGTGCTTTACTGCCAGCTTACGGCGGGCAGTGTGTTAAATATCAAGCCGGAGCTTGTGATGCAGGCGTTGTGCCGGTTTGTGGGAACGGAGTATGATCCGCTTGACTATCAGATCCACCGACTGGAAATGTACGGGGATGAGAACGGCAAAAAGGGAGAGATCCATCTGTTACACGATGAAATTCCGTGTCAGCTTGTGCCATTGTCAAGCTATCATAAATAAAAGTTCCGGATCTTCGGAATGTATTATATATAGATTTTAAAGGAAATAAGCATTTACAATGATGAGGAAAGGGGTGTGCCTGCCATGGAGCTTTTGCTGACGAAATCGGACCATAAAATATTATCCATGCTGTCGGATGGCAAACGGATCCTGCAGGTGCATGCGGAACCGGAACAGACGAAAGAGGATAAGATCTTTGTCGGTGATATTTATGTCGGAAAGGTCCGCAATGTCGTTAAAAATATCAATGCGGCGTTTGTCGAGTTTGCCAAGGGGCAGATGGGATATCTTTCTCTGGCAGACAAGGTTGTACCGCTTCACACGGCGGGCGGAAGAGGGGACGATCGCGTTCTGATCGGGGATGAGATCATTGTACAGGTGAAAAGAGAGGCTCTGAAAACCAAGCCGCCGGCACTTAGCGGAGCGATCGACATTACCGGCAGATATGTGGTGCTTACCATTGGCAAGAAGGGCTGCAACATATCCAAGAAGATCCGGGATAAGGCAGTGCGAAGCCGCCTTCTGGAGATTCTCGGAGAATATGAGGATCCGGGATATCTTCTGATCGCGCGCACGAACAGTGCCGGGGTGGCGGAGGAGACGCTGCGGAAGGAGATTGAAGCACTTTTAAAGCGTTATGAGAAGATCTCACAGCAGGGAATCTACAGACAGCCGTTTCAATGTCTGGAGCAGGCACCGCCGACGTATCTGGCAGACATCCGTGACGGCTACGCCGAGCAGATCGAGCGGATCGTGACGGATGATGAGCAGCTATATACACAGGCGGAGACGTATCTGAGGGAGTATTCTCCGCAGGAACAGGACAAGCTTGTGCACTGGGATCTAAAGGACGGTAAGCTTGACGCGGTCTATAATGTGACAAGAACCATAGAGCACGCCCTGATGCCGAAGGTATGGCTGAAAAGCGGGGCGTATCTGGTGATCCAGCCGACTGAGGCTCTGATCTCGATTGATGTCAACACCGGAAAGGCAGTCTCTAAGAAGAAGGATGTCCAGAAGACCTTTGCAAAGATCAATCTGGAGGCAGCCGGGGAGATTGCCGTGCAGATGCGGCTTCGCAATCTGTCCGGTATTATTCTGGTGGATTTTATCGATCTGGAGGATAAGGAGGATCAGAAGAAACTGATGGAGTGTCTCCGACAGGAGGTACGAAAGGATCCGGTCCAGACAACGGTCGTTGATATGACGAAATTAGGGCTTGTGGAAATTACAAGAAAAAAAGGACGAAAAAGTCTGTACGAACAGATCAAAGAGATAGAAACAAAGCAGTCAGAAAGGCAGGGTGAGCGAATTGACGCAGGATGAGATCATAATCAGAAAAGGAATTGTCCATATTCTCGATGCAGAGCTGGGCTATCCGGTATTTTCCGAGGAGCTTTTGGAATTATCACCGGATACCAATGATTTTTTTCGGGGATTGATCTATAAGATCATGTCCGGAGATGAGATGAAGAAATGCTTTTTCGATGAATCCGGGGAGCAGACGGATGAGATGCCGTGGGAAGAAGGCAGTACGGCATCGGCAGACCAGACACAGGAGGGTGGACTGGAGAGTGACGGACAGGAAGAGAACACGATGAGTCTGCCACAGACGGACGTGTATTCTCTGGTTAAGGCATTTTCGGAGGAGAGCATGGTCGAGGACAGCAAGAAGCTTGCGCAGGCACTGTATGATATCATGAATGCCAATGTCACGATCCCGTCCGCAGACTTTGCGGTTGTAACATTTCAAGTGCATTCCATGATGTATCTCGGTCTTTTAAAGATGAACTATAAAGAAAGCTATGTACATATGACGCGGAATAATGAGGAGGGACGGAATATTAACCAGATCATCCGTTACCGTTCCATGCTTCCGTCGGCGACCACAAAGCTTTCCGAGGCAGTGATCATCGATCTGACGGATTACAGCGTACAGATCATCGAAAAGAAATACGACATTAACGGAAGCAAGGTCAATTATCTGTCCGAACTTTATCTGCACTGTCATGCGGCAATGTCTTCCAAGACAAAGCTTGATATCGTGGTCAATGCGGTAAAGCAGGTCAATAACAAGCATTATTCGGAGGAGCCGGTCAAGCAGCTTGAGGCAAAGCGTATCATCAAGGAAGAGATGGAGGAGACCGGAAGCGTCAGTGTTGAGAAGGTCAGCGATAAGCTTTACGGAGATGTGCCGCAGATCAAGGAAGAGTTTGACAAGAAAATGGAGAAGTACCATATGGAGACGGCAGAGGTGACGCCGCAGAGCGAACGGACCACCAAGAAGTTCGAGAAGCAGTACCTGAAAACGGACACCGGTATTGAGATCAATATCCCGATGGAGCAGTATCAGGATGCCGATCAGGTTGAATTTATCACGAATCCGGACGGAACGATCTCTGTTCTGATCAAGAATATCAATAAGATCACGACGCGGTAGCAGAGATGGTACGAGGAATCGCGATATTATTTGGCAGGTGACGGCATATACAGGCTGCTTCCATGCGTGCAGAAATGACAGTGAAAAGGGGAAAATAATGTTTCGATTATGGGCAAAGATATTTAAGGATAACCGGATGCTTCAGGATCTGACGATCTGTGATGACAGCAAGGACAAGAACCGGACGAAGAAGGTGTTTGATTCACTGGATGAGGTCTGCTATGCCTTTGATCTGAGTCGTCCGATCTGGTTAAATACCAACATCGATGAGTTTAAGAGGAATGACAAAACAAGATTCCGCAGGGATAATTTTATTGATGATATCGATTTTGATTTTCTGGAGATCCATGTGATCGAGGAGGATGACGATTTCTAAAACAGCGGGGAGAGAAATTCTTTCTCAATAAGCGTCCGGCTCCGGTCCGATACAGGGCAGGGCGCTTATTTTGACTTTACTTTTTATTTTGGTCATGGTAAAATGAGCGTTGACGAGCAGCACAGACAATCGCAGCTGCAAGCGCCGAAAGGCCGCAGGTGAGGAAAGTCCGGGCTTCACAGGGCAGGATGCCGGATAACGTCCGGTGGAGGCAACTCCCAGGCCAGTGCAACAGAAAATAACCGCCAGCCTTAGCTGGTAAGGGTGAAAAGGCGAGGTAAGAGCTCACCGCATTTCCGGTAACGGAGACGGCTGTGTAAACCCCATCCGAAGCAAGACCGAACAGGGACGATACGGTTGCCCGCCGTGTTCCGGGTAGGTTGCTTGAGTCTGCCGGTAACGGCAGACCTAGATAGATGATTGTCTGATACAGAACCCGGCTTATAGTGCTGCTCCCTTATTTATAGAAAACGGAGAGAGAACTATGGCACTGACACCAATGATGCAAAAGTATCTTGAGACGAAGGAGGAATACAAGGATTGTATTCTTTTTTATCGTTTAGGGGACTTTTATGAGATGTTTTTTGACGATGCAAAGATCGTTTCCAGGGAGCTTGATATTGCGCTGACCGGCAAAAGCTGTGGTCTGGAGGAGCGTGCGCCGATGTGCGGCGTTCCGTTTCATGCGGTGGATACATATCTGGATCAGCTTATCAGCAAGGGCTATAAGGTGGCAATTTGTGAGCAGGTGGAGGATCCGAAGCTTGCAAAGGGACTTGTAAAGCGCGAGGTTGTCCGTGTGGCGACACCGGGCACGAACCTGAATATGCAGGCACTGGATGAGAGCCGTAATAACTATCTTCTTTGTGTGGTATATACGACAAATGCTTACGGTGTCTCCTATGTCGATGTGACGACGGGAGACTATTATGTGACTGAGTTTGATTCGGAGAATAAGCTTTTGGATGAGATTGGTAAGACGATGCCGTCGGAGATCATCTGCAACGATTCCTTTCTGGTGTCGGGGATCGATCTGGACGATCTGCGGGATCGTTTAAAAATCGTGATCTCAGCGATCGATGCATGGCATTTTGACGAGGACCGTTGTGTGGACAGTCTGTGCCGCCACTTTCATGTAAGCTCCTTAGATGGTCTGGGGCTTGCGGATTATTCGATCGGTGTGACTGCTGCCGGAGCCGTGATGCAGTATCTTGAGGAGACACAGAAGATCTCTCTTGACCATATTACAACAATAAAGCCATATGTGCCGAACAGCTATATGCTGCTTGACCGGGCGACCAGACGTAATCTGGAGCTTTGTGAGACGATGCGGGAGAAGGCGAAGAGAGGCTCTCTTTTCTGGGTGCTTGACCGGACCAAAACGGCGATGGGAGCCAGAAAGCTGCGTAATTCCATTGAGCAGCCGCTTGTCGATAAGGATAAGATCAATGAACGTCTCGATGCGATCGAGGCATTAAATAATAACGAAATCTCCAGGGAGGAGCTGCGGGAATATCTTTCACCGATCTATGATCTGGAGCGCCTGATCAGTAAGATCAGCTACCGCAGTGCCAATCCAAAGGATCTGCTGGCGTTTAAGCAGTCTCTGTCCATGTTGCCGGCGATCAAGTACCTTCTGGAAAGCTTTGAGGGAGATACCCTGTTATCCGCCTACGGAAAAGATCTGGATGATCTGTCGGATATCTGCGGACTGATCACGGATTCAATCGACGAAGAAGCACCTTTGACTGTGCGGGAAGGCAAGATGATCAAGAGCGGCTATAATGAGGAGATTGACCGGCTGCGTCTGGCAAGCACGGATGGCAAGAAATGGATGGCAGATCTTCTGGAGGAGGAGAAGGAACGCTCCGGAATTAAGAATCTGCGTATCAAATATAACAAAGTATTCGGCTATTATCTTGAGGTGACCAAGTCCTTTATCGACCAGGTGCCGGAGGACTGGATGCGCAAGCAGACATTGGTAAATGCGGAACGCTATACGACGCCGAAGCTTAAGGAGTTAGAGGAGACGATCACCGGAGCGGAGGATAAGCTTTATACGCTCGAGTACAACGTATTCTGTGAGGTGCGTGATGTGATCTATGCACAGATCGGCAGGATCCAGACGGCAGCCAAGATCATTGCCGGCGTGGACATGTTAGCATCGCTTGCAGTCGTGGCAAGGCAGAATAATTATGTGCGACCGCAGATCCGTAAGAAGGGTGCGATCGACATAAAGAACGGACGCCATCCGGTTGTGGAAAAGATGATCAAAAACGATATGTTTGTCGCAAACGATACATATCTGGACAATGACAAGCACCGGATCAGCATTATCACCGGACCGAACATGGCAGGAAAGTCCACTTATATGCGCCAGGCGGCACTGATCGTTCTGATGGCACAGATCGGTTCCTTTGTGCCTGCCGAGAAGGCGGTCATCGGAATTGTTGACCGGATCTTTACGAGAGTCGGTGCGTCGGATGATCTGGCGAGCGGACAAAGTACATTTATGGTGGAGATGACTGAAGTTGCCAATATCCTTCGGAATGCCACGAAGGACAGCCTGATCATTTTGGATGAGATCGGACGCGGCACCAGTACGTTTGACGGACTTGGCATTGCATGGGCGGTGATCGAGCATATTGCAGATAAGAAGCTGCTTGGTGCCAAGACTCTATTTGCAACGCATTATCATGAGCTGACGGAGCTTGAGGGTAAGCTTGACAGCGTGGATAACTACTGTGTTGCCGTTAAGGAGCAGGGGGAGGATATTATTTTCCTGCGAAAGATCATCAAAGGCGGCGCGGACAAAAGCTACGGTATTCAGGTGGCGAAGCTTGCCGGTGTCCCGGAAAATGTTCTCAGACGTGCCCGGGAGATCGTGGACGAACTCAGTAATAATGACATTGCCGAGCGTGCGAAGGACATTGCCGTGGAATACGAAATTCCGGACTATGAATACGGCATTGAGCAGCAGACCAAAAAGCCGAGAAAGATTCGTAAGAAAACAGAGTCGGAGATTGAATCAGAGAAGATGGGACAGATCTCTTTGTTTGACGGCTATCAGCCGAATGTAAAGACCGATGATATCATATATGAGCTGCACGATCTGGATCTGTCGACAACGACGCCGATCGATGCAATGAATATTTTATACAAGATGCAGACAAAGCTGAGAGAGAGAATGTAAGGAAAGGCTGGTGGTTGAAGTGTCAAAGATACATGTTCTGAATCAGGATACCATAAATAAGATCGCGGCAGGCGAGGTCATTGAGCGGCCGATGGCAGTCGTGAAGGAACTGACGGAGAATGCGATCGATGCAGATGCCACTGCAGTTACGGTGGAGGTCAAGGACGGCGGTAAGGCGTTGATCCGTATGACTGACAACGGAGTCGGCATGAACAAGGAGGATATCCGTCTTGCGTTTACGCCGCATGCCACCAGTAAGATCGAGGATGCCAAGGATCTGCTTAAGGTAGCGACACTTGGATTTCGCGGTGAGGCTCTTGCGAGTATTTCCTCGGTTTCACAGCTTGAGATGGTGACAAAGACCAGAAATGAACTGATGGGATCGCGTTATGAAGCAGACGGCGGTGTGGAGCGTACGCTGGAGGATGTGGGATGCCCGGACGGAACGACGATCCTTGTGCGCAATCTGTTTTATAATACACCGGCACGCCTGAAATTCTTAAAATCCTCGCCGACAGAGGCGGGATATATCAATACGCTGATCGAGAGACTGGCATTATCCCATCCGGAGATTTCTTTCCGGTTTATCAATCAGAATCAGACGAAGCTTCATACGTCCGGTAACGGTAATCTGAAGGATGTGATCTATCATATTTACGGCAGGGATATCACGGCGAATCTGCTTGAGGTGGATGCAGATGAGGTGAGCTGTCAGGTGAAGGGCTTTATCGGAAAGCCTGTGGTATCAAGAGGAAACCGTAATTATATGAATTATTTCATCAATGGACGCTATATCAAGAGTTCAACGATCCACAAGGCGATTGAGGATGCCTACCAGCCATATACCATGCAGCACAGATATCCGTTTACCGTGCTGCATTTTACGGTCAATCCGGAGCTTGTCGATATCAATGTACATCCGCAGAAAATGGAGATTCGTTTTTCGGATGCACAGGGAATTTATCAGAGTGTGTATCATGCCGTCAGTGAGGCATTAAAGTATAAGGAATTTATTCCGGAGGTCACTCTGCAGGAAAATTCCTCCGAACGCAAAGCCGGAGGAAGGAACGGTTCTGTCGGAAATACAGGGGGAACGTTTCAGAAGGACCACGCCGGAAAAGAAAATATGGCAGCGGTCAGACCGGCAAAACCGGTTCGTGAGCCGGAAATATTTGAGAAGAAGAGAATGCAGTCCGTGCGGATATTAGAAGAGCTTAAGAAGCAGGATGAGCTTTTAGAACAGCAGGGACAGCTGCGGGAAAACGCACCTTATGTGACAGGCAGAGAAGAGACACCACAGGCATATCCTGTTTTGAAAAACAAGCCGGTACAGGAGTCTATGTTTGACAAAGGAATATTATCCGAACAGGCGCAGAAGGAGGTCAAGATCATCGGTCAGGTATTTGATACCTACTGGATCCTGCAGTATGACAATGCCATGTATATGGTTGACCAGCATGCGGCACATGAGAAGGTGCTTTACGAGCGTTTCATGAAGAAGCTGGCAGAGAAAAAGCCGATGGTGCAGATGCTGCAGCCGCCGGTGATACTGACACTTACCATGCAGGAGGAAGAGGCAGTTAAGAATAACATGACAGTCTTTGAGGAGTTAGGTTATCAGATCGAGCCGTTTGGCGGCAGGGAATATGCGGTGAGCGGTGTTCCTTCACATCTTCCGCATATTGGCAATGAGGAGCTGTTAAAGGAAGTGATCGACACGCTCGTTGATGAGCATGACCACAGGACGCCGGATATTTTAAAGGATAAGATTGCGTCCATGTCCTGCAAGGCTGCAGTTAAGGGGAATAACCGGCTTCCGAGAGAACAGATGGAGGAGCTTTTAAGAGAGCTTATGACATTAGAGAACCCATACCATTGTCCTCATGGCAGACCGACAATGATCAAAATGACGAAGACGGAAATGGATAAGAAATTTAAGAGAATTGTGTAAGGAGACAACTATGCAGGAGAAACACAAAAAACCGCTGATCATTCTGACGGGACCGACGGCAGTGGGAAAGACCGCATTATCCATCGGTCTTGCCAAGGCAGTGGGTGGTGAGATCATTTCGGCAGATTCCATGCAGGTATACAAAGGGATGGATATCGGAACTGCCAAGATTATGCCGGAGGAAATGCAGGGCGTGAAGCATTATCTGGTGAATGAGCTGGAACCGGACGAGGAATTTAATGTCGTGGTGTTTCAGAGGCTGTGTAAGCAGTATATGGAGCAGATCTACGCCGAGGGAAGGATTCCGATCATTGTCGGAGGAACCGGATTTTATATCCAGTCGATCCTGAATGATATCGACTTTACGGAGAATGAGGCGGACACCTCATACCGACAGATATTAGAGGAGCGGGCAAAGACACAGGGCGTTCAGTCGCTTCACGCAGAGCTTTGCCGTGTGGATGAGAAGGCGGCAGAGCAGATTCATCCAAACAACGTCAAAAGAGTGATCCGTGCACTGGAATATTATCATCAGACCGGAGAGAAGATCTCAGAGCACAATGAATCACAGAGGCAGAAAAATTCACCGTACGATTTTATTTATTATGTGCTTCGTCTTCCGCGGGAGATCCTTTATGACCGGATCAACCGGCGCGTGGATCTGATGCGTGAACAGGGACTGGAGGCTGAGGTCAGACGATTAAGAGAACAGGGATGCACCAGAAATATGGTTTCGATGCAGGGGCTTGGCTACAAGGAGATCCTTGCGGCATTAGACGGTGAATGCACCATGGATGAGGCATTTGATAAGATCAAGCTTGAAACAAGACATTTTGCGAAGCGGCAGTTCACCTGGTTTCGCAGGGAACGCGATGTGACGTGGCTTGATAAGGACCGGTTTGCGGATGAGCAGGAGCTGCTCAAGCACTGCGTTCGGGAAATCAGGCAGCACTTTGACCGGACGCAGGTATGATGCTTACGGAAAGAAGTCGCAGAATATGGAGAATCAAAGAGAAAAGAGGAAGAAAAATGGAGTTACAGAATTTATACGAAAAAGCAGGAATTGACAGTAAGGTGTATGATTTCTGCAGTCAGATAGAGGAAGGGTTAAAGGAGCGTTTTGCAGAGATTGACAAGACAGCGGAGTACAACCAGATGAAGGTGCTTCGTGCAATGCAGCAGCACAAGGTGAGTGCCGGCTGCTTTGAGTCTTCTACCGGATATGGCTATGATGATCTTGGCAGAGAAACACTGGAGGATGTCTATGCGTCTGTGTTTGAGGCGGAATCTGCGCTGGTGCGCCCGCAGCTTACCTGTGGAACCCATGCGCTTACCGTGGCACTTTCCGCCAATTTAAGACCGGGGGACGAGCTTCTTTCGCCGGTCGGCAAGCCGTATGATACGCTGGAGGGAGTGATCGGCATCGGTGACAATGCGGCACCGGGATCCTTAAAGGAGTTTGGTGTCACTTACCGTCAGGTTGATCTGAAGGAGGACGGAAGCTTTGATTTTGATAGCATCCGTGCGGCACTCAATGATAAAACAAAGCTTGTGACGATCCAGCGTTCCAAGGGCTATGCGACACGTCCGACGCTTTCGGTAGAGCGGATCGGTGAGCTGATCGCGTTTATCAAGTCCATCCGTCCGGATGTGATCTGCATGGTTGATAACTGCTACGGTGAGTTTGTGGAGCGTATTGAGCCGATACAGGTCGGAGCGGATATGTGCGTTGGCTCACTGATCAAGAATCCGGGCGGCGGTCTCGCACCGATCGGCGGTTATATTGTCGGAAGAAAAGACCTGATCGATATGTGTGCATATCGCCTGACAGCACCGGGACTCGGGAAAGAAGTCGGTGCAACACTCGGATTAAACCGTTCGTTTTTCCAGGGATTTTTCATGGCACCGTGCGTGGCAGCTTCTGCACTGAAGGGCGCGATCTTTGCGGCAAATGTCTATGAGCGTCTGGGCTTTCCGGTTGTACCGAACGGTACAGAGTCCCGTCATGATATTATCCAGGCAGTGACACTTGGCAGTGCGGAGGGTGTGATCGCATTCTGCAAGGGCATTCAGGCGGGCTCGCCGGTGGACAGCCACGTTGCGCCGGAGCCGTATGCTATGCCGGGCTATCACAGTGATGTGATTATGGCAGCAGGTGCTTTTGTGCAGGGTTCTTCGATCGAGCTGAGCGCGGACGGTCCGATCGAGCCGCCGTATGCGGTCTATTTTCAGGGAGGTCTTACCTGGTACCACGCCAAGTTTGGTATCATGATGTCCGTTCAGTACATGGCAAAAGAGGGATTATTGAACCTTCCTGTGTAAATCATGTAGAATTTTATAAAAATGTCACGAATAAATCACAATTCCATTGGCAGATGGTTCTATACAAAAATAAGATTTTATGATACCATATAATGTGATGCGTTTGGTGGGGAAAGCCTTCAGACAGGAGGCAGTAATGAATAAAAACAAACGTGAACAATATGGTCAGAGACCGGACGGATCCATCCGCATGAAGGAACTTCCGCTTTCCGAGCGACCCTATGAGAAGTGTCTTCGGTACGGTCCGGAAGCTCTTTCGGATAGTGAGCTTCTTGCAGTTGTGATACGAACGGGCAGCCGGGGAGAGAAGGCGGTGGATCTTGCCAGAAAAGTTTTGGGCAGTCTGCCACAGAAGAATCTCGGTGGTCTGTTTCAGGTGTCGTTAAAGCAGCTTCAGGAGATTCGCGGGATCGGCAAGGTCAAAGCGGTGCAGCTTAAATGCATGGCAGAATTTACAAAGCGCATGGTGCGCTGCAGCATGCCGTTGGAGCAGCTTAAGTGCAGTGAACCGGAGCAGGTGGCAGCGTATTACTGCCAGCAGATGCGTTTTCTGGAGACCGAGCAGGTGCTTTTGCTTGTACTGGATGGCAAGAATGCGGTGATACAGGAGATCGTCATTTCAAATGGATCTTTTAATGCTTCGGTGGCATCTCCCCGGGAAATTTTCTATAACGCGCTCAAGCACAGAGCAGTCAGTATTCTGCTTTTGCACAATCATCCGTCAGGAGATCCGTCGCCGAGCCGTGAGGACATGCTTTTGACAAAGAGAATCCGTGATGTGGGGCAGATGATCGGAATTGAGCTGGTGGATCATATTGTGATCGGTGATAACCGATATACCAGTTTTCGTGAGAGCGGTTATTTATAAAAGCATCGATGGACATAAGACTCAGATTACCGGAAGGGAGTATTCCAATGGCACATAAAACTTATGGTATTGATTTTGGAACGGGTACCGTAAAGGTCTATAAAAAATCAGAGGGAATTATTCTGAATGAGAGAACGGTTGTGGCGACTGTCGGTAAGGGCGCAGCGCAGCGTCCGGTTGCGATCGGGGACAAGGCATATGAGATGTTCGAGAAGGTTCCGCCCAACATTAAGGTTTCTTTTCCTCTGGAGAACGGAGTGATCTCGCAGATGGGAGATATGATCTCGCTGTGGAATTTCATGCTGGAGAAGATATCCGGCAGACGAAAGGCAAAGAACGCCGATTTCTATATTGCTGTGCCGGCAGATATCCGTGAGGTGGACAAGAATGCTTACTCGCGTGTTGTTTCTGAAAGTGAGTGCAAGCCGCACAAGGTGTTTCTGATCCATAAGCCGGTCGCGGATGCGCTGGGACTTGATCTTGATGTGGAGAATGCGAGAGGCATTATGATCGTCAATGTAGGTGCGGAGACAACCGAGATTTCCGTGCTGTCACTGGGAGGAATTGTCGTGTCGAAGCTTCTTCCGTACGGAGGCAATTATTTTGATGAACAGATCATCAATTATATCCGCAAGGAGCATAACTTTGTGATCGGCAGGAAGAGCGCCGAGCAGATCAAGAAGACGCTTGTTTCAGCCGTACCCGTTGATGAGAAGGTGACTGTGGTCGGACGCAATGTGGTGAAGGGGCTTCCGGGTGAGGTGACAGTGGCATCCTCCGAGATATTTCCTTTGGTTCAGGGCGTATTTCTGTCGATATCGGCAGCCGTGCGTTCCATGCTGGAGCGGACGCCGCCTGAGATTGCATCCGAGATTGCGGAAAGAGGCATTTATCTGACCGGCGGATCCTCCTGGATCCGTGGAATGGATCAGCTTGTTGCCAATGAGACACGGTATAAGATCAATACCACGAAGCATGCGCAGAGAACGGTTGTGACCGGTCTCGGATATCTGGCAGAGCATCCGAAGCTTGCCGCCAGATACAGCATTCCTCTGAAGGAGATCAGAGGATAAAGAGAATGAAGGAGTTGTAGGAATGCGTAAACGGACTAAAATTACAATGGATCCGAAATATATACTGATGACCATTGCGATCGTGAGTGTTGCTCTGATCATTGTATCATTTCGATTTCAGGATAAAATGACACCGATCAGAACGGCTGTGGGCAGTGTGGTGACACCGATGCAGCGCGGAATTAACAAGATCGGACTTGTTGTGGCAGACGGGATGGATTATGCGACAACTGTCAAGAAGCTGGTCAAAAAGAACAATGCACTGCAGAAGCAGCTGGATGATCTGTCGCAGCAGAATCGTCTGCTCCAGCAGGACAAATATGATCTGGATGATTTCCGCAAGCTCTATAGTCTGGACGAGAAGTATTCCAACTATCCGAAGGTGGCGGCACATGTTATCAGCAGTGATGGCAACTGGTTTAACAGCTTTGTCATCGACAAGGGTTCCAAGGACGGTCTGAAGGTCAACATGAATGTGCTGGCGGGAGACGGACTGGTCGGCATCGTCACAGAAGTGAATAAATCCTATGCGAGAGTCCGTTCGATCATTGATGATGAGAGCAGTGTAACCGGATCTTTCTTGAAAACATCGGATATGTGCTTTGTAAACGGGAATCTGAAGCTGATAGGTAAGGGGATGATCGATATCAGCGGCATCCCGGCAGATGCCGAGGTGAAGGATGGCTACGAGGTTGTTACCTCACCGGTCAGCGATAAGTACCTTCCGGGGATCCTGATCGGTTATGCCAGAGATATCAAGACGGATTCCTCAAATATCACACAGTCGGCGCATCTGACACCGGCTGCCGATTTTTCGGGACTTGATATGGTGCTTGTGATCACAGAGGTGAAGGATTCCGGTGATTTGGAGGATATTTTAAATTGAGACGTTATATTTACCTGTTATTGCTGAATATCGTATGCTTTGTGCTTCAGACAACGATGTTCAGGCATCTTCCGCTTGGTGGGGTCGTACCGAATATTCTGATCATGATCACAGCGGCTTCCGGACTCATGTATGGAAGAAAGCTTGGTATGTTTTCCGGATTTTTGGGTGGTCTTATGATCGATGCGATGTTTAACAGCGTGATCGGTCTGACAATTTTGATCTATTCGTTTATCGGATATGTCAATGGTATGTTAAATAAACTGTACTTCAAGGAAAGATTATATATTCCGGTTATTACGATCGTGCTTAGCGATCTGGCATATGGTGTTTTGTATTATGTGTGTCGTTTTATGCTTCGGGGCAGAATGGACTTTATGTTTTATCTGATGCATGTGATGATTCCGGAGGCGGTGTACACACTGATCATCGGAGTGCCGATCTACCTTCTGATGCGGCAGATCAAGGAGCATTTCAAACCGGAGGAGCATGTTTCGCTGGAGGAGCATGTGGAGATGGATCGGGAGAAGGCTATCTGATTTCGGTGAAAGGAGAGAAGAAACGTGTTAGACACTTTGAAGGATTATATCAAAGCATTTTTCAATTCAAGATTGCTGCCGGTTACGGTTGTTTTTATGCTTCTTTTTTCCATTCTGATCAATCGTATGTTTGAACTTCAGATCGTGGACAGAGACAGTATTATCGCAAGTGGTGCGAGCAATACCATCAAGGAAAAGGATATCAAGGCGACCCGCGGTAACATTTATGACTGTAACGGAACACTTCTTGCCTATAACAAGCTGTCTTATAATATCGTATTTTCGGAGACCTCCAAGCTGACGGGTATGACGGACGAAGAGAAGAACACGATGATCTACCGTCTGCTTTATATCTTAAAGAAGCATGGTAGTGAGCTTTCTGTGGATTATTATCTGGCGTATGATCACGGCAAGCTGCAGTATCAGGTGGAGGGAAGCTCTCTGGAGCGTTATCTGGCGGATGCATACTCTGTGCAGAACGGCGTGAAGGCACTGACACAGGAGCAGAAGGATACGACGCCGCAGGCGATGTATGATTATCTCATTAAGAAGTTTGAGATTGCGGAAACTTATGATAAGGATACGGCGATCGATATTCTGGCGGTGCGTTATGCGATGTTTATCAACCGTTATGCGAAGTTTCAGGACATCATTCTTGCCAAGAACGTCGATGAGAAGACAGTGGCGGCTGTCAAAGAGAACAGTGAACTTTTGCCGGGTGTTGACATTGATCAGAACACCTCTCGTGTTTATAAGAAGAGTAAGTATTTTGCACATATGCTCGGTTATACCGGTTCCATCTCAGCGGAGAAGCTGGAGGAACTGAATAAAGAGAACAAGGAATCTATTTATTCCGTAGATGATCAGATCGGTATTTCCGGCCTTGAGAGCACCTATGAGGATTATCTGCGCGGAACAAAGGGAAGCCGTGAGATTACGGTCGATGGTGGAACGAGCCGTATTATCTCTGAGAAGACAACGAAGGATCCGGTTGCAGGAAATGATCTGTATCTGACGATCGATGCAAAGCTGCAGGAGGAGTGCTATCATCTTCTGGAGGAGCGGATCGCCGGTATTCTGATCGCTAATATCAATAACAGTATGGACGCCGGAACAAGAGGGCATTCCACGAAGGACATCAAGGTACCGATCTACGATGTGTACAATGCGATCATCCAGAATAACATTGTCAATGTGGAGCGTTTTACGGATGAGGATGCTTCCTCGCTGGAGAAGGCAACCTTAAAAAAATACAAAGCCAAAAAGAAAACAATCGTGCGCAAAATCCGACACCTTCTGGCAGCGGACAGCACGGCATCGGCAAAGACTCTTTCTTCCGATATGAATGATTTTCTGGATGCTTTTTATTCCATATTAAAAGATAATTCAATCGTCATTACAAATAGCAGTGATTCTGACAGCTCCCGGAAAGCAGTGGATACATCGGATGCCACATACAAAAGCTACGCCAACGGATCACTCAGCCTGAGCAAGTATCTGCAGTATGCAATTTCACAGCAGTGGATCGATCTGGACAAGCTGGATATCGGGAACGACTTTTATAGTACACAGGAAATTTACAAAAAACTGGTTGACTATGGTATCAATTTATTAGAAAATGATACTGCGTTTACAAAAATGATTTACAGTTACATGATCTATCATTATGAGCTGTCAGGCAGAGATATCTGTCTGCTCCTGTTTGATCAGGGTGACATAAAGTATAATGCACAGGAATATAATCAGGTGCGTCAGGGAATTACATCACCGTATTCCTTCCTGATCCGCAAGATCAAGAAGCTTGAGATCACACCGGGACAGCTCGGACTGGATCCGTGCTCCGGTTCCATTATCATAACTGATGTCAATACCGGTGATGTCAAGGCGATGGTGACATATCCGAGCTACGATAATAACAAGATGGCGAATCAGGTGGATTCGGATTACTTTTACACATATCTGAAGGACAGTACGGCGTCACCGCTTTTGAACCGACCGACCCAGCAGGAGATCGCACCGGGTTCCACCTTCAAAATGGTTACCTCTGTGGCTTCCCTGCAGGAGGGAGTGATCTCGCCAAGCAGTACGGTTTACGACACGGTCAGCTTCACAAAGGCACCGTCTTACGGTTCTCCACGCTGCTGGAGCAGTTCTTCTCATGGTAATCTGACTGTGGCGGGAGCTCTGGAGCATTCCTGTAACGTGTTTTTCTATGAAATGGGATATCGTCTCGGCAATGGTCATAATGGCAGAGTCAATGACAGCGGCGGACTTGCCCGTTTGAAGAAATATGCAGATATGTTTGGTCTGACCGACAAGTCCGGTGTTGAGATCACGGAGTCATCACCTCACTTTTCGACATCAGATATCATTCGTTCTGCGATCGGACAGGGTAGTCATGCGTATGCACCGATCCAGCTGGCAAGATATGTGACAACGATCGCCAACAGCGGAACCTGTTATGATCTGACGCTTGTGGATAAGATCAAGGACGTTAATGGCAAGACGATACTCAACAATTCTGCAAAGGTCCGCAATAAAGTCAATGTTGCGCAGTCAACCTGGCAGAGTGTACACAACGGTATGTACCGGGTGGTAAACGGTGCACAGCATGGAAGTATATTTGCCGGCATGAAGAAGAAATTCGCCGGAAAGACAGGTACGGCACAGCAGAATACACTGCATCCGAACCATGCATATTTCCTGTCCTACGGACCATATGAGAATCCGAAGATCTCCGTAAGCTGTGTAATACCAAACGGATATACATCAACCTATGCGATGGAATGCGCAAGGGATGTCTATAAATATTACTTTGGCGGTAAGAAACTGTCCGGAGGCAAGGCAACCTCGGTTGCACATTATGCAGGAACAAACGATTAAGATATCTATTGTACAAGAACAGGAGCAATGATATGGACAATATAGTAAAAATAACCGGATCCAAATCAGGAATCATATTGAGACTGGATCCGGAGGCAGATTGGGACAGCATCGTAAAAGATGTGGCGGAGAAGTTTAAGTCCTCCGCACAGTTCTGGGGGGATGCCAAGAAAGCAATTGCATTTCAGGGGCGCGAGCTCGATGAGAAGCAGCAGGATGAAATCCTTGCAACGATTCAGGATAACTGTGAGCTTCAGATCGTGTGCGTGCTTGATGAGAATCCGGAGAGAGAGGCTGCCTTTGCAAAGGCTCTCCAGCAGGAGAAATCAGGAAGTGCGTCTGCGGTGGCAGAGAAAACTGCAGCCAATATGCTTCAGAACGATAATGGCACCGGTTTCTTTTTCAAGGGAAATCTTCGTTCCGGTCAGGTGCTGGATGTTGAGACGAGCATTATCATTCTGGGAGATGTCAATAACGGTGCAAAGGTGATCTCCAAGGGAAATGTGATCATTCTCGGATCCCTGAAGGGAAATGTTTTTGCCGGTTCTGCTGGAAATGTTGACGCATTTGTGATAGCCTTAGATATGAAACCGGTACAGATACGTATTGCGGACACGATCGCAAGATCGCCGGACGAGTCTCCGCGCCGTTCCAAGACGAAGGAGACCAGAATAGCATTTTGGGAGGATGGCAATATTTATATTGAGCCGCTTGACAAGGATGTTATGAGTGACATACGTCTGTCATAACACATGAGAGACGGTATTATTTGGAAATGTAACTGCAGACTGGCAGTGCATCATAGACTAACACTTTAAAATTAGGAGGAAATAAAAATGGGAGAGGTTATTGTAATCACATCCGGAAAAGGCGGCGTTGGTAAGACAACGACCACAGCCAATGTTGGAACCGGACTTGCCATGATGGGAAAGAAGGTTGTTCTGATCGATACAGATATAGGACTTCGTAATCTTGACGTGATCATGGGATTAGAGAATCGTATCGTTTACAATCTGGTTGACGTTGTGGAAAATAACTGCCGCATTAAGCAGGCTCTGATCAAGGATAAGCGTTACCCGAACCTTTATCTGCTGCCTTCTGCACAGACAAAGGACAAGACCGCAGTAACACCGGAGCAGATGAAGAAGCTGGCGGATGAATTAAAGGAAGAGTTTGATTACATACTGATGGATTGTCCGGCAGGAATCGAGCAGGGATTCAAGAACGCCATTGCCGGTGCTGACCGTGCTCTGGTCGTAACAACACCGGAGGTATCCGCTGTCCGTGATGCAGATCGTATCATCGGTCTTCTCGAGGCCAATGAGATCGGACAGACACATCTTATTGTAAACCGTCTTCGTGTTGATATGGTAAAGAGCGGCGATATGATGTCCAGCGATGATGTTGTGGACATTCTGGCGGTTGATCTGATCGGTGTAGTTCCGGATGATGAACATATCGTTATTTCTGCCAATAACGGTGAGCCGCTTGTAGGCTCTGACTGCATGGCAGGACAGGCTTATATGAATATTTGTAAGCGAATCATCGGTGAGCAGGTAGATTTTACGGATTTTGACGCTAAGAAGGGATTATTCCAGAAGCTGGCAGCTATATTAAAGAAATAAGTTTCATATTCAATAAACAGGATAAATTCGCTGTCTGCCGGGTGTTCCGGTCTGTCAGCGTAGATGGAGGTTTGGAATGGGTTTTTTCTCAAATTTTTTTAAGAGTGACGTAAAGAGCGGAGAAACCGCTAAGAATCGTCTGAAGGTAGCCATCACCTCTGATCGGGCAGTATGCTCGCCGGAAATCATGGAACAGATGAAGAACGAGATCATTCAGGTTATTTCAAAGTATGTGGAGATTGATGTGGATGGTCTTGATATCAAAGTGAAGCAGATGGAGCTTGAGGATGGTTCAACACCGGTGAATGCGGTTATGGCGAATATCCCGATCAAGGGTTCCAGAAATTTTAGAAGATCACAGCAGCATTGAGAGGAAGTAGACATACATGTTAAACAGATTAAAGCAATATGATTGGCGCAATTTTAACTATTCTCTGGTCATCATTGTTGTAATTTTGTGTCTGGTTAGCGCATTTACTTTGAAGCTGGCAGGCGGCGTAGAAAAGGGAGCCGGCTATATGAGAGGGCAGCTCATAGGTATGGTAATGGGGTTATTTATAGTTGCTTTTTTGTCGGTCCTGGATTATCATTTTATATGTAGATTTGTCGCGATCTATTTTGTGTTTGGTGTTGTTCTGGTTCTTCTGACGAAGATCCCGGGCATCGGAACGGATCTTGATACCGGGTCGACCAGATGGATCCGTATCGGGAGTCTGACCTTTCAGCCGTCAGAGCTTCTCAAAATCATATTTATCCTGACGCTGGCTACGTTGTTTTGCAAGATCAGGAAGCAGTTAGATCAGTTTAAGGCGGTCATATGGATCGTGCTTATAACCCTTCCGGCGTTTGGCGCGATCGTGATACAGCCGGATCTGTCATCAAGTCTTGTTATTTTGTTTGTGATGGCGGTCATGACATTTGTGGCAGGTCTTTCCTACCGTGTGTTGGTGCCGATCATTTCTATCGGACTTCCGGTGACGCTGATTCTGTACTGGTATGTGCAGCAGCCCCACAATCTGTTGCTACAGGGATATCAGTATGACCGTGTCTTTGCGTTCAAGAATCAGGATTCTACCGTGAAGCGTATTGTCGATCTGAACAGACAGCAGAAGTCCTCAGTCAATGCAATCGCAGAAGGTGGATTGTATGGCAAGTTTTTGAAGGATGGTGCGAGAGCCGGCAGTTCAAGAGCATATTCCAGTGTATCGATCCGGGAGAGTGATTTTATCTGGAGCGTTATTTCAGAGGAATTTGGTTTTCTGGGATGCTGTCTTGTATTGCTTTTGTTTGGCATTTTGATCTTTAAGTGTTTCCGTGTGGCAAGCAAGGCACAGGATTTTCTGGGAATGTTGATCGCGGTTGGGGTGTCTGCGATGTTTATGTTCCAGGTGTTTAGCAATATTTGCGTTGTGACATTTCTTTTTCCGAATACCGGTCTGCCGCTGCCGTTCTTAAGTAACGGTTTGAGTTCAATGATGTCATCGATGATCGGTATAGGGCTTGTTATCAATATAGGCATACAGCCTGCCAAAACGAAAAAGGGTGGTTTTACCATGCGAAAGGCTTATTCAGATATGGACGATGTTGACATCGATTTCAGTTTGTAGCATATTTTACAGGAGAAGGCAGAAAAATTATTTGGAGGGGTGAACAAATGAACATTGGATTGATTGCACATGATGCAAAGAAAATATTGATGCAGAATTTCACGATCGCGTATCGCGGGATTCTGAGCAAGCATGAGATTTATGCTACCGGTACGACCGGACGTCTGATCGAGGAAGTGACGAATCTGACGGTGCATAAGTATCTTGCGGGTCATCTGGGAGGAGAACAGCAGCTTGCATCCCAGATCGAGCATAATCAGATTGATATGGTGATCTTTCTGAGAGATCCGCAGTCACCAAAGTCCCATGAGCCGGATGTGATGAATGTGATCCATCTTTGCGATACCTACAACATTCCGTTTGCAACCAATCTGGCAACGGCAGAGCTGTTGGTAAAGGCTCTGGAGCATGGAGATCTTGAGTGGCGCGAAGTCATTAAAAAAGAAGAGGAATAGTTCTGTGAATAGAAAAAGATACAACAAATCCGGAATCAAGGGAATACCTGCTGTGTGTGTTATTCTGACGATGCTTGTCTGTTGTGGGATCATGGCAGGCTGCAGTGTAGATACTGTTCCGGTATCAGATACTCAGACAGCGTATCAGGGAGAGGCAGACAGTACGGATACCGCCTCCTCACAGGAGGAAGGATATCTGTCAAAGGATATCTGTGTTATCCCCAAGAAAAAGAATATTGCTACGGATGCGGCGATCACGGCAGATGCAGCACTGCTGATCGATGATACCCGCAATAAGGCACTTTATGCCCAGAATATTTATGCCAGTGAGTATCCGGCAAGTGTTTCCAAGATTGCAACGGCACTGATGACATTTAAGTATGCGAAATTCGATGATACGGTGACGATCAGCTATAATGCATCCCATGTGACAGAACCCGGCGCCAGATTATGCGGCTTTAAAGAAGGCGATAAAATTTCCGTGAAGGATCTTTTATACGGTATGATGGTGTATTCCGGCAATGATGCGGCGGTTGCGCTCGCAGAGCATATTTCCGGTTCTGAGACGGATTTTGCGGCTGAGATGAATCAGGAGATGGTGGCGATCGGAGCCAGCGGAACCCATTTTGTCAATGCGAGCGGTCTTCATGATGATCAGCATTATACGACAGCGTATGATCTTTATCTGATTTTTCATGAGCTGTTAAAATACGACGATTTTAAAGAGCTTTTACAGTGTACGAAGTATACTGCCGAATGGACGGATGCACAGGGCAAGAAGCAGAGTCTTGATATCACGTCAACCGATCCTTATCTGACCGGGTCCAGGCAGGCACCGAAACCGCTTACGGTGATCGGAGGGAAGAGCGGAACTACGATCAAGGCGGGTTCCTGTCTGATCATGTATTCGCAGGACAAAAAGAACCGGGATTATATTTCAGTGATTTTGAAGGCAGATTCATCATATTCCATGTATACACAGATGAATCATATGCTTGAATATGTAAAGAGAGGAAAATGATCCTCTCTTTTTCAGTGCATTGAAAAGTGACGTAACGCAGCGAAATGCCATCGGGAATTGCAAAGCAATTCCTGAAAATTAAAACATTTGTTTGGCTTTTTTACATTGCGGAGCGGATCCGGCCGAAGTAACTGAGGGCATATAAACCGCTAAGTCCCACCGCTGCGTAGATGATCCTTGAAAACATACTCATATTTCCGAAGATCACGCGGACAAGATCGAACTGGAAAAATCCGATAAGCCCCCAGTTTACAGCACCGATGATGATGAGTACAAGGATAATATAATCTAATGTTTTCATAAAACACCATGCCTTTCTGTATCCGATTAATGATACATCCATAGCATTCCCATGTCGTAGAAATTCTATGCACTTATCTTGTCAAAATCAGAAAAAAAAGCTATAATAAAAAGGTTAAAACAGCCAGATTCGGAAGGAGGGATTTTGTGGCAGGAAAGCGCCGTTCCGGCAATGTCGTTAAAATGAAACGCAAAAATGCAAAGTTTACAGGAGCTTTTTTGGTTCTTTTTGCCATATATGTCCTTTTTCAGGGTGTCATGTCTATGACCAGGGAAAATGTGTCGATCTACGAGGTTACCGAGAAAAAGATCGCAGACGATAATCTGGTGCGCGGGATCATCCTGCGAAACGAGAAGCTGGTCACAAGCGATCAGGAGGGATATATCAATTATTATGTTGCCGACGGAACGAAGGTGGGTGCCAGAACGAAGATCTATTCCATTGACCAGACCGGTCAGATTTATGAAAAGCTGTCCGGAACACAGACCGGAGAGGTCAAGCTGACCTCGCAGAACACCAGCGATATCCGCAGTGAGATTGCTGCGTACCGTGCAGCATACAGTACCTCGCATTTTGAAGAAATCTACAGCTTCAAATATAATCTTGATAACACGATCTCGGAGCTGACCAATGCAAGGCTTTTAGACAATGTAACACAGATCTTAAAGGAGCAGGGCTCACAGGGGTCTTTTCAGTTTGGAAGTGCCGGCGAGAGTGGGATCATTTCTTATACATCGGACGGGCTGGAGGCTCTTGACATGAATCATATCACGTCGAAGACCTTTGAGAGTACGTCAGATGAGACCAAGCAGCTACGTCAGACAGAATCAGTCAAAGCGGGGACGCCGATCTATCGTCTTGTGACGAATGAGAGCTGGTCGGTTGTGTTTCCGTTATCGAAGGAGCAGTTCAAAAATATCCAGCAGGATAAGACCGTCACGGTGACGCTGAAGAAGATCCAGGCAAAGGTGACACCGCAGGTAACCACGTTTACCATGGATGGCGGGTATTATGCCCGGATAGATCTGAAGCGTTATATGATCCAGTATATCAACAACCGTTATATTGATCTGGAGATCAAAATGAACGATGAGGCGGGATTGAAGATTCCACGGTCTTCCATTTTGAAGAAGAAGTTTTATAAGATCCCGGAAGAGTATGTGGTGAATACACAGAAGGGAGAGGGTGTCCTTGCGGTAACCTACAAAAAGGACGGGACACCGGAGTATACCGCCCGGTATCCACAGATTTTAAAGATTACCGCGAAGGTAAAGAACAGTGACGGCGAGATGGTTGATGAGACAACCTGTTATATTTCGGCAGATGCATTTGATGCCGGTTCCGAGATTGCGGATGATACCGCAGGAACCAACAAGCTTGCGCTGACGGAGCTTGCAGAGCTAGACGGCGTGTATTGTTGTAACAAGGGATATTGCGAATTTCGCCCGATCCAGATCGCTTATCAGAATAATGAATACAGCATCATCAAGAAGGATACTTCCGGCGGATTGTCGGCGTATGATCACATTATTCTGGATCCTAAGGTGATCCGAGAGGACGACATCATATATTGATACTACATTGGGAAAGGACGAATTACCATGATCAAAGATAATTTACAAAATGTCGAAGAAAATATCCGGCAGGCATGTTTACGTTCCGGAAGGGATGTTTCCGAGGTGACACTGATCAGTGTCAGTAAGACCAAGCCGGTAGAAATGATACAGGAGGCATATGAATACGGAAAGCGCGAGTTCGGTGAGAACAAGGCGCAGGAGCTTAAGGAGAAGTATGAGGTGCTGCCAAAGGATATTAAATGGCATTTTATCGGTCATCTTCAGACCAATAAGATCAAATATATCATCGGAAGAACCTGCCTGATCCATTCGGTTGATTCCCTGCATCTGGCAGAGGCAATCGAGAAGGAATGCGTAAAGCGCAATACCCATGTAGATATTCTGGTGGAGGTCAATGTGGCACAGGAGGCATCCAAATTCGGTCTCAAGCTGGAGGATACACTCGAGCTTGTCCGTCAGATTTCAAAACTGGAGCATCTGCATATTCGCGGATTGATGACGATAGCGCCTTTTGTCGAAGATCCGGAAGAAAATCGCAGTATTTTTCGTCAATTAAAGCAATTGTCGGTTGACATTGGAGCTAAAAACATTGATAATGTTGATATGAGTGTTCTTTCTATGGGAATGACAGGTGACTATCAGGTTGCCGTAGAGGAAGGTGCGACACATGTTCGTGTCGGCACAGGAATTTTCGGAGAGAGAAATTACGATATAAAATAGATGTGAGAGACATCGGGAGGTAAAGTTATGGCGAATCCATTAGGAAATCTGTTACAGTTATTGAGACTCGGAGACGATGAGGACTATGATGACGATTACTATGAGGATGATTTCGAGGACGATATCGATGAGGAGGAAGAGAGAAGTCTTCTGGCGGAAGAGCAGAGACGTCAGAAACGTTCTGAGCGAAAGAGCAGTCGTCGTTCCGGTTATGATGAGGAGGAAGGGGAGTCCCGTCAGCCGGCGCCGGAGCCAAGAAGAACTTCTGTACGTACAGCATCCAATAAGGTAGTTCCGATCCGGACAACTGCCAGGGGGTTAGAGGTATGCATCTGCAAGCCGAAGAATTTTGGGGATTCAACGGATGCGTGTGAGATGCTTCTTCAGGGGCGTGCTGTTGTGGTCAATCTTGAAGGAATTGACATTATGGAAGCACAGAGGATCATGGATTTCATCTCAGGATGCATTTTTGCAATTTCCGGTAAAATGCACCAGATCTCAAGATATATCTTTATATTCTCTCCGGAAAATGTTGACATTTCCGGAGATTATCTGGAGCTTTCCAGAGATGATGAGTTTGGGATTCCGACACTGAACAAGGAGTTCTAAGATGCGGCTGGTTTTTTATACCTTTCAATGTTTTTTCATTGTGCTGGATGTCATCGTTTTGTTGTATCTGCTTCGCAACATTCTTGTAATGATGCCGTTTGGCAGCAGCATTGTTCGGCTGATCGCCGTTCTAATGACACCCATGTGGTATCCGATGCAGTGGCTGGTGAAGCATTCAATCCTGTGCACTGCAAAGTTTGATCTATGTCCGTATCTTTTGATCATAATACTGACTTATTTACAGGAACTTTGTTCCTGTTTCGTATAGGTAAGTGCTCGTAATGTAGCGGAAAACAAGGGTAAAATGATGATTTTGCCATTTATATGAACATTTTATAATTTTCAGAGGAGGTAAATTGTATGCTTACACCGATTGACATTCAAAATCATGTACTGAAATCCACTATGGGAGGATACAACAAAAAGGAGACAGACGATTTTATTGAATCAATTCAGGTCAGCTATGAACAGCTTTATAAGGAGAATAGCGATCTCAAAAAGAAAATCACGACGCTGAGTGAGGGTATCCAGTATTATAAGCAGATGGAGGGGACATTGCAGAAAACACTGGTGCTTGCTGAGCAGACAGCATCCGAGACGCTGGAGACATCCAAGACTGCGGCAGCGCAGGTTGAGAAGGAGTCCAGAGCAAAGGCTGAGGTAATGCTGCGTGAGGCAAAATCGCGTGCAGACGGGTTAGTAGCAGATGCACAGGAAAAGGCAAATAAGCTTACAAGAGAGTCTGAGGAGCGTGCGGCTTCTCTGAAGAAGGAGTCTGAGAAAACTGCTGCCGCATTAAAGCTGGAGTCTGAGACAAAGGCAGAGACGCTGACAAAGGAATCTGAGGAGAGGGCTGCGGCTGTCACAAAGGAGGCTGAGGAGAAGGCTCAGAAGGTGACAAGCGAGGCACAGGAGAAAGCAGATACACTTGAGAAGGAGTCACAGAAGAAGGCGGACGAGCTTGTTGCAGAAGCTGAGAAGAAAGCAGACAATATCATGTATAATGCGAAGGAACGTGCAGACCGCATTATGGCAGATACAAAGCAGTCAGCGGATGAAGTGATCAAGGATACACGCGAGAAGACAGAGGAGAAATTAGCAGAGTCCGGCAAGCAGATTGCAGAGCTTACCGGTATCGTCAGAAAGCTGATGGGCTGTTATGATGAATATAAACAGCAGTTTAACGATCTTCTGAATAAGCAGTTAGAGCAGTTGCAGGATGAGGATCTGAGCACAGCAGATTTAGAGGAGCTGTTAGAGTCCCAGCAGGTTAAAATGGCTGAGGAGCAGGTTGCTGCAAAGCAGAGTGTTGATGATATGGAGGAACACACCAGGGAGCTTGACCTTCCGGTTGAGGACACGGCTCCTGAGAGGAAAGAGGAAGAAAAGGCTGAGGAGACTGACATTCTTGCAGAGGGGCTTTTAAAAGAGGCAGAAGACAAGGCTTCTGAGGAGGAAACTTCAGGAGAAACTTCTTCTTTGAATATTGAGACTCCATCCGTTGATGAGGTTGCTTCCGGTATTCATGTTACAGCAGAGGAAGCAGTTGCTTCTTATACGGTACCGGAGGAGACAGAGGCAGAGAAGTCTGCAGATGATATCCAGTCCAAGTTAGAAGAGATTGATTCCATTGCCGAAGAGGCTTTAAAGGAGATGAAGCAGGAGTCATCTGAGAATCCATTTACAGCAGTAAACAACATGCTCGGAACCTCTTATGATGATTTTGTACCGGGACAGACGACAGAGACTGCCGGGGAAGCTTCTTCATCAGAGCAGGAGACAAAGGAAGCTGAAGAAACACCTGCACCGGTTGTTGCTGAGGCTGAGACGGAGAAGACGGAAGAATCTGTTGCAGACAGCACAGAGACAAAGGAGATTCCTCCGACAACAACGGATGAGCTTCCAACTGTTCAGGAGACATACGATGCAGATACCTACGTAACCAATGAGACATACTTTGGTTCTGCGGATAATATGACATATTCAATTCCGGATCCTGTTCCGGCAGCAACCACAGAGGAGTCTGTGGAGATTCAGGCTGAGCCGGTCGAGGAGGAAGAGGCAGAGAGTACACCGGTACATGAGATCCCAATGCCTGACTTTAGTAAATTAGATGCTGTCAGCGAGGAACAGCCGGTTGTACCACATGCTGTTCCAATGCCTGATTTCAGCAAGCTGGATGCCAAGAAGGAAGAGCCTGATGTGAGTGCTGATCTTGATACGATTGCAGCAGAGGCGATGGCTTCCCTGAATACTGACAGCAGCAAGGAGACAACGGATGAGCTTCCAACTGTTCAGGAGACATATGACACAGACACCTATGTAACTAATGAGACATACTTTGGTTCTGCAGATAATATGACATATTCAATTCCGGATCCGGCACCAAAGACAGAAGAGTCTGCGGAGGATGATTTCGCTGCAGGGATCAGCGGTGTAGATCCAACAGCAAACGGAACAATTCCACAGGCACCGGGTGAGCTTTTTACCGCACCAAGTGAGTTTGATAATGTTCCGGCCGCAGACGATGAATTTGCAGTAACCAAGCCGGAGGATCCTGCTTCTGAGGTTATGCCGGAGGAGACAAAGAGTGTGAGTCCATTTACAATGATTGATGCAGAGGAATAATACAGATTGGATGAAATATTTCGGCTGCTAATAATTACTGCCAGACCAGATGCAGTTTCCGCTTTGGTTTGGCAGTTTTTTTCGGAAAGGAATTTATAAATATGAAGAAGTATATCAAAGGTATTTTGCTGTTTCTTATACTGTTTGGAATCGACCAGTGGACCAAAAATGCGGCAACTATATATTTAAAGGGACAGGAGACTAAGAAGGTGTTGGGAGATTTCTTTGTGCTTCGTTACCTGAAAAATTACGGTGCTGCATTTGGCATTTTACAAAATAAACAGATATTTCTGATCCTGTTGACTGCTGTGATCTTGGTAATGATCCTGTATGTGTATATTAAGACGCCGGACACACCGCATTATCGTCTGATCCGTATATTCAGCATTATGCTTGCTGCAGGTGCAATGGGAAATATGTATGACCGCTTTGCGCATCGCTACGTCATTGATTTTCTGTATGCAAAGGTGATCGATTTTCCAATCTTTAATGTGGCGGACTGCTACGTTGTTGTATCTGCGGTGGTTCTTGCCATGCTGATCGGATTTTATTATCAGGAAGAGGATATGGCGGTCTACAAATTTGGCGGGAAAAAAGAAAAAGAAAGCAGTAGTCTGTAACATTACCGGAAATAATGAGAAAAAGTCAGTCTATATATTTGCAGTAAATGATGAGGAAGAAAATGACAGAAGAACGATATGAATTTACAGTTGCTCCGGAAGAGGAGGGAAGACGTCTGGATGCATATCTGGCACAGAAGCTGCCGGATTACTCCAGATCATTCCTACAGAAGAATATTAAAAGCAAAGCAGTTTTGATCAACGGGAAGGCAGCGAAAGCAAGCTATAAGGTGATGGGACAGGATCAGATCGTGTTTGAGGCACCGGAACCGGTAGAGCCTGCGATTGTACCCGAGAATATTCCACTTGATATTTTATACGAGGATGACGATGTGATCGTGATCAATAAACCCAAACAGGTGGTGGTGCATCCGGCACCGGGACATTATACCGGAACAATCGTTAATGCATTAATGTATCACTGTAAGGATTCCCTTTCAGGGATCAATGGCGTTATGCGTCCGGGAATCGTGCATCGTATCGATCAGGACACAACCGGTGTGATCGTTGCCTGCAAAAACGATTATGCACATCAGTGCATTGCAGAACAGCTTAAGGAACATTCGATCACGCGAAGGTATCATGCAATCGTACTCGGATCCCTTGCAGAAGATGGTACCGTAGAGGGGAAGATCGGTCGTCATCCGGTTGACCGCAAGAAGATGGCGATCAATGAAAAAAACGGCAAAGAAGCCGTCACACATTATCATATTCTGGATGAACTCAATGGCAAATACACTTATGTGGAATGCCAGCTTGAGACGGGACGCACGCATCAGATCCGTGTGCATATGGCAAGCATTGGTCATCCGATTCTGGGAGATCAGGTATATGGTCCGCAAAAGTGTCCGTTCCGGTTGACAGGTCAGACCCTGCATGCAAAGGTTCTTGGCTTTATTCATCCAAGAACGAAGGAGTATATGGAATTTGAGGCACCGCTGCCGGAGTATTTTGAAAAGCTTGTAACACAGCTTTCTGCAAAAAAGAACATATGATATTTTTCGGATGATGAAGCTGCGAGCAAATCAGACCTCTCTGTACTTACGTGATCTACACATGTAGAACGGGCCTGAAAAGTGATATAAGCGACATATATGGTTGATTAAAATAGTTTTGTTGGCACTGTAAAATAATAATTTATCATGTGCATATTCAAATCTGGAATGATGCATATTAACATAATTCTACATCTGTAGCATGTTTGTAATACAACAGTAAGACAAAATACAAATTCGAAAATCGATATCGCTTGGTGTAAATAAAATGTAATATACTTAATTTTTGTGCAAAGTGAATTAAAATGCATGTAATTTTTTAGACATATTCCCGTTGACGAAAGACTTCTAAGTGAGTAGAATAAAAGCAGACTGGGTATGATTGGAATGACATAGCTGTAGAATGCAATTGCAAAATGAGAACACAATTGTAGAAAACGTGTACCCTTTTTCTGTTAATGACATTATTATGGGGGTTACTTTGAAACTGGAGGATAATTCATGAAAGAGATACGTTTACATGAAGGTGAATTAAATGTTATGGAGCTTTTATGGTCTAATAAGGCACTGGCTGCCAGAGATATTTCCAAGATCATCAAGGAATATATCGGCTGGGAAAAAAACACAACCTATACGGTGATCAAACGTCTGATTGATAAAGGCGCAATCACCAGAGAAGATCCGGGCTTTATCTGTCGTGCCAATATTACAAAGAGAAAGATTCAGGAAATTGAAACAAAGGCATTGCTGAATCAGATGTATAACGGATCGTTGGAGAACTTTATTCAGTCATATCTTGCAAATCAGAAGTTTAGCGAGTCAGAACGCAACGAACTTCAAAAGCTTTTATCCGGGCAGGGCAGATAGTAGTATCTGTCTTTTTTAAATCACTCTCTTGGATAAACTCAAGTGCGTTTTATCCCAACAGACCGAGCCGGAGCGATCCACCGCTATCCGGCGAAGGCGGTTTCGATACTTTGGGATAAAAAAGCAGTTTATCCAAGAGAGATACTATATTTATAATTCCTCCATCTTTTGGGCATTCTCCAAACCAAGTTTCTCTGCAGCAGTAACATACTCTTTTGTCTTTGCAGATTCCAACATCTGGAAAGAATCATAAGATTCTCGCAATGCGTTGGACTGGACAAAAGAAGAACGCCGACAAGGGACTTTGTGTTTTTTCACAACGTCAACTTGATGGAGCATTTCCTCATAATCCTCTGCATCATAACGCTTCTGAAATGTCCAACGCCCAAGGAGAGTATGACACTCGACAACGTGGGTGCATAACTCCCTTATGACTTTATCCACACGAATGAACCGTTGCGCAGTACCCACAATCTGTTTTCCGTGTCCTTTACGGTTTTGCGTCAGAAGTCGCACTAATTCGTATGGAAAATTCTTGTAATCACGACTGTTAAACTCATTTTGAATTTCATCATAGCCAAAAATCACAGGGCGATCATACTCCGTAAGAAGTTCCTTCCAAGACAGCAACGGGAAGTCCTCCCCCTTAAATCCATAATTAGTAGATATATAGATTCTATCACCGTACTTTTTCCGCATAGAGGTAAGATAGTGGGAAAGAGCCATTGTCTTACCACCGCCATATAAGCCACAGTAAAGCCATATACCATAAAGGTGTAGCGATCTCTTCGGGTGCTTGATAAAGTCCACTATGTCCTTAAATTTCCAATACAAGAACTGGAAAAAATGCTTGATAAAACCCCTCATAAAAAAGAGTATCACAAATACAAACATCCCTTTTAATGTGTTAAAATCTTTCATTCTGTATAAGCCTCCATTCTAAGCATCTATAAATAAGCGGAACGCCTACTTGTGTAGACGTTCCACCGTTTAATATTATTGAGCTGATACGTCCCGTAAAGGGGCAAGGCGAGTGCTTACAGCACCCCTTGACGGACTTTATCAGCAGGCACAAACCTTTACTTTTTGCCACTTTTCAGAGCCACGAACCGCCAAGGCACAGGCGTAGAGATACCCCGCCAGAGCCGTGACGGAGCAGACTGTAACATATTCTGAATATGTACTGCTGCCATTGACACCCCTATAGGTAATGACATACCCCCGACACTTACGGCGGTCATCACAGCCATTCAACGGTTCGAAATGCTCCAGCAATTTACTATACATATAATCTTTCCAAACTCTTAAAACCATAATACCTCCTTAATCCACACCCGGCACTTTCTTCCAAGTCCACTCCGCAACGGCATAGGCGAATGTAATACCCATCTTTACAATCCCCTGACCAAGACAGAAAAGCCACAAGTCACCGGGGAAAAAATAAAGGGCATACGATACTACCGTACCAAGAGCCGCCGTACCGTCAAATATATTAAATACAAAATCCGGCAGGAGATTTATAATCATACTTGATATACCAAAAAGAACCGATAAAAATAATTCAGATATCATTTCTTTCCACCCCCATCCCCGGATATATCAGCACCGAAAGTCGTTCCCCTAAAAAGCCATATCACAAAATTAAAGTCACCTAAGAGAATAAGGGGATAAAAGAAAGCTCGAATAAAATTCTTAATAGTAGGAAGCTTCTTTTCCCACATAGTTATATCAATATAGCCACCAAAATCTAAATTACCAGCAACATAACCCTGCAAAGCTTTCATAAGCTCATCATAAGTACCAAAATCAAAACGTGATGCCAGTTGTTGCTTAATTGTTTTAAACTTTTCATCCAAAAAACCATCAGCCGGAACGAAAAGAGATTTCAATAAATCCCCTAAACCGTCTAAGATGGCAGAAGGGATTCCAGACACTTTCTCCAAAAGATTGGAAAGATTAGATAAGATACCACCAGAATTATCACTATCGCTATCTGTTTTCCCGTCTGAAGTATCCGGCGCTGGGCTTGACGTGCTGGAGGGTTCAGAGTCTGCCCACCCCCCACCAAGGTCGGGAAGCGGGCTGAGGGAAAAAAATCCTCACCATCTTTACCAAAAAGCGCACAAGAAGAATATAAAATATCATCAGCAGAACGACATAAAAAACTAAAATAATCATAATCATCCGTATGTTGATCATAACCATCTAAGCCACCGGTATACTTATCAAAAGAAGAAGTATTGTTGTAAACAGTCCATACATGATGACGACAAAAGGACGTTGAAACACCACCACCCTCAACTATATGTAAATAATTACGCCCATTTCCATCAGTCTTGAAATAGTAATAAGATGCCTGTGGATAATACAAGATAGCAATTTTACTCTTATCACCATTATAAAAATAAACTAAATAATGAGCTATAGAAGTCCTATGAGTAGAACAATGAACATAATCGCAATATGTCTTATCATAACTTGATATAGCTTCTTTTATTTTCTTTTTTACAGAATCAGACACCGAACTAGCGGCATCTGTCTCTTTTACCGCTGCAGAACAACGCAAAGGAATAAAAAATACCATCATAAAAAATAATGGTATCAAAAAAAACTTATTATATTTTCGCAAAAGACACCTTCTTTCAATAATGTGTTCCCGTGGAGCGGCAGAGCCGCAACCCACGGGGAACACACCCGACATACAGCCCATCCACTAGATAAACTTATATAAAATCCTAGGGATAAGAGCAATACCGACCATGATACCCATAATGGTAACGCCGATAGGAACAATAACCTCTGCATTAGCTGTAATGCTAGAAGTCAGATCCGAAAACATAGCTTTAGTTACTACCATAGCTGTACTTCCTCCTTCCTGCATAGAGATACCTCCTTTTTAACTAAAACCAAGTGAAACGAATCAGCATATAATATATACTGTAAATCACTATACCAGCCAACAAACAAGATAATAAAACAATTCCCATTTGATCTAACTGATAAAGAGCAATTTCACAATTGGTTAGCTTTTCTATGATAATTTCAACATCCTTATCCGACATTGAATCACCACCTTATTTCGCCTTGACGTCATAAACGTCATCGACATAGGCACGACCGGAAACAACCTGATAGTCGAAAGCGATCTGACCGCCTACCGTAAGCGCATCGGACTTTGCGTGAAGCTCCTCCGGAAGAAATACTTCCTCTACTCTTGAACCTCTACAACCGTTCTGGATCTCACGATCGGAGAATGGTACAGACGTTTCCAAGATGCAAAAGTTTCTGCCGTCCTTTGATGTAAATTTCTTGACACCTAATAAAATAGTTGCATTTTTCATAATACAATTACCTCCTTGTAAAACGGTTAACAATTATGGTATACTTTAACGGAGCTTCCCAAACTCACAAGTATACGTTTATCAAAAAACACGACCTTACGGTTGCCAATGGAAAATAGCCCTCCCGGTTTGTCGTGTAAGGGAACAAATCCCAACGAAACAACAAAACAGTCATATCATAATTGCAATGATCGCCAAATCTTGAATAATTATGATAACGTGTTATAATGAGTTAAATCGAAAACCACTTATTTAACTTACAATCTAATTATATAACATATAATCTAAAAAGTCAACAAAATATTAGATTATAATACAACTTTTTAGAATGAGAGGTAATGATGCCAGCAGGGAAAAATATCAAACACGCCATGATTGAACGTGGAATAAAACAAAAAGAACTAGCGGAAAAATTAGGCGTCACAACGGCGTCACTATCAAAAATGTTATCAAATGACAAAATAGGATATAACAAAGCTGAAGAAATAGCAAATATCCTAAATTATGAAATAATATGGAAAAAGAAAGAGTAATAAGGAGAAAAGAAATGTTCACAGGAAAAAAGAGAAAGAAATTTATGGCAGACCTAAATCTAATCAATAAAAAACTGGAAGAGAAAACACCAATCTATATGCGGACAAATGGAATTACAATATTCAATAAAAACGTAAGTGTATTATTCAAAATGACATCACAAAATGGGGTAGTAGACGATACTCTAAAACTAGGAGACATAAACAGCGTAGCAATTAAATATCACGAAATGGGAACAGATGATTTTGTAGACTGGATAATATCAAGTGCTATGCAGATAGGAAGTTTAAACAATTAAACAATAGAGCATCCCCGGCGGTTCTCACTATCGAATCGAACCACGCCGGGGACTGCTGCCATCATCTAATTTCCACGACCACAGCGGAAAGATGGAAGATAGTATATACACGTCTCGCAACATCCGTCATAGTAAGGGCAAGAAGAATAACATTGATTAGCAGGACCGGGTATTTCAGGACAACACTCACCACCAGCATAACAACCACAATTATAATCTGGACACCGAACAAACTTAATCTCGCACATCATCATCACCCCCAAACTCCGGTACATCGCCCGGCGTAACATCTTCAAACGACAACTGAAATTCTTCCAACTGCTTATCCCAGTTAATCACCTTATGTATCCGGCGCAAGAAAGCCTTGTAGCTCTCAATTTCGTCACGCTGAATATTTATATACTGCTTATCTAAAGGGATATTAGTGGTGAAATACACCTTAGTAAAGCAGGCATAAGAATCAGTGAACCGGCATGGAAGAGTAACCGGGTAACCGTCCAGATACTTGAGCATGTCCGCAAGTGGAAGAGAGGAACGGAACTCATCGAAAAGTATTACGTCCTCACCCTTATATTGGTCAAACGGGTGTTTATAATTTGTCACCCGGTACACATTTTCATACCCGTATTTTTCCATGACGTGTCGTGTTTTTCCGCACCCGGTAGAGCCGTAAATATAAGTTGTTGATAACTCACGAAACGTATTTTTGAATTTCTCACCCCGTAATACCTGTCGTGTCATTCTAATCTGATTCAAATTCAACATGTTTTCCGGCGTAACATCCAAAATCTGGAAATCAGTCATTCCCCCGGCGATCATGTCAAAAAGGTCAATGAGATCATTTCTACACCCTTGACGCTCAATAGGAACTTCACCATACTCATATTGCGTACCGTCAACCCTTGTATCCTCTTTATCTGTTCCGGAGTATTTTCCCTCCTTGAAAACGTAATCTTTATTTTGTTGCGCTGTACCCTTACAATAGTCAATATGAGCGTTAGGAATACGATTTTGAATTGTTCCAAAACGAACACCGTTAGGCGCATACATGAAAAGATGTGTGTGATATGTTTGCGTCTTAAGACCAACCTCATCCGACATGCAATAATAAGTGACACCCTTAAACTGTTCCATGATCTCAACCAGCTTTTCATGAGTGTAACCTTTTTCGGCTGGATTGTTTATTGTTAAAAGCCATTTTCGTGACATTCCTTGCTTATTCATGTAAATTCCTCCTTGAAAACTGTCACTGTAACAAAAGTAACAAAATTTTGTGACAGGCTCTAAGCCTTGATATTAGCTTGTTTGCGTAACTGTAACAGAAGTGGGGTAATAGTATACCCACTTCTGTTTTTGCCACGTCACTCTCTTGGATAAACTCCAGTTTTTCAAATAGAGCTTGCCGGTTTAAGCCCAATATGATACAATATGGCTACGGCGTTATTATTTTAATAAGACTTATAAGGAGTTGTTATTTATGGGAACATCCAACGTACAGACATATCATCAGAGTACATCGAATCAGAATACTGTGAAGCTGCGCGAGCTGTTAAAGACAATGCCGTCTTTCTGCAGGGATTATTTTCGCGGAATTGAACCGACTACCACAGCAAAGACACGGATTGGTTACGGGTATGATATTCGTACCTTTTTCCGTTTCCTGCTGTCTGAGAATCCGTCTTTTAAGAACGCACAGATGACGGATATCTGTCTTAGTGATCTGGATCAGCTCCGGCCGGTGGATATTGAAGAATATCTGGAATATCTCAAATATTATACCTATGATGGTCAGGTGTTTACGAATGATGAACGAGGCATTAAGCGCAAGTTTGCTTCGTTAAGAAGCTTTTTTCTGTATTATCAGAAGCGGGATCTGTTGCGCCATAATCCAACGGTTGTGGTCGATATGCCTAAGCTTCATGACCGGGAAATTATCCGGCTGGATGCCGACGAAGTCAGTGATCTTTTAGAGCTTGTTGAGCATGGAGGAGATCATTTGTCCGGCATGAAAAAGGTCTATTATGAGAAAAATAAGCAGAGAAATATTGCGATTTTTACATTGTTTCTTGGAACGGGGATTCGTGTTTCGGAGTGTGTCGGACTTGATATTGAGGATGTTGATTTTAAGAATAACCGTATCCGGATCATTCGGAAAGGCGGCAAGGAGGAATATGTTTATTTTGGCGAGGAGGTTGCCACTGCGTTGAAAAGCTATATTACTGAGGAACGTGTTCACGTTAAGCCCAGGGAAGGTCATGAACATGCCCTCTTCTATTCGATACAGAAGAGACGCATCAGTGTGCAGGCGATCGAAAATCTGGTGAATGAATATACTTCTCAGATCACTTCTTTTAAGCATATTACACCGCATAAGCTGCGCAGTACCTATGGCACGGCACTTTATCAGCAGACCGGTGATATTTATCTTGTGGCAGAGGTTCTGGGGCACAATGACGTTAATACCACCAGAAAGCATTATGCGGCAATGGATGATGAACAGAAACGAAGTGCGGCTGATGCAGTGACGCTGCATAAAAAACGGTGATATCTTTTATCTGCTAAAAATATCACCGTACTTCCTACCGTCCGGTAGGATATGCTTTAAATATGTCTGCAACCCCTTCGTAAATATTCTGTGCTGTCTTCTTCTGATATGCCGGAGACGTGATCTTGTTGTAATCACGGTTACCGGATATAAAGCCAAGCTCGATCAAAATGGATGGTACTGTATTGTGACGCAATACATAAAATTCAGCCTTTTTGACGCCACGGCTTGGAATAGTCAGGTTATTCTCCAGACGATCATGCATTTTCCTTGCTAACTTCTGGCTGGACAGACCAGTATCCGTGACTCGGTTGTTACTTTTTGCATAATAGACCTCCATGCCGTTGGCAGAACGATTGGAGGCACTGTTCATATGGAGACTGACAAACAGATCCGCATCCACCTCTGCTGCAAATCGGGCGCGTTCCGACAGAGATATAAATTTGTCATTGTAACGGGACCAGTATGCTTTTACGCTGGAGGAGGGACTGTCAAAATATTTTCTGGCAAGTGTATAAATGATCTTGAAATTAATCGCTTTTTCTTTGGAACCACGGTTTGTTGCACCGAAGTCTTTACCGCCGTGTCCCGGATCAAGAACGACAATATTTTTATAAATTTTACGGGGACGATCTATTGTGACGAAAAGATAATCGCCCTGTCTGGTATACTTATAGCCCTGCAGCTTGGAGGTACTTACCGTAATCTTCGTATTGCTGCCACTCTGAGTTACTTTAACGCCGGTGATCACCGGATTCTTCCGTATGATCGGATACTGGTCATACAGGCTTTTGTGCTTGCCTGGAATCTGGAGAACAAACTTGTGGTTGTAATAATAATCGGTATCTATGATCTGTTCCATTGTGACTCCCTCCGGCAAACGGATACGCAGAGAATACGATGACTTGGAGAAGGTAATGGAAAATCCAACATCCTCTGTCTCGACGGAGATCATGCACTCGGGCTGATATGTTACCGTCACGGTTGTATTGTTGGAATCGGAGGTGACGGATATCGTTTTGACATAAGTAGAATTCGTGAGTGCAGGTATCTGCTCTCCTACTGCATTGTATGTGTTTGGAAAGACGAGAGTCAGGATTCCCTTTTCTTCATCGGCGTTCCAGGTCAGCTTGTCCGTATCTGATGAATAATCAGTATACAGCGACAATACCTGTTGACTGTCATCGGTATCTTCCAGATAAACAGTATTCAGTGCGGCATCATAATGCTTGCGGTCATATTCGTCCGGAACGATATCAATATCCAGTAATACGCCGTTCTGATCGGCACTGTCATATTCTACACCTTCCAGATCATCGGAATCAGTTTCAATCTCCGCAGTCTCTGCAGAGACTGTATATGGATGGAGGGTCACCCCTCCGAAAAGTGCTGCTCCAAGCAGCAAATTTAAGATGATAATAAACTTACGCTTCAATGTTTCTTCCTCATTTCGTGAATTTGTACTTAATATTTATTATCAGGAAGTACCTGATGAATGTTGCGGATCGCATTGCTATGGTAACGTTGTCGTTGACCAATGTATCAACCCTTGCATCCTATTATAGTACAGAATAATTGTTACAAATTCAAGGCAGAATCAGGAAAAATCGACGCCGGATCTATAGGGGGTGATCCGGCGTCTTGATAATACGCAGATAAGAGGATATAGGGAATCCGCTTATCCTATTGCAGAGGGCGAGTTCGTTGTATATGGCACAACTCTTCTACGCATTGTGCGCGCAGATGCAGATGTCTGTTGTTCGTTCGATAATTGAACCGGCTACAGGCTGCCTTCCTCCAGAGCAGGAAGCTCGGCATCGGATGCCCATACCGGCACCAGCAAAGGATAACCTGCATAAATGGTGTCTGATGAGATAGAATTACATTTCTTAATCTCTGCAATATAATCCTTCATGGATCCGCATTCTTCTGTGTAATACTGCTTGGCGATCGACCAGATACTGTCGTCCTCTTCGACCATGACAGATACAACACGCTTCTCGCGGATATTCGCTGCCTGTGTCCTTGCAGGGGAAGCTGATATCCGGCTGATGCCGCTCATCACGAGCAGTCCCATCAGAAAAGCAATGATCATGCATGGTACGATAAATTTGTAATTCTTCATCATAAAGACCTCCATTCGAAATATCTTCTGTACTGCCGGAAAGGACTCCGGATCAGAAAATAAAAGACAAACATCTGTTCTGTGATATAAATATACCACGCGAACAAATGTTTGTCAATAGATTTTCGAACAAAAGTTCGTATTATTTGTTGCCCTGATAAAAGACTAGTAACGACGATATAAACCGGATACTGTTCCAAGGATCTCAACCTCATCAACAATGATCGGATCCATTGTGTCATTCTCAGGCTGTAAACGAAAATGACCTTTCTCCTTATAAAATGTCTTGACAGTGGCGGAGTCGTCCACCAGAGCTACGACAAGGTCTCCGTTGTGTGCCGTATTCTGCTTATGTACGATAATATGATCGCCATCGTAAATGCCGACATTGATCATGCTCTCTCCCTTGACCTTCAGCATAAATGCTTCACCGGACGGCATATCATCTGCCAGCAGAGGAAAATATCCCTCGATGTTCTGCTCTGCAAAGATAGGCTCTCCAGCGGCAACGCTTCCGATCAGAGGCACATTGACAATCTCACGGCGAACAAGATTAAAGTCATCGTCAACAATCTCAATTGCACGCGGCTTCGTCGGGTCGCGGCGGATATATCCGTTCTTCTCAAGTGTCTCAAGATGAGAATGTACGGAGGAGGTTGACTTTAAATGAACCGCTTCGCAGATCTCACGGACTGCCGGTGGATAACCACGGTTTAAGATTTCTGATTTAATATATTCCAGAATTTCGGACTGCTTTGGTGATATTCTTCCTTTTTCCACGGTAGTGTTCTCCTTTTCGTTGGTTAAATGGTATAAAAGATGCAAACACAAGTTCTTTTATTTAGAATATCATATGTCAGAGTCTTTGTCAAACAGATGTTCTTAAGGTGTCAATGTTGACAGGCTTTCCGTCTGACCAGATGTGTTCAAGATCATAAAACAGGCGGTCATCACGGTTGAAAAGGTGTACCACAAGATCGCCGTAATCCATCAGGATCCAGCTGCTGTCGCGGTTTCCCTCGATCCGCTTGACGTCAAAGCCTGCCTCATGCATTTTCTCCTGTACGTTGTTGATCATCGCCTGGAGCTGTGGTTTGCTTGCGCCTCCGGCAATAATAAAATAGTCGGCAAGAATGGAAATCTCACCGATTCCGATGATCCTGATCTCTTCGCCTTTCTTTTCGTCCAATGCTTCGTATGCGGTCAGTGCCATTTTTTTAGACTGATTCATATATTCTTCCTTTCTGGGTGATGTACTGCTCTCAGGCATTTGCTGCCTCGTGCAGTTTCCGATAATATTCGTAGGCTTCCAGTGTATGATGTTCAATCTCGTTTTCCTTATCCGGATCAGACTCACCAAGGTAATCTACGGTATCCCGGAGGATCAGATAGACTGCCTCGTCCAGATCAATAAATGCCATCTGGCGGATCGCAGGAAGATGCTCGAGCAGCTTGCGGTTCGGTTCAATATAATCGGCGGTAAACACGATCTTTTCCAACAGCGTCATACCGGGGCGCCCTGTTGTGTGATACCGGATCGCTCCGGCAACCGCCGGATCGGTTATGCCGTACTTTTTGGCGGCATAACAGGCACCAAGCTTCGCATGAAGCAGATATGGCTGCTTTTTCTCGGTTTTGTTGCATACGATATTGTTCTTCTCGCACTGACGCAGCATTTCCTTGTCATCAAGGCATTTGGCGCAGTCGTGCAAAAGGCCTGCGAGTGCTGCCTGATCCAGATCGACACCATAACGCATTGCCAGCGAAATGGAGGTATACTGTACACCGATCGTATGGCGGTAACGCTTTGCGGTGATGTTTTTTTGAAGCTTCTTCTGGATCTGCTCCAGTTGTTCGTAGTTGATCATGTTGTCACACTTCCTTTGTATAAATGGTTTGTACGGATGTACTCTTCCACTGCAGGAGGAACCAGTGCACCGACCGGCTGTCCGTTCTGTACCCGATCACGGATAAGGCTGGAGCTTACCGGCATCTCCTCCATGGAAAGAAGACGGATATCCGCTTCATAACGGTGTGCAAGCTCATCTGCCCGCGCCTGCATCTGCCTGTCGGTCTCTCCATTGCGGGAAAATGCCAGAATTGTCGTAAGCTTCATGATCTGCTCCGGGTGATACCAGGTTTCCAGTTGAAAAAAAGAATCTCCGCCCATCAGAAAATAAAACCGGTCTGCCGGATATTCCCGCTGTAGCCGCTTCAGTGTCTCAGCGGTGTAAGTCGTCCCCTCATGGCGAAGTTCAAAGTCGGAGAAAATATATTGTGGTGCTCCCTGGATCGCAAGACGGATCATGTCACTTCGAAGCTCCTCTGATACAATATCCCGTGAGGACTTGTGCGGCGGATTCTTGGAGGGCATAAACCAGATCTCATCCAGAGCCATTTGCTCAAGAGCAGCAGCTGCCATGGCAAGATGGGCATTATGGATCGGATTAAAGGTGCCGCCCATTAAGCCGATCTGCTTCATTTGGAAGCTTCCCTTCTCTTCTTTTCTTTCTCCGGATTTAATTTGTATAGTACGATCTTCTTGCCGATCACCTGTACAACCTGTGAACCGGTACGCTCTGCAAGAATACGTGCAAGCTCTTTCGGATCGTCTGCACAGTTTTTGAGTACAGAGATCTTGATCAGTTCTCTGGCGTGAAGTGCATCACGGATTGCTTGTGTCATCTGTGGTGTCAGGCTCGCCTTGCCAATCTGAAAGATGCTGTCCATTGTCATTGCCTGAGACTTTAACTCTGCCCGTTCTTTACTTGTCATATTAAATACCATGCCTTTCTCTGGGGTACGCGTCTTTGAAACGTCTTTAAAGAATAAGCATACCCATAATGTTCTCACATTATTATAAACGAAGATGCCACGGTTGCCAAACATTTTTTGGAATAATCCGACATTTTGTACAATATATTATGATAATTGAATGAGATGCGAGGTTTCTTATGAAATATAGAAAAGCCTTTGCTCTGTTTCTGGCATTTATCATGTCTGCAGGCGGTATGACGGGAAATGGTGCTTCCGGTGCATCTGCAAAGCAGGCAGAAAAACAAACGCAGGATGTTCTTGAGATCACGGCACCGTCTGCTGTATTGATCGAAAACGCAGGCGGACGTATTCTGTATGAAAAGGAAAAGGATCAGGAACGCATTCCGGCGAGTATTACAAAGATCATGACGCTTTTATTGATCTTTGATGCATTAAAACAGGGGCAGATCAGTATGGAGGATATGGTTACGGTCAGTGAGTATGCCGCTTCCATGGGAGGATCACAGGTGTTTTTAGAACCCGGAGAAACACAGAGCGTTGACATGATGATCAAATGTATCAGTGTGTCCAGTGCAAATGATGCGGCGGTTGCCATGGCGGAGTTTATTGCCGGCTCCGAGCAGGCATTTGTGGACCGGATGAATCAGAAGGCAAAAGCGCTTGGCATGGAGCATACACATTTTAAGAACTGCAACGGGCTGGATGATTCGATCGAAAGCGGTCACTACAGCAGTGCCTACGATGTGGCGCTTATGTCCCGTGCGCTGATCACGTCCTACCCACAGATCAGCCGGTACTCAACCATCTGGATGGATGAGATCACGCATTCCACGAAAAAGGGAGATACGCAGTTCGGTCTGACCAACACGAATAAGCTGATCCGGACTTACCGGGGGATCACCGGATTAAAGACAGGTTCGACCTCGAAGGCAAAGTATTGTCTGTCTGCCACGGCATCCAGAGCGGGCGTAAGTCTTACGGCAGTAGTCATGGCGGCACCGGAGCCGAAGGTGCGTTTTGCAGAGGCGGCATCTCTTCTCGATTATGGTTTTGCAAACTGTACCGGTTATCTCGATCAGACTTCTACCCTGAAGCTTCCGGATATTCCGGTGGAAAACGGTGTGCAGGAGGTGGCGGAGGCATATGTAGACAAGGACTTTTCTTATACCCTGTGTAAAGGGGAATACGGTGATCAGATCAAGCGCAGTATCGAATATAAAAATAACCTGACAGCGCCTGTAAAAAGGGGAGATGTGATCGGCAGAATCGTCTATTCGCTTGATGATCAGACGTTGGAGGAAATCCCAATCTACGCGGCAAAGGACATAAAAAAGGCAACCTATTCAGATGGATACGGAAAACTTCTAAAAAGATTTCTGGTTTCGTAAATGACAGGATATAATATCCCCAAAATCCAGATGTTTCGCATCTGTCGCGCATTGCGCTTTAAGATTTTACTAAAAATGCCATTGCGGAAAATGCGCTCCGGTTCAATACCGGAATGCATTGCTCTGCAATGGCTGTTATATTTTGAAAAATATGTGGTTTGTCAGTTTGCCGGTGACGCTGATGGTGTCGAACTGCTGACATAACCACTGACATCGCTGGAAGGGGTATACGTAAACTCTCCGCCTTTACCATCGTACTTAAAGACGAACTGATTGATCGCATCTGCCTGATATTCCTTCTGGATGGACAGGCAGGAGCCCACGCCGGGAACATTTCCGCCGGAGAAATACGGGTTGACAGGGATCTGAAGCTGATGGATCGTTGTAGTACCCATCATGACGACATCTTTGATATAGTTAAAGATCTGCTTGTTGGAAAGATCTGTCTTGACGTTCTGCTTCAGAACATCCTTGGCAATCTTAAGCCACTGTGACTTCGGCATCTTCTTCACCTTGCTGAAGATACTGGTAATGGCATTACGCTGACGCCAGGTACGACCGTAATCGTCAATCTGACCGTTTGGTGTGACCGGCTGGATTCCCTTGGCATATTTACGGATACGGCAGTAACCGAGAGCCTGTGCACCGTTTAAGGTGTGCTTGCCGGCTTTGACAGTACGGTACTTAGCCGGACGGATATAGTTTGTTGCATTCAGATAAGCTGCTTCGGACTCGGTCAGTTCGATCTCTACACCACCAACGTCATTGACAACTGTCTTAAAAGCATCGAAGCTGACTTCGACATAGCCGTCAAGCTGGATATTAAAATTCTGCGCGATTGTTTTATACAAAAGCTCGATGCCGCCATAGGAATTAGCTGCATTAAGCTTGTTATTGCCATGTCCCGGAATCTCAACCAGCATATCACGCATCAGTGTCGTAAGCTTTAAGGTGCCATGCTTCATATCAAGCGTAGCGATCAGCATGGTATCGGTCAGTCCTCCGGCAGAATAACCGGATTCCTTTCGGTAGTCATTGCCGACCAGCAGGATATTGACAATGTTATTATCGGAATTTACATGGATGCCGGAAAGATCAACCTTGGAAAAGGATGTATCATAATCTCTCTGAACAACATCTAAAGTGTCTATTACGGCAACCTGTCCTTTGGCAGCAACAAATCCAAGTGCTCCGCTTACGATCAGTGCAACCACATAAAGTACTCTTTTAACCCACATTATGGTAACCTCTCATTTATCTTATAGTTTTACAATAAATACCTATACATTTTACATGAAAGCTGTGGATTATGCAATAGAAAAAAGCCAGTCGTTTTAAGATAAGCGGCTGGCTGATTTATTCGGTATTCCTCTGAGTAAAGATCTCTGCGTGAACCTGCGATTACAGAAAGTGGATCCTATAAAGTTCTAAGAGGATTTACTGCGGTGCGGCAGTGCTTCCGCCGTATGTGTACTCCTGCCCCGGTGTACCCTTATACTTGAAAATGAAGTCCTTTAAGGCAGCGGTATTGGTGGTCATATCCGGTAAGATCACAGAACCGAGGTTTGTTGTAGAACCCGGAGCCTGATAATTCGCCTGTGTCGTAAAATAACCGTCCATTGGGATCTGCAGCTGGTAGATCTCCATCGTACCCATCATGACAACATCTTTCATATAACCGATGATATCCTGGCTGTTTAAGTCTGTGGTGACATACTTGCTGAGGATGGTCTGAGCCATATCCATCAGCTTTGGCAAAGAGGTTCCCTTGGCCTTGTTAAAGATTGCATTGATCACGTTACGTTGACGCCAGGTACGACCGTAATCGTCCATTTTGCCGTTTGGCGTAACCGGAGTGATTCCCTTGGCCTGCTTACGGATACGGCTGTAACCAAGTGCCTGTGCACCATTTAAGATGTGTGTACCGGCTTTGACATTGCGGTACTTTGCAGGACGGATATAGTTCGTTGCATTCAGATACGCAGCCTCTGACTCGGTCAGTTCAATCTCTACACCACCGACAGCGTTGACAATCGCCTTTACGGCATCAAATCCAACCTCGACATAACCGTCAAGTTTGATGTTATAGTTCTGGGCGATGGTCTTATAAAGAAGTGTCGGACCATCCTCTCCGTATCCGAAGCAGGAGTTAAGACGGTTCTGACCGTGCCCCGGTATATCAACGACCTGATCACGAAGCAGAGAGGTAAGCTTTAAGTTCTTATGCTTCTTATCAAGGGTGGCGATCATCATAACGTCCGGAAGACCTGCAGCGGAATAGCCGGATTCTTTTCGATAATCGTTTCCGATGATCAGAATATTGACGATGTTATTATCGCTTTTATAGTTGCCCTTCGGAAGCTTTACCTGCTTAAAAGCATTGTCCTTATTCTGATTCACGGAACTGAATACGATCTGAGTACGTGCGATCCAGAAGCCTGCAAATACACTGACACACAGTGCCAGCACAAAGAGGATTTTGGAAACAATTTTTCTATTTTTTTTCTTTTTTGTTTTCTTCATTTTAATAAATCCTTCCTGAATATGTAACTTGTCAACGCAACATATATATGCATCATACACTATCTGTCATTGTTGTACAAGTCTGTTTGAATATGTTTCAGAAAGTATTCAGAAATAGACAGGGATTGTCATTTTTTTCTTGACGAACATATGTGCTTCCTATATAATCGAAGAAGTGATATCTATTAGAAATGAGGTGAATCTTATGGCACGCGGTGCTGGTAAAAATAAATGGGCGCTGTTTCTTCTGCTGCTTGCGGGCATTGTGATCGGAAGCTTTATCGCACAGGCGACAGCGGGCGTTTCTGCCCTCTCCTGGCTCAATTATGGTCAGAAGTTTGGACTGACACAGCCGTTTAAACTGGATCTTGGCATTCTGGTACTGACCTTTGGTCTTTCTGTGAAGATCACGCTGGGAAGTATTGTGGGAATCGTGATCGCGATCATTATCTATCATTTTATTTAAACGTACATAAAACAAAACGGGCTTTCGATATTATACGAAAGTCCGTTTTGTTTTTTAGAAATCAGAAGCCGGAGCATGTAAAATGCAGTCCGGCTTCTTAAAAAATATCAAATTATATCATATACAAACAGTGAATTAGACCGGATAAGCCTTGCTGTCAGTATCCGCAGCAGCCGCATCGACCTTATTCTGCTGTGCTTCACGGTACTTGAAGAACTCTGTAGCAACCTGTGGGAACAGTGCATAAGAAAGCACATCCTCATCCTGCTGCTTGTACTGAGCCATCTCCTTCTCGATATCTGCAAGCTGCGGCTTGATCAGATCGGCCGGACGGCAGGTGATCGGCTTTGTATCACCGATACACTTCTTCTGAACTTCTTTATCGAATGGCTTAACAGTCTGACCAAACTCTCCGGAGAGAAGCTTCTTGGACTCTTTGGTAACCATCTTATAACGCTCGCCGGATACGACATTGAGCACTGCCTGTGTACCAACGATCTGTGAAGAAGGTGTAACAAGTGGTGGCTCACCGAAGTCCTTACGAACCTTTGGCACTTCCTCGAGAACCTGCTCGTACTTATCCTCCTGACCCATTTCCTTTAACTGGGAAACGAGGTTACTGAGCATACCGCCCGGTACCTGATAACGAAGTGTCTGGATGTTAACACCAAGTACCTTTGTATTCATAAGACCTGTCTTTAATGCCTCTTCACGCATTGGACGGAAGTAATCGGCGATCTCTGACAGCTTGTCAAGATCAAGACCTGTATCATAAGGTGTTCCCTTGAATGCCTCAACCATAACCTCTGTTGCAGGCTGGCTGGTACCCATTGCGAATGGAGAGATTGCGGTATCAATGATATCGCAGCCTGCCTCTACTGCCTTCATGTAAGTCATGGAAGCAACACCGGATGTGTAATGTGTATGCAGGTCGATCGGAATATCAACAGACTCCTTAAGAGCCTCAACAAGCTCGGTAGCCTTAACAGGAACTAACAGACCGGCCATATCCTTGATACACAGGGACTTTGCACCCATGTCCTCAATTCTTTTAGCCATGTCTTTCCAGTAATCCAGAGTATAAGCATCTCCGAGTGTGTAGGAAAGAGCGATCTGAGCATGTCCGTTCTCCTTATTGGCTGCCTTTACAGCAGTCTCAAGGTTACGAAGATCGTTCAGACAGTCAAAGATACGGATGATATCAATTCCGTTTGCGATAGATTTCTGTACGAAATACTCTACTACGTCATCTGCATAATGGTTGTAACCAAGAATGTTCTGACCACGGAAAAGCATCTGCAGCTTTGTATTCTTGAAGCCTGCTCTGAGCTTACGGAGTCTCTCCCATGGATCCTCCTTCAGAAAACGAAGGGAGGCATCAAATGTAGCTCCACCCCAGCACTCTACTGCATGGTATCCGATCTGATCCATCTTATCAACGATCGGAAGCATCTGCTCTGTTGTCATTCTGGTGGCGATCAGAGACTGATGAGCATCACGCAGAATGGTTTCGGTTATTTTTAACGGTTTCTTTTCGATAGATTTCTCTTTATTAGCCATGATTCTCCTCCAATTCTAAATTCCAAAGATTGCCATAAATACACCGGCTGCGACTGCAGTACCGATAACTCCGGCAACGTTTGGTCCCATTGCGTGCATCAGCAGGAAGTTTGTAGGATCTGCTTCCGCTCCGACCTTCTGGGAAACACGGGCTGCCATAGGAACGGCAGATACACCGGCAGAACCAATCAATGGGTTTACTTTTCCTCTTGTTACAAAGCACATCAGCTTACCGAACAATACACCGGAAGCGGTACCGATCGCAAATGCAATCAGACCAAGACCAACGATCTTTAATGTGCTGAGTCTTAAGAATGCCTCTGCAGATGTGGAAGCACCGACAGAAGTACCAAGCAGGATAACAACGATGTACATAAGTGCATTGGATGCAGTCTCTGTAAGCTGTTTCACAACGCCGGACTCCTTGAACAGGTTACCAAGCATCAGCATACCTACCAGAGGAGCTGTTGTCGGCAGGAGCAGACATACAACGATCGTAACGATGATCGGGAACAGGATCTTCTCCAGCTTAGATACAGGACGAAGCTGCTCCATCTTGATCTTACGCTCCTTCTCTGTTGTGAAAAGCTTCATGATCGGAGGCTGGATGATCGGCACAAGTGACATATAAGAATATGCCGCAACGGCGATCGGTCCCATATATTCCGTCTGTTTTAACTTACCGCAGAGGAAAATGGATGTAGGACCATCGGCACCACCGATGATAGAAATTGCTGCTGCAGCTTTATCGTTGAATCCCCAGAGGATTGCGATCAGGTAAGCAGAAAAGATACCGAACTGTGCGGCAGCACCAAGTAAAAAGCTCATTGGGTTTGCAATCAGTGGACCAAAGTCTGTCATGGCACCGACTCCAAGGAAGATCAGTGATGGCAGGATACTCCACTCATCGAGAATGTAGAAATAATGTAATAATCCACCAACGCCATTGGAGGTGTCTTCAGGATTTGCCATGATGTCCGGGTAAATATTTACCAGGATCATACCAAATGCAATCGGAACCAGCAACAATGGCTCATATTCTTTTTTGATCGCTAAATAGAGAAATACACAGCCTACCAGAATCATCAGGTAGTTACCGGGTGTCAGCGTTGTAAACGCTGTCTGACCGGCAAGATTCTCAAGCGTTGAGATAATATAATCCAAAGTTATTCCCTCCTAAATTAGTTCAAAGTTGCAAGTACAGCACCAGCCTCAACAGAATCTCCGGCAGCAACATCAATGCTTGCTACAGTACCGTCCTCCGGAGCAACAACCTCGTTCTCCATCTTCATAGCCTCAAGAATAAGAAGAACATCACCCTTCTTAACCGCCTGTCCAACAGATGCCTTTACGGAAAGGATCTTTCCGGGCATCGGTGCATTTACCTTTACAGAACCAGCGCCAGCTGATTTAGCGGCTGCCGGCTTAGCTGCCTTAGGAGCAGCCTTTGGTGCACTTGCTGCTGCCGGTGCTGCAGAGCCTGTTCCCTCTTCCACAGTTACGTCATAAACAGTTCCATTTACTGTAATTGTATAATTTTTCATGATAATCCTCCATTAAATAAATTCATTCATTTGTTTGATATTACTATCGACGGATAATTGAGCGAACAACAAGACCGTCTGCACTCTCTGTCTCAGAAGCGGCCGCGATCGCTGCGGTGATGACTGCTACAAGTTCCAGATCATCAGTAAGATCCTCCGGCTCGGAAACCGGAGCTGCCGGAGCTGCGGCAACTGCTACAGGTGACTTATCAGCCTTACCTTTACCGATGAGACCGATAAACTTGAAGCAGCTGATCAACAGACTGATGAAGATCAGTACCAGGAATACGATAGACATACTCATGATCGTATTCAGTCCGGCTTTCTGCATTTTCTGACCGAGGGTCTTATATTCATCAAACTTGAATGAATAATTTCCGCTGTCATCGGTCTGGATCTGTCCGTCTTTGTCGAAGGTAAGACTTGCAAGAAGCTTATCTCCGCTCTCACAGAGAATGGTCTCTGTAACCGTTGCAGAATCTGTTGTGATCGTATACTCTGTTTTGATTTTCTTTTTCAGTCCCTTATACTGCTTTTTCTGCTTTGCATAAAGCTTATACTGTGCAAGGGTTGTCTCATCCATCTGATCCTTGTAAGTGGCGATCGTTGAATCGAAATCGAATGAAAACCAGTTGTTTAAGAAACTGTCGGTCTGCTGCTCGAGAGTTTTCTTGTCGAAGTTTTCATTGCCACGGACCAAAGAACATCCGGATACCATCAGTACACAGGATAAAACACAGAAAAATAATAATAACTTTCTTTTCATAAATGTCTCTCCTTTTTAGATGGTTCCATGCTTCTTGCCGATTGGATACTCACTCTTAGTGAAAAGAAGCTCGAATGCAAAAATTAACTGTTTTCTTGCTGCTTCCGGAGCGATGATGGAATCAACATATCCTCTGGCTGCAGCAGCCTGTGTGCCGGACTGTGCTGCGAATTCAGCAGCCTTAGCGGAAATATCAGCATCCTTATCGTCGGCATACATGATCTTAGCGGCAACCTGTGCATCCATCATACCGATGTTCGCATCAGGAAGGGCAAATACCATGTCAGCACCGATGTGCTTAGAGTTCATTGTGATGTATGCACTGCCGTAAGCATTGCCTGTAATCAGGTTGACCTTTGGTACATCTGCCTCAGCAAATGCAGCAGTCAGAATTGCAGCCTTGGAAGCAATCGTCTTCTCTTCCTCAACCGTTGTAGCAAATCCCTCAACGTTTGTCAGTGTCAGGATCGGAATATTGAAGGCATCACATGTCTTAATGAAAGAAGCTGCCTTATCACATCCGTCAGAGGTCAGGCGTGCCTCGAAACTCTCCTGCTCGCTTCCATCCTCGCCGTATACGGCAGTTCTGTTGGCAACGCAGCCGACTGTCATGCCGTCAAGGCTGATAAAGCCTGTTACCATCTCCTTGGCAAAGTCCCTCTTTAACTCAAGGAAGAAGTTGTTGTCGCCGAGATCCTCAAATGCTATTGCAGGATCCTTGATCTCATCTGCAAAGTCAGGTACAAGACGGTTTAAGTCATCCATGCACTCTTCCATGCCGCCGATCTCATTGTTATTCTCAGGGAGAATGCTTACAAGATCACGAAGCTCCGAAAGAAGGTATTCCTCACCGTCGCAGATAACATCCACAACGGAAGCGGTCTTCTGGAAATCTGCAGAAGCGGTATCAAGCTTATCTGCGTAGTTACCCTCCAGAGTATTCGGAGAATTTACGAAAAGCTTACCGTTATTCTGCTCCATAAATGTAAAATCGCTCATGGCAGCCATAACAGCAACACCGCCGCCGCAGTTGCCAAAGATAGCGCTGATCTGTGGGATCACGCCGGAAGCCTTTGCCTTCATCTTGTAGATCTGACCAAAGCCTGCAAGGGCATCGGTAGACTCCTGAAGACGCATTCCTGCACAATCGATCAGTCCAATGACAGGAACCCCTGTCTTCATTGCCAATTCATAGATGTGTGCGATCTTCTTTGCATGCATCTCTCCGATCGTACCATTCAGTGCAGATGCATCCTGACTGTATACATAGACAGGATTGTTCTGGATCAGTCCATATCCGGTGATGACACCATCTGCCGGTACAGATTTCTCCTCCATGTTGAAATCTGTGCTTCTCTTAGTGATTCCGGCACCGAGTTCAACAAAACTATTCTCGTCCACCAAAGACTCAATACGGTCTTTTGCAGACAAAGTGTTTGAGTTACTCATGTTTTGACCTCCTATATAATAGTTATAATAAAAACAAATTTAGACCAAGTATAAGTGTATCTCTTTTGGGCAAAAATGGCAACCGTTTTTTCGCCATTTTTTTCAGAAATAAAAGAAAAAAGAATGATTTTGCCGTTTCCTCATATAATTAGGTAATTCTATATGTATAACAGGTAAATACCATGCAAAAAATCATTAGCATTCTCCTTCTTGGTTTCTGTATTTTTCTTTTGGCACAGCCCTTGAAACGCACATTAAAAGAGCAGGAAAACCGCTTTTTAACACCGAATCCGTCAGTGACAATACAGCCTGCCACACAGGTTCGTCTGACCGGCGCGCAGCTTGGCTCAAAGGTCGCCGCTTCTACCCCATCCGCCTTATATGCCAAAGCATACTGTGTGATGGATACGGCTTCAGGAAGGCTGCTTCTCTCGAAGAATGAACAGGAGCCAATGCCGATGGCAAGCACAACAAAGATCATGACCTGCATCCTTGCACTGGAATCAGACAGGCTTGATGAATTTGTTCCGGTGTCCTCCTACGCAGCATCGATGCCGGATGTGCAGTTAAATATCAGAGAGGGCGAAAAATACCGTCTGCGCGATCTACTCTATTCCCTGATGTTAGAATCCCATAATGATACGGCAGTTGCAATCGCAGAATACCTCGGCGGCTCTGTCAAAGGCTTTGCTGACAAAATGAACGAAAAAGCCAGAGAGCTTGGCTGTGAGTCCACTAGCTTTGTCACGCCGAACGGACTAGATGATGAAAAACACTATACCACAGCAAAGGAGCTTTGTATGATCAGTGCTTATGCCATTCAGAACGAAGACTTTCTAAAGATCATACAGACGCCGCAGTATCAGTTTCAGGATCAGTCGGGGAAGCGCAGCTTTAACGTGAATAATCACGATGCGTTTCTTGGAATGTATGACGGTGCGATTGGCATTAAAACCGGATTTACCGCAAATGCGGGATACTGCTTCTGCGGTGCAGCCAAACGGAAAGGACGCACGTTAGTTTCGGCAGTGCTTGCCTGTGGCTGGCCGCCGCATAAAACATATAAATGGTCTGATACGAAACAGCTGATGGATTATGGCTTTGAGGGCTTTCAGACCTGCGATATCCCGTTGGGACAGGATACCTTTAACCTGCCGGTTGAAAATGGACGGCAGCATACGGTTTTAGTATCAGCTCTTTCAAAAGATACGGACAGCGTGCCGATGCCTCTTCGGATCGATGATGTGATCGAACTCAAAACATCACTTCCCGAGAAGCTGACGGCACCTGTCCGTGGTGGAGATATCATTGGATACAAAGAACTGCTTCTAAACGGAGAGATTCTGGAACGGATCCCGTTATGTACGCAGCAGGACGATGCATCCGTTGATTTTCCGTACTTATTCCGGCATGCGCTTAAAAGCGTTGTCTTTTCGTAGCCGGATGTTTCCGATTACATGATTCCGATTACTTGGAAGCACTGTCACTGTTCTCACCGGTATCAGCGTCTGTATTAACAGATCCTGTGTTGGAAAACTGAAAACTGAAGATCGTGATTCCTAAAATAACAATACCTATAATAGCTAAAGCGATAGTTGTACTCATAATATAAAACCTCTTTTCCTTTTATTCTGTTTTCATGTTATAAATAAGGTGAAACAGGTACCAAAAGAAAACGGTCAGAAACTCACCGGTGGTACCCTATTGGAATAAAAGGTCTGCTTTCGCCCCATCCTTGTCGTGGATAAAACGTATGGCGGTTGCAAGCCGGAAGGTAGTAGATCTGTAAATGGCGGGGGTAAAATCTCTTCTGGAAAAAAAGGTACAGATAGAAAGAACAGCAATCGTGTAAAGAAGAGTCAGATCATGCTGCTGTCTGCCGTCCTGTCTGAGCGTGACCGGACGCGCGTTACTCAGTCTCGGCTGGATCAGACGGACGCCAAGAAGCTCCGGGCTGCAAAGCTCCAGAGAACTGTTCTGGACAGTGGTGGTCTGAATAAGACTGCCGTTCGCAGAAAATTCCGGAGAATGTCCCTGTGGAAGTGAAGTTACATCCATGCCGGATGCAGAAACAATCATTACAAGGATCATGCAGATGATCAGCCAGTGCTGTTTATGTAATTGCTTCATGGGACATCCTCCTTCCTTTTGATAATGCTTATGTTGTGATCCGCCAAATTAGTAATCTTTCTGCAGCTCAGGTATGGTACTTATCCATCAGCAGCGGACGGCAAGCTCCGGCAGATTGCGTTCACCGAGCCGGACCGCCTTGCAGACGCGGCGGTATACAAGGTCGCATACCTCAACAGACTTCATATCCTTATAGTCCTCATAATAGAGTGGCTTCAGAAAATATACCTGTGTGTGGACGCGGCGCAGGGAATTGAGATCATATACTTTCCAGGAATCCACGAGTGCAACAGGAACGATCGGCGCTTTCACCTTCATGGCACTCTTAAACGTACCCGGTTTAAACGGATCCACGTGGTTACCGTTGCGGTGCTTATAGCCTCCTGCCGGAAAAATAATGAACTTGCGTCCCTGTGCGGTCTCCTGGGAAACCTCATGGATGATCCGGGCTGCCTGACGGATATCGTGCAGCTTGATCCGCTTTCCTTTGACCAGATCGATAAACTGGCTGACAAGAGGCATATGGGAACGGGCGTCATCCATTACCACAGAGCAGGGCAGCGGATGACCGTACATGATTCCGAGTGCGTCGTATTTGCCCTGATGGTTCGGAAACATAACATAACCTCCGGTAGCAGGAAGATTATCTCTGCCATAAACGGAGGTGGAGATCCGTGCGGTTTTCATCATCTGACGGATCATCTTCAGGTCATACTGATAACGGAACTCCTCGGAATATTTGCGCTCCCTGACAGCATAATAGCCCGCTTGCGGGATCATCCATGCCCTGTGCAGGTTCCGTATTAAAACATATATAAAACGGAGCAATGTGCTTCCCTCTTTTCTAATGGTAAAATCATTTTGAAACAGCAGTGAATGAAGCCATTTCTTTTATATCATAATTTACCATATTAAATATTTTTTGGCAACTGTTGCAAAACGGAGACGGTACATATAAAATGATGCATGAACGAAAATCAGATCACAATGGATATCTTTTCCAAATTGCTGTCGCATATTTGATGATTTATGGAGATAAATAAAGATAAAGGAGGATGAATCCATGGCATTAGATGGAATGGTGATCGCAGATATGGCATATGAGCTTAACCGGGATCTTACGGGCGGACGCATTGCAAAGATCGCCCAGCCGGAGAAGGATGAGCTGCTTCTGACGATCAAGCAGAGTATCCCTCAGGAAGGAGAAAAGACACTGCGCAGTCAGAAGCGTCTTGTACTTTCGGTCAATCCGAGTCTTCCGTTGATCTATGAGACGGAGGAGACCAAAAATTCTCCGATGACGGCACCGACCTTTTGTATGGTGCTTCGAAAGCATTTGTCCAATGCAAGGATACTCTCGGTTTGTCAGATCGGACTGGAGCGTGTTCTTTGTTTTGAACTGGAGCATCTCAACGAGATGGGGGATCTGTGCCACAAAAAGCTTTATATCGAGCTGATGGGCAAGCACAGCAACATCATTTTCTGTCAGGAGGATGATGTGATCATAGACAGTATCAAGAGGGTTTCGGCGTTAGTCAGCTCGGTGCGTGAGGTTTTGCCGGGAAGAACATATTTCATTCCGAATACGTTAGAGAAGTTTGATCCGCTGACCGTGGACAGGGACACTTTTTTAGAGCGTGTTCTGACAAAGCCGATGCCGCCCGCAAAGGCAATCTATACATCGCTTACCGGTTTCAGTCCGGTTATGGCAAATGAACTTTTATACCGGGCAAGCCTTTCGGATGTGACATCTACGGATGCGCTTACGGAGATGGAGCGACTGCACTTGTACCGCAATTTTGAGACGCTTCGGGAAGAGCTTCTCTCCCACTCCTTTGTGCCGACCATGATCCGGCGCGGACAGGAGCCTGTGGAGTTTGCGGCATTTGACCTGACTTCGTATGAGCGGGATGAGAGCTGTCAGAGTATTGTGTATGACAGCATGAGCAGTCTGCTGTATGATTATTATGCGCAGAAGGAACTCTATTCGAGAATCCATCAGAAATCCTTTGAGCTTCGTCGTGTGACCAACACGGCGCTGGAGCGCTGCCGCAAGAAATACGATCTGCAGGAAAAACAGCTTCGGGATACTGAGAAGCGTGATAAATACAAGGTCTATGGTGATCTTCTTACAACATATGGTTACAGCCTTACCGGCGGGGAGAAAAGCTTTACCTGTGAGAATTATTATACCGGCAAGGAAGTAACGATCCCACTTGATGAGACGAAGTCGGCGATGGACAATGCCAAGCGATATTTCGAGAAATATGCCAAGCTTAAGAGAACCTTTGAGGCGCTGACAGTCCAGATCGAGGAGACAAGACAGGAAATCGAGCATCTCGAGTCTGTCAGCAATGCACTTGATATTGCAAGACAGGAGGAAGATCTGAGCCTGATCCGCAGGGAGCTTTCGGAGTGCGGCTATGTCAAGAAGCATGCGGAAGCCAAAAGCAGCCGTGGCAAGGTTAAGACAAAGAGTAAGCCGTTTCATTATATTTCTTCGGATGGTTTTCATATGTACGTCGGACGGAATAATTATCAGAATGATGAGCTTACATTCCACTTCGCCAACGGTGGCGACTGGTGGTTTCATGCCAAGGGAACGGCAGGCTCTCATGTGATCGTAAAGACCGAAGGGAAAGAGCTTCCGGACAGGACTTTCGAGGAGGCAGCAGCTCTTGCCGCGTGGTATTCCAAGGCAAAGAATCAGGCAAAGGCAGAGATTGATTATATTGAGCGCAAACATATCAAAAAGCCGAACGGTAGCAAGCCGGGCTTTGTTGTTTATTATACCAATTATTCCATGACGATCGTTCCGGATATTTCCGGATTAAAGGAAATTGAGGATTAGGACAGGAGGGATACTTACTGATGATACGTTCGGATAATCATGTGCATACATCATTTTCAACAGACAGTGACACACCTATGGAACAGATGGTTTTAAAGGGGATTGAGCTTGACTTATCTTCCATCTGTTTTACCGACCATATTGACTATGATTTCCCGGATATGGGAAATGGCGTCGAGTTTTTGTTTGATGTGGATGAATATTTTGCAAAGCTTGCCGCGCTGAAGGAGTCATATCCGCAGTTTGAGCTGCGCCGTGGTGTAGAGATCGGTCTGAAACCGGATCTTACAGAACGTTGCAATGCACTGGTGCATGGATACCCGTTTGACTTCGTAATCGGTTCGACACATCTGGTGGACAATGTCGATCCTTATTACCCTGCCTTTTGGGAACAGTATTCGGAGAAGGAGGGCATCCGCCGCTACTACGAGCTGACCATGGAAAATATCAAAACAGGCATAGACTTTGACGTCTACGGACACATTGATTATATTATCCGCTATACGCCGACCCAGCAGAAATACAAGGCGCAGGGCATCATCAATGAGGCATATATGGAAAAATGTTTCCGGGAGTCCGCAGATGCGGTCGATGAGATCCTTCATCTTCTGCTTGCGCGCGGCAAAGGCATTGAGGTAAATACGGCGGGGATCAAATACGGTCTTGGTCACACGAATCCGCAGGAAAAGGTGTTAAAGCGTTACAGAGAGCTTGGCGGCGAGATCATTACGGTCGGCTCCGATGCGCATGAGACAAAGCATCTGGCGTATGCCTTTGAACGCATCCCGGCTCTGTTACAAAGCTGTGGTTTCCGGTATTATACCGAGTTTCGCGGACGAAAGCCGGAAATGATCGCACTTTGAGTAACTACATATTAAGAAGCTACTTTTGGCACGTGGTCTGAATGCAATTGGACATTATGAATCTGCTGCAGGTAAGCGGCTATGCGAGAGACCTGAGTTCGTGTACGCAGTTTTTGATCTGGCGGAAGGTTTCCTCAATCTCCTCCGGCGTATTTTCGTGACCGATCGTGATACGGACGGCGGACAGCGCCATCTCATCGGACAGACCGATTGCTTTTAAGACGTGGGACGGTGATGGATCTGAGGAGGAGCATGCGGAGCCGCCGGATACGTAAATGTCTTTTGCTTCCAGCATGGCGATCAGGGTCGCACTGTCGATTCCGGCGAAGCTGACATTGATATTGCCGGGAAGCCGTTCCTGTCTGCTGCCGTTTAATCGTGTCATCGGAATTTCCGAAAGGATTCGGTTCATCAGGTGGTCTCTGAGTGTCTGTTGTAACAGGGTATGTTCCTTTTGGTGTGCCGTGGAAATGTCAGAGGCGGTTCCCATGCCAATGATGCCGGCAACATTTTCGGTGCCTGCTCTCCTGCCCGCTTCCTGTGCACCGCCATATAACAGAGGAGTGAGTGCAAGCTCTTTGTTCGCATAGAGAAATCCAACGCCCTTCGGACCACCAAATTTATGGGCGCTGACACTTAAGAAATCAATCGAATCGTCATCGACCTGAATGGGAAGATGTCCATATGCCTGAACAGCATCCGTGTGAAACGGAATGCTGTTTTTTTGCGCAATCTGTCCGATTTTATGGACAGGCTGCAGTGTACCGATCTCATTGTTGGCATACATAATACTGATCAGAATCGTGTCCGGACGGATTGCATCATTGAGCATATCACAGTCGATGATCCCGTTTCTGGTGACGGGCAGGTAGGTGACCTCAAATCCCTGCTTTTCCAGAAAACCGCAGGTGTGCAGGATAGCGTGATGCTCGATGGAGGAGGTAATGATGTGGCGGCCTTTGCAGGAAGAGGTTCTGGCTGCGTTTAACAGCACCCAGTTGTCAGCCTCTGTTCCACCGCTGGTAAATATAATTTCTTCCGGGGAGGCATGAATCACGGCTGCCAGCTTTTCACGGATCTTATCCAGCTTTTTGTGCAGAAGTCTGCCTTCCCGGTAAGAGCCGGATGGATTGAAATACTGACGATCCAGATAGGGTGTCATCTCACTGACAACCTCCGGATAAGCGGCTGTTGTAGCGGCATGGTCCAGATAGATCATAATGGTTTCCTCCAGATATGAAAACGGTGGCTTATCATTAGTATATGCGTATTTTCGTCATAGTTGATTCCTAGGTTTCATAAATATTTAGAAACAATCGATGATCCCGAAGCGAAATGCTGCCGGATCCGGAGGAAATATGACAACGACAATGGCACACAGGCTTTTAAAGGGAACGTTATTATTGACGATTACCGGATTTATCACACGGGTCCTCGGCTTTTTCTACAGGATCTATCTCGCGGATCTTCTGGGGGCGCATTATCTTGGCATCTATCAGCTGATCTTTCCGGTGTATGCCATTTGCTTTACGATTTACGGGGCAGGCATTCAGACGGCACTCTCCCAGGTAATCGCCTCGAGAAAAAATGACAGAGAAAACCCCTCCGGCTGCTTGCGTCTTTTCGTCATCGGAACCGTGATCGCAATGGCGCTTGCCCTACTCCTGCAGTTTCTTCTCTCGAGCAATGCAGAGTGGGTTGCCATACATTTTGTCATGGAGGTGTCTTTAACGCCGTATCTGAGGATCATGACAGTGTTTTTCCCGTTCTGCTGCCTGTCTGCCTGTATCAACGGCTATTATTACGGTATCCAGGATGCAAAGATTCCTGCTATGACGCAGGTGATCGAACAGATCTTCCGGATTGTTTTTGTGTTTGGCATTTCTTATCTTTTGATTCCGGGAGCAACCCCGCAGGAAAACTGTCGGATCGCCGTATGGGGGCTTGCGGTCGGTGAGATCAGTTCGTGTTTTTATAATGTGTATAAGCTTGCATGTCATCTGCGGTCGCAGAGAAAAAATGTGTACCGGATGGTTTATGGAGAAAATGTAAAACAGAGTCATAAGAGCAAAGCTGACGTCAGGAAATATCATTTCATGAAATCAGTGGACCGCGGTGGCGTTTATTCGCTGGTCTGGCTTGCTTCTACCCTGACTGTGACAAGGCTTTTTATTACGCTGTTAAACAGCATTGAGACGGTACTGCTGCCGGCAATGCTGCGTAAATACGGATACAGCGGCGAAGAGGCACTCAGTATATACGGAGTGCTGACAGGAATGACATTTTCGTTTCTTTTGTTCCCATCGACGATCACCAATTCCCTGGCGGTGCTTTTGGTGCCGTCCATTGCCGAGGCGGATGCGGCGGGGAATATCCGGATGATCCGTAAAAGTATTATCCTGTCGATCCGCTACTGCCTGCTGCTCGGCATTTTGTGTACCGGGTTTTTTATGGTATTTGGCATGGAACTTGGCAGAGTGATCTTTCACAATGAGATGGCGGGAGAATATCTGGTGACCTTATCCTGGCTTTGTCCGTTTCTGTATCTTGCGACAGCACTGACCAGCATTATCAACGGAATGAAAAAGACGCATATCACCTTTCTCATCACGGCAGTCAGTCTTGGTATTAAGATTGTGTTTCTTGTACTGGCAGTGCCACGGTATGGAATGCGTCTTTATCTGATCGGTCTTTTGGTGAGCCAGCTTCTGCAGGTTATTTTGGAGCTGATCTATCTGTGTCCGCATTTTCGGACAGAGGGAAAACGTCAGGACAAGGAAGAACGATTTGAACCGGTTCGTCAGATCCTGCTTCCCTCACTCCTGATCCTGCCCTGTACCATTGCAGCAAAAAGCAGCTACCAGTGGTCTGGCAACTGCTTTGGAAATGTCTCTATCGTATGTCTTTTGATTGCCGGCATTGTCTTCTGTGCCGTATATGCTGCCGGTCTGTTTCTGACCGGAAGTCTTACTCTGACTTTGCTTCCGGGGAAGGCTTCTTTGGAGACTCCTCCTCGAAGGTAAGACCGAGATTACCCTCTCTGGTGATCGTTCTGTTTAAACGCATCTTTAACTCGCCCCAGGCATCAACAAGTGCCATCTTCTCAGAAAACGGCATATCCTTGACGTAGGACATGGTCTCATCCTCCGGCAGCATGGATGACTTTGGCATCGCAAGGATGTATGTACGGTTGGAATTGATCGTAACCGTGGTGTAATCATCTCTGGACAGCTTCAGTTCAAACTGAAAAGCGTGCCGTCTTGCCTTGACGGTAATATCTCTCGCAATCTTAAGGCGTTTGCGATAAAGATAATCAGTGATCTTGTCAACTTTGTAATCGATACTGCTCCCCATGATCAGTTACCTCCCCTGTGAATGACATCTCGCTGGCAGGCAGACATAAAATCTTATCTGCCAATTAAGTCTTATATATCATTTCTGTATATAACAGCATATCTATTTTTGACGGGAATGTCAACTGATTTGCGGGGATTATTTGCCATAATGTACATGGAGCAGTTCGTGTGCGCGATCCTTTAACATACCGTTTTCGTAGAGGTTGATCAGCGTTGGATTCTCACAGGAGCGTTTCACGATCGCTGACTTGTCAGCCTTATACATACCCTGTGCACGGTCCTGCTTGACGCTGCGGTATCCAAATGGCTGGCCGGCTCCGCCGATACATCCGTAAGGACATGCCATAACCTCGACAAAGTCAAGCTTTTCTTCGCCGCGCTGCAGCTTCTTGATCAGTGCATCGGCATTACCCAGTCCGTTGACGATGCCGACGCGAAGCGTGTTTCCACCAAGCTCAATCTCGGCGATTTTAGTTCCTTCCAGCCCTCTCACGCCGGAATATTCAATCTCGCGCAGTGCTTCGTTGTTCTTGTCCGCAACATGGCGCAGTGCAGCTTCCATAACACCGCCGGTGACACCGAAGATCACGCCGGCGCCGGAATTGATCGAGAAAGGCATATCCGGTGCACTTGGCTCGATCTCCTGAAACTGAACACCGAGCTCCTTGATCATTAAGATCAGCTCCTTGGTGGTGATGACATAGTCCACATCCGGCACTTCGTTTCGCTTAAATTCCTCGCGTGCTGCCTCGTATTTCTTGGCAACACATGGCATGACAGCCACGGAAACAGTCTCAAGACCGGCTTCCTCGTCTGCCGGCTTGTAGTATTCCTTTAAAACGGCACCAAACATTTCCATCGGTGACTTGCAGGTAGAGACATATGGGAGAAGCTCCGGATATTTTGTCTCAACAAAGCGTACCCATGCCGGACAGCAGGAAGTAAACAGAGGCATGGAATTGCCAAGCGGATATTTCTTCTCACCGTTTTCCAGCTTGTAAAGAAGCTCATTTGCCTCCTCGATCACAGTCAGATCGGCACTGAAGCTTGTGTCAAATACCGTGTCAAAGCCAAGCATACGCAATGCGGTGTAGATCTTGCCGATCGTGTTTTTGCCGGGTGCGATTCCGAACTCCTCTCCGATCGCCACACGGACTGCCGGTGCGATCTGGACAACCACGCGCTTGTTTGGAGCATAAAGAGCCTGCCATACGCCTTTTAAGTCCTTTTTGATCGTGATGGCAGCAGTCGGGCAGACAGCGGCACACTGACCGCAGTTGACACAGTCTGTCTCGGCAATAGGGCGGCCGAAAGCCGGGCTTACGATCATGTTGGCACCGCGGTGTGCAAAATCAATGGCACCGACATGCTGAACCTCGTTGCACATGCGCACACAATCTCCACACAAAATACATTTGCTCGGATCACGGACGATGGATAATGATGAATCATCGATCACAGGTTCCGGATGTGTATTCGGGAAACGAACCTTTGTCAGGTGGAATCTGGCAGCAAGCATCTGCAGGCGGCAGTTTCCGTTTTTCTCACAGACGGTACAGTCGCGGCAGTGAGATGCGAGCAAAAGCTCCAGGATCATTTTCCGGTGCTGGTGCAGTTTGGAGGTGTTGGTGCGGATCACCATTTTATGCTTGGGCGGCGTGGAACAGGAGGCGATCACGCTTCCGCGCTCGTCTTCCACCACACACATACGACACGCCCCGTAAATGGACATATCGGTATAATAACAAAAGGTTGGTACATGGATTCCTGCTTTGCGGATCACCTGCAGGATATTTTTCTCATCCGTAAAAGCGGTACGGATTCCGTCAATGATCATATATTTTTCTGACATTTTCAAACCTCATCCTTTCTCAATCAAACCTCTTTTACGGCATTGAAGTGACAGCCCTCTTTGCAGGCACCGCATTTGATACATTTCGTCGTGTCGATCACATGCGGCTCCTTGACGGTGCCGGAGATTGCCTCTACCGGACACATGCGGGCGCATTTGGTACAGCCGCGGCATAAAGAAGGATCGATCTGGTAGGTCATCAATGCCTTGCACTGTCCTGCCGGACATTTCTTGTCAACGACATGGGCAACGTATTCGTCGCGGAAATATTTCAGTGTGCTGACAACAGGGGATGCCGCTGTCTTTCCAAGACCACAGAGTGCTGTCGCAGAGATCGTGTCGGCAAGCTTTTCCAGAAGTTCAATATGCTCCATTGTGCCGCGTCCCTCGGTGATATCCGTTAAAAGCTCCAGCATACGTTTTGTTCCCTCGCGGCACGGAACGCATTTACCGCAGGACTCGTTCTGGGTAAAGTTCATGAAGAAACGTGCTACTTCAACCATACAGCTCTTGTCGTTCATAACAACAAGACCACCGGAGCCGATCATGGCGCCGACCTTCTTTAAGGAGTCAAAGTCAAGCTTCATGTCGAGGTGATCCTCCGTTGCACTGATACAGAGACAGCCGCCGGACGGACCGCCGATCTGTACTGCCTTGAAATCACCGCCCTTGACACCGCCACCGATGTCAAAAATTACCTCACGGAGTGTAGTTCCCATTGGAACCTCGATCAGACCGGTGTTTTTGACATTTCCGGTTAAGGCAAAGGCTTTCGTGCCGTGGTTGTTGGCAGGACCAAAGCCCTGATACCATTTCGCACCGTTTAAGATGATCGGCGGTACGTTACAGAAGGTTTCTACGTTATTCAGAACGGTTGGCTTGTTAAAAAGACCGTGTTCAACGGTACGCGGCGGCTTAACACGCGGCATACCGCGGTTTCCTTCAATAGAAGTGGTCAGTGCACTTCCTTCACCACAGACAAAGGCACCGGCACCCTGACTGATATGAAGATCAAAGTCAAAGCCGGATCCGAGAATGTTCTTTCCGAGCAGCCCCTTGTCGTTAGCCTTATCAATCGCCGTCTGGAGGCGTTCTACCGCGAGCGGATACTCTGCACGGACATAGATGTATCCGTGGTGGGCGTTTGTTGCGATCGCAGCGATCAGCATACCCTCGATGACACGGTGCGGTTCCCCCTCCATCATGGAGCGGTCCATAAATGCACCCGGATCGCCCTCGTCACCATTGCAGACGATATATTTTTCTTCCTCCTTCTGATCAAGAACCTGCTGCCATTTGCGTCCGGCCGGAAATCCGCCGCCACCGCGTCCGCGCAGACAGGACTCGGTGATCTCATCGACGATCTCCTGGGAACTCATATCAAAAAGTGCCTTTGCAACGGCGCTGTAACCGCCAAGAGCAATATATTCGGCAATGCTCTCGGCGTTGATGCGTCCGCAGTATTCAAGGGCGATACGCGTCTGCTTTTTATAAAATGGAATATCTTCCTGCTTTACATAGGATTTGAGACTTTCGTCCTGATAAACAAGGCGGTCTACCACCTCGTCATGAATAATACTTTTCTCGATGATCTCCTCGCAGTCCTCGATCTTTACCTTCAGATAAAGCCACCCCATTGGCTCGATCCGAAGAAGTGGTCCCATCTCACAGAAGCCGTGGCATCCGCTTTTCTTTAAGCCGATGCTTTCATCATGCGGCTCCTTTTCCAGAACAAGAGCGCAGCGAAGTCCCTTTTCCTCGATAATCTCCTTCATGCGGTCATAAATCTGCAGGGAACCTCCTGCAACACAGCCTGTGCCGGCACAGATCAGGATCTGCTTGCGCTGGCTGTTTAAAGAAGCAGCATATTCCTTCTGCTTCGCGATAAGTTCGTCTCTTGTGTTAATTTTCATTGGCCGCTTCCTCCTTTAATTCCTGGATCAATGCTTTTGCTTTCTCCGGCGTCATCGACGGATGCACATGGTCGTTGACGGTACAGACAGGCGCCAGACCGCAGGCACCAAGGCATGATACCGTTTCCACGGTAAAAAGCATATCATCGGTTGTTGTCTTTTCTTTACTTAAGCCCAGTGTATTGCGGAATTCCTCAAGAATCGGTACGGATTTGCGGACATGACATGCCGTTCCGTCACAGATCTTAATGACGTATCGTCCTTTCGGCTCCAATGAAAAATTCTCATAAAATGTAGCTACCCCATAAATTTTTGCTTCACTGATCTTTAGCTTGCGGGCAATATAACATAATGCTTCCTCCGGCAGGTAATGATATACTTTCTGGATATCCTGCATGATCGCGATCAGCAGTGTTGCATTGTAATCATGCTTCTGCAGAATGTCATCAAGCCGTGCAATTTCCTGACTATTCACGTTTCCTTCTCCTTTCAGTCCATGCATTCCGGTAATGAGCTGCTCATTTGCCGAAAATTAGTTATTATTTACAGAAAAAATGCGTTTTTGACGCAAGTTATAGAAAAATTATATCATATAGGCTGTAACAACACAATCTTATTGATAAAAATAGATGAATAAATTTGTTGAAACGTATAATAAATTGTGCAGTTTTGAATCAGTTTTTGTAGACAATAAAGTAAATAATCCCCTCTGAGAAAGCGTTTGTGAAACGGTCTCTCAGAGGGGATGTACGAAAGATGCCCTCAAACGAAAAAGGGGGATGCTTTCCTATAAACATCCTGCCCTTCAATCAGCTGTTCTGATGCTTTGATAATACAGCCTCGGTATTGATAAACTCAAACGGAGTTTCCTGATAAACATAATAGTTGATCCAGTTGCTGTACATTGCATTGGCTGCACCGCGCCAGCGAAGCAGCGGCTTTTGATCCGGATCATCATTCGGATAATAATTCTCAGGGAGAGCGATATCAATGCCCTTAGCGATATCACGCTTGTACTCCTTATCAAGGGTAAGCCGGTCATATTCGAGATGACCGAGCACGAAGATCTGTCTGCCGTCCTGCGCCATCAGGATCAGCTCTCCCACCTCCGGGGAATCCGCAAGCAGCAAAAGGTCATCGCAGGCAGCGATCGCCTTGCTGTCGACGCCGGTATTACGGGAATGTGGTGCCCAGAAAACATCATCAAAGCCACGAAGAAGCGGAATCTTGCGGTGGTGTACCCGGTGCTCGAAGATGCCGAATGCCTTCTGCGGCAGCAGGTACTTCGGAATGCCGTAATGATAGTAAAGCCCTGCCTGTGCGCCCCAGCAGATATGAAGAGTGGAGGTAACATTTGTCTTGGACCAGTCCATAATATGGGTCAGCTCATCCCAGTACTGAACCTCCTCGTACTCCATCTGCTCCACCGGTGCGCCGGTGATGATCAGTCCGTCAAAGTTCTTGTTTTTTACATCGTCAAAGGTCTGATAGAACTGATTTAAGTGGCTTGCCGGTGTGTTCTTGCCGATATAGCTGGCAGTTGTCAAAAAGGTTATTTCCAACTGAAGAGGTGTATTGGACAGACTGCGCATCATCTGGATCTCGGTGTCTTCTTTAAGTGGCATCAGGTTGAGGATCGCAATTTGAAGAGGACGGATATTCTGTGTAACCGCCCTTGTTTCATTCATAATAAATATATTTTCTTTTTCCATGATCTTCTTGGCAGGAAGATCATTCTGAACCTTAATTGGCATATACAACTCCTCTTTTCTCTACTGCAAACTGTCCCTCTCCGGGATAATGCCCAAAGGGGGTACACATTATTGTTGCAGATAATTGTTATTCTGTCAAGCAAGCCCGAACTGCTCCATAACCTGCGCCTCCGTGATGATCGGCACATTCAGCTCCTTTGCCTTTTTGTTCTTGGATGAGGTGCTTGCAATATCGTTATTGATCAGATAGGAGGTCTTGGAAGTGACGCTTCCGGTTACCTTGCCGCCGGCATTCTCGATGCACTCCTTTAAGGCACTGCGGTTGGCAAAATGCTCCAGGGAGCCTGTGATCACAAACACGAGACCCGTCAGATTCTGCGCACCGCTATCTGCCTTTGTCTGTTCAAATGTGATCTCCTTTAAAAGATCATCGACAATCTTATTGTGGAGCGGGGTTGCAAAATATTCGACAAAGCTTCTGGCAATGACTTCGCCGACCCCGTCAATCTCTGTCAGCTCTTCCACTGTGCAGTGGCGGATATGATCGAGATTGTTGTCAAGCGCATTGCAGATCATTTTGGCATTGGACAGACCAATGTTTGAGATGCCGAGACTGTAGATAAACTTCGGCAGTGTTGTGCTGCGTGACGCCTCTAAGGCAGCGATCAGTTTGTCGTAGGATTTCTCGCCGAAGCCCTCCATCCGGATGATCGTGTCCCGATAGTCCGATAAATGGTACAGATCCGAAAGCTCATGAAGCATTCCTTTGGCAAGAAGCTTCTCGATCGTTGCTTCGGAAAGTCCGTCAATGTTCATGGCATCGCGGCTGACAAACAGGGTCAGGGATTTGATCTTTTTGGCGAGACAATCCGGGTTTTCACAGAAAAGCACTTCGGCGTCATTCTCGTGGTGGATCACAGCAGGACCGCCGCAGACAGGACATTGATCCGGTATAACGAGATTGTCACTGCGGGTAAGGTTTTCTGCAATCTGAGGAATGATCATATTGGCTTTGTAGACGCGGATCGTATCACCGATACCGAGGGCAAGCTGGCGGACGATGCTGATATTGTGGACGCTGGCGCGGCTTACGGTAGTGCCCTCCAGCTCTACCGGCTCAAAGATGGCAACCGGGTTGATCAGACCGGTTCTTGATGCACTCCATTCAATATCCAAAAGAGTAGTATCTGCTGTCTCATCCGCCCATTTGAAGGCCATGGCATTTCGCGGAAACTTTGCAGTCATGCCAAGTCCCTCTCCGTAGGCAATGTCATCCATCAAAAGAACAAGTCCGTCCGAAGGAAGATCGTTGTCCGTAATCTTTGCGGCAAAGGACTGTACTGCCTCCGGCAGTGTTTCGGCTGTGACTCTCTGATATTCCACAACATCAAAGCCCTGTTCTTTCAGAAATACAAATTTCTCCTCCTGCGAATTATGAAAATCCACACCTTCTGCCTGAACAAGAGCAAATGCGTAAAAGGAAACATTACGTTTGGCGGTGATCTCGTTATTTAACTGACGGACGGAACCGCTGCAGAGATTTCGTGGATTTTTGTACTGCTCCTCTTCCGACAGCGTTTCGTTGATTTTACGAAATTCAGAGTAAGAAATGACGGCCTCTCCACGAAGGATCAACTGTCCCTTATATGGGACAGACAAAGGAACGTTTGTAAATGTTCTGGCGTTGTTGGTGATAACCTCGCCGACCTGACCGTTTCCGCGGGTGACTGCCTTTTGGAGTGTGCCATCCTGATAGGTAAGAACGATCGTCAGTCCATCCATTTTCCAGGATAACAGTCCGGTCTGACTGCCAAGCCAGGAAGTAAGTGCATCAACATCCTTTGTTTTATCGAGGGAAAGCATTGGTACGGCGTGTGTCTCCTTCGGAAGCTCGCTTAAAACCTCGTAGCCGACACGCTGTGTTGGGCTGCCGGCAAGGATGATGCCGGTTTCTTTCTCCAGTGCTGCCAGTTCGTCATATAAACAGTCGTAATCATAATTACTCATGATCTCGTCCGTTCCCTGATAATAAACAGCTGCGGCTTTATTAAGCTGCTGTACCAAATCCTGCATATGTTTTTTCTGATCCATAATCGGCGAATCCTTTCTGATGAACGATAAGATAATGAATGACTTTAGTGACAGATCCGTTTCAGTTCACGAACCTCCTGTGGCGAGAGACGGCGGTAACGTCCCTTCACAAGACCCTCCAGAGTAATATTTAAAACACGGTCACGGCGCAGCATCGTCACGCGGTAATCCAGTGCGTCACACATACGGCGGATCTGACGGTTCAGTCCCTGTGTCAGGATAATGTGAAAGCTTCTATCGTCCTCCTGCCAAACCTTGCACGGCTTTGTGACAGTATCGAGGATCTCTACGCCCTCGGACATTTTCTTTAGAAACTCTGGTGTTATTTTGCGATTGACGCGGACAAAATATTCCTTTTCATGACCATAACGGCTGCGCAGGATCTTCTCCATCATCTCACCCTGATTGGTCAGAAGCAAAAGACCCTCGGAATTCTGATCGAGGCGTCCGACCGGATAGACACGCTTCGGATAATTGATATAGTCGATCACGTTGACAATCTTCTCTCCGTTCTCGGAGTCTGCTGTTGTACAGACAATTCCACGCGGTTTATAAAACGCGAGAAAAATCTCTTCCTCCTCCTTGTGAACCGGCTTGCCGTCAACGGTCACACACTGACCATCCTCGACCTTCTGACCGGGAAGTGCCGGAATGCCGTCAATGCTGATCCTGCCCTGCTCTAACATGCGGTCAGCTTCCCTGCGGGAACAGATACCCGCTTCGCTGAGATATTTATTAATTCTAACTGCCATAATCTTACGTCCTTTAAATTATATTTGTTGATATCCGGAAATCATAACATCCCGGTTTGCTGCTTCCCTGTGTTCAATGAAAGGCGTGGAAGTTATTTTGCAGAATCGCTTTTCTGCGCATTCTCTAACATCTGGTAAAATCCACGAACCTCGCTGTCGCGGCTGACCACGGTGCGAAGCTCCTTTTGCACGGTGGTGACAAGCTCCCGGACCGGCTTGCTCTGATCCAGACTGTCGATATACTTCTGCTCGCGTGATTTTAAGGTGTCCAGATATATCTTGAAGGAGCCATCGTTCATCTGCTTGATATAAAGCGCATTCAGCGATGGAATCAGTGTGTCGATATCATAAATCTTAACATAGTAATATACATAGACTCGGTAAGAGCTGTTGTCGGCACCGTCCAATATCTTACAGTGGATATCCTGATAGCCCTCGACATACTCTGCCTCGGTCATCAGCTTTTTCTCATCGATATGACCAACGTTGCTGACGCAGGAAGCGATCGTATTCATATCGACCTGCTGCTTGGCGGAGTAATACCGTTCCACGAGACTGTTCAGTTCCTGTCGGATATCGGTTTCCGACTTGCCTTCCAGCGTCTGGATCGCACCGAAGCTTGCAACCCGTGCCGGATTATCGGAGGTCTGACGATGAAAAGAAAAATGAAAATCAGGAGAAATAATGGCGAATGTCCCCAGACCGATCAGTAAAATACCAAGAGAAAAGAAAACCACTAATTTTTTATATTTCAATGGCATAACGGAAGACATCCTTTCAAAAAAATATACGATGCCCCATCGCATCGCAGACAAAATATACCGTACATATACAGTAAAAATAATTATAGCATACCCCCCAATCAAGGTCAAGAAACTTGACCTGTCAGGGAAGATGTGATATACTCCACTTGTTGTCTGCGTATGGCAGACAATGGCACGCACCTATAGCTCAGTGGATAGAGCAGTGGTTTCCGGAACCATGTGGCGGGGGTTCGAGTCCCTTTAGGTGCGTTACTGCAGAGGTGAGTGGTTGCTCGCCTCTTTTTGTCTGCCTTTTTTACACTATGTTACGAGCATTTACTTAATCGAGCAGGAGGCTAATCATTCATTGATTAGCCTCCTGCTCGATTATATGTGTATATCCGGATTACTGGAACTTCGCCATAACCTCTTCGTTTGTCTTCATGGCGTTTTCTTCCATCTCCTTGCGCTCTGCCTTAAGCTTTGCACGGACATCCTCATGACTGACTGCCATGATCTGCAGTGCCAGATATGCGGCATTCTTGGCACCGTTGATCGCAACGGTGGCAACCGGGATACCGGATGGCATCTGAACGATGGACATTAAAGCGTCCATACCGTCAAGAACAGAACCGGACAGAGGAACACCGATAACAGGAAGAACGGTCTGGGATGCAACGACACCCGGAAGTGCGGCTGCCATTCCTGCTGCAGTGATGATCACTTCTGTACCGTCTTCGTTACACTCGTTGATAAATGAGGATAATCCCTCATGGGCGCGGTGTGCGGAAAGACAACGCACCTTCACTTCTACACCATAATCCTTTAAGATACCGACTGCCGGCTCTACCTTTGGCAGATCGCTGGTAGAACCCATAATAATAGCTGCTTTCATTTCACTCATCCTTTCGTTGGGTTTTCATATTTTTCATGTCAGGGTAAAAGTATCTGCCCTGATATCGTACTCTTTTTTATAGTAAGGGATTGAGAGCATTCTGTAAAGACCTGTTTTACATCGAGTCGTCTGTACTGATCATTTTTAACTTCTTTTGCTGACAGTCATAAAAGTAAATATTGTCCGACAGAAATTCCTCCGGATCGACACATCGGCGGTTGACGCAGTACACCATATCGAGCAGATCCTTTGCATCGTGCTTGGTCTGCTCTTTCAGGATTAAAAGCTCATGTGTGCTGCTTGGCAGAATGTAATAATTGGAGCCAAGCTTCTGCCCGGTCCGTTCCAATACATCCGGATACAGAAAGACAGCAGCCCCGTTGATGCCGTTGCTGTTAGTGAGCACATAGGGGGAATATTCCCATGGGACGTCCTCGGAGGAAAGCTCCTCCGGCATCGGATACTGCTCCAGAAATTCACGCATGGAACGAAAGCGTTCCGGGAACATGCGTGGTGTGTTTTTAATGGCAAGTTCAAACAGCTCCTTTGTAGTAAGATCCCATCGTTTCCGGAGTGCGGTATTGATTCGAAGGCTCTGGAGACCGTCGGAATTATTGCGCAGCACATAATAAAACACAACGGCAAGGTCAAAAAAAGGGATATACGGCACATTCTTCAGCATTTCCCGATTGCGCGATATATTGACGAGTCGATAGACGATCCCATCTCTGCAGTGTGCCAGAGAAAGATCCGGGGACTGGTTATCCGGGCTGTCAATAAAACGCTGCCACCGCTCATAGATATTCTCCGCAAGTACATCGATATCATATCCGTTTGTATATTTCTTATAGTAATCCTGCAGATAAAAGCTCGGCGAGCAGTTAGAGCCCTGACGGAATAAGACAAGGCTGTCTAAATGCAGGGAATTGTTTTTGAGAACCGGATTGACCTCCATATTGACATCCTCCGGGATGATCTCATACAGCCGGCAGCGAAGCCTGCTGACAAATTCTTCATAGTTGATCTTAGTTTCTTTCATAAATAATGATACCTTTCTTTTGCCTGTTTTCCGCGGCAGCAGGCATTTACTGGAAGAATCATGATTCGATTTGATAAATTATAGATGATATTAGTAGATTTAGAAGTGACGGAAATCTCTGCCTTGTTGTACACAAACAGCGTTTCTAAATATGGATTGTCCTATTTTGACAAAAGGCATACAGTTTTCTACTGAAAAATTGAACAATGTTATAGGGAGAACATTATGGGAGGTGTTCGTTTAGAACAATAGATCAAACTGATAAAAAACAATTCTTGATCGTGATGTTAAACAAAGAGTTTATTCCTTACTTCCTCTTCCGTCACTTCCTGCATACAAGGTTATCAAAAATAAGAGTCCCTGACAATCCGCAATGTCTGCCAAAAAACAAAGGAAAATATCATGATTATGACCGAAGAAAATGAAGAAAATAAAAAAGTCAATTGTGCATTATGATGGTTTTTATGAGAAACAAAAATAACAACAGCCCCCAAACACCTGTAGATACAGGGCTTGGAGGCTGTCAATAAATTGTGATGCATGGATCAGACGCAGATGGCAATGTGTGTTTGCATATAAATTACTACCCGGTAACTTGACCTGTACATTCCATTAATTACATCTGTGAGCGGTAATAGTTGATCAGGCATCCCTTCTCGATGATATCACGCTCGTCATCGGTAAGGTTTCCAAGGTGAAGTTCAAATTCCTTCATACCTTTGTTGACAACATATGCCTTGATCGTATCGTTCTTTTCTTCGATTGCCTTGCGGATATCCTTAATGAAGAGGTAATCGCCATTCTCAAATGGGAGTTCACCCTGGTACAGGAATGGAAGCATACCCCAGTTGATCAGATTAGAACGATATCTTTTTGTTGCGTACTCGTTGGCAATATTGGCAAAGCCGCCAAGCACCTTCTGGCAGGAAGCAGCCTGCTCTCTGGCAGAGCCGTCACCCGGCTTCACTGCAAAGATCGTAGAACCGATCTGCGTATCCTGTGGAGCTGCGGCGAAGGTTTCATTGATCGTCTTAAAGATATCCTCTACCTCAGGAAGTGCAGTAAAGATGTCTTCTCCTGCTACACGGGCCTTCTCTGCTGCCTGTACCTCCTTGGCACGACCAACATAAGCAGGATCCTTACGGGAAAGAGTGAACTCAGCCAGTCCAAGCGGGTTGGAACGGAAGGAGGATGTCTCACCGGATGGGATCAGCTCATCGGTTGTGGTAACCGGATCATGAATCTCGGAAACAACCTTTAAAACAAGGTTATCGGTGAGTGCGCTCATCTTCGGCCAGTCCTTGATGTTTGGACCAAACTTAACCTCTGTCTCGGGCTTAGCATTGCCCCAGCCGTTGTATACACGGTTCTCGTAGATGGCACTGTCGAAGAAGTATTTTGGCTTCTTGAAGTCGACATCAATATCGGTTGCAGCCGTTAAGTAACCCTGGTTGGCAGCAGTTGCTGCGATAGAACGGGCATCCATCAGTGCAACAGATGCAATCTGACCGTTGTTGACCTTAGATCCCTCACGGTTCGGGAAGTTACGGGTAGAGTGACGGATAGACAGACCGTTGTTTGGAGGTACGTCTCCGGCACCGAAGCAAGGACCGCAGAATGCGGAACGTACGGTTGCACCGGTCTCCATCAGATCGGCGATGGTTCCGTTCTTGACTAACTCCATAAATACCGGCTGGCTGGATGGGTATACGCTCAGGGAGAACTCATCGGCACCGATATATTTACCACGAAGGATATCAGCGGCATCGCAGACATTCTCGAATCCACCGCCGGCACATCCGGCGATGACACCCTGCTCTACATACAGACGACCGTTGTGAACCTTATCCTTTAAGGTATAGTTAACCTTATTATTATCCAGACTGACTAATGCTCTCTTCTCAACATCATCCAGAATATCCATGAGGTTTGCATTTAACTCCTCGATCGTGTAGACATTGCTTGGATGGAATGGCATTGCGATCATTGGCTTGATCGTGGACAGATCCACATAAACCATACCGTCATAATATGCAACATCAGCCGGCTTTAACTCCTTGTAGCTCTCCGGACGCTTATGGATCTCGTAGAACTCCTTGATCTTGTCATCGGTGGTCCAGATAGAGGACAGACAGGTTGTCTCTGTGGTCATAACGTCCACGCCGATACGATAATCAGCAGACAGGTTTGCAACACCGTCTCCGACGAACTCCATTACTTTATTATTAACATAACCATTTGCGAAAACAGCACCGATGATCGCCAGAGCGATATCCTGTGGACCAACGCCCTTCTGTGGCTTTCCTGTCAGATATACAGCGATCACGCCCGGCATATTGATGTCATATGTACGGGATAACAGCTGCTTAACGAGCTCAGGACCACCCTCTCCCATTGCCATGGTACCAAGAGCACCGTAACGTGTGTGGGAATCAGAGCCGAGGATCATCTTGCCGCCCTCTGCCAGCATCTCGCGGGCGTACTGATGGATGACTGCCTGATGAGGAGGAACATAAATGCCGCCGTACTTCTTGGCGCAGGAAAGACCAAACATGTGGTCATCCTCGTTGATCGTTCCACCGACAGCACAGAGACTGTTGTGGCAGTTCGTCAGAACGTAAGGGATAGGGAACTTCTCCAACCCGGATGCACGAGCGGTCTGAATAATTCCAACAAATGTAATATCATGTGATGTTAATTTGTCGAACTTAATCTGAAGCTGTTCCATATTTCCAGAGGTGTTGTGAGCCTCTAAAATACTGTACGCCATGGTTCCTTTGGCAGCTTCCTGCTTACTTGGAGCCTGTCCGCATTTGGCGGTAAGAGCTGCGGCTGCTTCGCCGTTGTCCTCTACGATATCTGTGCCATTTACAAGATAAACTCCGTTGTCATACAATTTTATCATAGACTTCCTCATTTCTGCGCTGATGGTTATTCATGGATCGACCCTGCCGGACAGCGCACCGGCACAGGTTATATTATTCATAAATGAATGAATCTTTAGTGATGTATGGGTCAAAATACATTTTGACCCATACATCATTATTATGGAAACCTGATAAAAAGTCAAGTCAATATATTGCCATACGGGGTTAGTTGTAGTAAAATAGAAAAAATTGAAATTTGAGATAGGAGGCAAATGTATGCGACATCTTATCAGTCCACAGGATTTATCTCTTGAGGAGCTCGAGGAACTCCTGACACTCGGACAGGATATTATGAACAACCAGAGCAAATATGCACATGTCTGTGATGGTAAAAAACTTGCTACTTTATTTTATGAACCAAGTACACGTACCCGATTAAGCTTTGAAGCTGCCATGATCAATATGGGGGGACAGGTACTTGGTTTTTCTGAGGCTTCTTCCAGCTCAGCATCCAAGGGCGAAAGCGTTGCGGATACGATCCGTGTCATCTCCTGTTACGCAGATATCTGCGCAATGCGTCATCCGAAGGAGGGTGCCCCGACCGTAGCTGCCATGCACTCTTCCATCCCGGTGATCAATGCCGGAGACGGCGGACACAATCATCCGACTCAGACGTTAACAGATCTTCTGACGATCAAGACAGAGACCGGCAGACTTGACAATTTAACGATCGGTATGTGCGGTGATCTGAAGTTTGGACGTACCGTTCATTCCCTGATCAATGCGATGGTTCGTTTTCCGAATGTAAAGTTTGTACTGATCTCTCCGGAGGAGCTTCGGATCCCGAGCTATCTGCGGCGTGAAGTACTGGATGCCGGCAACATTGAATATATTGAGACGGACAAGCTTGAGGAGAATATGCCGAAGCTTGATATCCTTTATATGACAAGAGTCCAGCGTGAGCGTTTCTTCAATGAGGAGGATTATATACGCTTAAAGGACAGCTTCATATTAACGAAGGACAAGCTGCAGTATGCTAAGAAGGATATGTATATTCTTCATCCTCTTCCACGTGTCAACGAGATTTCGACCGATGTGGACGATGATCCAAGAGCGGTATATTTCAAGCAGGTTCAGAATGGTGTTTATATGAGAATGGCATTGATCATGAAGTTATTGGAGGTGGATATACCATGTTAAATATCGGAGGTCTTAATCAGGGTATCGTGATCGATCATATTCAGGTCGGCGGCGCAATGAAGATTTATGAATATCTGAATCTGGAGAAGTTAGACTGTTCGGTGGCGATCATTAAGAATGCCAAAAGCAACAAGATGGGCAAGAAGGACATTATCAAGATCGAGGGTGATCTTGACATTGATCTGAATGTGCTTGGTGTGTTAGACCACAGCATTACGATCAATATTATCAAGGACGCTGAGATTGTTGAGAAGCATCAGCTCTCGCTTCCGGATACCGTGACGAACATTATCAAGTGCAAAAATCCGCGTTGCATTACTTCTATTGAGCAGGAGCTGCCGCATACATTTAAGCTGACAGACCGCAAGAACCGGATCTACCGCTGTATTTACTGTGAGTCTAAGTTTAAAGGAAATTAAAAGTTATCACATCAGGATTTTGGATTTATTATAGAACAGAATACGACCCGTGGAATTCTTTGTTGATCCCACGGGTCGTTTTTATTTTTCAGGGTTATGGACGTCGTTATGCAATACGGAAAACAAGCTTTGCTACGTTGCCTGCAGCATCCTTTGCCTTCACAACATATCGTCCGGCTTTCTTAACGGTTGCTTTCTTATTGTTTACCTTCTTGCCGTTGATCGTTACGGACTTCATCTTGTAGTTATCCTTAAAACGAAGGGTAACCGGCTTTGTCACCTTTTTGCCGTTCTTAATCCCCTTGATGACAGGCTTGGTGCTGTCAACACGGAAGGATACACAAGAAACGTTGCCGTTTGCATCGGCAGCCGTGATCTTGTAGGTCTTACTTGCAGATGCTTTTAACTTAGTATTGCCAATGACAACGCCGTTTACGGCAACGGTTTTTACGTTCACGTTATCGGTAACAGTAAGCTTGGCGTTTCGATATAAGCCGTTATTCTTAACACCGGAGATTACAGGTGCTTCGGTGTCGGAAGTGAGAAGATTGCCGGATGTAACAGCGATCAGCTTGCTGTCGGACGGAATTGTGTCGGTACTCCAGCTTGCGGTCGCACCGCTTATTGTTCCATTACTCTCTGTTACGTTTGTCGGGAAGGTAATGGAATAATCCATCAGGAAACCGCAGGACTTCAGATATCCATAAATACTGCCGTTGCTGTATAACTTCTTGCTCACAGCGCCAATATCCGCATAAGAGGTGTTGTCGGTCAGCTTTGTCATATTAGAGGACATAGAAGATGTCATGGAACTGGATGCACCGGTGAGTGTTGCGATGAAGGTAGTGCCGTCCAAAGTTACCTCAGAAAATGGAGTGGATGCGATAAACTCTGTGGTGTACAGGGAAGGGTTCACAGAACCCTCCTTCATGCGGTTGATATAAGCAGTCAGGTCGGTCAGAGCTGTTTTCATGGCGTCTGCGCTCGCAAAGGTAAGCTGACGGCTGAAGGTATAATACGTCATATCTCCGACGGTCTCCTCGGCTCTTGTAAAATCGCCGCTAAACAGTGGTGATTTATCCTTTGCCTCGTCCAGTGTTGTCTGGAAGGTTTCTTTCTCATACATGTACTTTAAGGTGTACACACAGGTTCCGTCTGCGTTGAGTACCAGAGCTGTGTTACTTCCCATGCAGCCGGTTAGTGTCCCGATTACCAGTACCAGTGTCAATAATAAACAAAATAGTTTCTTTTTCATAATTACCTCCTTATGTTTAACATTGAAAAGCCCGAAAGCAGATAAACTGCTCCCGGGTTCATTTTACCATGAAATATAAGGTATCTCAATACTAAACCTTATAAATATAATATTTATGAATCTACTGCGCTATTTTCATTTGTGTAACCACTCCTCTACGGCAACAGAATCCCTGTGCTATTTTGGAATATTATTTTGTGATCCGCGCTTTTTTGTTCCCACGTTTTTTCAAAAACTTCTTATATTGTTTCTGTTTATTTTCTGGAACCTTAATCACAAGTTTTTTGTTCGTTCCTTTTAGTATATTGGCGCCGACCTTTGAGGCTTTTAACTTTTCGGAGCGGATCACAATCTTTTTGAGATTTTTGCAGTTTTTAAAGGCGTTTTTGCCGATCGAAACAATATTTTTCCCAATCACGATTGATTTCAGCTTCTTATTATTTTCAAAAGCTCCCTTTGCAATTGATGTAACCTTATAGCGGATTCCTTTGCTCTCAACGGTATCCGGAATAACAATTTGCGAAGCAGTTTTGGAATCTTTCAGCCAATAAATCACCGATGGTTCTTCACCATCGCCGGAAATAACTTTATAAATACCATTTCCAACCGTCAGAACACTTCCTTCCGGTTCCGGCTGTGCGGTTGCAGACACCGGATTTGTCCCCTGACCATCCGGTTTGGTTGTGCTTGCCGGAGTTACAGTTACCTGTGGCGTTGGAGATGTTGTTGACGTATTTCCCGGTTTATCCGATGGCTGTGGAGCATCCGGTGAATCCGGTTGTCCGCTTGGTCTTACAGAAGCATCCGGGCTGCTTGTAACATCAGGCTTATCGGAAGTTTCCGGTGGATTGGTTTCGCCCGGTTTACTTCCCGGATCTTTTGTGACTTCCGGAGTATTTGTTGGCTGTGCGGTTGCTGTACTCTTCGGTGGAATTGTCGGTGCGATTGTCGGTTCTGCGGTTGGTTTTGCAGAGCTTGTTGGCTGTGCGGTTGGTATCTCGCCCGGAGATTTACGCACAATCTTTGTGGTGCTGTCTTTATAGATATTACTTTCACTAATTGTCTTATTTACATAAACGACATCTAACTTATTGCCCTGGCACCATAAAGTATCCAGCTGTAAATTATTACTGGTATCCAGAGACGTTAACTGATTCTGTGCAACGGACAGCATTTGTAAATCTGCATTTTGGCTAACATCAATGGATGTCAGCTGATTATAGCCTACGAATAATTCTTTCAGACAGGAATTACTTGTCACATCAACGGAAGTGAGGTTTCCGTCCCCGCAATAAAATACCTCCAGATAAGGGAGACCGGCAAAAGAGATATTTCCGTAAACTGCTTTTCCACTCCAGTTAATTTCGATCAAACGACCATCCATATTCCAGCTGTATTCCATCGAATAAATCGATTCATCAACCTTTGCTCCTTTGGAGCTCTGTTCATTGATTAATTCCTTTAATGCAGCTACGTCCTGAGGATTGATCTGGAACACATCCGGATCTTTTGTTGGTTCCAGAGAAGCAGACGGTGTTTCGCTTACTAACGGTTCTGACGAAGGAGATACAGACGGTGTTTCACTAACTAACGGTTCTGACGAAGGAGATACAGACGGCGCAGGGCTCGCTGTAACATCAGGATTTGCTTTGACCATAAAATCCACTGTAATGGTACTTCCTGATGCGATCGAAATTTTCTTTCCTTTGAAAAGATCAATTGTTTCATTGATCCGGTCCTTGTAATTGGAATATTCCGGTTTGTAATTGTCATATTCGGACTGCAAAAAGTATCTGTATGACATATATGGATTTTTCACTGTGGCGGCATAATTTTTAATATTCCACGCATCCCTGTATCCCCAGATGCTTCCCGGTTCCTGCAGACCATTATTGGCAACGGTATATTCTGTTTCTTCACTGCCATCTTCTGATGTCAGATGAACCTTTGTTACATCAAGTTGCAGCCGGCTGCCGGAATACAGGTTTGTGTCCAGCCATAACATATGAAGGTCACCGGTTTCGGCAGCCGTATAGCTGATCGAATAATCTCCGATTCCTGTAAGTTTCTTCACCTTATTTGTACTGAAATCGGTATAGAAGACCTCAGACCAATCGGTATTAACATAGGAAATTCCTACTCGAAAATCATCGTCCTGACCAACTGTCTGCTGCTCTGCCTCATAATTTGGTGTTCCCTCTACAGGAGGTTTGTCGGTTGGCTTTGGAGTTGCAGTTGGAGTGGTCTCTTCTGAATAATATGCATCATAAAATGTTAGCTTAACATTGGAGATATCTCCCGAAAATTCTCTCAGAGAATCTAATTGTGTAAATCTGACAGCCATGTAGTAATTCATGGAGATACGGGTATCCCCGGAATATCCAACGGTATATGTTCCGTCCTGATTGATCTCGGCGGTCTGGGTAGCGACGTTACCAGTCTCGTCGACAATATTTTTAATATTTTCATCACTGCTATAGAAATTGAGCTCTGCTTTAAAGCTGTCCAAGCCTGCTTCCTGTAAAATACTGTCCACTCCGGATACAGTAAAAGTAAGGTCTACTCCTTTAAAGGAGATTCCTTCCAAAGTGGATGGCAGATAGTGGTTGATCCATACATTAAATATCTCTAGTCGGCTATCGTTGCCATATCCGGTTGTCCACTCGCCTTCAGAAAGTGGTACGGTTATTTTGCTTCCGGTAGATCCTGAATCACTCTCCTGTGCCTTGACAGAAGAAATCTGCCAAGTGCTATTACTGCAGGTAATAACCATGGAAAAGATCAGGAACCACACGATCCATTTTTTGAATACGTTTCCTTTCATATACATTTCCTCCTTGTAAATAACATCATAAATTTATAAACGCTACGGCAAAAGTATATCATATGTGTTGTCTGGGAAAATTTCCGTTTTTTTCATATTCCCTCTGTTTCAGCAGTGTTCTTGCATTATTTTCATTTTTTATAATAATAAAGACCATCCAAACGCCTTAGTTACTGGCATCCGGCTGGTCCCGCATTCTTTGTTTCCTATATTCAGTTATATTTTATTTTCCACGGATGAGCTATATTTTATAAATATAATATTTACGAACGGCGAAGTTCCACAGGAATACAATAAAAGTAGCCGTGATCTTAGCCATGATCTTAACCATGCCGCAGTATTCGACAAGTCCGTACATGAATATAACGTTCAGGATAAGTCCGATGGCACCTGCCATGAAGATCTGACTGATCTCCCGCCAGATGGAACGGTCTGTTACGACATCCTTGAAGGTGATGGCACGACCTAACATCCAGTTAAAGTAAAGACCGATCACAAAGGCTGCAATGGTGCTCCAAAGATATGACAGCTTTGTAAAATAAACAAGTCCGGCAAAGCAGCACCATTCGATGATCGCACCGCTGCCACCGACGATCACATAGGAACTAAACTGACGGAAAATTGCTTTCCAGTGTTCCTTTTCTGTATCTGATGGAAACATTTCTGAATCCTCCTCTTTTGTTTCTTGTATCGTCTGACCTTAAAATGCAGACAAAATAAATGTATTTTTTGTAAAATTTGAAATACAAGGAAGGATTTTAGCATACTTTATGAAGTTTGGCAACTTTTTTTGACCTGTCAGGACCGATTTTTGACCTCTTAGTAAATTCGTATTTACAAGAAGCAGGTTAATCTCTATAATAAACATCATCACAAATGCGCAATACGGGGGGATTTAAATACCCTGCGCAGAATTCTAAAGGAGAGGCGGTGCGTATGAAGATAAAGATTGAACTGGACAGTGATCTTAAGGAAAATGAGATCATTATCCGGTGTTCTTCCTTAACGGAGGACATTCAGAGGTTGCAGCAGGTGATCTCCGATGCGGCACCGGCTCATTCCAAAATGAGCTTTTATAAGGAAGATACCCAGTATTTTCTGGAACTGGAGGATATCCTGTTCTTTGAAACACAGGATAAATGTATCAATGTCCATACGGCAAAGGATATCTTTCAGACAAAGCAGAAACTTTATGAACTGGAGGAACTGCTGCCCCGTTATTTTATGCGGATCTCCAAATCTGCGATCTTAAATACACGTCAGGTGTATTCGATCCACAAGAACATAGCAGCATCCAGTGTGGTTGAGTTTTTCGACTGCCACAAGCAGGTTTATGTATCGCGCAACTATTATAAAGCGCTGATCCATCAGATCGAAATGAACCATTATCACAAAGACAGAACAAATTAAGGCTTCATGTCAGGTATTTTAAGGTCGGCATGATATCAGAAAGGTTAAGGTGAACATTATGAAGAAACATTCAACACACAGCATTGATAAGCTGTTCTGGGGCGTATTCTTTGTCGCAGGGGCTGCAATGCTGATCTTAAGCAAGCTTGGAACGCTTCCGGAGATGTCCTTTGTCAGCATTGTATTTACGATCATTTTTGCGTGGACCTTTATCAAGGGACTTTTTACGCTCAACTTTTTTGAGATTTTATTCTCGGCAGCATTTCTTGCCTGCATTTATGATGACGCACTCGGTATTACGGCACTGACGCCGTGGACACTGCTTGGCGCTGCACTTCTCGGCTCCATCGGACTTAGCATTTTGTTTCCGGGAAAGCGCCGTTTTCACTTCTTCCACCGCGGCAGATCAGACGACAGCGTGTCGTATGCGGAGGATATCATTGATGTACCGGACAATGAGACGATCCATCTGGAAAACTCCTTCGGGGCTTCAATCAAGTACATCAATTCCCAGCATTTCCGCAGTGCCCGTCTGGAAACAAGCTTTGGTGAAATGAAGGTATACTACGACAATGCTTTTACAACCGAGAAGCAGGTTTACACGAAGATTGATGTGGCATTTGGCAATATGGTGCTTTATGTGCCAAAGACCTGGCAGGTTATCAATAATATTGACTGTTCCTTTGGCGCGGTAAATATCAAGAATCAGAAAAACTATACTCCACAGGAAGATGCGCCGGTACTTGTGATCACGGGAAGTGTGGCATTTGGTGCGGCTGAGATTATATATATGTAACTCAAACTTCGCACACCGATTAGTTGATTGCGCCCATACTATTTCTTATGTCCGAGGAAAATTAATATAGATTTTTGCCT
>OGYJ01000002.1_pt1 | contig 210655 bp, 210 predicted proteins | sample 1576531 | NCBI WGS metagenome assembly OGYJ01 (sample SAMEA3541574, study PRJEB24748) | human gut metagenome | biome: human gut; feature: human-associated habitat; material: faeces | place: China | collected 2012 | reverse complement strand
ATATATATATTGTCAATATATTTTGTGAATTTTGTCCGAATTGTGATGTTTTGGTTATATTTTAAAACGTCTTGTACAGCAAAAACGAATTGTGCATTTTCTTATACCTACATAAAAACAGCCGTAAACAACTCAAGTTTACGGCTGAATTCGCAGCAATATTCTACTTACATTTTTCCGCTAACGCACAAAGCTTTTTAAGCCTATGGTTAACTCCGGATCGAGTCATTGGAACGCTCATACTGTCGCCTATCTGTTTCAGCGAAAAGTCGGGATTTTCTGTTCTCAACTCGGCAATTTCACGAAGCTCCGACGGCAAATCGTTTAGCATTCCGCACTTCTTCAGTCTGTTAATCGCATCTATCTGAACAAGCGCCGCATTTACGGTTCTGTCAAGATTTGCGCTTTCAAAATTAAGCCGACGATTAACATTATTTCGCATATCTTTATACATTTTTACGCCCATAAGCTCAAGAACGCAGTTTGAAGCGCCCATAACCGTCAGCATATCCTCGATTTCGCCGCTATCCTTAAAATACAAAACATAGGCGCCGTTCCGCGTAACCTCTTTTGCCGCCATATCGTTATCAGACAAAAACTTCTGAAGGTCTCGACTCAAATACATATGCGGAACAACAAATTCGAGATGATAATTCTTTTCAGGAGAATTGACCGTTCCGCACGCCAAAAAGACTCCGCGCAGAAAAGAACCTATACAGCAGTCTTCTGATATATTTGCCCAATTCAACCTACGTGTTCGCTCCTTGCCGTTATATCCGAAAGCGTTTAAAACAGCTAAGCGATCCTGTTTATTTCCGACGCTGACTTTAATTTTACCGGATGCCGACTCTGAAACATTACACGGATTTTCCGTAAAACGCTCAACAAGTTCTTTATATCTGAGCGCAACATTTTTATTTTCTGTGGATATATAAACCTCACCTGCCGAAAAACCCCTGCCGAAAAGCAGAAGCCCGTAACACTCAGCCAATATACAGCAAGGCTTTATTGCCTCAACATTTAATAATTCATCTTTAACCTTTGATGAAAAAGTCATAGCACTACCTTTTAATATCTCTGTGGAATACGCTTGAATTAGCTCCGTTTTCAAGAATATGTTTATTTATTGCTTCGGCAAATACAACAGACCTGTGTTTTCCCCCTGTACAACCGACCGCAATAGTTAACTGACTTTTCCCTTCCGTTCTGTAAAGAGGCAACAAAAAGTCAAGAAGATCAAACAGCTTTTTCTCGAGAGCCTTTGACTGGTCAAATTTCATAACAAAATCACGCACGGGAGTCTCAAGCCCGGTATGCTCTTTAAGTTCGGGAATATAAAACGGGTTGGGTAAGCACCTGACATCGAACACCAAATCAGCTTCCTTCGGTATGCCGTATTTAAAGCCGAATGATATGCTGTAAATTTTAAGAGAACTCGAAGCATTATCAAGAAAAAGCTTTGCAATACGCTCCTTAAACTGAGAGCTTGTAACATTCGACGTATCTACTATATAATCCGCTTGTAAACGTGCAGGCAACAGTATCTCACGTTCTTTTTGGATGGCTTCAAGTATTGAAGGTGTGTTAAATTCATCGGCAAGAGGATGCTTACGCCTTGTCTCTTGGTAACGGCGCATAATTACATCGTTGTCCGCATCTATAAACAGAATTTTGTAATTAATCTCATCTTCTTTTAACTCATCCAACACTCCGAAAATATCAGAGAACGAGTCGCCGAGTCTGATGTCGGCAACAATGGCTACCCTGTCACGTTTTTCGTTAGAATTAAAAATCAACTTGACAAAAGTAGGTATGAGCTTCGGAGGCATATTATCAACACAAAAAAAGCCTATATCCTCAAGAGCGTCAACTGCTCTTGACTTCCCTGCTCCTGAAAGTCCCGTAACAATAACAAGCTCTGTCTTTTCTGCAGATTTCTTACCCAATATATTTCACTTCCGTTTCGAGATGCACACCGGTTTCGGTAAACACCTTATTCTGTACATATTTTATCAAACTTAAAACATCATTAGTTGTTGCGCCGCCTTTATTTATTATGAAACCGGCATGCTTTTCGCTAACCTCGGCGCCGCCTATACTGTATCCTTTTAAACCGCACTGCTCTATAAGTCCACCGGCAAAATATCCCACGGGGCGCTTGAAAGTACTGCCTGCGCTCGGATATTCTAGCGGCTGTTTAGACTTCCTCTTATTGAGATTTAAATTCATTGCAGCCTTAATTTCATCATAATCGCCGTTTTTCAGTTTAAGTGTAAGCCCGGTTATAATAAGATTACTGTCGGTATACGCGCTGCAACGATAGCCGAGCTTTAAGCTCTCTTTTTCAAAGTGCCCTACCTCACCGTCAAAATTTATGTGCGACACAGAACACAGAACATCTTTCATTTCCCCACCGTAAGCTCCGGCATTCATATATGCGGCTCCGCCGGCTGTGCCGGGAATTCCATAGGCAAATTCAAGTCCCGAGAGATTGTTGGAAAGAGCAAAAGCACAAAGCTTTGACAAAGAAACACCGGCATCGGCATATATCACACCGTCACCGAGGTACTTGAGCTCAGATAAACCCTTTGCGAGCCTTAAAACAACTCCGCGCAAACCGCTGTCAGATACAAGTATATTACTGCCATTTCCTATAATATACGGCTTTATTTCGCTCTCACGGCAAGCAGATATAAGTGCCGAAAGAGCTTCTATGCTGTTAGGCATTATAACAAGCTCGGCAGGCCCACCGGTTTTAAACGACGTATAATCGCTCATAGGAGCATCTTCGCGAAATTCGCAGCCAAACTTATCTGCAACAGCTTTAATATTACTTAGCAAAATAATTTCCCCTCAAAATTATTCGTCAAGAAGTGCTGCTCCGATTATACCGGCATCATTTCCGAGCTTAGCAGAGCATATTCTTGTTTGAACAACGCTGTGCACACTGTAATGCTCTTGATTTACTATTTTACGTACAGGTTCAAGAAGTGACTCACCCTCATTACCGATACCGCCGCCCACACAGAGTATTTCCGGTTGGAAAAGGTTAATCATATTTGTAATACCCATCGCAAGATAATGTATGTATGTATCAACAACCTTTATACCTGCCGGATCATTTTTGCGCATAGCATTAAAGGCTGTTCTGCCGTCGACCTTATTTATATCTCCGTCAACAAGAGTCCACATAGCAGAATCGAGATTTTTGCCCATAGCTTCTTTCGTCTGGCGAATAAGTGCCGTTGCTGAGGAATATGCCTCCCAACAGCCTTTTCTGCCACAGGTGCATTGCTCTCCGTCAGCAAAAATAACCATATGGCCGGCCTCGCCTGCTGCATCATTACAGCCATTGAGCAGCTTGCCGTTTACAACAATTCCGCTGCCAACACCGGTACCGAGAGTAACTGCAACAAAATTCGCAACTCCCTCGCCGGCACCTGCTTTTGCTTCGCCGAGCGCCGCACAGTTAGCATCGTTTTCAAGATAAATCGGTTTGCTGAACTTAGATTGAAGAATATCTTTTGCCGGAACATTATCGAATCCTAAATTATTGGCATACTCAATAATTCCGTATTTTTTATTTACCGAGCCGGGAGTTCCTATGCCAATAGAAACCACCTCATCAAGCGAAATTTTTGCTTCTTCGAGAGCCATATTTATTGACAAAGCAACATCGTTGATTATCTCCCATGACGGACGCGGACAAGCAGTAGGCATCTTTCCTTTGCCCACTATGCGATAATACTCGTCAACAACTCCGGCTACAATGTTTGTTCCTCCGAGATCAACACCAATTCTATACATCATAATCCTCCGTTTTTATATTCTCTTTAATAATTTTGCCAAATCTCAAGCTCTTCGTCCTTTGACTCGCCCTCTTCCATGCCGAGTTGATGAAGGAGCTCGCGTGCGGCATTATATCCCATTTTTTTCTGCCTGTTATTCATGGCGGCAACTTCAATGATTATTGCAAGATTCCTGCCGGGTTTTACAGGCACAACAGTAACAGGCACCTTAATGTCCATAATTGAAATATAGTCATTATCAAGGCCCATCCTATCATAAACCTTAGCGGAATCCCAAGGCTCAAGTTGAACCACCATATTTATTTTTTCGGTAAGCTTTACGGCTCCCATACCGAAAATGCGGCGAGCATTAATAATTCCTACACCGCGAAGTTCGATGAAATGTCTGATATTGTCCGGTGCAGAACCGACAAGTGTTTTTGAAGAAACCTTACGAATTTCAACGGCATCATCCGCAATCAGACGGTGCCCCCTCTTGATAAGTTCAATCGCAGTCTCACTTTTACCTACGCCGCTGTCGCCGACAATCAGCACGCCCTCGCCGTACACTTCTACAAGCACTCCATGTCGTGTTATCCTTTCGGCAAGTTCTGTTCCCAAAAAAGAAATAAGCGCAGACATACAGCTCGATGTGGATTCACCGGTACGTAAGAGCGGCACTTTGTATTCTTCTACAAGTGAAGAAAGATGCGACGGGATCTCTAAATTCCGTGTAATTAAAATAAACGGCGGTTGAGTTTGGACAAGCCGTTTAAGGCTTTCATAACGCATTTCATCGCTTAGAGTTTTAAGAAATTCTATTTCCGAAAGCCCCAAGAACTGCACACGTTCCGGGTCAAAATAATCATCACGTCCGGCAAGAATAAGACCCGGCCTATTAACGTCCTGCGATGTAACGGATAGGTCGTGTGCGTCTTCCGGCAAATACAATGTTTCAAAGCCGAATTCTTTTATCAGTTTATCTAATGAAACGGAATACTTTGAAGCCAACCCATAGCCTCCCTTATTTAACTGTTATAATGTAATATTATAATCTATTATTACAGACTTTCCAATAGCTTTTTAGCATTTTTTTAATATTTTGAGCTAGTATTTTAAACGTTTCTAACCATTGAATAACCTTATGTTATTTGAAAATAATATTTCGGGGTGATAAAGTGAAGCTTATTGTAGTCTCCGAGGATTTTAGCAGCCGTTTAGCAGCTGAACTTTCTCAGCTGCTAAGCAAGCACGGAGGCGTATTACTGCTCGGAAATAATATAATAGAGGCAAGCTATATTGATACACCCGAATATGTAATTACAGACATCGGTGCAAAACTTGACGACAGTTTCAAAAATACAATTTCCGTGGAAATATCAAAAAACGGCGATATCATTAACGAAGCGTTAATATATAATGATTCTGCCGGGATAAAACAAAGGCTGAACATTGGGACAGATTTCAAAGACGATATAACACTGTCAAGCTTAAATGATGGAGAAATTTACTTCGGAATACAAACGATTATCAAGGATTTATCCGGGAAAAATATATATCCGTGTGAAATAAAATCCAAAACATCAGATATTACCGACATTCACACTCTTCTAACTGCAGCCGGAATTCTTCTGATTTCCGGAAAATATCATGAAAACAATGGGATTTTAAATATATAGAAGCAAAAAGGCTGTACCGCTTTTTCAACGGTACAGCCCTAAACTTAATATATCTCAATTATCGATTTCCGCAGTTGCTTTTGTTCTTCTTTTTTGCAGCTCATCGGCTATATCTTGTTTTTTCTTCCCGACTATATCATATTTAAAAATCGGGAATATAGAAATGAGAGCAAGAAAGCCGGGCACCACGGTATAAGCAAAAAACACAATGTCTTTTGTTTTCTCACTAAATCCGCTTGCAGTACCGGCAGCAATTTGAGCAACAGTATCCGAATAGCCCGATACCTGTATAAACACAAGGCCTAGAGCAGTTCCGAGTGCAAGGCAAACCTTTATGGTAAGGGTTAAAATAGAGTATGCTGCGCCCTCCATGCGTTTGCCGGTCTCAAACTCATAATAATCAACACAATCGGCTGTCATTATCATGGGCATAAGCGTAACAGCGGCAAACTGAAGGCCGATTAAAAACAGCGATGCATAGAATAATACAGTAAGCACTGTATTATCGGGATTTTTGAACCAGAAGTGCCCTACAACAAACGATAGTGCCGATGCAACAAAGCCATATACCGAGAGAAGGATATATACCTTTTTCTCACCCATCTTTTTGATAAGTAATGGACAAATCGCCATACTTATCATAGAGCCGACAGCAGTAACTATACCGAGTACCGCAACAAGATTTTGTGAACCGAGTATTGTATTAGCGGCCTGCACCTGTATACCCATTGACATCTGTCTGCCGAACCCGAGAAAGTATGATACAATAACAAGCATAAGAGGTTTGTTGTCTTTGAGAGCTTTAAACATATCCTTGGCAGTAGTTTTTTCACCGGATACATACGGAACGCGCTCTTTGTTTAAAAGCGGTATAAGTGCAAATAACGCACAGCCGAAAACAGCCGTAAGAATAGCCGTCCAAAGATATTCCGGAGCTATCATAGGCATATCGGTTTCGCCGGATTTAACAAATACTTTTGACCCTCCGGGAATTATGAGACAAGCTATCGGCACAATAACAACACAAGCCGAAAAACCTATCTGCTTAAATGTGTTTGATATCGATACTACATTTGTGCGCTCTGTAGGGTTAGGCGTTAAAACCGAAGCAATACCCTGAGACGGTACATCGCCGAGCGTCATAGCAAGACTCCATACAAGATATGTAACAAATATCCAAATGTACGTTGCCGTGCGATTCTCTTTAAACGGAACATTAATAAAAACAGCTGCCGTCATAACAAGAAGAGGGATAATTGACTTCAATATCATAGACTTAAACTTTCCGCGTTTACTTTTTGAACGATCTATCATACTACCTACAACCGGATCAAAAACCGCAGACAATATTTTGGCTACAAGAATAAGTATGCCGACAACCGCAATGTCAGCTCCTAAAATAGATGCATCAAATTCCGCTTGATATGAATTCAAAAGACCGACTATCGCCTGAAACCCGAAAAGGCCGAGCGAATATGCCGCAATTTCTTTAAAATTCATATGCTTCTCTGTTGTCGCTCCCAAAAAAATCATCCTCTCAATAAAAAATAATAAATAAATAATAATTGTTTTGCGTGCATTCGTCAATAAAAAGCACAGATTTTTTCGAGATTTTTATTCATTTTTATACTTCTTTTTTCAGTAAAGCAACAGCAAATTATTAATATGTTTATAAAACGCTAATTACCGAAGCGGTGGCTATAATCAAGCAGCATATTTTTCAACTCACTCGCAGCAACGCCGAGACTGACATTTTTATTTTCGGCAATACAAATCTGTCTTGACGAAATTTTCTCTTTTAAATTAAGTTTAAATATTTCGCCGCTTTCAAGATCGCTCTCTACAAGATTTTTCGGCAAAAAGCCTATACCGAGATTGTTTTTGACAAGAGGTAATATAAGATCGGCTGTCGCAACTTCAGTATCGGGAGCGTACTTCAGCCCGTTTTCGGCAAATATTTTGCTATAAAAATCATATGCCGAGCTACCTTTGCTAAGACTTATGAGAGGATGCTCTTTAAGCTCTCCAATGCCGATTATCTTTTCTTTCAAAAAAGCCATTTCTTTTCCGCAAACGGGTACATCGTTGAAATCTTTAATATTAACTATTTCAAACTCATCGTCATATTCAACCGGAGATGTTACGACCGCAAAATCAACAGAGCCGCTTTTAAGCGCGTTCATAGCCGCCGGCGTTGTGGAATTGTTTATCCTTATGCGAATATCCGGAAACTTCTTATGAAACGTATCAAGAACCGGAAGCAACACCTCGGACAGAGCAGTTTCGGTAGTGCCGATTGAAACAATGCCGCTTTTAAGTTCTTTTTGCATCAGGAGTTCTTTTTCTCCTGCTTCAATTTGTAAAATGGCAGGAACTATATGGGAATATAGGGTTTCACCCTCGGGTGTCAACTTAACTCCGCGACTTGTCCTACTGAATAGTACACATCCGAGTGTGTTTTCAAGATTTTTAACAGACCTTGATATATTGGGCTGATTATTATCAAGCTCAACCGCAGCTCTTGTGAAATTCTGATATTTCGCAACGTAATAAAAAATTTTGTAATATTCGTAATTTACCAACATTTAATTCCTCTCAATATAAAAATTACATATTAGCCATATCAACAATATATTTTAAATATAAATATGTATGTATTATAATAATAAAGATTGGGATTGTCAAACTTTGTTAGAGGACAGGTAAAATATGATTAAAACCAAAATGGCAAAAAGATTAAAATCTAATCAAATGTCAGACACCTTTACAAATGCAATTTTTCTGACTCTTTCCGGAGGATTTCAGGACGCTTATACATATCTTTGCCGCGGAAAGGTTTTTGCAAACGCTCAAACCGGAAATATCGTGCTTATGAGCACACATTTTTTTGAGGGAGAATTCGGGTTAATATTACATTATCTTATACCGGTAATTTCTTTTATATTCGGGATATGCGTTGCCGAAATACAGCATATTTTCTTTAAAAATTACAAAAAGATACATTGGCGTCAAATAGTTTTAGCATTTGAAATAGTTATACTTTTGGCCGTCGGTTTTATCCCGATTAACTTAAACATACTCGCTAATGCTCTTGTTTCTTTTGTGGCGGCAATGCAGGTTCAAACATTCCGCAAGTTGCGCGGGAACGCCTATGCAAGCACAATGTGCATCGGCAATATGAGAAGCGGCGCGGAAGCTTTGTGCGGCTATTTTAAAACACGTAAAAAAATACTGCTTATAAAGGCAATTGAATATTTCAGCATTATATTCATGTTTGCTGTAGGTGCCGGATTCGGTAGTCTTGCGGCAGACAGATGGGGCATACGCTCGATTTGGTTTTCATGTGCATTTTTGTTTATAAGCTTTATCATTATGTTTATCCGCCTTGAAATTGAAGAAGAAAAAGAAGAAGAACTTGAAAAGGCTGTTGAAAACGAATTCAAATAAAATTTAAGCAGGCAAAGCATTTAGGCCTTGCCTGCTTTTTTTACTGTTTCTTTGCAGCGTTTTTCATATGCAGTTCTTTCATACCCTCAACCTCGTCGCAAATTGATTTTAAATTGCATGTGTTGCAATCAAGAAGCACATTGTCAAGTATGTGATTCAGAGCATCGGTTGTTTGCCTTACTTTATCACAAATCATACCGAGTTCATTAAAACGGTCGAAATCGGTAATAAATATTATCTGCACACTCTTCACCATAGGGAATTTAAGATAAGCCTTAATAAGCGATGAGCCGTAGTCCGAGAATGTCACACCGTTTTTTACCGCTTTTTTGCTGACTCTTATCTGCTCCCGCATATTAAAAGCAGATGCTCTTGTCATAAATTCCTCAGGGCAAAAGCTATATTTAAGACGTTCGAGTTCTTTTATCTTATCAAAAGCCGATTGCTCTTCCCCAATATCTTTGATTTCAAGAAAAACTATTTTTCCGAAACAACAATCAGACCTTATTTCCGGAATATCTTTTCCGTAAAGATATGTGCAATTGTCAAACTTTATACTGTCGCTCACCGCAACCGTGCTTACACACGGCTTTTGACATCCGCCGAGTTCATACGCCGTTTCTTTCAATAAAAGTATTGAATTGTCTTTTTTTATTTTAAGCGTCGGTTCACTATAAGAAAACCTTTTGGCGTTTTCCGGCAAAAGGTTTTTTATTTGCCCGATAAGCTTGTCATAAAGTTTCATTAAAGTTTTTTGTCCTTTTCAAGCGAATCATAATGTTTGCCGAGCGCATCATATATCTTACGAACAAGTTTCATATCGAGATTGAAAAAATAGATGCAAAATGTGAGCACAAAAAGCGCTGCAAGAACGATTAAAATTATAATTAAAGCTTTCATTTATGCCATCCCCTTTTGCCTTGCATACTCGGCAGCACCAAGCGCGCCCATAAGCTGAGGGTCTATTGGAAGGTCAACAACCTTAATTTTCAGAACGTGCTCAATAGCACGCTTGAGACCTTCGTTTTTAGCACAACCGCCGGTAAGCGTTATACTGTCGGTAGCACCTGCTTTTTTTGCCATAACAAAACAACGTTTGGCAACTGCGAGCTGAATACCTGCCGCTATCTCATCCATGGGTTTGCCCTCGCCTACAAGAGAAATTACCTCCGACTCAGCAAATACAGTGCATTGTGCCGTTATAGGAATAGTATTTTTGGCTTGGAGAGACAATTTACAGAAATCCGGAAGTGACATTTCAAATGCGTTTGCCATCGCCTCAAAAAAGCGCCCTGTGCCTGCGGCACATTTATCATTCATTGCAAAATTCTTAACCGTACCGTCGGTGTCTATTGCAATGCCCTTTACATCCTGACCGCCGATATCTATAATCGCCTTTACACTCGGGTCTGTAACATGTACACCCATTGCGTGGCAACTGATTTCAGATATATTTTCGTCGGCAAACGGAACTTTATTTCTGCCGTAGCCGGTACCTATAAGATACGTAAGATCCTCTGGAGAAGACAGTTCCGGGACTTTCGATATAGCCTCACCGAGAGCAAGCTCGGCACTCTTCACCGGATTTATTTTACTTCTTACGGTAGCATCGGCAATAATTTTACCGTTTTCATCTAAAATTACACATTTTGCATACGTTGAACCAACGTCGCATCCGCCAAAATATTTCATAAACACTCTCCTATCTTTTTACCAAGCCATTGTATCGTCGAAATCAACCAGCGTCGGGTCAACGGGTTCTTCCTGAAGAACAGTTGTCATATATTTATTGATCTGCTCACGCATATCGCGACGCGAAACGGTTCTTGGATCCATAAGGTCCTGATCAACCCAAATGAAATTGATATTTCTTTCTCTTGCCTGGTCATCAAATATGCCGTTAAGACCATCCATTCCCTTGCATGAAATCTGATTATACATTATTACGGTATCGGCATTATATTCATCGCAAATGCGCCAAAGTTCATCAAGTACGTTTTGATAACCGCCCTTGGTATGCTTACGCATTGTGGTGCGCTGAAGAGTTTTTGCATATGTGGCAAGCGATCTTTCTTTATCCTCGGTATCGTACATTATATAAGATATCATCGTCTCCATATCCATAACAACATTTATGCCCCAGCAATTTTCGAGCCAATTTGCAAGACTCGTATAATAGTTTGCAGGACACGACCAAACTATAGCTCTGTGCCGCATTTCCTTGGAAACATGTTCTTTTCTCTCATAGCCTTTCATCATAAGCTTATTAACCTTTTTATCGGTTTTAATAAATATCTTATCGATTCCGCCGGAGAGATGGAAGTAAAAAAGTCTGTACAGCCAAAATGTGGCACCGGTCATCTGAGGATAATCGGTTTTGTTGACATCCCATTTTTGCAGCTCATATTCAAGCTGTTTGTTGTATATCTTCATAGCGGAAAAATATGCGTCCCAGTCAAACTTTTCGCCTGTCTGTTCCTCGATAAATCTGATGCAAGATTTAACCTCGTCAACGGCATATTTCTGTACTTCTTCTTCGGTGTATCTAAGCGGAACATTAACAACATGAGACGGAAGATTAAAACGCCTGTCGATATATGACGAGTTCATTGTTGAGCCGTCGCACGGCATATTGCATGATAAAAAGCATTTACCGAACATCGGGTAATCGTCGTTTATTGCCACGCCTGCCTCCGCGGAGGGAAGAGGACAAACATCGGCGGGAACGCCGTAACTCTCGGTTATATCAAGATACGGCGGCGTTATGTTTTGATCAACCATCGATGATAAAAAAATCGGTATAGTCTGTACGGGAACACCATATAAGTTCGGGAAACCCGCCATTATTTCAAAAGAGAAAAGTTCATCCATACAAACTGTTTTATCTGAAAATTTGTCATTCGGATGAAAATGCTTATCATGTTTAAAAAGCATATGTATCATATTACATGTATGCTTAATCATCGCGTTAAAATGAAGATGTGCTATACGAAGGTGTGTTCCGCGCGTACCCTCCGTATGACGGTCTATCCACGCAGGAGCCGCGAGATAACTTGCCATCCAGCGATAATTCCACAGACCCTTTATCGTCGACACGGGTGCTTTTAAAACCATAACTATCATATCTTTCCAAGTTATGAGCCAACGATAGTAATCATACATAGTGTCTTTAAGCCCACGCCACTCGCGGTGCTTTAAAAGTCCGGTCTTATCTTCATGCAACAGACCGAGATTTTTAGGCTGATTTGCCACGTTACTTCGCCTCCTTTGCTTTTTGAATATTCTTAATTTCAAGGCTTTCTACAAATGCCTGAACACGAGTTCGTAGCTGACCAGATGCACTTGCCGTATACTGTCTGTCAACCGAAACCGACGGAATTCCGAATTCATTTGTTATTATATGTGATGCAAGTGCCCTTTCGTATCCCCAGTATTCACAAAACTTTATCTGCTCATATATTACACCGTCTGCGTGATACGTGTTTACAAGGTCACGAACATAGGTTTTTCTGCCTTGCACCTTTTCCTTGCTCATATAACGTGGACATTGGCATGTTTCCATATAATGCAATACAATCTGAGATAAGACATCATCGGTATCGTTAAGTTTTATTTCTTCTCTGCCGGGAAGCGAACCGAAGCAAAAGCGATCGGCAACTACAAGAGCACCGGATTCTTCAATAAGCTTTGTGAAATCCGGATCGTCCATTTCAGAACCCACAACAACAACTTTAGCACGATAATTTTTCTTTTCGTCAGGAACCCTTGTTTTAAGCTCCTCTGCGGTTTCTCTGAGCTTGTCGATTATCAAATACTTGGGGCAACAATATGTAACAAGATTTATAACGTGAAATTCATATCCCGTTATTCGCGGATTTTCCTCTTTGCGATATTCACCTATTTCTGTTATGAGACGACAAACTTCGTTATGCTCTTCAACAGCTTTACGAAGCATATCATCGCTTGTATCAACACCGTAAACATCATGTAGCTTATCGAGCACCTTGACTCTCATCTGCTCTGTATAATGCCTGACTGTATGCGGCTCAATTTTAAAAGGAATATCGGCAATGGAAACGAAGAATTTATCGTTTTGTACAAGATTCAAAAGCATAAAATGCTCATATGTACGATTCATTTCCGAGCATGATTCCGAGCCTATAAGAGCGGAAAGAAAATTATAACCGCCTTCAATACCGCGCTCCAAAAGAGCCTTGGAATATCCGCACAGGTACGAACTGAGATAATAAGTTGCAATATCCATAGAACCTGTTCTCGGAGCTCTGAGTCTTACCGAAAAACAATTATCGACATTGAGCAGAACTTCCGGGATATGATAGCAGGTATACGCAATCGCTTTTTTGCCATCGCTTATTGCCCGCTGCACAAGTTCATTGTTTGCCTCCTGAAGCAGATTCTCAAAATAAATCAGATGTTTCAGATCTTTCATTACAGCACCCCTATTTTAGTTAAAGTCTCCCGTACTCCCTTTACCACCGGTGAAGATTCCGGCAAATTAAATACATTTTCGCCCTGTATATCAAACATAGCGAGATTTGTATCATTCGGAATATAACTGAGAACTTCAACACCGTCGATATTAATATAATCCTTTAAAGACTCGTCCGTCATACGATTAACTATTGCACCGATTTTATCATACATAACAAGATCATCGGCAACACCTTTTATTGTTTTTATTACTTGGCAGCCTTTTTTGCTGGGATCCGTTATTAAGATAAGATGCGTTACTCTCTCCATAACACGTCTGTTAATTTGCTCTATTCCCGCCTCACCGTCAATAACAACATAGTCAAATTCGTCGGAAAGTATGGAGATAACCTCTTTAAGATATGAGTTTATTTTACAATAGCACCCCGCGCTCTCGGGTCTTCCAACAGCAATAAACGAATATCCGTCTGTCTCGACAAGAGCATCGAAAATACGGTACTTGGCTTCGCCTAAAAGCTCAACGGCTCCTCTGGTATCGCCCTCGTCCACGGAAGCTATAATCTCTTTACGAATATCATCAATGGTCATTTTGACGTCTATTCCGAGAGCGGTCGAAAGACCTACTGCCGGATCGGCATCTATGGCAAGTATCTTTTTATCGGGATACTTTTCTGTAAGGCACCTGACGATAGTAGCCGATAATGAAGTTTTGCCTACACCGCCTTTGCCCGCAACTGCAATAATTGTTGATTTACTCATTTCACATCACCGAAAAATATTATACATCTTTGTTTTAAAGTGTGCAATAAAAATTGTTAACATTTTGACAACTTTTTCTTAAAAAGAGCGGTGTTGTTAAACACCGCTCTGAAATACGGAACTGAAATCATTCCGAAATCTCAACCGATTCCGAACTAAAGATATCAGACCAATGCGAATAGTATTCAAGCTGCTTTAAAAGCTTTCGCGCCTGAATATACGCATATGCTTTTTTATGGAAATGATCAAGCTCTTTTGACGCTTCTTTAAGTGCCGCTGATTTTGAACGTATTTCTTCTTTTGTAGACTCGCTCATTGCATTTGCGGCGTTGTATTTATCCATCGAGGGCTCTGATATTCCGTAAAGCTCTTCTACCGAATGAGACAAAAGCTCTTTTGCTTTTTCGGTTTTCTTTATCATTTTAGGGTCATTAAAACGATCTTTTTCGTTTATAACAATTTGAAGAGCTTTCATTTTATTTTTAAGCTTTCTCTTCTCCTTGCCCTTTACGATGTCTATTCTGTCACGACAAATCTCGAGTTCGTTTACTGCATCGGCATAAATATTTTTGGCTTCTTCAAGCTCACCCTCCGACAAGCATTCTGTCGCATAATCTTCAAGTGCCGCCCTAATTTTAAGAACGGAAATATGTGCCTCGTGTTCCTCTTCTGTCAGAGTGTACATTGTAATAAACGGAATTAGTGAAATTATATATCCCACCGCCGCAAGAGCAATCATACCTTTTGAAAGCGGCTCTCTGAAAGACACATTGTAAAGGTCATCGTAATTATTTACAAGGCCGTAATGATTTTGCATTATTATCGTCTGTATAAGATAAGTTACACCCATAGAAACAAATGTTCCGATTATACCTACAAATTGACTCATAAGCCCTTCAAGGCGCTCCCCCGTCTTGTATTGCTGATAATCAAGCACATCGGCATTCATAGCACCATCGGTTATAAGCGTAAATGTCGAGAAAAACCCCCTAAGCCATATAAAAACAAACAGCACCCATATTTGCTCTATAAAAACATACATACCGGCAAAGCAGAAAACAGAACAAACAACATACATAATGAACAAATTGCGTTTACCGATTTTTCTTATCAAAAAAGGAGACAAAAGCATAGCCGGTGTTGCAGCTGCTCCGATAATTGTTGTAAGAGTGCCGTTTAAAACGCCCTGTTGTTCCGTTGTAAGACCTAAAGTATCTTTAATACCGTAATAAAAATACCATGTTGTAACATTGCCGACGCCAGCCTGTAAAAGAATAAACCATGAAGTTATTGAGCGCGCCCACTGGTACTTATTCTGGATACCTGCTCCGATTCCTTGGAAAAACGGTACTTTAGGGGAATAATCCTTGGATACAATTATACGTTCTTTAGTTCCGGCATAACTGAAAATTCCCAAAAGAGCACCACCTATGCCAAAAACAGGCATAATTACGCGATAGGCATTTATATGCTCGAGTCCGCCGGCAAATCCGGCAACTATCGGTACAACAAAGCCCATTACCGAAGGTGCCAAAGAGTATATAAATGTCGATATTGTTATAACATCCGCACGCTCCGTCGAATTCGGGCTCATAACCTGCACAAGAGTTGTATACGCTTGGTCGTAAAACGGATAACAAAGCTGGAGCATCATATAGGTAATAAACAGCGACCATAGTTTTCCGTCATAACTCATACTTTCAAACGGTAAAAAAGCAAACACCGTGGTTACAACTGCCGACGGTATACCGGCATTGATAAGATACGGTCTGAATTTACCGTTTTTACTACGCGTATTATCAATTATCATACCGCGAAGCGGACCTAAAAACATACCAATTACCGTTGCAATCAGATTGAGCTTTACAAGATCTCCGTTTTTAAGTCCTAACGCAGCTCCGGCAAGAAGGCTTGTCGCCGAAAGTCCGATATACGAGACCGTGTACAATACAAATTTGACTCCGATACCGCCTATCGAATAAGACAATATCTCCTTATACGGTATATACCGGCCCTCAGGCGGATTTTTCCAATGCTCTTTTACCGATTTTAAAACATTACCGACTTTATTCTTTGACTTCTCCATAAAAAGCTCCCTAACACTCTTCTTGTTTTTGGCATAATGCACAAAATACCATTACAGTTTAAATGAAATATATTAAATTGTCAATAGAGATATCCGCCGCAGAGTTGCATTTAGACTTACAGGTAAAAAATCATAAAATAAAAGCGCATAAAAGCATTTACAATATACAGAGGGATAAAGTATAATACCAATGATGTTTCAAAGAGAGGGATTTGGAAAAATGAAAAAGACACTAAACGGGAAATGGCAATTCAGAAAAGTCGGTGATAAGCTATACAAGGAAGCCACCGTACCCGGCTGCAACTATCTTGACCTGATGGCAAACGGAGATATTCCGGACCCATTTATCGGCCTTAATGAAAAGGATGTATACTGGGTCGGCGAAACAAATTGGGAATACAAAAAGACTTTTGAAATAACCGAAGAAGAATTAAACTGTGATGATATACTTCTGACCTGTGAAATGCTTGATACAATATGTGATGTTTTTGTAAATAATATGCTTGCTTTTTCCGCTAGGAATTGTTTTAAAGCTTACAGCGTATCAATAAAAGAACGTCTTGATAAGGGTGAAAACGAAATAAGAATATTGTTTCGTTCCCCGGTAAATTATGTTAAAGAAAAATACAAGTCCTGTCCTACTCCCGTAAATTCAAACGGTCAGAACGGTATTGTTCATATACGTAAACCGCAATGCCATTTCGGTTGGGACTGGGGTCCCGTATTGCCGTGCAGCGGTATAACAAAGGAAATAAGTCTTGAGTTTGTGAACGGTGCAAAAATTGAATATCTTTTTGCGTCACAAGCGCTCAATGCCGACGGTACTGCCGTTATCTCCGTAAGAGCCGATATAAAGGCATATAAAGATTACGAATGTTCGTTAAAGGTTGTATTGCCGGACGGCAGCACACTTGAAAAAAGCGGCACAGAAGCTGACTTTACAATAACCGATCCCGAGCTTTGGTGGACATACGAATTATCCGGCAAAGCCGAGCAGCCGTTGTACGAAATAAGTGCAGCAGTAGTATCCGGCGGCAAAGAAGTCGATTTCACTTCTAAAAAAATAGGAATCAGAAAAATTGAATTAAACAGAGAAAAAGATGAATACGGAAGAAATTTCCAATTCAGATTAAACGGTGTCCCTCTTTTCATCAAGGGCACAAATTACATACCGCCCGACAGCTTCATTACACGGTTTACTTCCGACAAGCTCGAATATTTAATTGACACAGCCCTGTTTTCAAATATAAATATGATACGCATTTGGGGCGGCGGATACTACGAAAGCGACGAATTTTATAATCTCTGTGACAAAAAAGGAATACTTGTTTGGCAAGATTTTCAATTCGCCTGTCAAGCCTATCCGTTCTTTGATAATGACTTTCTTGACAATGTAAAAGAAGAGGTTAAATACAATGTAAAACGCCTCTGTCATCATCCCTCTCTCGCTGTATGGAACGGCAACAATGAAATTGAAGATATGCATATGGCTTGGGTACATATGCAAAAGTATGTCAAATGGACCGAGAAATTCTTCTATCATATACTTGAACCCGAAATAAGAAAATATGACAAAAACACTCCATACACACCCGGTTCGCCTGTAGGTGAATCTCATAACGTCGGAGTAGAAAGCGACAATGTAGGCGACACCCATCTGTGGGGCGTATGGCACGGTTTGAAGCCGATGAATTATTACCGCAAACGTATGACACGTTTTTGCAGCGAATTCGGCTTTGAAAGCCTGCCTGATATGAAGGCTATCGAAAAGTTTGCAAAGCCTTCCGACTACTCCCTTTCGAGCGATGTGTTTAAGTCTCACCAAAAATGTGCCAACGGCAATGACAAAATGATATATTATATAGCATCTAGGTTTAATTTACCAAAGGAGTTCAAGGATTATGTCTATTTGTCACAGGTAACGCAAAACGAATGTATCGCAGATGCCACCGAACATTGGCGCAGAAACAAGGGCAGATGCAACGGTTCAATGTATTGGCAGTTTAATGACTGCTGGGGTGTATGCTCTTGGTCAAGTCTTGATTACTATGGCAATTACAAAGCCTTACAATACGGTGCAAAGCACTTTAACGCGCCGCTCAGCATATCGATTGAGAATACAAGCGACTATATACGTGTTTTTGTGCTGAATGATTTAAACGAAAGCAAAACAGTTGATGCGGAATATGAAATATTTGATTTTGAAAACGGAACTCTTGAAACAAACAAAAAAACATTAACCGTCGGTGCCGTAAAAAATTCAGTTGTTTTTGATTTAAATGTTCCGTTCATTTGCTCGGAATACGATAAAAAAAGAACAGGCATTGCAGTAAGACTTTATGAGAACAGTGCCCTTATTCAGCAAAAAGCTGTTCTTTTCTGCCGCGAAAACGAGCTTCACTTGCCAAAAGCCAAGCTTAAAACCGCTTTTGAGGAAACGGCAGACGGATTGAATGTTACTGTGTCATCCGACAAATATGCTCGCCTAGTCAAAGTTGAAAGCAGCAAAAGCACTTTGCCGTTCAGCGATAACTTTTTTGATCTGCTTCCGGGTCAGAAAAAAACTGTAACGATTAAAAAAGACACGTCTATTTCAACTACCGAGCTCAGAAACAGTATTACGACATACTCCCTCTCGGACATACCGTTCAGTAATAATAAGCTTGATACAAAGTTTAAACAGCTCAAGGTCTTTTTATCACCGACAAATATATCAAACGCTATATACCACGGCAGACTTACAAAGGATGCCGAAATTACCGAATAAGCTAAAAAAAGAGTCTCAACGGTTGCTATAAGCAATCATTGAGACTCTTTTTATTCAAGAACAATTTTAAAGCATAACGGCAAGGTCGTTTGCGGAATTTCCATAAGTTTAAGTTCCATATATTTTTCGGTTCGGCTGATTATTATCGGTGAGTGATTACCGAGGAGCTTTACCGAATATACAATTGCGTCCTGCGCTATCTTTTTAAAGTTCTTAATTCTTATTACACCGTCATGTGTCGGTTTCATTTGGAAAACGTAAACCGCTCCGTCCTTATATGTAAAACGAAAATCATTTTCGGTATACTTTTTTGTCTTATTATCCTTAAAGGACCCGTCCTTTGTATTGACTTTTCCTTCGCCGAAGGTTTTCCACGGAACCGTATCGTATATCCCCTCACCGTTAGTCTTCAGCCAATCGCCGATTTCATTCAAAACCGCAGTTTCTTCATCTGTAATCGTGCCGTCGGGTTTCGGGCCGACATTTAAAAGCATAACGCCGTTTTTACTTACAATATCGATTAAATCGCATATAACATGGTATGCCGACTTAAACTTGTTATTTTCGGTATATCCCCATGAATTTTTTGCTATTGAAGTGCAGGTCTGCCACGGTACGGGCGAAATATCTGTCAAAGCTCCCCGTTCAACGTCAAACGTAGCACTTCCCGGAGCAAAAGCCTGAAGCTTATAATTTATCGTAACTTCAGTTCCCCATTCTGCGGCACGGTTATAATAATATGCCGCAAATTTCTTTAAATACGGTTTAAACGCCCTGTTATGTATCCACCAATCGAAGTAAACAACTTTCGGCTTGTATTTATCTATCAGCTCACATATGCGGACAAGCCAATCTTTTAAGAAATCCTCCGTCGGAGGTACAGAACGGCAGTTTGATGCCGTTACACCCATTTTATCGGATGACAGCTCCCTACAATAATAAGCAGGTCCGTAAAAGTCGGCATATCTTTCATTGCACACATCGCTGTCAAATGTTCTGCCCATATTCATAAAGAAATAATGTTCGGCACGATGGTTTGACGCACAAAAGGCAAGTCCGACATTTTCCACAGCCGTTTTCAGTTCTCCGAGAACATCTCGTTCCGGTCCCATATTTACACTGTTCCAACGGTTAAACTCGGTATTATACATGGCAAAGCCATCGTGATGTTCAGCAACCGGCATTACGTATTTTGCGCCGCTGTTTTTAAAAAGCTCCGCCCACTTTTCGGGATTGAAGTTTTCGGCTTTGAACATCGGTATAAAGTCCTTATATCCAAAGTCCTTTTGATTACCGTACTTTTCACGGTGGTGCCGATATGCCGGCTTTGATTTATCATACATCTCACGCGAATACCACTCATTGCCGAATGCAGGTACGCTGTAAATTCCCCAGTGAATAAAGATTCCAAATTTAGCATTCTTATACCATTCCGGTGTTTTATGTTTACATAAAGATTGCCAACTGTCGGTATAAGGTCCCGATTCGATAACGTAATCAATTTGTTTTAAATAATCCTTTTCTGTCATAATTTTTCACCCCCAAAAAATCTCATTGCTCAATATAATACTTTTATGTGAGAGAATCACTATCCTGCGGAAGTGTTTTTTTCGACGAAGAAACGATGTTATTTTTTTGCTCGGGACTTATATTTTCCGCCTGTTCCAAAAGATCGAGGCGGCGATTTATCTTCTTTTGGTTTTCAAGAACAAGATCCATCTTTCTGTGCAAATCATCGATTATAAGTTCACTTTTTAAATTGACTTTAAAATCATTTTCCGCACGCTCTCTGTCCTTGGACTCCTGCCTGTTTTGGCTCATCATAATAAGCGGAGCCTGTACTGCCGCAATACAAGAAAGCACTAAATTCAAAAGGATAAACGGATATGCGTCAAAAGCCTTATCTTTAAGTACTATATTCAGAACCATCCAAATAACCATTATAGCTATAAAGCTGAATATAAACGCCCAACTTCCGGCAAAACGCGCAACAGCATCCGCCGCACGCTGACCGAAAGATAGTTTGTCGGTTTTATCCGAATCCTTAGAAAGCTCGGTGTTGATAAGCTGATGTATCAGTTCCTCATCCGTAAATTCCTTATCCGTAACGTCAAGCAATTCCTTTACTATTCTGCGACGCTCTTTTTTGTTGCTCATAATTTTTAACCCCTTTCACGTTTTCATATATTAATTATACTAAACACCTGTTACGATGCAAGAATTTCTCAACAATCAAAAACCAAACAAGCTTTTTTGGGAAATACAACAATATATTCCAAAAAGCTAATTACTTTCGCGCAACAATAATTATTATTTTATCACATCTTACTTTCAGATTCTACAAAAACAAAAGCTAATAAAACTAAAAAAGGATTTAGCTTATGCTAAATCCTTTTATGGTCGGAGTGACAAGACTTGATTTTTCCTTGATGCCCGAAAGTCCTTGATATTGCGTTATTTTTCGATGTTTTAAAAATTGATTTTTTAGTTTTACTGCAGTTTTACTGCAATTTTAAAACTGTGATTTATCAGCATACTATAATATAGGTGCAAGGTATTTCACCGGCTTAAACATACTTTGTTTGTTTACACTTATATATGGACGGAAAACGAAAAGATTTGCCCTTTTTGTGCGCTTTTTGCGAAAAAAGAAAGCCAACACCGAACGGTGTTGGCTTTCTAAGTTATAAACTATTTCTTAGCAGAAAAAGCTGTCTTACGGGTTACATTGAACGGCACATCCTACTCGAACAACGACAACTGAACATTTTCTTGCTCATCATCTTTTCTTTCGGAAATGCACTTTTTAACCTTCTCGGCACAAGTCTTAAACGATTCTTGAAATGTGCTGCCTTTTCGATGCAGCCTCATTAAGACTAAATCGTTATTTGCGATTGCCTCAACTAAGCGGTTATGATAGCCCAAAACTGCCGATATTGATGTTTTTTCTCTTTCCTTGTCAGACAATTCCCTGTTGATTGATAGAAGATAGAGATAATTTTCGTCACGCTCATAACGCGCAAGGCTTTCTTTTGCTTCTTTGATAATCTTTTCCGGGTTTGCCATATAATTATCCGGGACCTCATCCGGTTCAAATACACTATTGACTTCTTCCGGAATTGTCAATTCGGGATGTTCGGTTACGAACGCCTTAATTTGTCTTTTTCCGTAAATTATATGATTTCTCACAAGGTTTAGGTTAGCACCGTCGCAGTAGAATGGGTCGCTTGTTCCGTTTTCGTAAATTTCATTCCAACGGTCACGGTCATCCATAAGTTCGCACACAAGACGATTCAATTCGTCTTTAGGTGAAATTTTGCGTTTCACATTACCACCCCGCTCGACTTATTAAAATCACGTGTATCGACCCAATTGCCAAACTCTAACAGCTCTTCACAGCGGTCAAGATTAGTTGTCTCGCCCTCACTAAAGTTTTCATATGACGGGTCATCCCATATCTCGCCGCCGGGTCCGAGGAAGGCGCACCAATAATCGTCGTTTTTATTTGCAAGGTCTGAAAGCTCCATCGCATCCTTTTCGGTTATGTGGTATGTTGCTATTGAGCCTGCATCATTGTAGCCGAAAACATAAACTTCTGCTTTCGGGCTGTAAAGGTCGTGGCTGACATCACCGTTTTTACCGTTGATAAAGTCAAGCATTTTCTGTGCAGTATTAAACTTCATATTTGTTCCTTTTTCCTTTTATTTTTTTACTTCAATTTTCACTTCGTAAGGGCTTATGTAAAACATCCCTTCTTTGTAATCTGCGTAATTTACAGTCTTTTTCTGAAAGTAAATTTTACAATCAGAATTATCCTTTGCTGTAAGCCAGAGATATTTTACATTTTCGGAATATTGTTTGTCATTATAGCGATACTCCTGCCCTGCTTTTACTTTGATATTTTGCTTTATTACTTGAGTTTCATCGAACTCGACAAAAGCTCCATAATCGCCAATAACAACTCTGTTATACCCTGTTGCTATCAATGTACCGCCTTTTGAATAAAGATTACAATTTTTATTTCCGTCAACATCAAATCCTTCTGGAAGAGCATCCAAGTATTCCTGCCTTTGTTGTACCGAAATCAGTGGAGGTAAGGGCTTGTACTTATATGTTTCAGCAAGATTTTTCTGTTTGTTAAGAATTATGCTTTCACTATCCATAAAACTCTCCTTTCAAATCGCATTACATTACAGCGACCGTTTTTTATAAATCATCTCTCTGTATATAGCGAAGCATAAGGCGTAGAGTAATTTTCTCATCCGGCATAAGAGTATAATCCTCATCAGCATCATAGAGACAAATAAACTCTTGCGTCATCCAATCTATTACCGCTTCCGGAAGATGGATGCCTGCGTCATACTTGAAGCAAATTAGTCTTGACATTTTGTCAAGTTCCTGTGAAACTTCAAAGACTCTTTCTTCATTATTTTTAGCCATGATTACAGTTTCTCCTTAATTTTTTATTGTTCATTGTCTTTTATATGTGGCAGTCAACAAGCGTTACCACATAATCAGGATTTTCTTCTGCGAACTTTTTAATGATGCTCTGATAAAACTTATACCATTCTCTTTCTTCATTTTCTGTTGCCGAGCTGAGGCTAAGCCATTCGCCATCCGGCGTTAAGATTGAATATGTAGAAAAAGTGGAATTGCGAAGAGCATAAGTTTCTTTATCACCATAAAGTTTTTTCAGATATTCTTCTGTATAAAAACAAAACGGCTTTTTTTCGCCTTCTTTAAGCGGTTCTTTGTTAACAACAATCTCCCAAAAGCGACGGTTTATTTCCATCTTTCTTTCGTCCGGTGTAAAATCAATTTCACCGATTTTACAAGAATTACAAAAAACGCCACTTTTCGTTTTTATGGAGTTGTTCCAGCGACCGCCGATTTCAAACCAATCCCACTCTGCGTTCGGATTGAAATAGTATCCGAACACAGCGTCTTCATCAGGAATATTTTCATCTTGCTTATACTTACAATATCCGCAATATTCTGCGTATTCTCCGAGCGTCATAATTTCCTTTGCAGGAACATCAACAAGAGCACCGCCTTTTTCTATGTAATCACAGAGGATATATTCTGTGTTGAGTCCGTTTCTTCCGGAACTTATATAGCTTCTAAAACCGTTTTGATTTTTATAGTATTCCTCTTTGGAAACTTTCTTTGCGAATATTTTATCGCCATAGTTATAGTATTTGCCGTCCGGCATTTTTACTCTTTTGACCGTCACGGCGCTATATTCTTTTTTTATTTCATCTGTAAAATCATAAAATTCAAAGAAATCCTCATCCGTTTCGCAAAACGGTGCTAAAATTCCATCAATATCAGCACCTTCCTTGTGAATTACTAAAGTTGCAAAATGCGACATATTTTATCCTCCTAATATTCAATCAATTACTTCTTGTTCTTCAATGGAAATGTTAATGTGGTCCGTACAGTAACAACCATCTCGGTAAGCGCAGAAACTGTTTTCGCTTTCTTCTACTACCAAATCTTCATTTTCCAAATCAACAAACAAGTGGTCGTTTTCCTTGCTCTCTTTTACTGTGTCATCGAAGTATTTTTTCGCTGACTTGTAATTTGAAGAGACTTTTACAAAAACATCACTTTCCATTTGATAAACAGATTCGTCAATAACAACAAATACTTTCAATTTTTTACTCCTTTTCATTCTTTGTAGTATGATATGTACCACCCACGATGTCTTTTGCAGAGTTCGTGCAGTTCTTCGTCGGAATAGCCAACGCAAAGAGCTACCACAAGTCCATCTGCATCTCTAACGCAAGGTACAATTCCCGGCTTTTTAGAGTATTCTTCCCAAGTCATTACGCTACTCCTTCCTTACTTGCATATGATTTTTATATGCCTTGTCTTGTTCAAACAGTTCTTTCGGCTGTTCGTTGCTTTTAAAGTCAATATCAAACATTTCTTCGAGTGTATCGCAAACATTTTCGACACCCTCAATGCTGAAATTGTAATCAGCATAAATTAGCCTGCCATTCACAAATATAACCTTTCGCGGTTTTTTCCCATTATGATTGCAGGGGTAGTCATAACCAACCTTGCCGTTATCATATTCCACATTGCAACGCCACCATACATTTAACTTATCTTTATTATTTTGTAAGTCCGCTGCGTATGTTTCCGAAGTTGTAGCAAGGACTAAATCGCCCCTGCTGTCTGTGACTGTGATTTTAACCGTGTTATTATTCATTGTCTTGTAACTCCTTTATTGTGTTGCACTCAACCGCTTCAACTGTCTGCGGCTAACTCTCACCGTACCAATAGCTGACAACCTCAGAATAATCAAATTCTTCATCATCTTGATAACAGTTCGGTCCGAAAACTTCGTCTTTTGGCTTCAACGGAAAACGATAATCTTCCATATCGTCAAAGATGATATATTCTTCTACGATTTCAGCATCGTATGGTATTCCATCGTAGCCTTCAAAAACTGTTTGAATATCATACACTTCAAAAGTCTGCATATTAACTTTACAAGGTGTAAGATATTCTTTGCCGCTAATATCAACTGAAACGATGTTTGCGTCCAAAGGTGAATCATAAAATTCCACTTTTGTATCCGGAACAATTCTTGCTTTAGTCAGCAAAGTATCAACGTACCAACCGCATAATGCTACCAAAATATCGTCGGCATCGTCGGTTAATAGTGCTTTCAGCAGATTGTATCCTATACTTTCGTATGTATCCTCATCGCTTGCAATTTCCTGCTTGATGGTTTCTGCAAAAGCAGCATACATATCCGGTGTGCCGTTGTTAATAAGCTTTTCAAGTAAACATTTATTCATTACGGTCATCTCCCTCTTACTTTCTTGATTTCAAGTTCTTTTATCATTTTGTTTGCCTCCTTAAATATTTTCAGCCTTTTCTTCGTTGAATAATTGTTTTACCCAATTGCTCATATCCTCCCAAGATTCGGAAAAATTACCGTCGCACGACAACCATTTGCCGTATAAAAACTCAAGAGGATTTTTTTGTTTGTTAAGCCAACAAATAACATCTTCGCCTATTTCGTCAGCTGTCGAAAAGAACATGTTGAAATAAGATTCGATAAAGAAGATTATATAGTAGTCTTTGTAGACGTCTTCCGGAAAAAGAAAAGAAGCATAGTTTTCACGAAACTCTTTGACTTCGTTATCAATAGTTTTTAAAAATTTTTCTGTCGATTCTTTTGAATCTGTTTCTGCAAAGCAAGCCATTATTATTCTCCTTTCAATTCTTTCACTTTTTCTTCAAACTCATCTATCGCTTCGGATGCTCTATCATTTTTATCTCCTCGATAAAGTGCATCCTCAATATCGTAAATACAACCTTCGGCGAGTTTTCTTATTGCTTCCTGCTCTTTCAACTGACTTTTGAGTTTTTCGTTTTCTTCAAAGAGTTTCTTCTTTGTCATCGAATAACATTCCAAAGCAAATCCTTTGTGGCAAAAGCCCGTTTTATCTGAAATATAATCAGACATTTCAAGAACCATTTTTTCCATAGCTTCTTCGACTATTTCTTCAGGAACATCAATCTCTTTCGGTAAAGAAAAGCCTTCTTCAACATCTTCCTTATCGACATCCCATTTGATTCTTGTTGCTTTGAATTTTGCATCCATTTTTATTTCCTCCTTATTCTTCAAATCCAAGCATGCTGTAATAATAACTATGCTCATCTTCATCAATGTTTTTGATGTCATCCATCGCTTCAAGTATAAGCTTTGCGATAGTGAAGACATCATAGTTTTTCTTAGCTTCTTCAGGCGTGAGATTTTCGTCCTCACTTCCTATGAAGTAAAACCAATAGTCTCCTATTTGGCAAGCTAAGCAACCGTCATTCGGATTGGAAATAAGTTTTACAGTGCCATTCCACAATCCGTTTACAATTTTATGAATTTTACAATCTTCGTTCATTTTGTTTCCTCCTTAAAAAATAAATTTAATAAAAAACAAAAAAAGAGCCGCAGCAGTGTGTTTTGCACTTACACTGATACGACTCTATGTTTTTTTCTTTTAAAACAAAAAAATCTGCCACCTCAAAGAGATAGCAGATATAAGTTATTTTTAAATTTTTATTATGTAATTATTATATCACACATCACATAAAAAGTCAATAAACATAGCAAAAGTGAATATTGTCGTTAATAAGATTTTCAACTTGTTCTCTTGTCATATCACAAACAAGTAGAACTGTGTCAATAATAATCTCGTGGACCTTTTGAATAGTTTTTGGTTCATCTTTTTTCATTTCCCACGGATATTTACGAGGATAGAACAAATAATCTTCGTCTTCGCTCGACTCGGACTCGAATAATACATTCATACAGGCAAGCATTTCACAGATATTGCTGTAATACCAGCCGAGACAAATATATCCGTCTACGATTTTTTTCAATTCGCCAATATCGTTAATGTCTTTCGTATCATTCTCTATTTGTTTCAAATCGGAAGGATATAGCTTTTTGATACACTTAATGACTTTTTCTGGATTGACAAACGGTGCAATACTGCTCGCTGTGACACCAATGCCTTCGACTGTATAATAATTAAAACTCATATTTTCCCTCCTTTTTTGATTTCAACAAGCCGAGTTTGACGGCTCATTTCAAGATGCTTTGATGAAAAAAGACAAACTGGAATGACTCCAGCTTTGTCATCGGTATTTAATGAGCCAAAGCCAAAACCTGCAAAATCTTTTCTGTCATAAAATGTGACAAAGCGGGCATCTGAAGAAAATGGTCCTCTGTATGAGGAACAACTCCACGGGGTTAAAGTCCATGCTTGCACATGTGGCACAAGGTCTCGGTACTTACGGTACTGGTCGCAGGAGAGAATTGTTACATAATCTTCGCTTGTACCGTATGCCTTATCACCGTTATCCGCAATCAAGTCAGTGGACTGAATTACAAGATGCTTTTTGACAAGTTTGCTTAAAAATTCTTTGTTCAATGTTTTTCGTAATGACGATTCCTTCCAATCGTTATAACAATCAACATCGAACGGAAGTTTCTGCCAAACCTGTGCCGTGATTGCGAGGTAATTGCCGTCGATAATATCAAGGCATATCCATTCTATGCCTCTGTAGGTAAAATGTTCGCCAATCATCATTTTGCTGTTATCAATCATAATAATTCTCCTTTTTTTACTTTACTTTTTAAAATTTTTACATCTTCCTTGCACTGTGACAGCATTGCAAGAATTTCTTTTTCTTTTGGGGATAAATATGTTCCACAAAAAGAATCAGCCAATTTGTTATATTCAGCGAATTGAGAAACAAGGCTTTCAATATAACCTTGTTCGATAGGAAGTTTTAATTCTATCACTCTGACTGCAAAACTGATTTTATAGCAAATAGGTTCAATTTTGCTTAATGTTTCATCTACATTAAGTGATTTAAAAATGTATTTCCCATTTTTGATTTTTTTATTTTTGCCTATTTCTGCTACATTACAAACAAGTGAAGAACCGCAAATACAAGCATCGCCTTTAACTTCCGCATTACCGTAAATTTGGGCTTTTTCGCAAATCTTCGCATTCCCATAAATTTTTGCATTGCCGAAAACCCAAGCAGTGTCGCTTACAATTGCGTTTTCATAAACTTGAGAGTAGTCGCTAATTTCAGCATTTTCAAAAATTGCAGCTTTACCAAAAATTCTGGCTTTGTCGCAAATTTTAGCATTGCCATAAATTTGAACCTCTCCACCAATATAGGCATCGCCGCAAACTTCGGCTTCGTCGTAAACTTCAGCTTTGTCGCAAATTTTAGCATTGCCCCAAACTTCTGCGTCGTCAAGAACAAAGGCGTCGCCCCAAACCTTGGCATTACCAAAAACTTTGGCATCACAGCAAATTTTGGCATCACCACAAATTTTGGCGTTTTCATATACTTTTGCATCATCGAAAATCCAACAAATGTCTTCTTGCGAAAGGTTGTTTTCGGATTCGACAAAGCCACCAATATCGCCAACTTTTATTGCAACACCTCTTGAAATTGTAAACTCCCTTAATGCTCTTATTCTATAAAGCGTTCTTCCATTGTGAACAATGCTTTCGCTTTTTACAAGTTCATATTTTTTAGTTTCATTCGACATATCTTTTTTCCTTCCTACTTATAAAAGTTTACAATATTTTGCTTGCTTTGTAATAACAGCTTATAGATTTTATTTTCATTAGGTGTAAAAATTATTTTACACTCATTGCTATGAAAATAATCTATCAGCTCATCATATTTAGCAAGTTCAGAAACAAGGCTTTCAATATAACCTTGTTCGATAGGAAGTTTCAATTCTATCACTCTGACTGCAAAACTGATTTTATAGCAAATAGGTTCAATTTCGCTTAATGTTTCATCAATATTAAGTGTTGCAAAAATGTATTTACCTTTGTTTAAGTTTAATTTGTCGTCTATCTTGGCAGCACCATACAGCCAAGTAGTGCCAAAAATCTTCGCATTACTAAAAACCTTAGCATCGCCAAAAATAAAGGCATAATCGAAAATTGCTGCATTTTCGTAAACTTCTGCGTTGCCATAAACTTTGGCTTTTCCGAATATTTGTGCATTATCATAAACTTTGGCATTACCATAAACGATGGCTTTATTAAAGATTTTTGCAAAACCATAAATTCGAGCGTTGTCACAAATAAAGGCGTCGTCATAAATCCAAGCGTTACCGTAAACTTGTGCATTATGGTAAATTTGTACATCTCCGGCAACAATTGCATTTTCGTAAATTTTTGCATTGTCATAAACTTGAGCATTATCAAGAATTTTAGCAAAATTGCAAACTTTCGCTTTACCGTAAACTATTGCTTTGCCGCAGATTTTAGCATCACCATGAACTTCCGAAAAATCGAAAACTTCTGCATTATCACAAACACAAGCTCTTCCATAAATTTTGGCGTCAAGATAAATTTTTGCATCGTCAAATATTCGTGCGTAACCACAAATTTCCGCATTGCCGCAGACACGAGCGTCACCATACACTTTTGCATCGCCATATATTTTTGCATTATCGAAAATGCAAGCTTTGCCGTAAATTTTCGCATTATAAAAAACCTCGGCTGTATTGTAGACAAAAGCACCATCTGAAACTTTAGCGTCACCATACACTTTTGCTTTGCCGTAAATCCAACAAGTACCTTCTTGTGATAGATTATTTTCAGATTCGACAAAACCTCCAAGTTCGCCCTTTTTAACCACTATTGACATCGCGGTACAAGCGACACAAAAAGTTTTCAACGCCTTTATACGATATAAAGTTCTTCCTTTATGAACAATGCTTTCGCTTTTTACAATTTCATATTTTTTTGTTGACATAATTTTCCTCCTTTCTAAAATAAAAAAAGAGCCGTAACAATACAAACTTGTACCGATACGACTCTGAATTTTTCTTTTAAAATAAAAAAATCTGCCACCCCAAAAGAGATAGCAGATATAGGTTATATTTTATATTTATATTATATTGGAATTATACCATATTATCCACCTATTGTCAACGCTGTAAACAAAATCTTCTTGGAGAGGGAACGTTCTCAAAAAGCGAAATGCTGACTTGTATTTTTGTTTTAAAAAACTTCAATTGAAGTTTTTTGCTTTTTTTATTTCTGTTGACAATGCCACGCTAACGTGGTATTATATAAGAGAACTAAGTGACACATTATGCACCGACAGGATTTGCGAGATTGAAATAAAAGGAGCTTGTGGTTAGTGGCAATTAACATTTATATTGATAAGGTCGGACATTCCGCCCTTGAAAAATGGACCCCGACGCACAGAGATACTGTTTTATATTACGCGAGGGATGAATTCCGATTTTTTAACAAATTTGTTTTAATTTTCGAAAACGCTTATAAAGCGTTTTGCGAAGTAAAAAAGCAAGGATACAAAATAAATATCGTTAACGAAGAAGGCACCGCAATCAAGTTGTTTGTTGAATTTGACAAAAGCGAAAAAAACGACTTCAATATTAAATATAAACTTCTTAAACCTTTAGAATACGAAATGCTAAACGAAGTTGTAAACACAGTCATTACAGTCGCTTCCGATGTTAACGCCTTGTTTTTTGAACTTCAAATTCTGAATCGAAAAGTTGATTTATATTCAAAGGACCAAAATTGGCTAATCAGAGAGTTGCACGATAAACCAATACTCGTTCCTGTCGGCTCGCATTTGTCGCCGGAAGGTGTTTTCGGCGTAAAAGGGCACCTTCGCCACTATAAGAGCGGCAAAACAGTATGGATTGATGATTATGTTAAAGGAACTGATAAAAAATGAAAACACTTAAAAAAAATGGACTTGAAAATATTAACTTTGACAAAATAGCACTTAACGAGCATTTTATTTATGTTGACGGAACGTTCGAGTTTTTTGCGATTAAGGTTAGCGAGGATTACGCAGTTTTTATAAATGCGGACGGAAAATTTATCTGCGCCAAAGCGTTTAAAAATTGCTTATCAATAGGCGCAGGCGTTGTCTCAGAATTTCAAACCTTTGCCGAAGCCGTCGAAGCTTGCGGAGCAGATATAGTCGAGCGCAGCGAAATTGCGCTTTACGGTTACCGAGATAAAATGATGTCCGTGTCTGACTACGCCCGAAAGCACGGGGTTGATACCTCGACCGTCCGCCACAAAATAAGTCGAGGGTTGTTACCGGCAGTGAAGCTTGGGAAAATGTGGCTTATTAAAGAAAGCGAGCCGTGGACCGACCAAAGAAGGAAAAAATAACTGCTCTTATAAATTATAAATGCGTGAAAATTAAATCATAAATAACAAACCCCACCGATGACACTTGCCGCCGGTGGGGTTTTGATTTAAAAATTTTGATAATTAAAAAACGGTGCCATGGCTGGGGTAGCAGGATTATTTCCCAGCAACGAAGAACATAAATATAATAGTTACCATAAGACCGATTTTCGCAAAAGGCGAACACGTTCCTATTACTTGGAAAAGTCCAAGATTATCCGGTGTTACCGGAAGAAGCATCAAAGCTAAAGCAGAAGCGAAAACAGCTATGCTGAACAACGCAACCAACACGTATACCGTTTTGCACGCCTTATCTGAACCGTCAACAAACACCTTGATTAACATATCGGTAAAACTTTTCTTCTTTGCCATAAGCAACACCTCCTTCTCAGTCGTCGTATGGCTGTAATTCTTCGTAGAAATATTTGTAGTAAATTTCGTTGTCCTTTTTGTTCTCTCGTGCTTTTCTGAACGCTGCGTCTTTTTGTATATCCTGTATCAACCGAAATTCCGACTTATCGCCGTTGTTCTGAAAGAAAATCGAGAGAAACATTTTAATTTTACTTTGATATTTCCTTGGCGGTTGTTTTTCTTTTGCAAAACTTTCGGATTTTACAATTGCGTTTCTGTCAGGATACAAAACATCTACATCGTCAAACACCGGTCCCACACAAGCGTAACAGGGGTCAGATATTAACCGTTCACAATGGAAATCACAGTAATACCTTTGCAGAAGGAAAAGTATGATTTGCAGCCGTCCGGCGCTTAATTCTATATTGTTTTCGTCGCACAAATACATAATATATTTGCTGACTTGAGTTGATGTAAACATAACTTTCCCTTTTACCCTCTTTTACCTCTTTTACGACCAATGTGTATCTTTTGCGGTCCACAATTCTTTCTTGTTTTCTTTTGCATCGTCCTTAATTTCGTCGAACACTTTTGAATACTCGACATTAGGGTCTATCTGCATTGTTGTAGCGTAGCCCTCGTTTATAAGCATAGCATTAACCATATGAGAAACTATGTATTCCTTATCGCTCTGTGTGTGGTCGGTGTCCCATAGATATGCGAGAGTCCTTCCGTACTTATCTTCTCTTTCAACATCATATTCAAGAAAGTAGTCTTTTCCTGCTTCCATTTTACTCTTCAAGAAAGCAGAAGCTGCCTTCCCGGATACCGTATTTTTCGAATTGTCTGGGTTAACACTTTCGGGTGTATCTATGCCTATCAAGCGAACCCTTACATTATTACCATCCTCTTTTCGAACGATAACCGTGTCACCGTCAACCACCCTGATAAGTTTGACTTTTTCTAAATTCGTCTTTTCGGCTACAACCGTCTGAGTTGTCTCGCTTATCGGCGGCTCATAGCTTTTCGGCGTATTTTCTTTTCGGAGTAAAGAAAACAGAGCGACAAACACTGCTATAACTATAGCACAGACGATAACATTTCGCAAATGTCGCATATTATTTTCCCCTTATCTTTTCTATTTTGCTTATCTGTTCTTCCATAAACCCGTCTTCCGCACACCTCTTGGCAATATCGCGGTTTTCGTATAGCGGGCAGCTTTTTCTTTTGTAGTCTGAACATACTATATTGTATATAGCTCCGGGCAATGGGCTGTCTGCCAATGCACACTTGATTGCCCCGTATTCGTTGGTTATGAAGAACCCTTGAAAGCATTTGCATTTACTTCCCATACCTTCCGCTGTACCGGCAGGAATAAAATTCGTTTTATCCGTAATCATAGGTTTGTTATCAACCCAATCGGATGTAAGTCCTGTTTTTTCAATGCTTTTCTTCAACTCATCAAACTGTCTCTTAAACAACGAGACAGCCGTATCGTAATCAATTTTGCGTGTCTTTACTGCTCTTCTCATCATCTTGCTTTAATACCTCTTTTTTTCTTTCTGATTGTAGTGATAGGATTTACCTTTCTGTTTATATATGACAAGAAAACTCGCCAATTTGCCCTTTTTGCGCGATTTTTTCAAAAAAACTTAAAAAAAGAAAGCCAACACCTAAATAGTGCCGGCTTTCGAAAAAGACGTTTAGACATCGGAAACCCTTTTAGGATTTCCATTGTTTCTCTTCGTTTCCTTGTAAATATACGCCACCGCGTATGATTCAAAATTCTTTTCTATAAAATCATCTATATTGCACGGCTGTGCCACAAGCACGATGTCAAGGTCTTTGTCGGTTTTATGTTTCATAACCGAATTCCACTGACGAGCTGAGATAACCTCATCTGTCTCTGCGTTAACAAAGGCCGTTCCGTATCCGGTTATCTTTGTAACTGTAAACCACTGGCCGTTTTTCGTTTTTACTCCCCAACCGTTTTTCAAGAACGACTTCTTGAAAGATGTAGTGTCGGAAAGCTTAATTGTTTTCGCATCCATGTGAAGTGATGCATTCTTCGCCTTTTTTGATGATTTTCTATTTGTTGTCATAATGATAGAAACTCCTTAAATTAAAATTATCTACCACAGTAGATATTAAGTGAAAAGCTGTGAACAAAATCAGAAAACATATGCGTCGTTCCACGCAGCGTCGTTTTTGTTAATTCCATACTCGTCGTATGAATAGTCATCACCGAAATATTCGTCTCCTGCACAAGCAAGGACAGACTTACGGCTAAACGCTCTGTTTGCTCCCTCCATGTCGAACACGTATAAAATATCCTCATCAATAATGTTTTTTCTATCTGTTGTCATAATAATAATTCTCCTTAATTTATTAAAGTTGCGAAATAAAATTGTTTAATGCCGCAGTGATTATCTAAGTAGTCGCTACGGTGATTTTTTTGCGTATAAAACACAAAAAGCCGCATTCTCTAAGGAGAAGGCGGCTGATATATTATACTTGCTATATTACTACAACAAGCGGTCTTCAAAAGACCCTAACAGCCGCCTTTACATATGACGGTTGATAAAAAAATAGCTGCCATCATTCACCAATCGTGAAAGATAGCAGCATCTACTACAGTAGAAATTAAGTAAAACTTATAAACAAAAAAAGCTGACAGCCCCTAAAGAGGATGTCAGCAACAAATTACTTTTTAATATCTTTATTATGTCAATATGATACCATAGTATTTATTTCTTGTCAAGTAATTAACTCGAAAAAACGGACGACAAATATCGCTTTCGGCACTTTACATAAATATCATTGAAAGCTTTAGTACATCTTAACGAACAGTCTCTTTATCCATCGAGAAAACTTCATGCTTTTAGTCTTTATTGTTACAATATCCGTAAAATCAGAATAGTTCTTTTCCCCCGTTTCTTCGTTTATCATATACGTTCTGATTTTAACCTGATATGTCTTTTTATGCTTAAAGTTCACTATTTCATAGTAACTCCCCGTTGTCTCGCCGAGAAAAACATAATCCTCATCGGAAGTTTCTTTTTTACCATCCTTTTTAGCTGCATACACTTCATATCCGGTAAAGCCTTTAACAGCAGTCCAACTTATCGTTATAGGATTTTCTTTCTTGCTTTGCCTTACTTGAAGCTTCATAACATCCGTTATTTCATATTTTTTTGAGGAATCATCGTTGTTCTTTGAAAACAAATCTTCAATCGCTTGGCTAAAATCATCCGAGGGTAATTCTATAACATCACCCTCGTTTTCAGGGACGTTGTTTACGTCGTTGCCGTCGTCGCCGCTGTTGCTGCTGTCGTTTGGAACGGCAACGGTATTTCCCGGTCCCGCAGAGCCGCTGTTTCCGTTTCTGTGAGTGCCCGAAGGTACATATGTATTACCGTTTGATACATTTGCTACCGTAACATTACAGTATGCCGTTATATCGCCGTTTCTGCAGGTTATAGTCGCTGTTCCTACTCCGTTACCCGTTACACGTCCGCTATTGTCAACCGAAGCTACCCCGTTATTGCTGCTACTCCAACTGACACTCTTATTTGACGCATTACTCGGATGCACCGAAGCTGTTAACTGCGCCGAATTTCCAACGCCCAACGTGACATTTGTCTTGTTAAGTGTTATGCCGGTTACGCCCTGTTTCACAACGACCGTGCAAGATGCAGATTTCTTGCTTCCGTCCGTTGTAACACACGTTACGGTTGCTGTTCCCGGCGCTATACCAGTTACTACTCCGTCATTAACAGAGGCCACATTGTTATTACTGCTGCTCCACCTCAAGCCTTTGGTTGTAGCATTTGAAGGTGTAATTGTTACCGATAATCTCTGGCAGTTGCCCGTATATATTTCAAGATTGCCTTGCATGCTTATCGAAGATATTAACTGAGCGACAGTTACGGTACAAGAAGCAGACAAATTGCTTCCGTCTGTTGTAGTACACGTTATTGTTGCCGTACCGGAATTTCTTCCGGTGACAAGCCCGTTGTTATTAACAGAAGCAACGCTGCTATTGCTACTGCTCCACTTTAATGTTTTGCTTGAATTTGAGGGCATAATTATAGCCGATAACTGATACTGTCCGCCTGATTGGATTGTAACCTGACTGACGTTTATTCTTATACTTGTGACCGCAGCAGAACTGACAAAGCAACACGTACACAGTAATAACGCAAGCACAATCACAACAGATATAAACTTCTTTTTCTGAGTTTTAAAAATTCTTTTCACGCGACATCACCTGCCTGAAGTATTAAATCGGCACGCAAAAGAAGTTCGGCACACCGTTCTCGTTGAGCAACGGTATGTTGGGAAAATTTACGTGCCATACAATTCCGAAAATCGCAAAAACAGCTAACTGTATCGCTAACAAACAAAATATTTTCTTTATTGTTTCCATATAATCTTTTCTCCCTTGTACTTTATCAGAGCAAACCAAGCTGATTATCTCGCTTCGAAAATTTTTAACACATTATTGAAGCGAATTGGTTTGTCGGGCGTTTTGTCAAGATACACAAACAAAGACTTGTTTATCTCGTTGAGAAGCTGTTGTGGCGGTCTTGCTATTTGACGAATAGTGAGAATTTTGGACTGCGAATACGAGAAATACATGACTTCACTCGTTAGGAAGTCATTAAGAAAATGTACATAATCGTTTACATTATGGATATTGAGGCTCACAAGCTCGTTTTTTGTCAAAGGTATATATTGCATCTTTTCATACGATAATTTACATGCTTTATTGATTAAGAACTTTTCTTGAAAATTTACTTTGATTTTTTTGTTTTTTTCTCTTTTCCTTTCCATTTCCTCAAAACTTTTCATTTTTTCAAAGTTCACCGCTTCTTTTATCTCACGATAACTATGTTTTACTTGTAAACATAGTTCTTTATCATTATTAGTCATTTAATCAAGGCAAAGATACTCCAACCTCTTTAGGTGGTGGGAGGGTTTGCCCATTCACATCCTTTCTGGTGAATAGTGGGCGAGGAAACTCGGTTTTTTAAGCCGAGTGGCTCACAATAACAATCTCCGGATGACATATAAGGTACGCCAATTCTCTTTCGTCGTTACACGGAACCCAAGCTTCGTTTTTTGCATCCGCCAAAAACTCTCTCATTCCGTTTTCGTTGATTCTATACGGGGTGTTTGGTAGAAATAGTAAAATACGGCTGCACTCTATGTAAAACGGTTCTTTTACCTTTACATTAAGAATTCTACATATGTTCGGCAAAGCATCATTTTGAGCCGCCTGAGACGTTCTGGCGGCCATTTCCTTGCGAACATCTTTAGGTTCATCGTTATTAACCGTCTTTTCGTTTTCGGCTGCAGTCGCAATCGTTGTGTTCGGCGTTTCCGGTTTTGATTTTGTATTTTCGAGTAATTCAGACTGATGTTCTGCATCGCTGTTTTTATTTGTCTTATCGTGGGTAAGGTTAAGATAATTTTCTATAAGCTCCGTGAAGGTATATATCGTTATCCCTTTCTTTTCGTAGTAAGACTTTTGAGCCTTCATTACATTCTTTTCTTGCAGGAAAAAACGATAACAAGTTTCGCTTCGATATTTGTAGTATGTTATTACATTGCCGTCTTTTATAATCGGCTGGTCTTCGCTCCAATATCTCCCTATCGCGTGAAGACCTGATAAAAACACTTCTGCTTCTTCTCTTGTTTGGCAATTCACGGCAAAGCCGTCATATTCCTGTTCTTTCATGAAAAGCTTAATAGCATTTGCAACATCTTGCGTGCCTATTTTTGATATATCAAATGACATTCTTTATACCTCCTTTCTTTCTTCTGATTTTTAACAGGTATGTATTCTAAACTTGCCATTTTAATGTACCTCCATTTTAATTGGTTCTTGTTCTTTGTAACGTTCACACATTTTGTCAATAGCAGTTTTCTCCCAATGACACCAAAATCTGTTGCCTTCCTTATCTTCGGCTATAATGCCAATATCACTATCAGAAAACCAGCCGTGTTTTATTTCAGATAATCGGAACCAACCTATCAAGGTTAACTTCTCTTCTCTAAGATTATTATACATTTCTTGGCAGCTGCATCCTATCCAAGCATTCCACATTTCGTGATAACCATGGTCGCCCAAATATTCGCTGCCGGACAAAATGTCAAACACCTCTTTGGCGGCATCATAATATTGGGCGTTATATTCTTCATCGGACAACTCAACTTCAAATATAGCTGTCTTTGGTATTTCTTCAGAACCGGCGCTCGGTCTTGTTTTGTCGTATATTACAATACAGTCATCCTTTATTTCTTTTATATAGTCCATCCAAGGCATACGAGTAGACTTACCGACTGTATAGCTAACGAACTGTTGATTTACCTGAATTTCACTCGCTGTCAATTTTTTCCTTTTTCTCATCATTCCTTTACCTCCTCAACCGCAAATAATGCAGATTTCAGGTTAACCCAAATCTTACACGTACCCTTGTATTTTATAGGACAAAAGTTTTCGCATGAGCAAATACAACACGGATTGCTTTTCACAAAACGTATTGCTTGATTCGTTTCATCTGCAACGTCAACTTTGTATTTCCCGACCGTTTGGAACTTGGCTTCTGTATTCAAAAAAATCTCCCCTTTTTACTTTTTTACGGAGCGTTTTGGAGCAAGATAGGAGATTTGAACTCCCACCCTCAGTTTGGAAAACTGATGTGCTGACCGTTAACACTAATCTTGCATATAAAGGTGGGGAGCCAAGCTCTCCCCGTGCCATATTTAACGTGGTTTTTTTGACGAGATGGTTTCACCACAAACTCTCCGCTTGTTTTTACGGCGGCTTTTACGCAAGTCATACGAGATGGACTACTTGGTTTTCACATTTATATATGACGAAAAAAATATCTAATTTGCCCTTAAATGCAAAAAAAACACCCATACTTTCGTTTTGAAAGTGTGGGTGTTTTTAACATTATTAAGCGTTAAGCAACTTTTTACTGAGCTATAAAGGTATAACCATTGTTTTTAGCCCAAGTTTCGGCATATGAACCCGCAGTGCCGTAAACTGTTATACTCAGATTCCCGTTGTCATCCGTAAACGCGCCATTTCCTATGGATGTGACACTGCTTGGTATCGTTACACGTTTAAGAGAAGTACAGTTATAAAAAGCTCCTTCGCCTATAGATGTAATACCTTCAGGCAGTACAATATCGGTAAGAGACTGACACATTGCAAAAGTATAAGTGCCGATACTCGTTACACTTTGGGGAATAATAACACTTTTTAATTCGGAATGAAAAGCAAACGCCATATCATCAACAGCATTAACCGAAACAGGAACTTCATATTTTTCCTTGTTTCCGACGTAGGTAAGCAAAGCTGTTTGTGCTCCATTGAGAACACCACCGTTATTATCGAGAGTAAAATCGGTATTGTAATTTACTTGTGCTTTCTTAGCCCATGTCTCAGCAAAAGACCCCGATTTGACATAGAATGTTGTGGCTCCCTTCAAACTATACGAACCGGAATTTTCAAATCCGTCATCAGCTATTGCAGTAACACTGTTTGGAATAATTACGGTTGTAAGACCGGAACAATTGGAAAAAGCGCATGCACCTATATTTTTTACTCCCTCAGATATATTTACAGACTGAAGAGCACCACAGCTGCTAAACGCTTTTATTCCTATGTCAATTAAGCTACCGGGAATCGTCAAATTTATAAGTCCACTGTCTGTAAACGCATCCTCACCTATACTTGTAATGCTATTGGGAATCTCAATGTTCTTCAATGCACTCGTGTTCATAAAAGCCCTACGTTCAATAGTCGTTACACTATCCGGAATAGTAACTGATGTAAGTTTACTTTGTCCGAAAAACGCGTCTTCACCGATTGTTTTTATGTAATTTGGGATAGTAGTCTTCGTCAAGCTGTTGTTTAAACTCTTTATAATTGTATTACCCTCTGTATTTAGCATTCCATCGGCAACATCTGTGTTACTTGCAGAAATTGTATCCATTGACAGATTGTACAGCCCATAACCCCCATTCCTATCATTACTAAAGAATGTGTCAGGAGCATACCTATCAGCTATGTACGGCAACATTTCGTATTTTGTGCTTTCAAAAGCATACTTCATTATGTGACCGGTTATTGTTACTCTTCCGCCACAGAAAGTAGTATTTTTAAAACTATAATCCATTGTTTTTTTGAGGGATGCAGGGAAAACAAACGCATGACCGCTTCCTACTTCGGTAAGCGCATTTTGTGAATCCCACTTCTTTATAGGAATAGACTTCTCGGAAGATATAAGCCACGGCGACTGTTTGCTCGTAAAATTAAGCTTTCCTATTTCTATTAGGCCGTTTCCAAGGTTAATATTTCGCATTGTTGGATATTCTGTCCCTCTGATTAGTCCGTAAAAGGCAGCTTTCCCGATTTTTTGAACTGAATCCGGGAGACTTATCGGAGTTAGTATATATCCGTCATTGGTTTTTGTCATTCCGAGTGCCGTATTATAGAAAAATGCCCAATCGCCAATCTCTTCAACGGTATTGGCAATTTCGATGCTCTGGATGCCGGACATTCCAAAAGCACCAGCAATCTGGCCAAGTTCTTTACCAACATCAAGGTCTTTTAAATTACCGGGAATAAACGCTCCTGCGCCAATATTCTTTACTCCATCACTTATCGTGGCTGTATTCAGAGTAGCCGCGTGTTCAGCCATCGGCGATAAATCTCCGGGGAAAAGGCTGTTGACGTCAAAGTTGTCTATGCTTATTACCCCCTCGGAATCGAAGAAAGCAGCGAGGAACTCGTCGTAGTTTTTGTATTCGGTTTGTGCCTCATATGGTTGAGTAAGGTCAATAGTCTGAAAATCTTTCATCAATCCGTCACTGTCAGCACCATTTCTTGTTATTTTAACGCTTGTATAGTCGTCATTGAATTTTGCTACAACATATTCGGGCTTGGTTTTTCCTATCGCATACAGGTGTTCATCAGCATTTATTTCGTCTAATGTATAACTTACTTCCGCAACAGAAAAATTAAAAGTTGCCGTTCCTAAATAGTTGCCGCTGTATTTGGCTTTTTCGTTCAGCTTGGCACCAAAGCTAAATGACGCTTCGGCTGTAGGTTCTCCTGCGATTTGTTTGATAATCCTTGAACCGCTGTTAACCACCGAGCCTTCAGAATTATATATACTATATGGAAGATTAACATTCCCATCTGTGAGGTTGCCGCTGTATTCTATTGTACCAACGAGGCTTTCCCCGTCGCCCAACACAACGTTCTGAGTTTTCACCGTATATGCGGCAGAATTTACGTCCTCTGATGCGTCCTGTGCCTTGATTGTGTCCGGGATTACAGCGGTCCACGTGGAGTCAGATTTATACTCAACCGTTGTTTTGTCACCGGCAAACACTGAGATAACAAAGCAGCTAATTATTATAACAGCAGCCAAACTCACTGCCAATAATCTTTTAATTGTTTTTTTCAAATTTATCACATCCTTTCTTATATATGAGAAAATATTTGTTTCATTTGCCATTTCACCGTAACAAATAAGTTCCCACCATTTTTTTGGTAGGAACTTATTCTTATGTTTTTTACTGAGCTACAAAAGTGTAGCCATTGTTTTTAGCCCAAGTTTCGGCATACGAGCCGGTAGTGCCGTAAACGGTGTTCAGATTGCTGCAGCCTTGAAAAGCCGTATCAGACATTCCAATAACCGAACTCGGAATTGTAACACTTGTTAGCCCGGAACAGTTTTTAAAAACAGTCTTGCCAATACCTGTGCTACCTTCCGGAATTGTAACATTTTTAATAGACGAACAGCCTTCAAAGGCACTTTCATATATTAGCGTTGCTTTGCTCGGTATTGAAAAATTAGTTAAGTTGCTGCATCCGCTAAATGCTTTTTTGCCTATCATTGTTATTCCAGAAGGGAGATTCAGAGTCTTGAGAGCCGTACAACCACTAAAAGTGTCTGACCCAATTTGAGTTACTCCATTCGGCACATTTACATTTTTAAGCGAGACGCAGTTTGTAAACGCACCGTCGATGTCCGTTACGCTATCCGGAACGGTTACGCTTTCAAGAGAACTACAACCTATAAACACACAAGCAATACTATTGAAATTATCGTTGTTGGGAAGAGTGACATTTTTAAGAGACGAACATCCTCTAAACGTGTTTTCCGCAATATGCTGAACACTATCGGGTATCTCAACACTTGTAAGTGCCTTGCAGTTCATGAAAGCACCGCTATCAATTTGTTCTATATCGTTTGGCAACGTAACACTTTTTAAAGAATGACAATCTGCGAACATGTATGCTCGAATTCTTGATTTTGGCGTTCCTTCTTCAAGGTTTTCTATTTTTTCCGGAAGCTTAACTGTTTCAAGAGAAGTACAACTGTCAAAAACACTGTCACCCATTTTTACTGTATTTGCAGGAATCGTAACATCAGTAAGTGCTTTACAGCCGTAAAAAGCCCCACTGCCTATGCTTGTTACACTCTTCGGAATAGAAACAGATTTCAGATTTTGGCACATCGAAAAAGCTCGGTCGCCTATGCTTTTTACGCCATCTTTAATTGTCACATTTACCAAAGACTGATTGCTGTAAAACGATTGTTCCGATGCGCCATTTACAGCAACTAAGTCTCCCATTATTCCATCACTGTCTTCACCATTTTTTATAATCTCCACACTTGAGTAATCTGCATTAAATTTTGCCACTACATACTCCGGTTTTGTCCTTCCGAGATAGTACAAATACGTGTCGTTGTTTATTTCATCATTAGAATACGTTTTATCTACCGTATCGAACGAAAACGTAGCTGTATCGGTATAATAGCCCGAATATTTAGGGCTTTCGGTTGCAACAGCACCAAAGTGTGAGGTTTTTTCTTCAGTAGACTTACCGGAAACCTGAGTAATAATCTCTGAACCGCTTGTTAAATCGCCTCCGGCGGTAGCAAGCTTATATGGTATTTTCACATTGTTTTCTTCAGCTACAACGCCGTTATACGTAACTGTTCCCACAAGGGACTTACCGTCCGGTATAATTACATCTCTTAATGTTACGCTGTTGGCGTTGGTATCAACGTCTTCAGACATCTTCTGTACTTTGATGTATTCTGGTATAGTCGCCGTATATGTAGACTCTTCTGAATATTCAACTGTTGAACTGCCCGAAGGCGTGTCCTGATTAAGTGTCTTATCTGCCGCGAAAGCCATAGTGCCACAGCTTGCGGCTGTTACTGCTCCAAGAGCTACAGATATAATCTGTTTTGTTAACTTTTTCAAATTTATCAATCCTTTCTTAGAAAATAGGAAAAGCGGCCCCTATAATTGTTCGGGGCAATATATAGGAGCCGCTGAAAAATGGAATCGGGTCAATCAAGACCGATTACGAATACAAGATTAGTCAACAGATACAGTGAATGTAGCTGTGTCGTTATAGGTTCCTGAAAAGGACGGAGCCTGAGTAAGTACAGCACCGAGAGCCGTAGAATTTACAGCATCCGGATTACCGGCGGCCACACTGAGAATGGTGTCGCCTGTTGCTATCTTCGCACCCTGATTCTGAAGGTCGTAAGTAATCTTAGTATCTGCGTTGTCAGCAAGTGCAAGAGAATCCGCAAATGCAACCTTTACGTTAAGGGTCTTGCCGAACGGAATAAGGACTTCTTTGGCAGTTACATTTTCAGTTACCGGGGTCTCGCCGACCTTGGCAGCTTTAATGTATTCCGGAATGGTTACTATATATGTTCCGTTGACCGTATCATCGGTCGGGTCCTCCGGAGTGCCGGGGTCGGTTACTTTACCTGCCTGATAATAGACGGTTGCAGTACCGGTCGGGGTGTCCTGATTAAGTGTTTTGTCAGCAGCGAAAGCTACTGTGCTGAGTGAACAAAGAGTCGCAAGTGAAAGAGCTGCGGCTACTGCCTTCTTTAATACGTTTTTCTTAAAATGCATTGTTAATTACCTCTTTTTCTTTCTTGAAATTTTTTTGTAATTTGATTGTGTAATCAGTAGAAGGCTCTGCTCGTACCTTGTAATAGACTTTGGTCTTCAAAGCAATTCTCCTTTCAATTTAGATTTTTGTATACGGTCTTGGTTTCATTGCGCGCCTCTGAACAATCTTACTTGACGTGCATAGTTACCTGCATCTCCGGCGAGTTCATCTCGGCGCCGGTTTCCAGCTCGTTTGTATAAATGTGTATGATAATCGGATAATCACCCTGCGAGAACTCACGCGAAATGTCTATTTTATGTATTTTTTCTCCGGGCGGCACCATGTTTGATTTGTATATTACCTCTCCTGAGTCTTTGAGCTTAATCTCAAACGAGAAATAGCACGGGTTGCCATCAGGGTTTTCGAGGTCTATACCTAATCCCTCTGTTTTATTTGCCGGTATCGTCCATTCGGTGAAGCCTTTTACTTGGATGCCTGCCGGTCGCTGTTCTTCACCGTTATTGTCGCTGTTCCCTGTAGTGTCTTCTATCACAGGCGTCCACGGCATATGCGGTTTGTCAGGCTTTGACGGTATAAACGTCAATCCGACGAGCATAGACGTCACAAGTAAAATCGGAATTATAATTACGGCTAACGAACGCTGTATCTTTGTAAAGGAGTTTTCTCCCGTCCTTACATACTGTTTTGTATACGAGAAAAATCTTCGCTTATTGTAATGGTCGAATTTGTCTCCATTTATAGACAGTATGTTATCGCCTTTGTCCTTAAACTTCTTTTTTATCTTTGCAAAGCCGTCAATGGGATAGTCTTTACCGCGTTCTTCCTGCTCCTGCTTAAACCGCTTAAACTGCTTGCGTGTAAGATACTGATATTCTTTTTTCTCTTTTTCACGCTTGTATTCACCTTTTTTATACCCTACGCCCAAGTCCTGCACATTGCGAGCGAAGTATATCTTTTTTTCATCCGTCTTCTGCTCTTTGCTCTGTTCAACATCAGAACTCCCTGATGTGGTTAGTTTTTTGTTTTCATTCATTTTTTTGTTTTTCCTCCTTGTTGTATTTACATCTATATATGATGAAAAAATCGTGGAATTTGCCCTTTTTACAAAAATTCAATGTAAAAAAGGACATAAAAAAAACCGCTTCCCATAGGGAAACGGTCTGATGTTCGTTCGTTATTCGGTTGTTTTTGCGCTTATTCTTTTTTCTCGCACTTATCACTGTAACTATTATATCGCGGCTTTATTTTGAAGTCAATGTCATCTTTTTTTCACGATTTTTTTCATTTTTATTTCACGATTTTTTTCACATTTTTTTCACGTTTTTTACAAACCCAAAAAAAGAAAGCCAACATCAAAAGATGCTGACTTTCTAAATTATTTTATGTAATGAAACAATCAAACCGAACCGTGCATACTCGAATATTTTCCTTTATGTTCGCAAGTGGCATTACTTTGTTCTTGACTCCACAAGCTTTGAACTTCACTCGGTGCTATTTCGACTTCTTCTGCATCCGGTATTTCATCGGCTGCTTTGGAAGCTTCAACTTCGGCTTTTTTCTCGGCTTTGGTAACGGATGCTTCGAAATCTTCATCGTTGCTTCGTACAGCTACAACCTCGTCGTTGCTGTCTGTCTCGTTACTTTTCACCGACACAACCGAATTGTTAACACTTCTGCGCTTAGTTGTGGCCTTGGTTTCTGTCTTAGCATTTTCCGGGCTTGACGTACTCTCAGGAACAGAAGCCTCAACATCTGAAGCGTCTGCATATGTCGTAACAACCGTCGTTGTTTCCGGCATATCTTCATCATTATTCCTTTGAATAGAGAAAGCTACCGTAAGTGCTGCTGTTAAAACAGCACAAATGCCAACTGCCATTATTATTTTAGACGTCTTTTTCATGATTAAATATCTGCCTTTCAGTAAGAAGTAAAAGTAAGATATATATAAACGGCTGTAAAATACAGAACAGCCGGAAAACAAAAGAAAGCCGCGCTCTCCAAGGAGAAGGCGGCTGATATATTATACTTGTCATATTACTACAACAAGCGGTCTTCAAAAGACCATAACAGCCGCCTTTAAATATGACGGTTGATAAAAAAATAGCTGCTACCAATCACCAGTCGTGAAAGATAACAGCAAGCTCCCGTAAAATACACAATATAAATAAAAAAACCGCCACCAATCGTCGAAGGCGAAAGATAACAGCAAAACATTAAATTTATTTAATATACATAATTTATTATGTTTAAATTATACCATAGTATTTTACTACTGTCAAGTGAAAAAAAGCAAAAAGGCTCACTGAGTATCACACCTCAGAGAGCCTTAATTATATTTGCTTTACTTTACACTTGCAATAATTCTTTCATTCTTTCAACGCCCTTACTTGCGTCCTTATAGCCGCTGTTGTACGACCTTGTATACCATTCAAGAGCCTTTGTATAGTCTTGTTCCACACCTTTGCCGTACTCGTACATACGGCCGATATTGCTCATCGTAACACTATTTCCTGCATTAGCAGCCTTATTATACCACTCAAGAGCTTTTGTATAGTCTTGTTCTACGCCTTCACCGTACCTGTACATATAGCCGATATTGTTCATTGCAGTATCATTACCGGCATTAGCAGCCTTATTGTACCATTCAAGAGCTTTTGTATAGTCTTGTTTTATGCCTTCACCAAACTCGTACATATAGCCGATATTGTTCATTGCATCACTATTCCCTGCATTAGCAGCCTTGTTATACCACTCAAGAGCTTTGGAATAGTCTTGTTCTACGCCTTCACCGTAATCATACATATAGCCGATACTGTACATTGCAGAAGCATTACCGGCATTAACAGCTTTGTTATACCATTCAAGTGCCTTGGAATAGTCTTGTTCTACGCCTTCACCGTACCTGTACATATGGCCAATGCTACATAAAGCCTTATTGCGACGTTTCTTATCTATTGTGCTTTCTTGAGCAATACTGTTAAGGTAAACTATTTCCTTCATGTAATATAGCTCTCCCGTCTTTTTCTTGGTGCTATACAGGGGTTTTCCACATTGTACACAGAAGTTTGCCGTATCCATATTGACATTTCCACAGCTCATACATGCGCTTCCCAAAACTAATCGTTCTGCGGAAATTTGTACATCATTTATACAGACTTTCGGGGCTTCTGATATAAGTGTATTGTAGTAACATTTGTTTGAGCGACAGTCGTTCCTATATTTATCAATACTGTAAAAAGCCGGCTTCTTTAAATCTTCTTCCGATATAGCAATACTATTATCTATGTATTGTTTCATACGATTGCCCCAATATAAGCACAACAAATCATTGCGGGCTTGAGAAATAATGACAATATATTTAATTTGATTTATGCTTGTTTCCTCATGTACGGGAGAAATAATATCATTCCCATACGTGTTAATAAGACTTATAAGATATTTAAAAACCGCAAGTTCGGAGCAACTTAAAGCTTTGGAGCATTTCACGTCATAAATTTTTTCAAACATATCATAATGGTTTCTGTTAGTAATACTCTGACAAGTGTTATTATTATATAAACATGAAATCTTTAAGGCTTCAAGTAACGCCGTAGCAATATATTTTAGTGGGACAAATTCATTTGCGAGTCCCCTTTTGGCTGCAAGAGTCGCAGCTTTAACAATCCAATAATAATATCTCACATCGTACAGATAGTTATTATTAGAAAAATACACTTTCGCATCGCAACATCCACGGAAATAATCATAAGATACGCAAACAGATTGAAAAGCACCCCATTGAATTTGCTTCGGCAGAAAACCGACAGCAATATCAAGCATTGCCTGAATATCGCCTTTATTGGCTTTGTTGTTTAAATCAACGTACTCAGGTATACGCATAAGGTCAGGCTTAGTGTAACAATTATACCACATTCCGTAATAACGGCGATTGGGAGAATAATAATCGGGATTACACATAGGTACATTATTATTCTTTTTGGCTGTTTCAATTTTTTCCGTGTTTTCTAATTTTCCTTCAAAAGCTTTAAGCACTTGGTTAAGAAGATGCAAACACTCTTCCGCATCATCAATAGTCGCTTCTCTTTCAGTCTCTTCTTGGGCGTGGACTCCACAATTAGACTTAATCCTTATACGGTGAAGAAGAGATTCCTCTTTTTCGTCAATCATATTTGCTTCTCTGATTTTCTGGATTAGGTCACATAAATCCACCTTGTAAGTATCAATGTTGCATTGGCCGCAAAGAACTTTTACAACTCTTTCAAGAGCTTTTCTGATATTAAAGAGTGCATTTTCCGCCTCTCCTCTATCAATTGCTTCTTTCGCCAACCGATAATATTCATACTCTTTTTTTGTTGTAGTCGCATTTTTCATAAATAAAATGGCCCTCCGTAATGTTTTTTCTTTTTTCCTTTCGTGTCTGAAAAAAGCAAAAAACCGCATATTTTTTCAGAACGTATCATTTTATCACACAAAAAAAGAAAGTCAACACCTAATTGATGTTGACTTTCTAAATTTTCATTATAAATTGTACGTTCGGTTTAATTGCGTAATCCAAGTATCAATGATTTGCACTACTCTCAAACCGTTCTCAAGCACAAATTATGCAGCGGTCTTTATTCTAACCGGCAAGGTTATGAAATTAGCTTTACCGTCCAAAATGTTAATGGGATTGTATGCATTACCTACTGTCATTTCAAAGTCTTCGCTTTCTACAGCTCCGACTGCCTCTAATAGATAGTTAATATTAAATCCCATAACCAACTCTGCTTCGGCATTTGACTTGGCTTCAACACTTACCTTTGCTGTTCCGAGTGCTGTGGCTATTGAAAACTCAATCTCGTTCTTTGTAAACTTCACAACGATAGTTTTTTCCGTTGCGGTGCAAAGAGGAATGAGACTGTCAACCGCATCCTGAAATTCAGATGTGTTTACATTAAAGGTCACTGTGTTGTCTTTTGTTATTTTTGCAGTCAGCGCGTCCACGTCAAATATGTTTCCGCCGTACAACCTTCCTATTACACGGCTGTTGTTTATATCGAAGATAATGTTTCTCTTGTCATATGACACGATTACGTTTTCATCATCTTTGGTATTGCTTTTCGCAAGCTCTAACAACACATTCTTCGGCAGCTTTGCTTTGAACGATACTGAGTCGTCAGCTATCTTCGTCTTACGGCAAGCAACCCTGAAACCGTCAAGCGCAAATGCTTTCATTTCGCCTTTTTCTACTTCAAGGCTGAAAGCACAGCCCTTGGCAAGACTCGCTTCGTCATTGTCTCCTGCCGCAAACAGTGTCTGTTCAATGCTTTCCTTCATATCACCGAACGGAACCGTGAAGCTTTTAGCTGATTCCAACGACGGCAAATTAGGATAGGTCTTTACATCTACCGTAGGCAGGTTAAATTCCATACCGGGTTTTGATACCTTGACGCTTTTATCATCAAAAGTCTCAATAACTATTGTCTTCGTTGTCGGCAGCTTCTTTGCAAGAGATACAAACGTCTTGGCATTTATCAATACCTCTCCCGGTTCCTGCACCGTTATATAATCACAGAGCGTTGTTGTTATACCCGTTACAAGGTCGTATCCTGTTATTATAACCTTGTTGTCCGCCGTAGCGGTTATTTTTAAACACTCTAACGCCGGGACGGGGCTTTTGCTCGCCGCTGCTCTTGCACAAGTGACAAGAGCTTTTTTGAATTCTGCTGAATTTGTAAACGTTACTTTCATAAAAATTTTTCTCCTTTTTTATTGTATATAATTACTTGGTTTATTTTTTTACAGACTAAGACTTATCAATGATTCCTCATAAAACGAATCATCACAGCCGTAAATGTTTTTAAAGCCCCATTTGTAGCAGCTGTCAGGCAAAATCTCGTGAACAAGCTTTATCGGGAGCTTGACATCCTTTTCAAGTTTAAGCTCTAAAAGACTTCCTGAGCCGTTCCAAAAGTCTATCAGCCCGCAGTTAACATCCTTATCTAAAACAAGGTACTTCCTGTCTTTAATTTTCTTGGGACAATATTTTTCGTCTTTCGTCATTGTTTTTTCAAGTTCTTTTTTCGTTTCCAGTATTGCTATAGCTTGCCCTAATGGCATCTTAACAAGAAACGTAAGTGCATTTATACCGGTACATTCATTAACGTATTCCGCAACAAGACTTTCTAAAAAGCTGTTCTTACTGTAATCGCCTTCGTTATAAGCCTTGTTAAGCTGTGTCTTACTGTATCCTTGCTGTTTAGACAGCCATACTGTTGAAGCTAAATCATTTATTTTTCCTTCGTAAAACGAGTTAAGAGTAAAATCGTAGTTTGCGTCACCCGTATCCACGGTTATATCAACGCAAACAGTTCTTTTCAGGAACTCGTCAAACGGAAAGTTTATATGTATGTGTTCTCTTACCCACTCGTAAATGAAGTCGTGATAACCCTCGTCAAACTCATTTTGAATTTGAGTTGTTATCTCATCACACTCATAGTCGTAATAGTCATCATACATATCAATTATTTGCTCTTCGAACTCTGCCATAGGCTCGTCACTTTGGAAGATTTTTTTCAACCTTTCCGTTGAAATTTCATCATCGTAATCAACGTAAGTATCGAAAGAATATTCTCCGTCGTGTTCGTCGTTCAAATACATATTATTTTTTATATAGTCTCTGATTTTATCGACGACTTCTTCCTTAGTTAACGTATTCAAAGCAAAAGCCAAGGGAAAACTCATTTATAATCATCTCCTTACTTTTTATTTTAATTTTTATCAAAAACGGTACAGCCCGTATTTTGTGTTTACCAACCACGCCTTTCGTGTTTCGTCATATTTCGTTACATATACATTTCCATACATTTTCACCGCTTTTTCTCCGTCTACATTTACGACCGGAGCCTTAGCGTATTTCCCTTTGTTAAGTATGTATATGTCTTTATACCAAGCTTCTGTTTGATTATGCTCAAAAGCTTCAAGGCGTTCTAACAGAGTCACAAACAAAAAGCCTCCTTTCCTAAAAAAGAGCCATAACCTTGCCGAAAGCAAAGATATGACTCTATGTTTTGTTCTATAAAATAAAAAAATCTGCCAGCCGAAAACGGATAGCAGATATACTTTGTTTTTTATATTTTTATTATGTTTTAAGTATAACACAATAGCCAAGCGTTGTCAAGAAAATGCGCAAAAAAAGAAAGCCAACATCAAAAGATGCCGACTTTCTAAGTTATTTTACTTCGTCTATAATAATGTTTTTCAAGGTGCTTGACGTTTCCTCTATTATGCTCTTCAAAGTTGCAATTTGCGTAAAATCTTCAAACAAGCATGGAGATTTAGACAAGCACCATTCTTTCAAATCGTTTTTATTCGTCCAAATATAATATACACTGTTTTCAGGCGTTTCCTTTTGACATTTTAAACAAAACATAGCAAGCAACTCTTTTCTACAAAGTAAGTTTATTATATCATACAATATTTGACTGTAATTTGACAAGCAGATTATTTCTTATTCCGAATAAGGAGATATTGAAACAATGATTGCGGTTTTGAAATTTTCATCTGCAATTTTATCAAGATATTTTTCAAGTTCCGCATCCCCATTTTCACAATCTCTGGGGAACATTTCGTCAAGCTCATCGTAATTGTAATCATAATATCTTTCTTTGAAATCGTCTCTATCGCAAAGTACCATTTCGTTCAATATAGCGTATTCATCTACCCGACAACTCGACATAGAACCTAAGTACCAACCGTATTCATCATTGGGTACTACTTCATTGTCAACTGTGAATATGATAGGTAATTCAGGATTTTCACTTGCTAATTTTAACAGTTTTGCTGTTTTTTCACAATTGTTCATTCTTCGTCCTCCTCATCAACGGTTTCAAACACGATGCCGTTGTTCTCAATGTCTTCATCTGTATATCCATTCGATTTCAAAAACTCTCTGGCATCATTTTCGTCATCGAAAACAATAGCAAGTCCGTTTTTATCGCATACATACTCGTTTCCGTTTATTGAGATGCCGTTTATCGGTCTTCCAATCATTACGCCTTTCATCTTTCACACCTTCTGTTCCATTTTTCTATTGCTTCTTCTTTAGTCATACCTCTCGCACCTAAACAACCGCATTTAACGCAAAAGACATTATATCCTGCGTCACTACCGATGATTTGCTTCTTTTTTAGTTTGGCGAGAAGATATTCCTCTGTTCTTACAGGCTGTACTGTCATTACTTCTGGGAACACGGACAAATCCGTTCCACAAAACGGACACGGTTTCAAAACTCCCATTCTCTTTCATCCTTTCAATTCTTTCTCCGCATTTCTGCAATTGGCAACTATGATACCTTTTGCTATGTCGCCACGAATTCTGAATGTATAATCGTCGCTCGGCAAATGCACCCATTCGGAACGGTCAGCAAAATCAGAACACCTTTCTGTAATATCACTGTCGGAAGTTAATCTACTCGTATGACAGAGAGTATTATTGTTCTTACATATATTATAATGTAAACAATCATTACAAGTTTTCATTTTTCGTCCTCCATCATTTCAATTTCAAAATACTCGTTTTCGTAAAAGTCTCCAGCACTTGCCAATTCAGTCCAGCTTTCAGCTTCTGCAGCAATTTCGTGCGGAAACATATCAATCAAAAAGTCATACACGCTTCCGCTGTCGGCGAAGCTGTGACTTTCGCTGTTTAAGACCTCGCCGTTCTGTTTTGTTGCAATCTCGCTTTTAAGCGTTACCTGTGCATAAACTCCTTTTGAAAAAGACTGTCGCATCATTACTTAACCTCTACTTTCCTGTTGTTCCATCCACTTTGGTCTACCGTCAATGCCCTGTTCGGTACAATCGCCGTTCTTTACACAAGCATCACAGTTGTATGTTTCATTTTCGCAGTTGTCAAAAGTGTATTTTCGGAAAACGACATCATTGCCGTCTATGAACAATTCCATAGGCTCACCTTCCTTGATGTTGAGTTCCTTGCGAACACTCTTAGGTATAATTATTCTGCCTAAGTCATCGACTCTACGAATAACTCCTGTTGTTTTCATTTCTATCAATCTCCTATTAAAGTCCTTTCTCCATTTCCTTTCTCAAACTTTCCTTGATGTAATAATCAAGTCCGAGTTTGATACAGAGGTTTTCGGCTTTTTTACCAAATTCAGCCCAGTCGATATTCGACTTGTGATAATTTAGTTTGCCGATTTTTACTTTATCAACCAACGGTGCAACCCAATGTAAATCGACAAAGAATTTCTTTTCGTCTGTTACAGGCTCAAAAGACACCCAAGTTTTTATTCCTCTCTTGTGTGCTTCTGCAAAAGCATCAACTCTTGCTCTCCATAACGGGTTTAGACCGTCTCCTATTCCGTCAAGAGTTATACCGTACCAATCGTTTTCATCAAGCAAATCTAAGTCTCTGCTTCCGTCACCTTTGGTAAGTATCTGAACATTATTTCCGCTATCTTTGATAGCTTGGATAATTTCTCTTGTCGGTGTTGTATCATAACCTGTCGGATACGGGTCGCAAGTAAAGCACAAGTGTATCAGCTTTCCGCTGATATTCTCGTCTTTAAGTTGCTTTTTTACAGCCTCAACTATGTTTTCTCTCGGCTTTACTTCCGAATGAAATGTTTTTCTGTCTTTATGCAAAACATTTGGTGCAAAACAGTAAAAACAATTATGCGGACAGCCTGTGTAAATGTTTATGGCTAAATCGCCGTATTCTTTTGCTTTGCCTTTCGGCTCGTAAATCGGTTTCATGATTTTTTCTCCTATTTATATTTTTCGTTTCTATCATAGAAATGTGTTTCGTTGTAATACTTTGATGCGTGACGCCATCCGCTGTATGTGAGAATTTTATCTTTCAAAACAGTTAATGGCAATTGCTTTACTAACTGGTTTTAGGCATTGACTGATTTCTCATTTACACTCATCACAAATTCCTCGATTCGTTTCATATTAGGCTTTACCGGGAGACTGGTATTCTCTTTCGCATACTGAAGACGAGTTTCATAATCAGAAATCAGTTCAAAGAACTCCTGTTTGTATGTCCCATCCTCATTCTGAAACGCGCCATTTCTGATACTCAGCAAAAAATCTCTATCATTTTCACGATAGGTACATATTTCTTGTTTTTCGAGAATATCTAAACACATGAGGTACAGCCTGACAAGATGCATAGCGTGTTTATTAAGGTGTGCATCGTCTTTCTTGCGATTCCTATGATTCAGCTTTTCATAGTTCTCAACAACAGAAGAAAGCGTGTTAAGCAATGTTTGAAATTCCCTCGCCGGGTATTTATCAATATGAATGTTGCAGTAAACCTCCAAATCAAGGTCATCACGCTGACTTTTGTCGGTCAAGAGTTTAATGCCACCATTTTCAAACGAGGTAAACTTGTCCTCAAAGGATTTAATGGAACGTTCCAGCGCCCCCTTGATATGTTCTTCCGTCTGGGCTTGAGAAACCCTGTCTTTGGCAAGAGCGTTTTGGAGCCTACGCAACTGCTGCGTAGCATAACCGCCAAAAGACGCAACCGCCTTCTGTGATAAGAAAAGCCCTCTATTTTCAATCATCTGTCTACCAACATCGGTAAGCAGGAAATAGTGTTCAGGCTTACATCCAAGAAGCTCGATTGTATTCGGGTTGCAGTTAATCAGTAAGTTTACCAACTTATTAAAACTATAAACGGTGGTATCCGTTTCGGTATTAACCACCTGTTCAAAATTAGACAGCCCAAGCAAATCGCTCTTTCGATTCAGAGCACAGCCACGAATATCTACATCGGAGGTTTCTACGTTCGTTCCGTATGCGTAACTTCCGCCAAGTGTCAGGAAGACCAACCTTCCTGATAAATGCGGATTGGTTCGTAGAAAATCATACTTTTCTTTTTCAACCATATCCTTAATTTTTTCTGTTGTCATAAGAGCACCTCCGTTAAAACCATACAAGTACCTGCCCGAAAGCCGGACTTGTGAGCCAAATGAACATTGTCATACCTCCTCAGTTATCTACATTCAGAATGATACACGGCTTCCAGTACGGGTCGTATTCGGCAACCGTTTTCTTCACAAGAGCGTCAAACTCCTCATCGGTGTAATCAACATCGGTGTAATCAACATCGGCAAGGGAGTCTGCGACAGCTTCCTCAAACTCGTCCCTGTCGGTGTAGCACATACAGTCGTTGACCGTCTGAGCACAGTCAAGAAATTCCCCCTTGTATGCCTTAATGTAACTGCAACACATATAAGAGTAGTCTCCGATGTTGGCTTCCTCTCCCGCAAGGACGAGAAGTGGGAGGGTAGGGTTCTCGCGGATAAGTTGACGCAGTTCGTCAGCTGAATGGAGTAGCCCGGTAGGGCGGCGTTCATCGTTTGTCATTTCAATACCTCCTCGTAATCATCAAACTCAACCTCATCATTAAAAATGTCGAGAGAAACGGTGATTTCGTCCTCTTCGGTATCGTCTACGGCAACATAACCAATGCCGTCACATACAGTAGACAACTGGAGGCAGTCCAAATCTTCCCCCGTTGCTCCGATGAAACTGTCGCGGTCGATTTCGACCACTTTGAAATATCGTGCCATTATTTCTTCGTCTCCTTTATAAAATATTTTCCGTAAAAACACACACCACAACAAATCTCATGATTTAAGTGGTATTTTTGACGAAAACAAACACACCGGGGCGACTCCGAGACCGAAGTTGGCACTGCTGGTGTAGATGATGCCTGTCGGACCGACATAGCGAACACTGTCGCCGTTGCCGCTGAAACAGCCCCACGGAGTAAGCGTCCACATCCACTCCGGGTAGCATGGCACAAGGTCTCTGTACTTACGATACTGGTCGCAAGACAGTATCGTTACATAGTCCTTACAAGTGCCGTACCGTTTGTCTCCGTTATCCGCAATCATGTCTGATGTCTGCTTGACAAGATGCTTCTTATTGAGCTTGTCAAGAAACTCATAGTTCAACTCTCTGCGTAAGGATGACTCCTTCCAGTTGTTATGATTACCAGCATCAAACGGAAGCTTCTGCCATAATTTTGCAGCGATTGCAAGGTAGTTGCCGTCGATAATATCAAGGCATATCCACTTTATATCTTTATAGATAAAGTGGTCTCCAATGCATATATCCGGCTTTTTAACTATTTTTATTTTTACTTTTTTAATTCTTCTCATTTCTTTCTCCTTTTTTGTTCTCCATAACTGCAAAAATCATATTCCTGCATAGGAAATACAGTAAATAATCTTGCGCATACATTCCCTAATAATGCATTGTCAACAGAATAGTATTTGCAGTCTTTGCAATAAACAACAGTATTGACTGCCGTAGCTTTATGTTCAAAATGCTCACACCTATCACTCACGTCACTATCTGGTGTAAGTCTCGATGCGTGATAAGTGTTGCAATTCTCTACGCACTTGGCATAATTTACACAATCTCTACAAATCATTCTGTATCACTCCTTAACAGTTCGGGGTTGTCGTGTATGTTTCCAATAACTTCACAGCAAACAGTTGTTTCGCTTTCATACAAGTCATCCATTTCTACGGTTTGTCTGTTTGTAAAACATATTCCGTCCCACTCTGAAATTTCTACACTGCCACGATTAAAAAATACACCATCGTGGTAGCCCTCATAGTCTGCTACAGCGTCCTCGTATGTTACAATATCTCCCTCAAAAATCTTTGTGCCGTTCTTATCGGTCAAGCCTGTGTATTGTCCTACAGTATTTTCATCAACATACAAGCAATTTGCACCACAGCAATTATATTCTTCACACTCGAATGTGCTTTCAACCATAACCATTTCACCGTGATTATCTTTCGTAGGCACACCATACGCCCACTCGCCGTTATCTGTCCGTTTACCTCTAAACAAAATCACTCTCATTATTCCTCACCAACCATTTCTTTTAATACACAGTTAATATCTGTTGTTACAGAAAGCCAAGCATCAGCCAGTAGGTCATCGTTAGAATTACAACATTCTCTTATCCTTTCAGCAAACTCTTTGTATGCTTCGGCTTTGATTTGCTCAACGGTTTTGAAATTTGAACAAGGACCTTGTACGCAATATTCCGTTATTTCACAGTCATACTCATAAACACATTTCGGGCATTCTTTTACCCTTTTAATTTCTGCGTCTTGTCTTTCGATGACTTCAGCACAAATCTTGATTTTTGCTTTTGCGTTCTCAATTTCTGCCTTTTGGCGTTTGATAAGGTTAAGAGTCGCAGTATAGTCTATTCCTTTACATTCTTGCTCATCATCATTCCAACACGGGCAATCATAACAAGGAATTGAACCGTTTTGTTGAGTGCATAAATCTAACGCTTCTATAATTTCTTCATCAGTAAATTTTTTATCGGTCATCTTAATTCTCCTTTATCACAAAAATCGTCAAAATTCAAAATGCCTCTATAACCCTTCCCGCATTCTGCGTAAAAATCCGAAAACATTAAATATTTACAATTTTTGCAATATACTATACTCTCCACATAACACCAGCTCTGCGGCGGTCTTGTTATTATAGGCTTTTCACATTCGTATTCCTTGCCTCGATAATGAGGGCATGGGGTAAAGCAGTTACGATTGCAGGGCTTTTCAAATTCGCCTAACCCTTTCGGCTTGTCATATAATTTAAGGTTGGATATGTGCCAGCCGTAAAGCATACGACTGTTTTTGCCGTAATCGTTGAGGTCATCTTTAAGAACACAAGAGTTTTTTACAGCGGTTATTTCGGGTTCAATATCATCATTTCCCCATTCATCAAGCGATAAATAGCAATAATCGAAATTATCGTCGATTCCTCGTTTTCTGATTGTGTCGATTCTATCGCACACAAACTCACCTATGACTTTGCCCAAGAATCTCTTCATGGAAGGTTGATATTTTTTCGGAATATGGTTAAAAGACTTTTTATCTTTGGTGCAATATATCTTTCCCACCTTATTCCACTCATCATCTTGAGGGTAAGTCTTTCTAACCTCAACGGTCTTTTCTTTATCTATATTCCAACCCATTGTTTTAGCTATAATCAGAAATACCCAATAAGGCTTAATGCTTATCATTACGCTTTTCATATCATTTTCTCCTTTTTTTCTTCGCAATCGTGAATATTAAATCTCATAAAATTATTCCTTCCTTTTATATATGAACAATTTTTTTATTTTTTTGCCACGAAATAAAAAAGTCGCAGCACTGCAAGCGCAATGATACGACTTTCTGATTTTTACATAAAAAAATCTGCTACCCAAATAAATGGATAGCAGATATAAGTTATTTTTTATTTTTGTATTATGTGATTATTATAACATTCTTTCTATGTTATGTCAATCGCATTTTTTTAGTCCTTCTTCGCCAAGAAGAAAACAACGGGCAAATTCGTCTTGTACAAGATACAACATTCTGTCGGCGAAATCCGAATGAGGAGCTTTTGCAACAACCGTGAATGTGGATGCTGTAATTCTTTCGCGTATAGACGGGTAAAAGTATGAAGCACAATACATATAATACACCGCAAATTCGGGTGCGTTTTTTGTTACCCATTCTGTATAAGAGCTATACGCACAGCCGGTATCAATAACCTTAACTCTATCTCCAACATTGATTTCTTTAGCATCCTTGTTGTCTACAAGCTCAAGATATTCGGAAGAATTCATAAACCACCAGCAATGGTTGTCTTTGCCTTTACCGTTACCACTGTGTCCGCCAACATTGTTGTCAAATTCAACCAAAACATTGCTGTCCCCTGTTTCTCTTATTACGCCCAGCTCGTTAACAATATTTATGCCGCCAATTTCATAATCTTTCTTAATACAACGAACTCGGTCGCCAACTTGGAATTCCGGTTTGCATTTAGCTTTATTGCCTTCCGGAATGTAATCCTGTGAATGGTAGAGCCTTCCGAACGCAATTTTGGCGCCGATAGCAAAATCAAACTCATCATTAGGATGACATTTTGCTACAGCCTTTTCGCCTGTTTCTTTATCAAGAGCTATAACGTCCTGTCCGTTCCGATAAATAATTACCGGTTTCCTCTTTGTGTTTTTGTTATCCCATTCAAAATCACTGAATTCAAGAATAGTATAACAATTGTGAGTTAAGTAATATATTTTATCGCAATAAGTCCCACTGTTAAAACTGTAACAGGTATTGGGGCCATAATCGTCCCAGTTTGTCATTGAAATATACGAGTGTCCGCTACCCCACCTTCTGCCTACGCTATCAAGATAGCGGCAGAAGATTTTAGCTTCTTCTTCGGTTTTGCAGTGCATAGCATAGTTGCCCATGTATTTGTTAATATTAAATTTCATGATTTTTTACTCCTTTTTTATAATAAATCTTTACGCTTTACACCAAAGTCAACTGATATTCCTGATGTTTTTTTGCTTCATTGGATGATTTAGAAGGCTTTGGCTTTAAGCTGTTGACTTTTTCTTTGATTTTTGACGCAAGGCACGTTCTACGGTAGTCCTGTGAATTGTTCTTAATAGCATATGTTATCTCTTTTTCGTCTCCTACAAGAGTGAATTTTTCTTTCGCTCTCGTTACGGACGTGTAGAAAAGATTTCGGCGTAACATTGTTTTGTTTTCCTCAGCTATAGGCATTAAGACTGATTTAAATTCTGAACCCTGTGCCTTGTGTACGGTTATTGCATAGCCAAGAGTAACATTCATATCCGAGAGTTCTTCCCGCGTAAATTCTATCGGGTCTCTTCTCTCAAAAGAAATTACAGCAGATTTAAATTTTTTGTTATCATCTGATGTCATACTCATAACTATCCCTATTTCACCGTTTTTAATTTCCGGCGTGTTTTTTTGGCAGATTATCTTATCCCCTTTTCTTATTCTTAGACCCGTTCCTGTTTGGTACGACAACGGATAGATTGTATTGCCGGCCGAAGACACGCTCGTGTGAAGTGGGTTTAACATCTCTTGAACAGCTTTGTTAAAAGACAGTGCCGATAATTCGCCCTTCTCCCGAAGTGGCGTTATTATTTGGACTTCTCTTACGTCTTTTACCGTTTCAAGCTCTTTTTCAAAAGCGTATAGAACAGCGGATTTTATTTGCTTCGGGTCGGAATATCGGTAGTACACAAAATCGTCATCTAAGCGTATATCACATTTACCGGTCATTATCTTTGTTGCGTTATATACTATCGAGCTTGTTTCAAGCTGCCTGTATATTACGCTTAACTTTGTCACCGGAACCGATTCGCTTTCGATTATTGATTTTAGCACTTCTCCTGCCCCGACCGGAGGCAGCTGATTAGGGTCGCCTATCAGCACTATTTTCGCGTGTTCATCGGTGTTATAAAGAAGCTTGTAAAACAAACTCAATTCACACATCGACGCTTCATCTATGAACAACACATCTGTTGAAACTTGGTTTGGCGTTACCTCTACATTTTCATCCTCTTGCCCTGTAAGGCCCAAAAGGCTGTGTATCGTTGACGCTCCTGTTTCAAGCCCTGTTGCAAGCGACATTCGCATTGCCGCTCTCCCTGTCGGTGCTGTCAGCGTTACTTTGCACTGCCCTTTATGAAGTTTCTTTAACACTGCTATACATACTTTAAGGACAGTCGTTTTTCCTGTGCCTGCACTGCCCGTTATTACGCTGATTTTGTTGCTTAATACGGACATCACCGCTTCTCTTTGCTTTGCTTCAAGTTCTATTCCGGCGTCTTTTTCACACTCCTTTATCGTTGATATATACTTTGCTTTTGTTGCCTCTGTATATTTGTACCGGAAATTTGCCATCTCCGCTATTCGCTTCGAGATGTACTCTTCAGCTTTATAATAATAAGCGTCGTACACCCACCAACCTTTATCCGCTTTGGTAAGCTGTCCTTTTACTTTTATCTTTCCACACACAAGCTCTGATACTTTGCACATATCATACAACTCTTTAGACACGTCTTCCTTGTTTACCCAAAGCTCTTTCACTTTGTTTTCGTTAAGTTTCCTTAACGTGTATTCGAGTAGCTGACGCGAGTTTACATACGTGTGTCCCTGAAGTGCTATCTTGTTCTTTAAAAGATAGTGCACACAAGCGTCTATCCGCTCCTGTGATTTTAGCAATTCAGGATGTGTTCCAAGCATCATCATACATACTGCTTCTGCAGAGTTGAAACTCGTTTTGTACTGCGTATATAACACATATGGATTGCTCTCAAGCACTTCCATTGCGCCTTTTCCGTAAGTATTTCTGAATTCATTGATTTTTTTCTCGGATATTCCGGCTGCCTGCATTATCTTGTATACTTCGTCTTGCTTTTCATGATTCTTGTATTGTTCTACAAGCGACTTCGCAAGCTTCTTGCCTATTGCTTTGTTGAAATATCCTTCTTCATTTATTTTCTCGCCGAATTTTGTGTACTGCCCGTCAAGCGCGTTTAAAATCTTTGCCGCCGTCTTCGGGCCGATGCCCTTATAGCACGTCTGAAGATAACCTACAAAGCTTTCCGTGCTTTCATATTGCAAAGGTTCAAATCTTGTTACGTCAAATATCTTGCACGTCTTGCCGTCTCTTATGTATTCTTCCCACACCCCTGTGACTTCAACTGTCAACATCGGTGCTACATACGGCGGTATCGTATTCTTTCCCTTTGCTTTGAACCTCTTTTTCGTGTCTTCATCTATTAGGTCCGCAACTACAAAGCTTTTGTCGCTGCTTACATTTATGATATATGCACACTTGCATATGTGCTTTTCCGGGGCAATAAGCACTTCCTTTGCTTCTTCTGCTGTCATTGCAACTTCTCCTTTCTTTATTTTTTTCGCTCTTCTATATATGAGCTTTTTTACTCTTTTTTTGCCATAAAGCAAAGAAGCCGCATCAGCACAATTTATACTGATACGACTCTATGTTTTTGTTTTGAACATAAAAAAAATCTGCCACCCTTTCGGATAGCAGATATAAGTTATTTTTAAATTTTTATTATGTGATTATTATATCACATAGTAAATCTTTTGTCAATAACTTAGCTTATAACACCAATTGTTATTTTTGAGAAAATTCTTTTAGAGGACAATCCTCATGTCTTTGCTTTGTGTACTTAACTTTAATTATCGATTCATACTGCCCTTTTTTACAAGGTTTACGACACCACTGACATTCACAGTCAGTACAAGTTTTTGGCAGCTCCGTCATCTTCGTTTCAAAATATATTTTTTTCATAACAACACTTCCTTTTTTTATAACAGATGCTTCTTTGAAAACTACATTTTCCAGAAAGTTCATGTCTTATTATAAGCTCATTAACCACCTTAATCAACATTTTAGTTGATTTTACGTTTTTACTTTGCAATGTTAGCCCGCAAGAACTTGAACAAGTATAATCAACAGCATTCCTATGCTTAACAAGCATGTTCCTGCTTGCATCGAAAGGACGACTTCTTGTGTACCTAATATTTTGCTTTTGATTTCTTTGTATGTGAAAATACTGATTATCCAGCATATCAATGCTCCTATGCCGAAAACAACAGCTATTATTGTGCTTAGAATGTTTACTGTACTCATTTTTCTTCTCCTCTTTCTTGTTATTCGTCAATCAAGATTGTATCCTGTTAAAATTTCATAGTTTTCATCCTGCTTGATTAAATACAATCCGTTGTCATTTTTATCTATTCCGCTTTACTTTGCCTTTTTTCAATCACTCCAACTGTTTTGGCAAACACAGAGGAAAAGTCTTATCGTTTGGATAAAGGTTCTTTAACTGTGCTATATTCTGCGTGATGATGATTGTGGGGTTGATGTTTTTGCTTTGTACTGCCAATAATAGTTCTTTTTCTGCTTTGTCTTCGCCCATTGAAGCACCTCCTTTCAGTCGGAATTCGCTTGTTTTTATGTTTTTATACCTTTTACGCTACCAAATCAAACAAGTCCTGCATACGCTTGTTGTACAACTCATCCGTGATGTCCGTCGCGATTGCTTTGTACCCCCACAGCAACACTGACATTGTTGATATTCCCTGCACATACGCCCGGTATATTGTGCTTGCCGACATAGGCCGTCCTTTAGACATCATATACTCTTCCATTTCGTCTAACTTTATGCCGTGTATCGACATAGCTTTTATTATCTCATACTGCATCGCTCCCCCTTCTCGCGTCTTTAATTCTTCTAATGCTGCATCAATCAGTTCCAGCAGATATTTGCTCTTCAGATACGTTCTTCTGCATTCGAGAAGCTTTACCTCGCTTCGTGTAAACTCGTCTTTGGTTGTCATCATTTCCGCTATCTCTTCCGCTGACAACTCTTCTATCTTAACATCCACAAACGCTTTTTTGTATCGCTTCTTTACAATCGCCTCAAACGACTTTACCTGTAAGGATATATTGTCATAGTTGTCTAAAAGCCGCTTGGTGTTTTGGTAGTATTTGCCTTTCGTGTTTACTCCTGATATATATGGATTGCTCGAACTACTCATATCTTTACCCCCGAAATAAATGATTTTAATATCTGTCTTTTCTCTTATATATGACTTGATTTTTTTGTTTTTTGCCCTTGGTAAGCAGGAAAAGCTGAAAAGAAGGAGCTTTTTATCCCCTCCTTTTCACTATTCCTACTTTACTTTGACATCTTAGCCGACCTTTGCAACCCAATAGATTACTTCTTTAATTGTTGAAGCTATCTCTTTGTCGCTACTGTCCGCGTTTATGCTTTCAAGCATTGTGTCAAAGCCTTTCTTCTGCGTTGCAGCAGGAAGCTTTTTAAACTTCTCTAAGCTTTCCGCAAAGTTTGCATCCTTATTTGCCATAGTCTCACCGCCTTTCTTTTGTTTTTTGCTTTAAGCCGATTTAATTTATTTGCTGCTTGCGTTTACGCTGCTACACTTCCCCATCGGTTTGCTCTTCTGACTATGTTCTCAACAGACCCGAACGTCATTCCGTTCTCGTAGTCCATCTTAAAGAGCGTTACCCCTACAGTATCTCCGACTTCGGGAAGCTCCATACAGTTGATTTTCTTGCAATAGACATCTATTCCTGTCTCTGTATCGCCGACTTGTATCCAGTAACCGTTTGATATGCCTGTTACCACTCCAAGAGTTATCGTTCCTTCGCTGTACAGCTTCATGTTGTTTTTTACCACGTTTTCCTGTGCAGCTCTTAGGCTCGCCTGCATATCTATTTCTCCGGTTTCGTGGTTTACAGCCAAATCTGTTATTTTTACGTTAACTATGTCGTTGTTCCTCACTACATCTCCGACATTAGCTACGTATCGCCACGACATCTCTTTCTTCGGTATCTGCACCTGTTTGCCGTATACATCAACAAAGCACGTTGACTTGTTTGTGGATACGACTCGCCCTTTGACTATAATGCCGTCTTCATATGCCCTTTCCATTTTGCTTTTGCCACTCGTTTTATTTACTTTGAGATAGAAGTCTTGCTGCTCTTTTTTCATCGCTGCACTTCTGTCCCCTATTGCCATTCGCAGAGCCGAACTGATACTGTCCGTCTCTTTTTTCGGATACACCATGAATTTGACATCCGTCCCTAACATTGACGCTATGTATCGTTTATACAGACTTTCTTTCTTTTCTCGCCCGTATTCTTCGATTGACGATAAGTCAAGACCCATAAGCCCTATCGGTATCAGTATCTTCCAGCCTTTATAATTAACCACTGCCATTACCCGCATCTTTGAATCTGATGCTTTGTCGTTCGGTTTGCATTGTATCACTCTACCTATTAACGGCCTCTGCGCCTTTCGGCTTTCCAAGAGCTCATTGTAGACAGCCATTCGCTCTTTTTCGAGCGTTGTCAACTCTTCCTGCGTTTTCGGTAATGTATAAATTTCTGCCATTGTTATCACTTTTCCTTTCTGTTTTTTGATGTTTTTTTATTTTTTGCTTTTGTTTTATGCGGCTTCTCTTTCATCTTCCGCTATTCCTTCTGCTTCATCGTCATAATCATAGCTGTCGTCTTCATCGCCAGTCTTACTTTCCGTCGATGTTGTTGCCGGTGCGAAAAAGTCTTTGATGAACGCATCCGTCCTCTGCTTATCTTTGCTGTCTTTCGGAGATAATTGAACTACTTTTGCCTTTTCTGCTACTTCACTTCCTTCGGTTGTCGTTATACAGTTTTTATATTCGTCGTTTCGTATATCTTGCATATACTTCTCTCTGTTGTTCCTGTATTCCGCTACCTTCCTTTCTGTCTGCAGCTTTGCTTCTTTCATTATCTCTTCCGCCTTTTTCCTGTTTTCCGCCTCTTCTTCCATTCGTTTCCTGCGCCACTCCGGTATGTGGTCTGCCGGGGAGGATTTTATGAAGTTCTTCGACTCAGGGTGTAATGTATAATCGAACTTTTGACAGAGTATCGGCTTCTGACATCGAAGCAAGATGAGCTCATCCGTGTTTTTCATCCTCAGAACTTCATCTTTGTTCATTACCTTTCGCTGACCTCTCGACTTTACTTCATGATAGTCTGTGTCTTGATTGAATATCATTATCTGTCTGTCATATGTGCTGTTCGTACTCTCAACCTCTATTGTCGCTATACCCGTTACATCTGATATGTATTCCGCTGTCATCATATCTGTACAGCCTAAGAATATCTTGATGTCGCAACAGCCGAGTATTTCCTGCCATTGGTCGTTCGGGTATCGGTTCTTCAACTGCGCTATGTTTTGAATGATGATTGTTATGTTGATGTTCCTGCTTCGGACCGTCGATATTTTTTTTACAAAATCAGGTATCTGTCCGAGGTTCGAAAATTCGTCCATAATGTAATTGATTGGCAACGTTTCTCTGTATTCTAACCCCGCTTCTTTTTTGCCTCGTTCTTTGTCTATGAACTCTACCTGTTTGATAAAGCTCATTGCGTAAAACAACACTGCAAGGAAGTCAAACGATGTGTGCTGGTCTGAGGTTATCAGAAAATACGCGCACTTCTCATAGCATATTTCTTCTATGTCTATCTCATCTGTGTTGGTTACATCTCGTACTGCATCGTCTTGGAACACCGAAAGCATCGCACTGATGTTGTTTAGAATTTGTCCTTTTACATTATCATTGCACCGGCGAAACGCATTGTATGCTCGCCTTGCTACGCTTCGTTCCGGCAAACCCCAAAACAATTCGTCCATCTGTTCCGGGGTCTTCTCTGACAGAATGTCATATATTCTCCCCATTGTTTTTACTGTTTCATTCGGGCTTTCTATAACATACAGTGACACCGCCTTGAGGATGATTGCGGCGTTTGTTACAAAGTACGTATCATTTCCCTTTCCAGCGTTGTCGGCTACTGCGTCTGCAAATATCTTTGCCACAAGGCTGTTGTTTCCTATACACGCTACGCAATTCCAACTATCAGAATTGAGTAGATTAACAAGGTTGAATATTCGCACTTTATACCCTTTGTTCTGCAAGAAAACTGCAGTATCTTCAACAAGCTCTCCTTTAGGGTCTGTTATTACAAGACTTTCACTTCGCTTCGCCGCTTGTATGATTGAATTTCGTACTACTGCTCTCGTTTTCAATGTTCCCGGAGCACCCATTACAAGAACATTCTTGTTTAGCTTGTTATTGATGATTTCTTCTATACCCCAATTAAGCCGCTTGACTTTTTCATCAAACTCTTTATCCGAGGGAACGCTTAGTACCTTGCCGTCAAGCTGTCCGAGTATTATGCCCTCCTGCTCTCCGACCTCCTTCATATCCAAGACGTTACCGACTTCTTCTTTTCGCATTAGAGACGATGTTCCGTATGTGCCTTCTTCTGCTACGGTAAAGTTCCTATCGTCTTTATATCCCGTCTCCTGCTTTATCCTCGGCTTAATTCCGTAATTGTATCCAAACCACACCAAGGCTATCGTCAAAAGCAAGCTGAGTATACCACTCACGGTGCTTATGCTTGCCCACATGCACTTTAAGGGATTAAGAGAGAAACACATCTTAACAGCTTCGCTTACACTTCCCGTGAACCCCTTTTCTCGCAGAGCCGCTGTTGCAATCGGTAATTTCAACGCTTGCCCCAAGATGCCAGCGAACCACATCGTGAATAACGCTATCACCATATCTCGCCAAAAGTGCTCTTTTATCTCCGTTACTATTTTTTCTTTTAACGGTATTGCTTTCTTTGCTTTTTTCCCTTTGTTTGTGCTTTTTTTATTCAAGGTTTTTGCCTCCTTTCCTTGATTATTTTTGTTTTTTCTTTTTTATGTTGAGATGAATATTCGTTCTCTCGCCTTATAAGCTTATATGTAGTATGGCGTTGCTATTATCTTTGTGTCTTCTTCCACGCCTACTCTCTTTGTCAGTTTTTCATATAAGCTCCTTTGGCTCTCTTGACATATTATGATTGTCTTTTTCCTTTCGCCTGCCGTTTCATTCATCTGCGTCATAAACTGCACCAGCTCGCCTATGTTTACCTCATATCCAACATACACGTTTTCAGTCTCTGTCTTTGCACTGTATATACTACCGCTTGCCCTCTCTATTGCTTCGCGACTGAAATATCTCTTTGTCTCTTGCTCTTCTCGCAATCGCTGCTGATAGTACACTCTCCGCATTTCCTGCGGAATGGTATATATCTCCATCTGCTTTGCCCCGCTTACGTCTATGTTGTGATAATGCTTTGAGGTGTGATGCGCTTCGTCCGTCTCTATCATCAGTGCTTTTATTCTCCTGTTTTCTCCGTCCTCCCTTTTCGCCCGCTTTCTCGTCAGCAATGTTTCTATGTTATATAGCAACGTTTCGTAGTTTTCTCCAAGCAAGATTTCTTCGCTTATTTCTGTATTGTATTTATTCTCTATTTCTGCTTTCATCTTTCGCTCGGTCTTCTTACTTTGCGCCCCTACGCTTCCGCCGAGATTGTATATCGGAAGAAAATGTGCATCGCTTTCCGCATCACGTATTTGCATAAGTCCCGTTATCTTCGACGCCAACGCCCCTTTGTTCTTTATGCTGCTTCGCAGATTTTCATTGCTTATGTACTTTATATTCTTCCTCTCTATCTCGCTGACTTTGCCTAACAGTTCTGTCTTCATAAGTCGAACAGCTCGCTCGTTTTTAAGCGCACTCTGCAACACAAACCCCGTGCTTTCCTTTGCTACCTGTCCGCTTGCCTTTTCTGTGTCACCTACAAGGTCGCCTTTGAGTATTATCAAATTTTCCTTTTCTCCGTTGGCTTCGCTTTTTTCACTCTCTCGGTTCCCTTGCTCCACTTGCCCTTCTTTGAGCCGTATGTCGAGTTCCTCACACATATCCTCCCGAAGTTCCTTGTTCAATATCGTTAGGTCTTCACTCTCTATATAGTGCCGACCCGCTGCCGTTAGCCGGTATATATTCTTGATTTTATACCCGCTCTTTCCCTCAAGGCTTTTTATACTCACTCCCTTTTGCTGATACCCTACTCGTATTCGCTCCGCATATCCAACAGTTATCAGTTCTCTTAGTATTCGGTACAAGTATGACGGGCCTATTTGTATCCCTTTCGTTCGCAAGTACATTGCGTACAGTTCTATCTGCGATGACGGTATACACTTCTCTACGTACAGGACTTGCATTATCTTTAGCTTCATTGCAGTTATTTCGTTTCTCATTTCTCTTTTCATCTCCTTCCTTTTTTGATTTGTGTAAAGAAATGTGTAAAGCTTGTAGAGAGTTTTTTCGGCTTTCTCTCTGCTCGTTTTGTTCGCTTATTTACAGTGCGGTTCTTTTACTTTTTTTATTTGGGTTTCTTTGCCCTTTTGAGTTTACCGCAAAAGATTAGTTTACTGCTGTGTTTCGAGTGCCGTCTCTCTTGTTTTCTTTATTGGGCCTTTATTGGGTCTGCTTAATTTCTTGTTTACGGTGGCTGTGTTGTTTGACGTCTTTGTCTTTTCCCTTTTGTATAAACGTAAAGACACACGCCAATCCAAATAGAAAAAATAACAAGTAGCCTCGTCTCTCCATTGCTCTGTATTTTTTGCTATTTGCAATCCCCAAAAAGCCCACAAAGCCAACCTTTTTATCGCATCTTTTGTGTGCCAAAATCAAATTCTCGAAAAAGTGCTTGATTTTAGCACACATTTTATTCTGTTTTTTTGGCCTAAACAGCAAGTTTGAAATCAATAATATTTTCTTTTTCTTTGTTTTCCGATTGAGCCGAAGCAGGAGCTTCAAGAGCAACACGCATTATCTCTTCAGGCTCGCTGTACGGTATTATATATATCTCGGTTTTGTTGGTGCTGCCGTATTCAGTATCGAACATAAATGCTGCATGTTCGGGTGAATCGTCTTCGAGAAAAACCGTCGTAATCGTGTTTATTAAGTCATGATATTCGTGATTGTCTGTGTCTGGAATATCATTTCTTTTCCTATTAGTTGATATTACGTTTTTTACATAAATGAGGACTTTTTCTTTGTATTTTGAAATATGTTTTGTCAATTTATAGTTGCGTAAATATGCGTACAACTCACCGTCCACTAATTCATTTGTGTAATAATCCTCGTAATATTTCTCGCTTATCTGAGTCTTTTTATAGACTTTTTTGTGAAGTAACGGAGGTATTTTAATTTTAATTACCGACCCGTTTTTTTCGACTTTAAAATCATTTGCTATGAATTTATTGAGGTTAAAATCTATAACATTTGAGGTAACAGGCATAATCTTTTTTTTAGCTGACACAAACAAATTGTTTATATTACCTCGTATGTTAAGAACTATTTTCCCCAATTTTTCCGCCATATTTATCACTTTTTCGTATTCTTTTCTATCGTATTGTTTTGCGTTATTTATTTCAAAATAACGATTAACCGCTTCATTCACTCCTTCAATTTGCTCGAAGATTTCACTTTCTTCTTTTGAAACACCTTTAGTGTTATTAGTACCGCTTTTCATGGTTTTATCCTCTCTTTATACCCTATTTTGTTCATCAAAATTATAATAAGTAACATTGCCATCGGTTGAAATTACGACGTAATACAAAATTTTGAAAACGTCCGGCAATTTGATTTTTTCAATCTGTTTGACATCATCAATAATGACAATGATATTCTGCTGCTTATCTCCGTATATATTGTAATTAGTATCAATAGTACGGCACGAAGTCGCCTCTTCGCCGTCTCTGATGTAGAAACAAGTAATGTCGCTTAACAACTTTTCCTTGTTTGATAAAAACAACACAGCCGGATATTTGCAGTGAAAATTGAATATATCATTTTCCACATCCGTATTAACGCTGTCGATATACAACCAAATTGCTTTTTCAAGCGATGAGTTATATTTCTGATATGACACCATCGGAGAACTCACGATATACTCTGTACCTTTTATTTGATACGCAAGGTGATTGTTGAGCATAATGTTAATGATACTGTCAATTCTTTTTTCTTTAAATCCTTGATTCTTATAGTATTGTTTCAGCTGTGTCAGCTTCATTATTTCCGCGCTGCTGACAAGTCCGACACCGTTGTAAACGTCAACTTGAGCTATTTTATTAAGCATATAAATTTCCTTCCTTTCTGTAAATTTTATGGAGTGAGCCGCAAGAGTTTTGCCCCTCACGGCATCACTTACTGTCTGAATTTATTTCTCAAACGCAACTAATTTCTTTTGTCTTCTCTTGACAATGACGTAAATAGCTGCGCCGCTAATCATTAACGATGCAAAAGCAAGAACAGACACACGAACCGTTAATGTAGAACCGGTCTGAGGAAGATTTACTGTAACGGGTACAGCTTCGTTAGTGATTACGAATTCGCCTTCAGCTATACCATAGTCGGTTACTGTAAATGTAACTCTTTCGTCAGAGAGAACATAACCTTCAGGAGCTTTAAGCTCTTGTGCATAATAAGTGCCCGGCTTGAGTCCGTATATTACAAGTTCTCCGTTCTCGTCTGTGGTGCCGCTCTTTACAAGCTCGTTGTTGCTGTTATAAATACCTATTTCTGCTCCGCTTAGGGGATTGCCTTTTGTATCGGTCTTAGTAATAACAACCTTTGACAACGTGTTTTCCAATGTGGTTTCGCCCTTAACCAATCCATCTTGAGCAATCTCAAATTCGTGCTTTTCGGGATTGATTTCATAGCCTTCTGCCGGAAGTATTTCTTTGAAATAATACTTACCTCTCAAAAGGTTATAAGCATAAACCTTACCGTCTTTGTCGGTAACAAGCGTATACAAAAGTTCGTCGTTCTCGTTGTAGATGCCGATTGTAGCACCCTCTATCGGATTTCCGTCTGTATCAGTCTTAGTAATAACAACCGAAGTTTCCACATTAACGATTACATTGTCTCCGGTAACATTACCTTCGTTGTCAATAGAGAACTTATAAGATGTTTTATCCAAAATATATCCGTTGGGAGCTTCAAGTTCTTTGTAAGTGTAATCTCCCGCATATAAGCCGGAAACTGAAATCTTACCAAATTCGTTTGTAGTTCCGCGATATACTTCATCACCGTTTGAGTTGTAAATAGCTATCAATGCGTCTTTAAGAGGTACACCGTTTTTGTCTGTCTTCGTGATTGTAACGCTTGTCGATTCGTTAATCATTACGTTTTCGCCTTCGACTGAGCCGTCACGATTGATAACAAAAGAGTACGTCTCTTTATTAAGCTTGTAGCCGTCAGGAGCAGCTATTTCTTTATACGTGTACTTGCCGCTCTTGAGATACTGGACTTTAATCTGACCGAGTTCATTGGTAACACCGCGATAAACTTCTTTGCCTTCCGAATCGTAAATACCGATTGTTGCGCCTTTAAGAAGCTTTCCGTCTGCATCGGTTTTAGTGATTATAACTTCTGTCGGTGCATCGGTAATGGCGTATCCGTTTGTTATTGTTCCGTCGGCATTTAAAGTAAACTCATAAGTTTCGCTGTTGATTTGATACCCGTCGGGATTTATTGTTTCTTTAAAAGTATAAGTACCCACAGGTAAGTAATCTACGGTGATTGTACCATCTGAATTTGATACCCCTGCGTAAACACATTTGCCGGTGCTGTCATATATTTCAATGGTAGCTCCTTCAACGGGTTTACCGTTAACAAGGTCTACTTTTGATAGCGTAACGCTTGTTTTCTTGTTCTTTATAGTAAGCACTGTGTCCTTAGTCGAAGAATTTATTTCAAAGTCATAATGCGAACTGTCCTGAATATATCCGTCAGGGAAAGCTGTTTCCACAGCGTAATACTTGCCTTCAGGGAGAGTATTATAAAGAACGATAGTACCGTTTTCGTCGGTGGTGTAGCTGCCTTTATAAGTGCCGTCATCTGCGTAGATTGCAAATGTTACATCGGATATTTTTTCGTTAGTATCGGCATCAACTTTTGCTAAGGTATAGCGAGTCGGAACATTGCTTATTACTACTTCATTAAGTAAATTGCCGTCCTTGTCGGTGCATTTACCGTCGTTGTTTATTTTGAAGTAATGCTTGGTGGAATCGGTATAATATCCTTTCGGAGTTAATGTTTCAACGAAATAATATTCCTTGTTTAATTCAAGTCCGTCAAATATTGTAATTTCGCCGTTCTCGTCCGGTTTGAGCGATGTTTTATTGATTTTTGTGTCACTAAACGTGCCTTTTTCATAAAGGTCAAATTCAGCACCTGACGGGGTAATTTCGGCATTATCTGCGTTAACCTTTTTAAGAGTTACTGAAATTCTGTCGTTGTTTACCGTCATTTCATTGTCGTTAGCAAATCCGATTGTGAACTTTATCGGAGTAAGGTTAGGTACATAACCTGTCGGAGCCGTCTTCTCAACAGCATAGTAAGTTCCCTCCGGTAAGCCTTCTATTTTCCAAAGACCTGATGCATCTGTTTTGCCGGTCGCTACCTTGCTGTTCGGATTAAAGCTGCCGTCGGCATTTGCTTTGTAAACAACAAACAGCGCATTGTCAATTCCTTGATTTGTTAAGCTGTCAACTTTTCTTACCGTGAAAGATGTTCTTGCGTTGACCGCGATAACTTCATTATTAGCAATTACTTCATTGTTTTCGTCAACGGCTTTTCCGCTTTCGGTTATTGTGAAGTAATGCTTTTCCGGATTGGTATAATACCCGTCGGGAGCTTTTACTTCTACAAAACAATAAGTAACGTTAACAAGTAAGTTCTTCACGGTAATGATTCCGTCTTTATCTGTAGTGTAAATCTTATCTTGTCCGGTTGCAGCATCCTTTACGGCTTCAAGTCCGGTATCTGCAACTTTGTACAGCTTAAATTCTGCTCCCGATAACGCTATTCTGTCTTCTATATTTTCGTTTGCGTTTACCTTTTTCAAAGAGACAACAGTTGAATTGTCATGGATTGTTATAGTCTTGGCTGCCTTTGCAGAAATTGAGAAGGACATTTCGTCTTTGCTCTGAGCAGTTGTAAGATAACCGTCAGGAGCTTTTGTTTCAACGAGATAATAGTCTCCTTCCGAATAGCCTTTAAGAACTATCAAGCCATTTTCATCGGTAACAAGGCCACGTTTTACACATATGTTTTCTTTGTTGTACAAGTCAAACATTGCATTTGAAAGAGGATTATCGTTTTCGTCTACTTTCTTTATTGTGAAAACAGTCTCGCTGTTTTTGACAACGATTTCCGGATACCCTGTTGATTCGTTAACATTGTTTGATACATCAATGTTTCCGTATGTATCTGTAGTAAACGAATACACTGTATCGTCAAGATAATATCCGTTTGGAGCTTTTGTTTCTTGATACGTATAGGTTGTGTTGGCTTTTAATCCTTTAACAACAGCTATTCCGTTCTTGTCTGTAATTGTTGTGAATTTGTCGTCGTCAGAAGATTTAACTTCAAACTCGACACCGCGCAGAGCCTCATTTGTATCGGCGTCAACCTTGCGAAGAGTTACACCTATACGATTGTCAACGACCGTAAGCACATTGCCGTTAGCCGAAGAGCAGTCCGATAGCTGACCGAACTTTGCTTCATACGCAGTACCTTCTTTGTTGAGCTGTACTGTCAGACAAGCAACAATTTCATTTGCAGGGAGAGCACATCTGTCTGGGGCTTTTGTTTCTTTTATAACAAAGTAGCCGGGGGCAAGATTTTCTATCTTCAACGTTCCGTCGTCTTTGGATATGCCCGTAAAGACAGGTGTTTCGTCTGATATTTCAAACGAAGATGTGGCTTTGTAAACAGAAAATTCGGCACCTTTAAGCTTATTGCCAACCTCATTTTCCTTATTGATTTCAACATCAACGTCAAAGGGAATTTCTTTCGGCTTATTAACCAAATCAAGCGTTATGTTTGAATTTTGGTCGGCGATGGTAAACGGATATAATTCTTCATCGAGCATATATCCGTCCGGTGCCTGACCTTCTCTCAAAATATAATCGCCTGCCGGGAGATTATTTGCTGTAAATGTTCCGTTCTCGTCTGTTACAAAATAATCGTCGTTCAAAGTGTCATTCCACACAAGATTATCCCAGTCCCAAGACGTTCCCTTACAAATCACAAACTCTGCTCCACTGAGCTTTCTGCCGGTTTCAGCGTCCGCCTTATTAACCGTCACAGAACCTTTTTTAGTAACGTTATAAAAATGGACGTTCGGAATTGTATTGAAAGACAAAGTAACTTTCTGTGGAGCTACGGGTATGTAGTTGTTCTGTGTAATTTCGGTAATGGTGTACTCATAGCCAACAGGGAGATTATTCACTTCAGCTACACCGCTTGCGTTGGTTTTTACGTTTTGACTGAATCCCGTGGCATCACAACGAACATTAAATTCAACATTGTTTACGTTCGAATCATCGGAATGTTTCGTTATCTTTAACGCACTTGTATCCGTATAAACGTTGAACATCACAACTTGCGGGTCGGGTATTGAACCGCAAATCAAAGTCTGAAGTTCAGGGTTAGCGGTAGCATACAGGGCCACGCCGCCGTGACAATCGGTCAGATTTTTCATCATTTCGATATGTTTAAGGCTTTTTCTGTTTATCGGAGCATCCGAAGTTATAGTTATAACGTTTCCGTTTTTATAAACTGACAGCCCATCCGTGCTTGTAATATTAAACTCGGATAAAATGCCGTTCGTATCTGTAAACGTCTTTGTGTATTTACCGGTAGCCGCATCATAATCAAGTTTTAAATTCAAAGAGTCACCCAAATTCGGCTTCACCGTATGCTTAGACATTTCGGTTAATATGCCTCGATATGCCTCAAGAATATCTGAGTATCCTTTTGTCTGCATGCTCAAAATGAAACGACAGCACTTATTGTTTTCATCATATCCACCGGTAATTCCGGCGTAAATATCCGAAGAAGCACTTGTTCTATAACCAAGCATGTATTCCCAAATAATCACCTGAGTTGCATAGTAACCTGCATCTCCGTATTCTGAATAAGAGTTTGGATAACCATATATAGAAGCTAAGACGACGCCTCTTTTGGCCGTGTTACTTGCGTTCTGCCAAGCGGCTGTATCAACAAGGTCTACGGCGTCTGTAGATGTACCATTGGCAAAATCTTTGCCAAACTCCAAACAGTAAGCCGCCTCGCCTGTTGCTGTAACCGTTCTTTTGTAAAACGTTTCCCAACCTCTTTGAGACGGAGATGCTACAGACCCGTCGTCGCCCCAATACTTTATGTATTTATAATGAGTAGGCGACTGTTTAATAGTGTATTTGTTGTTTACATTCGCCGCAAAAGCAGACAAAGAAAACGACCCAAGTATGATAAGCACAGAGAGTATCGAACAAAGAACTCTTGCAAAAACTTTCTGCTTTTTATTAACCATATTTTTTACCTCCTTCTTCTTTTTTTGGTTAATATAATACTGTTCATTTATGTTACATAGCCGTCGGCTCACGGCGGACGGCACTGTAGCTGTTGCAACAGCGCAAATGTTATGAACGTCTCTATCGTTGTTATAACCAAAACATTTCCCTCCTTTCTTGAATGTTTGGTGACTATACCTTTTAGCGTGTAAAATATAATGATAACTCTCTTAAAAAATAAAAAAAGAGAAAACGAGTATTTTTCTTGTTGGTAATTTTTGGCAAAGCCAAAAAGCACCAACACAAATACACATTTTCTCCATTAACCATTGCTTACGAGCAACTTCTTAACATATAACTGCTAAGCACAAACCGTAGTAGATACGGCAATTAACTTATTAACTTATTACAAATAGAAAATATAAAAAGTGTAGTAACACACTCCCGGACCAAGGTCATCTCTCGCCTTGGCTTCATAATCGACATACATTTTTATCGGTGCGCCTCTATTCAAATATCCGGCATTAACGCACTCATTATATTCGATTTCTGCACATTCCTTTATGTCTTGTAAGACCTTCTGATTATTAAATGAATTAACAGTCAACGTCCAGCATGAATTGTTCTTGTTGAGTGTCGAAGACACTTCCACGTTGCTAAATGACCCAAGATGCTTGTTTGCCTCTGCTTTAAGCTGTTCCGGGTTTATATCTTGATTTGACCCGCAAGGAATTTGCCTTTTTGTTGTCGCAGCAGCAGTAACAGAAGCGTTTGATGCTGTTGTTTTTTCTGCTTTTTCTGTTTTGACTGTTGTTGTTTTCATCTTCGAAATATTGTTGGGACAACTCTTTTTTTCGCCTGTCTCATTATTCGAAGAAGTGTCTTTTAGTGTATCCTGTATTCGGACATTTACTGCCTCTGTTATGGATTCAGAAGTAATCTCCGTTTCGTCCGTAGTATCACTACAAGAGGAACTACAAGAAGAAAGAACTTCGCTGCCAAGCGTTTCGTCGGCTTTACATTTACTCTTGTTTTGCTTTGTAACAGCTGCCCCTATTGTTATTAAAGCAACCAGCCCACAGCAAATACAACATGCAACCATAACTTTTTTTCTTTTTTTGGTCTCCATAAAAAATTTCTCCTTTCGAATATATATGACGAAAGTACGAGAAAATTTGCCCTTTTTACGAAAATCCGATGTAAAAAATAACATAAAAAACCGCTTCCCGAAATGGGAAACGGTTTCATATTGTTTTCGCACTTTTTGTTATATTTATTATAACAGGCTGTGTTTGAAAAATCAATGTCGTCTTTTTTTCACGATTTTTTTCACGTGTCAATGTCAACTTTTTTTCATTTTCCGCAATTATTTTACGCAGCCAAGTCATCTTGTGTAATCGTTTCGCCGTTAGCAAGTTTACGAAGAAGTTTCGAGTCAGATGTTATAAGTAGAGTTTCCTTTCTTGAGTCCTTGATATTAACCGTGAAAGTGTTTTCATTTGCTTTAACTAACACTTGACCTCTTGAAAAGTTTGTTATTGTTTTCAGTTCGTTGTGTGTAAGGTTGAAATGTTCTTTAACGATTTTTGCTTCATCATCATCAAGGCGAAGTATCATTTTAATACGGCTGTTGTTTAATACAGCTTTACCGTATTTACCACCTTCAAGAGCAAAGAAGTCCTCAATATCCTGTGTTGCCGCTATACCTGAACCACCCATACCACGAATAGTCTTAAATACAGTAACGACAAATTCGGCTGCGAGAGGATTTTTGTTGAGCAACATCCAAGCCTCGTCTATTGCGACAACCTTTTTCTGTGTCTTATCTTGCCTAACAGTATCCATAATAAACTCAAGAGCAACAAACATACCCAAAGGCTTTAACTCGTCTGACAAATCGTTAAGGTCAAATATGATATATTTATTACTGAGGTCAACATTTGTTTGACCGTTAAAAGCACTTGCCGAACCTGTAACAAATCTCAACAAGATATTTGCAAGTCGCTCTGTACCCTTTTGTTGAGAAAGCACATTATATAAATCCTCCAAAATCGGCATTTCTTTATATACTACATTTGAAACAGGATTTCCCTGTTCGTCTACAACAGTTTTTGTTGTATCTATAAGAGAGCTGTTATCTTTTGTAATACCTTTAAGCGAATATGTCTTTAAGATAGCATCGTCAAGAAAGGTTCTCTCCTCTCCTGACATATCGCCTATCGCCAACGAGAAGAAGGTAAGCAAAGAGTCGATTTTGCTACTGAGGATTGATTGTCTTTCTCTTTTAGATGAATAACCCAATTTCTTTGCGTTCTCATCTGCGCTTGGTCGAATTTCCATAATGTTTATTCGTGTTTTTGAACCCGAAGAAATAGTAAGAAATTCACCATTAACTTCTTTACAACCTCGTTCATATTCGTCGCCCTTAATCGGGGCAATAACAAAAGTTTGTACGCCTTTAAGCCTAAAACGAAGACACATCGTCTGTAAGGTAAATGTTTTTCCTGCACCGGACGTACCCAAAAGAGTTATGTTAGCGTTTGAATACTTAGAAGTGTCGAAGTTATCAATCACGAGCATAGTTTTGTTATCGCTGATACCGAGAAGAATTCCGTCTGTATCTGACACCTCAAACGAATTAAATGGATAGAAGGCACTAAGTCCCGATGTTGTCATGTTTCTCTTGCCCTTACTGTATATGTATGGGTCAAGAGTATTAAGCGGCATGTAAGAAGAAAAAGCTTCTTTAATTTTGTATTCGCACTCATTCAAGTCAACATCAATGGCTCCGAACATATCTTTAACAGCTGAATTTTTTTCATACAGCTCTTCTAAAGAAGAAGCGGAAAGAGTGAACATCGTTGTGACATAAAAAAAGTCCTCGCCGCTGTTTAATCTGTTTCTTATGTATGCGCTCGACTGAATAGACTTGCCGATTTCCTCATAGTTTTCGCCCTCGGTGTTTTTCATAGTATTCATCCGAGCCTTGTTAATACGTATCTTGGTACGCAATTTATTCTTCATTGATTTAGAGTCTTTTTTATCGACAAAAATATCAACATCTATACCTTCTGCGCCGCATATTATTCCTGTAAGCCAAGCGTAAGAAATTCTGCTTGGGTACTCCTTAGAGGGAATGTACAGGAACGAATAATACGTCCCGTCCACAACACAATATTCGCTGTAAAACTCTATTTTCTCAGGTGAAACAAGCGTAGAAACGGGAACATTAAAGTTATCAAGCAGTTCTTCGTCATTATCCGTAATGCGCTTTGCTTCATCGTAGAACGCTTGTTTGCGTTCTTTAAGGTCGTATATTGTTTTGTTTTTGTTGGCAAACTCATAAAGTGTGTTAATCAGGAAGTTCTTTTCGTCTCCGTGTCGAATAACAGCATTTCCGCAGTTGCGAATAAAACGCCTTATGGTTTGTTTAGCCTTGTCAAGATAATAAACAGCATCATCAAAGGATTTTATCTTTTCTGTGTCATTGCCGCAGGCTTCAAGAACTATGAAAAAGCGACGAGATAAACCTGAATAAACTCCCAAGCGTTTTATAAGCCGCATATAATCATCTTGATATGGCTTTAAATGAGAGTCTTTTTCGAGAGCAAAATCGTGATTCAAAACGTTTATATACTTGTTTACGTCAGCACGGCGCGAAAGACTTTTTATCTGCATCGTTACCGGGCCTATCTTAGTCAGCTGAGCAAAGCCATCAATTATTTTTTCCTTATCCAACGCCGTCTTGTAGTCGAAGTTAATGGGGGCAATTTCAACGATTGTTACATACCTCTTATCCGGCGTTATAATAACGTTGTCTTTGATTTCGACGTTCCCGATAACGTCTTCAAAGCTCATTACATTGTTGTTTTTTTTCAATTTTACCACCGCCTAAAAAAATCATGTTATTACAATAATATATGGAATATTTTTCGGCAAATTTGCCCTTTTTACAAAAAAGAAAGCCAACGCCAATCGGCATTGACCTTCTTAACTTTTGATTTGTTTTGAATACTGCTTTCTCTTACTTACGCTTCGGACTTTTTCTTTTTAACAAAATAAACTCCGATAACGCTAAGAGCTGAAAGTCCTGTGAAAGCAGCGATTGCTTTTCCGGCTGTACCGGTTTGAGGTATTTCAACGGCCGGTATTGCCTCATTAGTCATATCAGCTTTAACGATTTCGCCGTCTTCTTTAATCTCAAACTCATGCGGCGTTTCATCAAGAATATAACCGGGAGCAGCATCAAACTCTTGATACGTGTATTTACCATATCTTAATGTGAATGTTGCTACACCGTTTTCATCGGTATACCCTTCGGCAACGACATTGCCGTCGGCGTCATAAATTCTGAAACCTGCGTTCGGAATAAGAGCACCTGTAGCTACATCGGTCTTTGTAATTTCAACAGTACCGATTATAGGACGGTCTCCGAACGTATTTTCGTCATTATTTGAAACAGTAACAGTCTCGTTATTATTTCTTATTTCAAAATAATAATATTCGTCGTCCGCCACAAAACCTTCAGGAGCTGTTTTTTCGTGAAGGAAATATCCGTTATAACGCAACCCTTCGGCTATGTATGTGCCGTCGTGATTATCTGTCATTGTTCCGTAATACGTATCGACACCCTCATCATAAGTTTCGTTGGCGTTTACGTCGAGGTATATGTCAAATACCGCACCGGCAATGTTTTTATCCTTATATTCTTTATCAACCTTTGTAACGGTTACATTTCCGGTTATAATGCTGTTCAGAACTTTGATTTCAACAGTTTGAGCATTATCCGTAACAGATACCGGGGTAGACTTTTCGCTTAATACGAAGCCCTCAGGAGCTTCAATTTCTCTTACGATATAGTCTCCGTAAGGAACATTATCAAACACAAATGCACCGTTTTCATCGGTCTTGCTTACAAGATACGCCGTGTCCTTAGTAAATTCGGTTGTGGTTGTTGAGAACAATCCCATTGTAGCGTTTGCGACGGAATTGCCGTCATCGTCCATCTTATGTCCCAATATCTTGCCGCGAATAATATCGTTTTCCACGGCATTACCGTCATTGGCTGTTACGGTAACGGCAAGAACGGATTGACCGGCATAATTGAACTCTACAGGATACTTAACATCGGACGGTATATAATGCTTGTCTGTCGATACTTCTTTGACATAGTATTTACCAAGAGGAATATCGCTGTTAAATATTATATGTCCGTCTTTGTCCGCCGAAGCGATTTCTATAAGTCCGTCTTTCGGAAGAACCGTGTTATCGTCGGCAAGAATGTTCTCGTTCGCATAGAGACCAAACTTAACATTTGTTATTTCGTCTGCGTTACCAATGTTGTAAAGGTCATCTTTTTCAAGAAGCTTGTCAACTGTAACGGTAGCCTTCTGTCTTTCGTTTGTAAACGATACGGAGTCAGATACAATGCTTTCGTTCTGTCCTGCATACGAGAGTGTAACATACTGCGGAATATTGTTAAGGGTCATACCGTAAGGTGCTGTTTTTTCAACGATTTTATATGAGCCGAGATAAAGTTCTTTGCTCTTTGCAACACCTTCACTATTTGTCTTCACAGTATCGACAATTTCGCCCTCAGAAGCACGTTTTGTACCGTCAGAAGTATAAATATCTTCGTTAGCAATAATGTCATATACGGCGTTCTTGAGACCTTTTACGGCATATACGGGAGTGTATATTTTACCGTTCTTATCTTCATTCTTTTCAACGCTGCTTAACACTTCGCCTGTCTTGCGTACTTCGATAACACCCTTTTGAGCGACGTTCTCAAAGCTTGCATAGTCGGTAAATGTAACTACATTCTGGCCTTTGTATGTCAATGATATATTCTGTTTGGTATTGTTAATAACATAACCGTAAGGCGCGGTTTTTTCAACAATATAATAGTTGCCGAGATAAAGATATTTTGTAACCGCCTTACCGTTTTCGTCGGTAGTTACGGTATCGACCAATTGGTCTTTGGTATATTTAACTTCGCCGTTAACAACTACGTCTTCCGCAGCGAATATATCGTACACAGCACCTTTAATTGGTTTTTCGGTTTCAACATCGGATTTGGTAATTTCAATGTTGGCTTTCTGCGGAGCATTCTGCGCTGTGTAGCTGTTCTGGAACACTTCGACTTCCTGCCCTTGATATTCAAGGTTTGCCAATACTTCATCCGTATTTAATACGTATCCGTTAGGAGCAGTTGTTTCAATAAGTTTGTATGAACCGAGATAGAGTTCGGGTGATATTGCAACACCGTTTTCATCGGTGGTAAACGACGTTACTATGTCGTTCTTGTGATATTTAACATCACCGTTAACTGTTATGTCATCTGCTGCAACAATATTGAAAGTTGCACCCTTCAAAGCTTTGTTTGTTTCCTTGTCGGTTTTTGTAAGCTTGATAGTAGCTTTTTGCGCAAGGTTTGTGACCTCACAGTTCTTGTTATACAGAGTAATGTTCTGGTCTACGGGCGTAATGTCAACCGTATAGCTGTTCTTGTCCCTTACGTAAGGCTTTGGAGCTGATTTCTCGGTAACGATATACTGTCCTATATACAGAGGTTCGCTTGTGGCTTTACCGTTTTTGTCGGTAGTCAATTCGGCTACCTTCTCGCCCTTTCTGTATACGGTCTTTCCATTTACCTTAATAGTATCGGCAGCCTTAATAACATAGACGGCGTTTTCCACAGGGATATTCGTTTCCTTATCTGCTTTAAGAACTGTTATTGTAGCTTTCTGCGGTGCATTAGAGACTGTGGTTTCTACATATACAGTTTCCTTTTCCGCATCATACGTAAGGCTTACATCATGTCTTTCTGTGTTGACGGAATAACCGACGGGAGCCGTCTTTTCCTTAACGAAATAATCACCGAGAGGAAGATTTTCCGTTGAAGCCACACCGTCTTTAGTCATTATTGTTGTTACAAGCTGACCGGCACTATATAAAATCTCACCGTTTACGATTATGTCGGATTTAGCATATACTTCAAATTCTGTGGTAAGGTCTTTGACAGTTTTATTCGTTTCCGAATCGGTCTTAGTTACTGTTATTCTGCCCTTCTGAGATACGTCTTTGTCAGTAACTTTAAACGTAAAGATGCTTACATCCTGACCTTGATACATCAGGGGAACATAGTATACGTTGTTGTTCTTGTTGTATCCTTCCGGAGCCGTCAATTCTTTGACATAATATGTTCCGAGATACAATTTCTTGCTGTCACCTTTACCGTTATCTGTAGAGACTTTATCTACGAGCTGGTCTTTCTTGTACTTAACATCGCCGTTTACAACTATGTCAGTGCTTGCGTAAATACCGTATACAGCACCTTTTATAATCGGGCGGTCGGTTTCAGCATCAATCTTTGAAATTTCAATAATGCTTTTCTGCGGCATATTTGAAACTGTTTCAGATTGAATGTATACTTCAGCTTTCTGCCCGTCGTATTTCAATGAAACATTGTGATTGTCTTTGTTAAGGACATATCCCGTAGGAGCACTGACTTCCTTGAGATAATATTCGCCGAGATAAAGCGCATTTGAAAGAGCTTTCCCGTTTTCGCCGGTCGTTAATGTACCGACTTTTGTTCCGGCTTTAAACATTGTAACACCGTTAGCAATTATGTCTTCTCTTGCATATATATCAAAAACAGCATTACTAAGAGCTTTGTTGGTTTCTTTGTCGGTTTTAGTAAGGTTAATCTGTGCTCTCTGAATTTTGTTAACCACAGTACCGTCGTTTACCTTAATAACATCGCCGTCATTTGATATTACAACGTCATAAGACCTACCGTCTGTTACATATCCGGTAGGAGCTGTTTTTTCGGTTACTCTGTACTTTCCTTCATTCTTTTCCGTTACGGGCAATTTGTTGACATAATAACCGTCGGTACAACCGTATCTGTCGTTGTCAAGTGTAGACGAATGAGACAAGTTGCACACGAAATCATATTCGTTTGTGTTTTTGTTATATTCGCTTACTGCAAATACGGCATCATCAGCAAGTATTATATCGCCTGTTTCCGCGTCTGTTTTTGAAAGAACCAAATCTCCGCGTTTGTATTTGTTGTCAAAGGTTACAGAAGAGGTTTCGTTATATTTAACGGTAACAGTCTGGTCTGACGGCACTACCATATAGGAAGGACAGTTAAGTTCTTTTACCGTGTATGTACCTATAGGTAAGCCTTCTTTGGTAGCAACACCCTCAGCGTTTGTAGTGATTGTTTCGTTTATTGTTTCGCCGTCAATTGCTGTGCCGGATATGTTAAATTGGTATCCTGACTTAATACCGTCTTCAGCGTTCTTTCTGACTTCAATGTTGCCGCGTTTAAGGTTGTTTGAAAACCAAACATTTGAAGTGTTGTTCGGCGTAACGGTTGTATACTGATAATCAGGTTCTACATAATACTTTTCGCCCGTTGCCTTTTCTGTAACTGTGTATGTACCGGGGCGCAAATCGTCTATAACAACATATCCGTCATATCCATTTCCGCTGTTTATCGTTACATCCATATTGATGCCGTTACCGCTTATATTGAATACCATTCCCTGACTATCGCCTTGTTCGGCATGTTTGTTTATCTGTATTTTTCCTCTACCCTCTGTTTTGAGAGAGAAGTACGCATTAACAGGGTCGTTTCTTGATACTGCCGTAGCCGTAGTCTGACCCGGACCAACGCAGTACATAGCCGTAAGCTGAGGCAACGGATTTGAAAACGAGTTGTTGGTCCTTTCGCCGGTTACAACCTGCGAACCGTCAAACTCGTTTGTTGTGAATATGTTAAGCCAGTTACCCACAACTTCAAACTCAACGCCCGGCATGCTGAACGTATATCCAGATATAACGTGGTTATCGTCAAATATGCTCTTTTCGTATCTGCCCGTGTTCGGGTTGTAATCGAGAGTTATGGCATACTGCCATGACTGCCAGTAATTGTTTGTAGAAAACGCCGGAATTGTTCTATGGCTCAACATCTGAGCTTCTATCTTGTAATATACGGCTTTACAAGCATCTCTGTTTGCGGAGCTTGTCTTGCCTCCGAAAGCACAGTTGAGGAACGTCTCAGTTTTATCGGTATTAAACAGACCTTTAACAATAGCCCACATAATAGCCTGTGTAGCAACCTCTTCAACATCACTTGCGTATCCGTATCGCGAAGTACCGTTATATCCGTAGATAAAGGCGTATTTAATAAGCTGCTGTTGGTTATCTGACAAGCCTTTAATAACTGAACTTGCTGTTTTATTACCTTCCTGCACCTGTACGCCCGGCTCAACACAATAGGCAACCTGACCGTTGGCTTTAAGTCTTTGATGCTGACCGTGTTTACCGCCCAAGCCTAACTCTTTATGTGAAGTAAAGTCATAATAAAAGCCGCTTATCCAGTCGTTTCTGCCGGTAACTCTTACGGTTTCTCCGTCGCTTATAGCCGATGAAGTCAGCGGTATTACCGACAACATCATCAGCACGGCAAGAAAGACGGACACGATTCTTACGATTTTTGTCTGTTTTCGGTTGTTTGAATGAATGCTTGTAGTGTTCATGGTTGGATTTCTCCTTTCGTATAAATTTTTGTTTTTTTAAACACTTACAGTAATATTTGTTGCATTTTTGCATATGTGCTGCGGTGCTACGAAAAGCCCGTACCGTAATTCGGAAATTTCGGAACAAAGAGCATATTGATACCTCCTCTTATTTGAAAATTTGATTTTTGCTTGCACCTATATATGAAAAGGTTTTTTTCAAATTTGCCCTTTTTGCGAAAATTCGATGTAAAAAAGGCATAAAAAAACCGCTTCCCATAGGGAAACGGTCTGATATTTGTTATATGATTGTTTTTTCGGTGCTTTGTTTTTTCGCACTTTTTGTTGTACATATTATAACATATGGATTTCTTTAAAGTCAATGTCAACTTTTTTTCACGATTTTTTTCACGTGTCAATGTCAACTTTTTTTCATTTTGAATTTTGAAACAAAAAAATAAAGCCCTTTTTTGGGAGGGCTTTATCTTCGTGAGAAACGTTATCGCTGGGTGCGGATAACACTTGATGCTATTATACACTACTGTTTTTAAAAGTCAAGCGAGAAATGAAATGCTTAAAAAATGGGGATTTTTTGACTTTAAAACAATCAACCGTGAACAACATAAATATAATACGGTTCTGCGCTGTCATTAGGACGATACTTATAGAAGATGTTAATTCTTAGACACCGCGGCTCTTTTTTTATCATTGCCTCCCACTCTTCGTCGGAAACATTAGCCATTGCTCCACCATACCTATCGGCCTTATACGTACTATCAATCCTGTCACGCAAGTGTTCAGCATATAACTTGTCATCTCCGGGTTCGAACTCTTTGGTTATGCCTATCTCTGGACCCCAAGAAGTCGGATAACCTTCAGGAGTCTTAAATTCCATAGATGTATCCACAAGATAGCCGTATTTATTTTTGGCGTAGGCTCTGGCTTCTTCAACAATAGCCTTGACATCGGCTTCGGTCACAGTACGAGAACCCTGTTGCTGACTGCCGCCGCTGTTGCCTGTATTTTTATTGCCTGAGTTGTTTTTGTTACTGCTGTTTGTTTTATTGCCGCCTGTGTTTTTCTTGCCGCCCGTGCTTTTATTGTTTGAGCTGCCTGTATTGCCTGAACTGCCCTTGTTGCCTCCGGCGGTGTTGTTTGTATTGTTGTTAACGTTTGCTGCGGTGCTTTCGATAGCAGCTATGGTTGTTTCCGGCGTAGCAGTAGTATAAACAAAGTTACCGCTTTCGTCGGTTACGGGTACAACGTGACCTTCCGCATCGACGGTAGTTTCAATGCCATCGGGCAATGTTGTAGTCTCGGTTTCCGGTTCAGCCTGCACGGCAACATTCGTAGTGTTTTCTTCCGCTTTGATTTTGTTGTTATGCACAACCGTAGGAACGGTTATCGCAGTTGCTACAACGATTACTCCTGCTACGGTAAGAGTAGCAAAACGAGCTTTAAACTTCTTGTCATTTTTAAGCTTTTCGTTAAGGTTTTTTGCCGCTTCTTTCAAGTTAAATTTTTTCATAGTTCTTTACCACCTCAGATATATTGTAGTTATTTTTGATTTTGTGTCAAGACAAAGCACACATAAAATAGAGATTTACTCTTTATCTTCACACGGTTTTTGTTTTTTCTGAGGCTCTCCTTTCATTTATATATGACCGAAAATCAAAGAAATTTGCCCTTTTGTTTGAATTTGTTTGAATTTAATTTGTGAACAAATGCACAAAACAAAAGACGCCATGCAAAAGCACAGCGTCTTTAGTCTTAAAAAAACAAAACTGTAAGTAAGGAGCCTTGACAACCGACAAATTAAATATTGACTGTTGCATTAAGAATGAAAACACCGATAGTTACAAGAACAACAGCGATAAACGCCCAAAACGCCCATCGTGTAGATTTGTTAGCCCAGAACTCTTTAAAACCTCTCTTATCACTTTCGTTTTTTCTTTCAGTTGAAGTTTCTGGTTTTTTCATAAAAAGCACCTCCTTTCTTTTTTTATATATGACTTATTTTTTCGGTTTTTTGCCCTTTTTGGGCTTCTTTTTGGTTTCTTTCTCGGAAATTGACGAATCCGAATCAAGAACAACCGTCTCTACTGTTTCCGACTCGACGACTTCTTCTACGTTATCATTTTGTGTTTCTGCATCTTCAGTTTCGGCTATCAGGTTGTCAAAAACGTGACTATCGTCTCTTTCGACAACGTGGCAGCTTCTTTTAAACTTAAAGAACTTCGTTATAAACTCGGAAAGATAGCAGTGCTTAATACCTATAACGCCGAAAGCAAACAATGCACCGCCGAATACAGCTATAAGAATAGCTCTGTAAAGCAATCTGATAGGCAAGAAAATAAAGATAGGAATTGTTAAAGCTGCAAGTAGGGCACCCTCGCCAATACTTCTGAACGAAAGTCCGCCGGCGGTAATAAAGCTATCTTCGTAATTACGTGGTATAACATATGCAGGTGAAAGATTTTCTTGTTCTGTCATAAAAACACCTCTTTTCTTTCTTGTTAATCGACAATAGTTGCATGAAGACGAATATCCGAGCTTTTAGCCAGATAAGGAACAGGATTAACGTTAATTCCGGCACTGTTTTTTACACCGAAATGAAGATGTGGGCCTGTAGTGTTACCCGTATTACCTGAGAGAGCAATAACACTTCCTGCGGAAACGGTATCGCCTTCTTTTACGCATATTTGATTAAGATGAGCATATATACAGTAGACTGTACCTGATGGCGTATCTGATTGTATCTTAATAAACTTGCCGTAAGTAGTTTTGCAAGCGTTGTCTATCTTTACAACAGTACCTGAATTTGCCGCAACGATAGGCGTATTGATAGGACAAGCAAGGTCAAGTCCCGAATGTGGCGTACCGCTCGGATACAAAGGATACAGAGCCGAAACGGTTACTGTTCCTTTAACGGGGAAAAGAAAAGAACCCTTATCAAAAACCTCGCCGTCGTATATGAGCGAGTCGTCCGTCCCGTTTGTAATGCTACCGTAGTCGGGAGTAACGTAAGCCACTATCTTATAATCGCTCAAATCAAGAGCCAGACGTTCCACAGCGTGATTTGCTGTATCACCGCATATAAACGTTACAGTTCCGCCCGAAACCGTTTCTACGAGGCCCAGAGCGGTTGCTCTGAGTTCTGTATCTGAGATGTTAAGTTCCGGACACGTTTCCGCCACTGTCGGAGTATCGACAGTAGTTATGCTGCCATCCGCGTTTATAGTCTGCTGTGGAGCATACAAAACTACAATATCGCCCATTTGGGGTACATAATTATCATTTTTGTAATGCCACACATAGTTGTTGTTAAACAAGAAGCCTGTCATGTAATCGACGCTGCCTGTGTTCGGTATAACATTGTCAAGCAGTTTCGTGCCGGTATTAAGAACCGAATCCACCGTGTTCGCACAATAGCTTAGGAACGCAGCGTTCCAGTAGGCACTGTTAGTGTTGTTCCATTCGCTGTAGGGATTGTTGTTGTTTTCTCCGGCAACAAAACCAACTTGATTTTTTGCAGCGGTTATAAACTCACGAATAATTGTTGCCGTGCCTGTTTCATCGTTATCGGCAATCAAGTGTTTATAATCTGACGGAAGCATAGACCAGATAAGGTTATCGTTACCGCCTACAAGGTTTGTGTAAACATCAAGCTTCGGGTATATGTTGGATGATGATAATTTCTCCGTGCCTTCCGGAGATGTGTCATCACACGCGGCGAGGTACATATTCCCGGCAAAATTCAATGATTTAAGCTGTTCCTTTTGAGCATCTGAGAAGCCATAAGCCGCATAAATATCGTCTTCGGTAAAGATACCGTTTACAGAGTACGTAAGCTGTCTATACGTAAACCCGTCTTCCGTTACCTGAGCCTCTTCGCTTACACTGTATGTAACAAGGCTGTTCATATTATCTTCAAGCCATTTTTTAAGACCTGAAGTGTCTTTGCTTCTCCATTTGGTATTGCTTGTTGTCTCAAAGAGTGTTTCGTCGGGTACAGCTTCACCCGACAGATATTCTTTAGTGTCTTTATATGCGTCTTTATAAGCGTAAGAATTTATCAAAGCTACCTTATCGGCTTTTAACGGAGAATAATCCGTCAAGTAAATTTGATTAACGGTTATTTTAAGTCCGGTAGAAGTCTTGTTGTTTTTAACGGTAATAACAGCGTCTGTTTCATTCTTACGCTGAACAGTAACGGTGTAGTTATCGTTCTTTCCGGCAACAATACGTTTCCACGCCGAAAAAGTACCGATTTCCGCCTCGTTTTTAGTTTGTTTAATAATGTCGCTTACAACAGCGGATATTCTTTTTTCATATTCCTCTTCGATAACATTTTGAGCCTTGTTGATTTGTCGTTCCTCAACTTTTTCTTCAAGACCTCCGTACATAACTGACGGCAACATCCCGACCATACTGAATATAGATGCACCGATAAGCAATACACACAGAAGCAACACAGGAAGTATCTTTACCAGCTTTGGAAGTGTTTTCGACGCATAATCAACAGCGTCGGCTACAATGCCGGGGACGTTTCCCGAAGCCGCATCCGCCGCAACTTTAGGAGCTGCTTTAACAGTATCCTTGGCTACGTCCTTCATGCTTTGTTCCGCATCTTGAGCTTCCGCCTCCTGTGCCGAAGCCTTGAGATTGTCCGTCACATTAAAAGCGGTCATAACTTTGCCCTTACCCGCCGCACCGGCTGCATCGCTTGCCGCATCGCTTGCTTCGGACGCAGCGTCTTTTGCTGTATCTTTGGCGTCTTTGGCATTGTCTTCTGCGGTTTTGGCGTCTTTAGCGGTTTGTGCAGTCTGAGAAGCGTTACTGTCGGAACCGAAATTGTCTGCTTTTTTTGTTTTGTCGCTGTTTTCCGTTGCAGACACATTGTCAGTATTTTGGTCTGAAGACAGTCCGGACATATCGTTTTGCCCGTTATTTGCGAGCTTCGAGTTATTCTTTATAAAGTTGTCCTGCATATTTTCATCAATAACGCTGTTTTCGCCGTAATCGCCGTAGCCGTTGGAACGAGCATCACGGCCGTTGTTTATGTCCGACTTGTTTGCGGAGTTGGCAATGTTTCTGTTGTTTCTGTCATTATTGTTGTTTTCGTGGTTATCTGACAAAGATTTTGCCTCCTTTCTTTCTGTATTTTCGATTGTTTGGGATTGCTATGGAGAGAAAACAGAAAACAGAAAGAGTCTTGCCCCTCACGCTATTAACGCAAAGGGCAAGACTCCGTGTTATTTATCCTCCGGATATTCCGGATTATCCTTTGCGTATTTCTCTTCTTCTTGCGATTTCTGTTCGTAGAATTTACGCTTATATTCTTCTTGGCGACGTGTAGCCTCCGCGTCACTTAGACTGTTGTCCTTATAACTGTCGTCCAACGTTTTCTCAACATTAACGCCTTTGGCGCGCTCACGAATATTACGCTCGACGGTCTCTACAGTTCTGGTTGTATCTTGGGTTGTATTTTGGGAAGGCTCTACATCGTTTGATACAACTTCTTGACCGTGTGTACCGCTTTTGTCCGGTCCGCCGAAGGTAAATGGTCCTTTAGCTTCGGCTACGGGTGCACCACCGGTGCCAGTACCCGTTCCTTGACCCGAACCACCATCGCCGCTGCCGGCATCAGTATTTTGACTCAAACCACCACTGGGGCCGGTATTTTTAGGTTGGCCATCGTCCGTTCCGCCTTCGCCATCACCATCGCCGCTGCCGGCATCAGTATTTTGACTCAAACCACCACCGGGGCCGGTATTTTTAGGTTGGCCGTCGTCCATTCCGCCTTCGTCTTCGTTATCGTCGGAGCCGGAACCTTTAGGATTGCCACCGCCCAGATTGCCGCCATCATTACCGCCGGTATCTTTAGGTTGGCCGTCGTCCGTTTCCTGAGCATTCTTCTGATTTCTCAGCCGTTTATTCTCTTCGTTTATCTCTTCTTCATTCTGCCTATCAGCTAAAGCACCGTGACCGAGTTGTCTTGCCTCTTCTTTGCTTGCTGCTCTGTATTCGGTTGCGTTTTGAGACAAGTTCTTAGCCAAACCGCTTCTGTTGCCGCCGAAGAAGCCTAACACATTGCCGGCTTTTTCACCTAAGTAATTACCCAAACCTCCTGCCTGAGCCACTTGAGCGGCATTTTTATTAGCCTTACCGCCGAGAGCAATAAGTCCGCCGAGGGTCGGTCCTGTATCGTTGCCTCCTATAGCCTGTATCTTAAATGCAAGCTGAGCAAGGTATACATCAAACTTTTCCACGACCTTGATTAAAGCTACAAAAACAACCATAGCGGTAATAGGTCTCATCCATCTGCCGCTTCCGCTCATTCCGACTATAGCCGTACAAGCCGAGCCTACGTTTACAAAAGCGACGTTCAACATAATCATACCGAGTGAATTAAAAATAAGAACCAAGCAGTTAGCAATCATCATTCGTATCCACGACAGGAATATCTGCATAGTGCTATCGCTTATCACGGTAGGCATAATCATTGGTGAACAAACCGTAAGCACGTTTACAAGCAAATATCTTTCAGCCATTTCGGCAATGAGCCTGAACAACGCTATAATTGATTTTATGAAAAAGACAATAAACACTATAGCGGTTATAATTGTTCCGACTGAACCGTATGAAGTTCCCGATATAGCCCCTGCCAATTTATCAACAAAGTTTGTGCCTTCGGACAAGCCAAAATCGCTGGCTGATGTTTGTTCCACAAGCGAATACATATCAGATATTGACTGAGAGACTGTTTTACCGGTGTTAATAGTTATATTGTTGACTTTATCAAGCATCCACTGAAACATCGGGAACACGACTTTATACACTATGTCTATAATCCAATAGGAGAGAAATATAGACATCACGGCACGAATACATAAAGCAATCGGAGACTCTACTCTTTTTGAAAAACCCGCAAAAAACAGTTTGAAGATGTTGACGGCAAGCATAAAAATTGCAAGTACGACTCCGGCGCTTATCATTATCTTAACAACGATGTTAAGCAAGTCCGAGCCGAGCATCTCGACAAACCAGTTTGTCCCCTGCCCTTGTTCATAAGTAAACTGAAAAGGCCGCGTGAACGTGTCGAATATAAAAGTCATGACAGCCGAAGCTCCCGAAAATATAAGAGGCGTAACAAATCCGAGTATTACGCTGAAAAGAATGTTTACGCATATACTTGACATTGAATTTTCCTCCTTTCTTTGATTTGTTAATATATGAAGTAATTTTTTGCAAATTTGCCCTTTTTGGGGAAATTTCGGTCTTGGAAAACAAGAAAAGGTCTGCTCACAATCGCTTGCAAGCAGACCTTAACAGTACCCACCTTTTGTGAGGCTGCAAACGCAGCGTTAATTCTGAGTTTTACTACAGGTTGTGTTCGTGCAATCTCAGTACCAATGAATCACACGACTCTCAAACTTAATCAAGCAATCAACCCCAGTTGCTCTGACCGCCGATACCTGCCATAAGACTTGTACCGTAAGAAAGGAACAGTCCTATACAGTTAAAGCATACAAAGCAGATAACAACTCTTTTAATCCACTGAATAGAAGAGTCGGCACTTTTTGAATTTTTGCCAAAGATAAGGCTTAAAAGGCAAATGCCGATTACAACAGCACAGATAGGATTAAGTACAGCCGTCATTATACCGCCTATATCCTTGCACACTTTAATTACCGCATTTGAAATTTCTTCACCGGCTGCGAAAGCCATTGAAGAAAAAACGGAACAAAGTGAAGCTACAGACGCAGACGCAATGGCGAGAGTGCTTGTTTTACGCAGCTTGGTCGCCTGTGAAGTCTGTAAAGTTAAAGTCTTGTTCACAAGAATTCCTCCTTTCTTAATTTTTTTGGCCTATGAAACACACATGGTAAAATGTGTAGTAACCGAATTAGGAATTAGCTGAACGTATAAGTGTTACTGCCTACAATATTGCCTGCGGCAGTAAAAATAAGCCCTATTAAATTAGCAAGAGCAAAAGCCCACACAATAGCTTTAATAGCTCTAAGTAATCTCTCGGACTGTTTCTGAGACGAAGAAAGCGTTAAACCGATAAGCGACGCTCCCATAGAAACAGAGGCGATTGGATTTACCAGAGTGGCTAATATATTTTTTATAGTTTTAACAACATCCGAATGAAGGATACTGCTCATTGATATATCATTACTTCCGCTATATGAAACGCTGACATCTGCAGCGTACACAGATACCGTCAAAACAACACTTAAAAGTGCAATCACGAGTAGTGTGTTTATTATCTTGATGCTTTTTCTTTTTCTCAGGTACATCGAATCCCCCCTTCCTTGTAAATGTGATAGATGATATGTTTTCTCCTTCCGCCTATATATGACAGAAAATTGAAGAAATTTGCCCTTTAGACAACTTTTTCTGTCCTAAAGTGAACGAAAATACTGACACCCGCACTTATTTGTGAAGCACGAGTGTCGGCATTTCGCTATGAAAGGAGAATGAACACTGGGCTGTTTTAGATTGTCGGTATACCGACTTGTTGCTCTCCCTTCTGTTTCTGATTTATTTCAAAACAAAAAAATGCCGATATTCAAATAATTGAATATCAGCATTTATGTGTTTCTTAGAAAGGAGACTGTATTAGTGTGAACACTTCAAGCAATTTTATTTTTTAATATAATTATCTTATACCAAAATCATACCATAGTATTTTTTGTTTGTCAAGTAAAAAAATAAAAGCTGTAAAAGCTTTTTATGTTTGTTTTTTTCTCACACTTATCACTATAATTATTATATCGCAGCTTTATATTGGAGTCAATGTCATCTTTTTTTCACGATTTTTTTCATAGGTCTATGTCAGCTTTTTTTCAAAAATTCTTGCAAAAGAATAGGAAAACAATATAATTGGATACAAGAAAAGAGAAAGGAACCTTGAGTGTGGAAATAGAAACAGCATACAGTCTTGTAGACAACAGGAACTATTCGTCAGAAGAAATCAAGGAAGTTTTACGGAACTTGCGAAGCAAAGACGAAGAACAATTCTTGAGCTTTCTGGTTTGCCCGTTTTGCAAAATAGCAAAATGCGAATATGTTAACGAATTGAAGTATCCGCACTTCACAATGCCCGAAACAGCTATTCACAAAGACGGTTGTTACGTGAAGAAAGAAGAATATACTCAAGCGGAACTGAAAAGCAACCTAAAACGCGGAAACGTAGCTTTTATAGAACGAGCTATTGATGAGTTTGTAAATGTATATTGCGGAACCAAAGCCATATCCCGCGTAAGCGAGTTTAAACGGTTGCCGCTGAAACTCGCCACGCTCCCTCTAAAGCGTTCTGAATCCGGCAACCTGATTATGTATTACGGAAACGTAGATGTCTCTGTGAGCCGCACAGAAGACGAGAGCGGCAGAGAACTTGTCTTATCAAGTCCTCTCACGGGAAAAGCGATGTACCAAATTACGATAACGGACAATGTATACCGGTATATGTCTGAGGATGTAAAAGAGAAGCTAAAGGAAAACACAACTCGTTTTGTTTGCTTCTTCGGCAGTTTTAGTGCTTTCGGCTTACAGGAGAAGAACCGTAGCAACAACAAAAGTGATACTTGCTTGCATACATCACTTTTACGGTCGTCATTTTTGAAAATATTGTAAAAAGAAAACCCCTTTGTCATCGTTATGACAAGGGGGTTTGTTTTGAAACACCAATCTTGATAAAGTTTTGATTCGCAGAAATGTGATTAGTCAAACACATAAAACAAAACATCGAAAACCCAAACGAGGGCAAAAGAAATGCCAATCTTGATAAAGTTCTGATTTACAGAACCGCGATAAATAAATCGCAAACGATGTCAAGAAAAGTAGAATCAAATGTCGTAAACAACAAAGCATAAGAACTTTATCGTACCCATATGATACCATAGTATTTCTCGTTTTGTCAAGAACTTTTTTCAAAACTTTTGCAATTTTCCCTGACATAAAGATTAAAGTCATCTGCTTTAGTTGTGTGGAGTGTAAGCACCTATAGACAGATAAGAAGATGCCGCTTTGCATTTCCTCTTCTTTTCTTTTCTGTTTTGTTTCTACTACTTACAAGTGTGGCTTAAAGCCATTACTGAATAAGAACATTACTATATAATTACAATACAGATATATTATATTATATATTATATATGCAGAAATAAAACCGTGTCGAGGAAAACACTTGCATTATTGAGAAAAGCCGTTACTTTGTTGAGAAAAATCGTTTCTTTATTGAAAATAACGGTTTTCGGAGAAAATGATGCTCTTTCAGCGAAAAAACGACAAAAAAAGAGCCGTCTTGCAAAGCCGACCGACAGCAAAGCAAAAACGGTTATATTAAGACAGCAAAACAAGACCGCCTAAAGCAGTCTTTTTTCAAAATATTGTTTTTACGATTTTGATTTAGAATTTATCGGGAACGAGTTCGTTTAAAACGGCGGGTTCTCATCACCGAAGTCAAACTCTCTTATCCCGTTTCGTTTCATCTTCTCTTTCAATTCCTCATCCTGCTCCGGGTCATAAGTTGCCTCCGGTATTAAAGTTACATTCGGAGAAAGCGGCGAAATTTCTTCCGGTCCTGCTGCCGTTGCGAGTACGGTATTTGAATTAGTCATACGTGGCTCGTCGAACGGAAGAGGTATATTTTGAGCGAGACGATTGCAAATCTCGTCAAGACGCGCAAAAACGTCCGCTTTCTTTTTTGCAAAGTAAACCTTAATATGGCCCTTAGTTCGTTTATTGACATAATTATATTTTGTGAAACGTTTCTCGGCGCGTTTCATTTTATACTTGTAAGAGTTGAGTTCTATGAATTTAAAAATACGGTTTATAGTGGCATCATAGTCCTCATCATCCTTGTCGGAATCCAACGCTGAGAAGATAATAGCTGTTCCCCTATTCCGGACAAAACGTCTCTTTATGTAGCCTAATCTTTGGAGATAATCTAATGTTTCGTTAAGTTCCGAATAGGACAGATTCAGATGTTCCGCCCATTCCCCAATGCGAACAACATAGTTTGCTTCAGAGACAGTATCTCCGTCAGCAGCAATATACGTCTGTCCGAATTGAGCCAAATGATGTTTAAAAGCATCATAATTCATGCACTCTTCGTCTTTGAACACAACGTTGTTAAAAATGTGAACAAGAATGTCTTTATTTCCGGGTGCGTAATTCGGGAAAGCTTTCATTACATCATTGATAATTCTTCTAAGCGGAACATATAAAAAGCCCTGTGAATTTACCGCGTTGTATATTCTTGCATCGCGGTCACATCCGGAACCTTCCGAATTTGTAAAAAGAAATTCAGTGTACTTTAACATCTGTACATTGAACCTTATTCCGCCTCTGTTGAGGCAAGTGCCTTCAAGGCGATACTTGATAAAGCCCGCCTTTTCAAGTTCTTTGATGATTCTTGTCACCTGTACAAATCCTTCGACACCGAAAAACTCACGGAGTCTTTTCGTTGAAGCGTAAAAATGCTGGTGGAAGCCCTCCGGGTCCATCAAGACATCACCCTCAATGTCTTCTATAACAAGGGAAAGAAGGGCTACTATGTAAAACACCCAGTCATCACGACGGTCGCCCCTGCTTTTCTTGACATCATTTGCGACTTGTTTAATCGCAGTTCTGTAAATCAGAACTTTATCAAGATTGGCATTTCTTTTGCCCTCGTTTGGGTTTTCGATGTTTTCCTTTTTGTATTTAATTTTACTCAACATAAATCCATTCACCTCCGCTTTCTACAAGATTTACACGAACTATTGTTTCGTTCTTTCCTCTTCCGGTTACAGTTTCTTTGACAGCTCCGAGCTTGTCTTCTTCTCTGAGACCGAACGACGCCAGATACCTGTCGAACAAGGCATCAAGGCCTTCTTCGTTGTCTGCACCGCCGCAAAAGCCGTTCTCGTCCACGGTGAAAAACGAACCATATTCGATGAGCGCAGACTTAATCAACCCACAAGCCGCGCCGTCAGAGCTGGCATGGGAAATTGCTTTTACAAAAGGTATGTCCTCATATTCGCTGAAGATAGACGGCAAGAGTTCGGTGTCGCCTATACCCCAATTGATATTCTTCGGAACAACACCGTCCACGGTCTTTTGTAAAGAGACGATTGCGTTAACCGAAATGACTTTAGGGATAAGCCTAACATCCGCACCGAATGTTCGTTTTGTTTTCCCGCCTTTTGTTTCTACGAACTCTTCGACTCCCGCAAGGGCTATCGGGTCGCCCGTAATTTTGTTGTATAGTAAGAATCTTTCCAGTTTGACCCTGTTTTGCAAATCTTGTTTCTTTTGGCTCATAACAAGAACCGTCCTTTCTTCTCTGTTAGTATTAGTCTTGAAGAGCCGTCCTTTACGGACGGCTCTTGCCTTATGCTTAGCTTATGCTGCTTTGGTTTCTGCCACCGAATCGTCTTCAAGTATTTCCGTCATCGGGCCTACATCGGCAAGCAGTTCTTGATAGCAAGCTACAATCACCTGATTTACGGGTGCTTTAAACTTGTTTGTCGGGATATACACGTTTGCGCTTCTGACTTTCTGTGTAGCCTTGACTGTAAATTCTCTTGATGGAAATACAACCAACGTATTACCCTGCCAGTCTTCTTTAATGCGAATGTCGTTAAGGAAAAAGCCGAAATAGCTAAGTCCTACCACGCCCTTGAGATTACCTCTGTCTTTAATAAGCGAAACGGTAACTCCGATGGGATATTCAACACCGTCTACACAGATGCTTTTGTTAAAGCTCCTTTTTGTAGGTGCTACTGATTTTGTAGACATACTTTTGTCCTCCCTTCTGAAATATTCGAGCTTGTCTGTTGCTCACTTATATATGAAATTTTTTTCTGTAAATTTGCCCTTTCGCGGGTAAATCTTTCAGAAACAACAAAAGCCTCACTCATACATGAACATATGAGCAAGGCTAAATTTTGTCTTACTGTTTATACATAACACACATTTACGCGGAAATGACCGTTTTCTCCGAGGCGAACAGTGAATAGCCGATAGCGTGGAGAATGTCAACCACTATAGCATCTGGATGGTCGTTCTTGTTAATCACTTGGTACAAGGTACTCACAGGAGAATTAACTTCGTTGTATACCTTGACAGCTGTGCCGCCGTGCTGCTTCCAGTCGTCAAGATTTGCATTGTAATCGTCCAAAAGCACGTCGTCAAACGACATACCGGGGCAAATAACGGATTTTCTGCAGCCGCAGTCAACAAAAAATACGTTTTCGTCCGCAATTTCCGGCAAATATTTCTTCAGCCAACATCTTTTCTCCGAAATCGCATGGTTGTTGTCCGGGTAAACCGCAGACAGAATATAGACAGAAATGTCTGGATACAAAGATATGATTTGTCTTACGGCGTCAACAACATTGCAGTACGGACGCAGGGTTTCGAAATAGCCCTTTCGGTATGTGTCTTTGGCTGTTTGGTCCTCACGCCACTCTGCAAGTACACCGTCCATGTCGATAAACAGATTCTTCTTTTCCATTGTGAAATCTCCTTTCAAAACGCAAAAAGAGCCATAACCTCGCCAAAAGCGAAGATATGACTCTTTGTTTTCATAAAACAAAAAATCTGCCAGCCAAAACGGATAGCAGATATAGATTATTTTATGATTATTTAATATGGTTTTATCATACCATAGCATTTACTTTTTGTCAAGAAGATGCGCAGAAAAAGAAAGCCAACACCGAACGATGTTGACTTTCCAAAGTTTTATACATTATCGAACTCATCCTGCTCTCAAATCGTTTTCGTGCAGTTCATATTGCACACCTTTACGTCTGAGATTAGAACCTTCGACGATTTTAAATATTTCTATTCCATCCATAACTTTGTCAAAGAAGGCTGTAATATCTGCATATGACAGACGCACGGTAAGGTAGCAATCCTGTTCATATGATTTACCGTTATATCCCACACCCTCTTCCATAAGAAAAGCCCAACCTTTCTTAATGGTAATAGAATATGGATACTTAGATTTAACGCCATTAGACATTACGCTTTCTCTCTTTATTTCGAAAGAAACGACCTCTCCTTTTCCATCCTGTCGTTTGACAAACGAATGAGTTTTTATATTGCTGAACAAAACTCCTTCGAATTTAAGACCTCTCTCAATGTTTCTTGAAATTGTTTTAATGTTGTCAACGGACAGATTATATTCAAGTGAGTTACCGGTTTTTTCTCCCGAAGTTTTATTTTTGTTATAGTCGATTATCTCTATACCGATAAGGGATGTCAGTTTTCTTGACGTCCCGTCTGCAGCGGTATAAGTTTCATCTGTACCGGCAAATATCCTACGCCAGTTTTTTAAGCTGGCGGGATGTAATTTGTCGTTTGCTCTTATTATTTTATTGTTAAGCATAAGTTTAGCAAAGCACTTGTCTGTGTACATTACATCACTCATTGCGATTCTCCTTTAAACAAGTTTTTTCTTTAGCTCTCTTGCGAGAATAGTATTTAATTTTACCGGGAACTTCTGTAAATCAGTAGCGTCAACCAACGAAGAGCCATAAATAAATGACAATTCTTTAAGGCAGCTTTTCTCTATACAGATAGGAACAATAATAATGCCCTTGTTACGGTTTCTTTTGTTCATATCAGCGAGGTCAGCTATAAGCTCGTGCGTGCCGTAATTGCTATGGTTAGGCAATCCATCCGACACAATAAAAAGAAGTTTGGTTTCTTCTGACCTTTTTGCGAGTTTGTTAGCTACATAGCGAATAGCGTATCCGTCTCTGTTACATCCTCCGCAGGAAATGGCGGCTAAACGTTCTTTGGCATTCGGATTTCTTTCGCCAAAGTCGATATAGTCATATATATTAACTGTGCTGGCACTTGTGCAGTGTCCTGTAACAGAACAAGGAATATTAAGGTTACGGCAAAAGTCTTCAAGCATCATAGCAGCCACTGTTGCTTTATATATTTTTGTCCCGCACATAGACCCTGATTGGTCTATAAGAACGGACGCAGCCAAAAGCGGCTTGTTGTTAGGAAGTTTGTTTTGCATAAACACTTTATTGCTGCCGTTACAAATAGCTCTTAAATCAATGTTCTTGCCGGAATAAAGGTTATGTTTAACAGAACCTTTTCTCCGCTCAAACAAATCCTTTTTGACCTTACGTTGAAGATTTTTTGATATTCTCAAGACATTTTCCTTTGCAACAATGTCGTTGTAAGTATCACGATTACCGCATCGTATATGATACACATTCGCGTCCACATATTTGTGAAAATCAGTATTTCTGATTTCTCGAAGTTCAACAGAATCGGCGATTTTTTCGGCATAGTCGGGAGTATTGCTCACAATTTCATTAAGAGCCTGTGATATAAGTCCCGCCTCGTCTGAAAAAACATCACCAACGTTTGTTTTCTCGTTGTCAAATATGGCATCAGATACGGAATTAAGGTTGTTAAAGTATTCGTCTTCGTCGATTTGTCTGATTTCTCCGTTGCCTATTTCTGCGTTATAGTCTTTTCCATTGTCAATAACCTTTAATTCGACATTACCGGTATTGTCGGTATTATTCGACTTTTGACCGTTGTCATCCGAATCGGAAGAACCGTCAAAATCGAAGAGGTCATCAAACAAGCTTCTTTGCTGATAATCCTTCTTACCGTTCGTACTGTCGTTTTTCTTATTTCCTTTGTCAGACTTGCTACTTCTCTCTGTCTCCCCTGTTTTACCGGTTTCATTAGTTTGGTTGTCGGTCCCTTTAGAATTATTAGCACCGTCAGAACCGTCTTTATTCTCATCCGATTTGTTACCGTCGGCGGACGTCAAATCTTTTTTGTCATCTGAATTATCGTCGGATTCATTTGCCTGATTGGAATTTGATGACGATTTTGAGGACGAATCGGAATTAAAAGAATTAGGTGGAGCAGTTTTGCTTGAAGCCATACCGTCTTTTTGCTCTTGATTTTTCAAATTTTTAAGAGCATCGCCAATCATATTAGAAATATAATCAGCTATTTTTTGTTGCTTGATTGCCTCTTCAATTTCTGGCTTTATTTTCTCCCATAAAACAAACATTACTGAAAAAGCTCTACCCATACGGTCTGTGTACGAACAAAAGCCATTCATATTTGCCTCGTGGAGTTTTTTAACCTTTTCATATTCAGGCTGTTTATCATATATTTCTTTTGGTAAACAGTCACGAGCAATCATAATGCAACAATTGCCCCAATTAAAATCAGCTTTTTCAAGTTGCCTTTTTCTTAATTTATCAGCTGCATAATCAATAGAAGTCAAAATACTTCCCTTATACAGCTTTTTTAATTTATCTTCAATGTATGCATCCTCGAACACATTTGAAGTGAACAAAAAAATACTCTCAATAATCTGAGGATAGTCTTTAAAAATATCATTCATTTCCTTGAAGATATTTTCATCAAAATATGGAAAAAGATTGCAAGCAAAAAGTATCTTTTTTGCTTCTTCCCAAGATTCTAATGTTTTCTTGCGAACATCAAAATCGGTAAAAAGAACATGACCGCATTCGTGAGAATACAAGCCTTGTTCTATTCTTCTTTTTCCTTTAATATCTTCTTCCGTTGTAACCATCTCATGACCGAGATTGACTACGATTTTTCTGCCGTCTGTATATGCGACAGCTTCATCTTGAAGTGTCGGCGCATAGACAGCTTTTTCAGGTCCATAACGTCCTGTAATAGCATTGATAACGTTTTGTCCCCTACGTATATTTTCCGCCGACAATAATATCTTCTCGGCAGGCAGTTCGTCTTTGTTTTCTTTGAGAATACGCTTAATAACTGCCTCTCTGTCTTTATTACGCTTTTTTATACTCATAAAAAATTCTCCTTATCTGCGCACAAAGAGAAGAAAAGAGGCGAACCTCTTCTCTTTCTTATGCCGCAGGAATAATAGCCGAACATATCGCTCGAATGTCGTGATGATATTCGGAATCCAAAGTCGCCTTTGGAATAATACAATAGTCGGCAAGGTCTAACAGCGACTTTTTAATGCCAACCTCGTTATAAGCGAGATACATTTGAAGCCAGTCCTTTATACATCTGAAATCACATGAGCCGTCCTCAAGGTTTTCCTCCTGAAGAAACTCGTTGATTTTTTGCATGCATTGAACAGCCAAATCAATAGCCTCTGTTGATTTACTTTCAGGCCAATTTAATTGCGTTTTAAGTCGGCTTATTGTTTCCTCCTTCGAAGGCAACTGAATTTCCGCAACAAACTGATTACGTGAAATAAGCGACTGATTCATCGCATTACAACCCTCATAGCTGACGTTCGTAGTAAACACTGCAATAAAGTTCGGATGCGGTGTTATCATACTGCCGTCGGGCAGCTGAACAAGCTCTGTTCCGTCGAATAAAGAGTTGAAAATCTGGTGTACCGCTGTTTCTTTAACAACGGAAGCCTCCTGAATTTCAATCACCCAACCATTCTTAATGGCTTTGGTGAGTTCTGTTTCGGTATATACAATCTTGCCGTCTCCCTCACCTGTTACGCCGAGAGATATAGGTTTGCCGAGCAAATCATATTCATCGGTGTTTGCGGAACACGAGAATGTTGTAACGGGAAGCCCAAGCTTATATCCCAAATACTGTACCATTTCTGTCTTACCTGTACCTGACGGGCCGTAGAGCATTGCTGCTCTGAGCGGAGAACCGAAGCTACATTTATTGGTCGCGTAAAACGCTGCTACCATATCGACGGCTATCTGTGTAGGAATGTAATTAACCATCCTTAACGCAGTATTTGCCATCATTTCCTGCTCTGTTTCATCAAACTTACGGGAACCGGTTATCGAGAAATCGTTCTCGTCCATTTTTTTCGCAATTTTCGCTTTTATTTCTACATCCGTTTTCGGACGGATAAAGGTAAAGTATTGCGCGTCCGGCTCTTGCAAGAAATAGCTTTGCATTGAAAGAATTGCCTTACAGTCATCAAAATCCGTGGTGTTTTGAGCATACTCTTTGGTAATCGTCTTTAAGTCATATGAATCGGAAAGTGAAGATGCGAACATAACATTTTCATCTACATCCATAATTTTCTCAAAAAACGTCTCAACCAACCTAAAATACGCCTTAGTGACACTATCATTATTAGTAGCGGTCTGTTCAACTTCATTTTTTGCTGCTGTAATAAAATCGGTAAGCAATGCCATTTTGTTGTCGGCTATTATAACACCGACTATTAGCGAAGCAAGCCACTCAAGACTATTCTCCGGTAATGCGTTACCACCCTTGTATGAACAAATCCGTACAAGGTTACCCGATGTACTATCTTTGTAGATTACAATAGCCGAATTGTCACCCTCAACATCAGACGTATATTCAACAACGGTAGTTTCCACTGTCGATGGAGCATTGCTTGCAACGTCAACTTGGAAAAAGCCATAAGACATAAGTTTAACCATTGCGGCGTGAATATAGTTCGGTATTTTTCCTCCTAAAGCACTCAGATAATACCCTGTGCTTTCGTTTTCGAACACCGATAGAAGAGATTCGTTTATGCCTATACGAGACAACGTACTATCAGGATATTCCAACGAAGAGTATCTGGCATTCATATTGTCCTTAAACTTTGTGTTCATAATAATAGACTCCTTTTGTTTTTATGTTTTTTAGAAAAAAAGAGCCGCAACATTGCGAAAGTGCAATGGTACGACTCTATTTTTTGACTTATAAACAAAAAAATCTGCCACCCAAGACGGATAGCAGATATAAGTTATTTTTTATGTTTATATTATGTTTTGATTATATCACCAAACACATCTATTGTCAAGAAAATGTGTGAAAAATAAAGAAAGCCAACACCTAATTGATGTTGACTTTCTAAGTTTTCGTTACATGGCTGTTCTGTGTTTTACAGCTTGATTATGTGTTTGATGTGTAATCTCAGTACCAACGATTCGCACAACTCTCAAGCCTCAAACTCTTAGAACGGAAGAGTGTCATCATCAAGGTCCGCCATTGAACCTGTAACCGGAAGCGGCGTAAAGCCTTTGTCACCGGCAGGAGCTGTAGTTGCAGCAGGAGTCGCAGCAGTCTGCTCAGTTCTTTTTGCGGCACCCGGTACAAAAGCGACATTATCAACATTTACATTTGTAAAGGTTCTCTTACCGTTTTCGGTTTCTTTTGTTGTAACCGAAATATTGCCGATAACGGAAATTACATCTCCTTTATGGAAATGTTCGTTTACAAACTCGGCTGTTTTACCGGAAAATGCAACATTGATGAAATCAGTGTCGTAGTCACCGTTTGCATTTTTGAAACTTCTTTGAACAGCGATGCTGTTGGAAAGAAAACTTTTTCCGTTTGTGTTAGTTCTAAGCTCGTTGTCCTGTGTGAGTCTGCCTATAAGACTTACAAAATTAAGATTGTTCATAAAAAACAAATCTCCTTTCAAATATTTTAATAAAACATAAAAAAGCTGCTATCATTCGCCAGCACGAAAGATAACAGCAATATAATTCTTATTTTATGTATTTATTATGTCATAATGATACCATAGTATTTACTTCTTGTCAAGTGATTTCTTGATTTCCTTGTGTTCTTGTTTCTTTTCGTCGGGAGAGTCGGCCTCTTGACTGCCCTTAGTGATAGTGAAATAACCCTTAGCGAAATAAGAAAGCGGGCCATATGTAATCAGCGTAGCATTGCTAAAACCTGACATATCGTAAGGAGCATCATTGTTAAAGGCGGCTTTTTTAAACACAAGCTCATATTTTCCTCCGGAATATACTTTTGTTCCGTTTCTTTTGTTACCAAGGTCGTTTGCTATTTGAAGCATTATTTCTCCGCTGACAATCTCCCCGTCAAGCGGTTTAAAAACACATTTGCGCGCGTAAGTAGCAGCACCAAGACCATTAAAAGATGTTTTAACGCACTCAGCCTTTATACATATGTAATCGTTGTTTTTGATTGCTTTGTAATACATAATCGACTGATAACCGAACAGCAACATAGCTGCTATGCCGACAGAACAAGCGAAAGCATTTTTCAGCACTATCGGTAATATTACGGCGAGTGCAAGTGCAATCCCAAAACACATCAAGCTTGATTTTAATTTTTTAATAAGCAAATCCAAAATAAATCCCTCTTTTCTTTCTATTACTTTCTTACAAACGTTTGAACATTATCGCCCGTCGCTGAAGCAACCTTCATCTTGTATGAATTTGAATCTTGTACCCAGAACGTATACATAAGCCCGTCAAATGTAGCCCCATCCGCTTCTTCCTCGGAAGAGTTTAAAGCGTCAAACGGTATTTCCTGTCCGGTCGCAGAATTAACAATCTTATCGTATTTTAATTCTATATAGTATAAATTCTCTTTTACAAAAGAATTGCCGTCAATACCCATATACTTAAACAAAGCGTTCATATCATTGAATTTGAACTTCAAAAACGAATCGGTATATTTTTCTCTAACATTCACCTTGCCGGAATACTCCATAAAATCGTATTTACCGGCATCGTTTTCATAAGGAACATAAATGCTGAATGTTTCGTCATTTCCGAATTTATAAACAATTCCCGTGTCATCACTTACCCATGTGCCGACCAGAGGAACGACTTTCTGTTGAGAAACCTTTTCAAAGCCTGCACCGACATCCGACCTTTTATACAAGCCGTCTTGGTTAACCACAAACTCATTACCATAGGCATCGGTAGACACCTCGGTCTCCCCTGCTTTAGCCGTAGGCATACTGACATCCGACTCCGAGGTCTGATATTGTGTCTTATAATCAGGGTCTTCAAACTTATCACTAAACACAAGTTCCAATATCGCCGTGACTCCTATTACAGCTGTAAGTACACAAACCAGAACAGGTTGTTTTCCGTTTTTGTGGTTGTTGTTTGGACCGTTGTTTAAGCTTTGTTTTTTACTTTTCTGTTTCAAGATAGCACCTCCGTTTAGAAGTAATAATTATTAAAGTCGAGTTTGCTCACGTCTCCGTTAACATCATACACACAAGGGACATTATTATCGTCATACAATATAATGACGTTAAACGAGTCTTTTTTTGCATGAATGTTAGAGTTAAAGTAACAAGTTACCGTTTGCCCGTCTTTAACAAACTCATGTTTGTCGTATTGTAATTGAACGTAAATCATTCTGTTTTTATCGACCTGTTTTGGGTCTATTCCTATCTTCTTTAACCGACGGTTACTTACCGGTATATCATCTCCGGTTTTTACATCTCTTATATTGCCTGAAAACGCTGCGTCTCCGGCTTTGTTTGTTAGCAAGTATTTGTTGTCTTCGGAAATAGACAGATAGGCATTGTCAAGTTCAAAAGAACCATAAACAGTTGGTTTTATAGCTTCGGTTGCAGCATATGTCTCAAGTTCTCTCGGTTCTTCCGATGTTTCGACAACTGTTGTTTCCACAGCTGTTGTTTCCGACGAAGGCTCTTCGGGGGATTCTTTTGTTGTTTCAACGGTTGTCGTTTCCGATGTTTCGACAGCTGTTGTCTCTGTTGTTTCTGATACGGTATAAGAAGAACCGAATTTATTTCCGCCGGTTTTGTCTAATATGTTTTGGCTGAAAACTATAATTATGACAGCAACGGCAAGCAATGTTGCAAGCAGTATTATTGACTTTTTGTCAAGATTTTTCATCAAGTGCCGTCACCTCCCTCAAGTTAATTGCAGAAATTGCTCACGGTATTGTACATCTCCGGGCATAAGCTTTTAATATCAACTTTTTCTCCGGTAATACAACCGGTGTAGTACGCATCAAAAACCATTGCAAAAGCTTCCATGTTTTTGTTGTCGTCACTCAAACTTGACATTCCGGGATAATAACTGTATAACCGGCTCATTTCCGCGCTGCTTACATTTCGCCACTCATCGTGGCGCGTGTAGCAGTCTCTGAGTGTAAATCCTGTACTTGATGCATCGGCATAATGTCCGAATTCGTGATATACAGAAGAACGAAGCATCGAATTTGATGAGATGTTTGAGTTAATATAAATAGTGTTCTCGGCGTACACCGACATTCCTCTGCAGTTTTTTCCGTATCCGGGGATAGAGTCTACTACTTTGATACACTTAACATTCCACGTAAAGAATTTATTTGGCAAGCCTTCGATGATTGACATAAGATACGACACTTTTTCATCGCTCATCTTGCTACCGGACGCTGTTACATAGATGTTTCTTATTTGTTTTTCTCTTACTGCAGTTGATTTTTGCTGTTTTGCGGATACGTTTGTTTTAGGCTTTGAAGTTTTAGCAACGTTATTGTTTGTTGCTTTTACCGTTGTGTCCGAAACCGCCGCTTTTGTTGTTAATGCTGTGGTTGTTTCAACTACTTCGGTTGTACACGTCGTTTGTTCTACAGTCGTGTTTGTTTGGTCGTTGATATAGTCACCGGCAGGCAAAGTGTTGTTGCGTTGTGCAGAGGTGCTCCATACTGTAAGAGTACATAACGCTGCAAGTAACACAAAAACTGCTATCGCGACTAAAAGTTTTTCTTTTTTCGATTTTCTCATGTTTTTCTCCCTTTCATTAGTTACAACTATATATGAGAGAAAAAGCACGATTTTTGCCCTTATTTGGTTTACAGGAAACTATTTTGTTTCCTCGCTCTTTTGGGTTCGAGATTGAACCTCAGATATTTTTTCAACAGTGTATTTGGGGAATTGGCTGTCTTCCGGATATGTTACAGATATTTTTATTCGGCAAGGCCTCCATTTGCCATTCTTATCTTTTTTCTTGCTTGCAAAGGTTATAAATCCGTTTCTTGCGAAAGCAGACACAACGCTTTTAGTAACTTTAACACCCCACTTCGATAAAAACTTATCATCTTCGCCGAAGCGGAATTTGCATCCCCAGTCGCCTTGTCCGTTTGGCTTTCGGTTTTCACAGTAGTAGATTTTGCTTTTTGGATTATACTTAACTTTTCCGCCGCACAACGGACATATGGCTATCTGGTTGCTGTCGTCAACATACAAAGTAACATGAGCGTTATTTGCTATTATATTTTCAAGCTCGTTTTTTACGTTCTCAACATTTTGCTCAAGCGTTAAAGATTTATTTCCGACAGCAATTATGTCCTTGTTCATTTGAATATTGCGCTCTTTATATAGGTTAATTTGAAGCGAATCAAGCAACTTGATAAGAGTTTTGCCACGTTCTCCTATCATAAAGCTCTTCTTGGACGCGATAATATACTTATCCTGAATGGCATTGTTAAGTATTGTGTTTATAGTTGCTTGTGTTCCTATTGACACTCCTTCTTTTAAAAGCTTGTAATAAACCGCATCGTCATTCGGATTTGCTTTCTTCAGTTCTTTTTCATATGGGTTGGAAAGATAATGCAACAATTCCGTAAGGCTAACAGGTTTTGGCGGTTTTGTTTCTCGCTCTACGACTTCAAACTCCGTATCAAGCACCTGTCCGATAACAAATTCGGGTAATTTTTCAAGGATATTTCTCTTTTCGTAAGGCAAAAAACCATAGTCAACGACTTCATTTCCGGTGAGTTTAAACATATATTCGCCACATTTAAGTGTGACGGTAGTTTCTTCCACAACAGGCTGCGTGTAGAAGTTTGAAATAAATCTGGAAAGAATCAACTTATATCCATCTTTACAAGCTTGGCCTAAATCATCAAGCTCCTCTTTGGTCGGAAGCTTAATAGTCAGCGTCAAGGCCGTGTGTCCTTCCTTTGACACTTTATCGTCATCAAAGATAGTTTTCGTATCTTTGAAGTTGAGATTTATATTATAAGCAGCACTGACGAGGTTGATTATATCTTTAACATTATCCTTTTCTTTAGTGCTGAGGTATTGTGTGTCGGTTCTCGGAAACGTGATAAAACCGGCCTCGTAAAGTGTTTGCGCAACTACAGTGCTTTCGTCAATCGAATAGCCGTAAATTTTGTTCATTTCACACCTAAAGTCAGTTTGACTCATAAACTTTTTCGGCTTTATTTTAAATTTAGCTTTTTCAATATTCTCAACGGTCATAGGCTGTTTTTCAAGCTTGCTTTTCAGCTTTTCGCACTCTTCTTTTTCCGTTTCGGGAAATGATATTTTAGGTATGCTCGAAGAAATTGTTCTTGAAAAATCGCCGTCGGACACAATAGCGTTAATGCCTATTGTCTTAGTAGACGAAAAGTTCTCTATAGCTTCGTTTCTGTCATACACATATTTAACTATAGGCACAATAACTCGACCGACGCGCCATAATGTTCCCGTGTCAGCCTTCATTGTTATGTATCTTGTAAGATTTATACCGAGAAGCCAGTCCGTCTGTTGTCTTGCCAATGCCTCCTGATACATATAGAAATAATCTCTGTCGTCTTTTAAATTCGTATAAAAAGCAGATGCTATGACGGACGGCACAAGACTATTCGTAAACAGTCTTTTCACGGGCTTTGTGCAGTTTGCTTCTTCCAACACTTCCCGCACAAGAAGCTCGCCTTCATTATCAGGGTCTCCGTAATGAACAATGAAATCCACATCATCACGGTTCACCAGTTTCTTAATAACTTTGAACTGCTTTTCGCAAAACCCACTCTTATCATTCTTTGATGTCAGTTTCCTTTTGAACTTGTCCGGAACAAACGGTAAAGACGTATTGCTCCACGATTTTTGTTCTTTAGACAGTTTAGCGTTTTCACCGTAAACGTAATCTTCTACATCATACAACGACATCAGGTGTCCTCTTGTATACGCTATTATTACGTTGTCATTCTCGTAATATCCGACTTGAGCGGCTCCGATAGCCGATGTACCGCAACGCACAAAACTGATATTGGGTTGGCTTGGAGACAGCCCTTCTCGCAACAACTTAGCAGTTTTCGGTTTCTCTGCTATTACCAATATTTTGCCCACATAGACCGCCTCCTAACACGCAATTTGGAGCTTTTCGTGGACTTGGCTTAAATCTTTGCCAAGGCGTTCACACGTCATTAAAAGCCACTTGAGGCCCTTTCTGTATGACAGTTCCGGGTCTTCGGCGGTCAAGATGATGCAAGCAAACGTGTGTCCGCCTACCGTAACACTGAAATTCCATGCGGGCTGTTCATCCTGCACGAAAAGATTAAGGTTAAGATAGACTATTTTAATTCCGACCGCACAACAACAATCTGTTTCTTCAACAACATCTGTTTCGTAATGCCAACCGACGACAGACGTCTTGACGATAGACGGTTTTATAACTTCATAGGTCGGTATTTTAATTTTTTTAGTGTTTGTGTTTCCCATTTTTTACACCTCCTTAAACGCAATATTAGGAAACTTCTGATGTATTATTGTCTCTTTTATTTTGTAAGCGGGCGTTTTCTTCCCTTTGTCTTCTCTGATTTCATAAGTTCCGTCGTTATGAAATACGACAATATCCGGTCGATACGTAACTGCAGGTTCTTTTTTGCTATCTCCGCCCTCAACCAGCACCAACACGCCTTGCCACAAAAATCCGGCGATTTCTCCTGCCATAAGCAAACGCTTTTGGTCCAAATAGTCATCCAACTCTTTTTGTGACTGAAAATAAAGTCCGTCATACCAAAGAGTTGTGTTTTTATATTTGTTTGTCGATTTTGAATTTTGCCGTTCGAGATATGCCTTATACTCTTCGACCGACATGTGTGTTTGTTTTTGATTTGCCATAAACAAATGTCCTTTCATATTTTTACCTACCTATATATGAAAGGGAATATAGGAAATTTGCCCTTTTCGCAAAAAAAAAGAAAAGCAGACTGATTAAGCCTGCTTTTCTTGCGTTAGCCTATTACGCCGGTAATTGCTGCAGCGGTAGTTTCAACAACTTTTCCCGACAAGGTGTCGATAATGGAACGGCACAAGTCAAAGAAATATGCAACGCCGAGATTGATGAGATTGACTATGTAGCCCCACAAATCCGCAGCAGTAATTCCGCAAGCCAAAGCCACAACAGCGATGAGAATGATAATTCCCCACTTTTTCATAAAAAAGACCTCCTGTTTAATTTTTCGCGAAAACAAAAAAAGCTACTACCTGTGAAGGTAACAGCTTATGTTTTTTGTTATATTTTACTTTTCTTATGGCAAAAGTATACCATAGTATTTATTTTTTGTCAACCCCCGCATTCATATCAAATCCGGAAAGAAATCCATTTACTTCGTCCTCAGATACAACATAATCATCCCTAAGCTTTTCCTTTTCAGCCTCCGGAATATTGTCTATGTTATAATCCGGTTCGTTATCAACGACGCTTTCTGCCATAGCAAGCAAATTGAGGTCGAGGTCAAGATTAGCATTATTATCGTTTTCTGCAGATGCAGTCCCGTTCTTTTTCTTTGCCATGGTATCACCACCTTCCTAAATTTTGTCAATGCCGGTTTTGTCGGCAACAAGGAAAACTACGGACGTAACATCTTTCTGGTTAAAGAAGTGGTCATCAAGATACCGCGAATCATACGAGTTATCTCGGTTATCACCCATTAAGAACAGTTGACCCTCCGGTACATAAAAAGGACCAAAGTTCCCGTTAGGCACATAGTCTGCCGGAAGATACGGTTCATCAAGAGGTGTTGGACTGTCGTTTATATATATTTTGCCATCCTTTATCTCAACCTTTTCTCCGCCAAGAGCAATTACTCTTTTACACAAGGGCAATTCGGGATTAACGGACGTTTGCAACGCCTGTGAGTCACTCATCTTGATGCAAACGACGTCAAATCTATTTATCTCATGACCGTTTGTCCGTATGCCGGTTACAATACTCGGAGGACTTATAGTCGGCGCCATAGAACCCGTCGGTATTATAGCCACCTCGATAGTAGCAATTAAAACAGACACCACGGCAAGCGCGACAATGAGGCCTATGCACTTCCTTATCGCCAGTTTTCTCTTTTCCTCAACAGACAAAACCTTTTTTTCTTTTTTCTTTTTTCTCTTTTTAAGCTTATCACTCACTTTTTATATCTCCTTTTCCTCTTTTCTGTTTGTTTGCTGTACTTGTTACAACTACGCACAACTATGTTTGCCGTCTTCTCATCGCAACCCGACAGTATTTCCGCAAATTTCTTTACGTCTTCTTTTGTACAGTCCGGATACAATCCTTTCAATGCGGTTGCGGTAGAAGCTACATCCAGCCGTTTCAATAAGCTACACCCCCACATCCAAGTAAAACGGGCACTGAGTTTCCTCGTTATATTTTACATCAGAAATAGGTGTTGGGACAATAGAACTTTCTTCTTTTTGCAATCTTTCTCTAATTTTTCGAGTAGTTCTGTCTACCAAAGCGTCTATTCTGTTTCCGGATATGACAATACCGGGAAAGTCAGGCACAGTAACAATATACTTGATTCTGTCCCCGGTTGTTTTCATCAGCAATGCAACAAATTTTCTTTTTTCTTCCATGAATTTAACCTCTCTTCCTTTTGGTTTGTTTTCAATTTATCTGCCTCACCTATATATGAAATATTTTTTTGTGTATTTGCCCTTTTTTGCAAAAAAAAGAAAGCCAACATCAAAAGATGCTGACTTTCTAAGGTTTCATTATAAATTATGAAGTTTTAGAACCCGTTATAGTATGCTCTTGTGATAACATACGACGGCTCATAGTACGCACTTGAATTGTAGTTGTCGATTGTCTCACAAACAGAACTGTTATAGACGCGAACAATAGCTTGTGCGTAATCTTCTCCTTTTTGGAGTGTATTGAGTATCAGTCTCTTATAAACCTTGCCCATTTGTGTTTCACTCGGAATTGAAACGACTAAAGAGCGATTAACATTCGTTATATCGAAATTACCATATCGTAATGAATAATCCCTTATCCAATCTGCAGCAACCTTATCAGGGTTTTCGCAATGCAATACGCTTGCGACACTCAAAAGTTTTCTGAGTTCGGTAACTCCGAACGTGTTTACGACATATGCATTTCTTTGATGGATTTTACGAGCCACACGCTCTATCATAAAGCACACAAAATACAAGTCGTTTTCCGAGACTTCTTCATCGGGGAAAAACACATTCTTCATTCTACCGTAAAGCTCCTTTCAAACGAGATAGTATGCAAAGCCTCTTCTGTACAAAACACAATTTGGTGCGTAGGATGTCTGAACCGAGCTAATTCCCAAAACGCCTCTCTGGTGATATTTCCGTCCACAAAATCTTCGATATAATCCCATATTGTGTCGTCTGCCATAGGACCTTCTACAATATCGTAGTTGTGAGTAAGCCCCCTGCGGCAACGAACGATAAAATCCAACCATTCATCGGTCATAGTATCGAATTTTTTGATTTTTAGTTTCGGTTGCTCGTTATATTCATACGCACTTACAACATGGTCGCCTCTTTTGGAAAGGGCCCATCTTTGAGCTTGTCTCTTTATTTCGGTGCAATAGAATCCATATCCAAAGTCCTTATAAAATCCGTTTGATAATATTTTCGGACTTTCAACACGAACATTGCTTCCGTGATAAACTATCATCCTTGCCACCTCGCAAACATTATACTGCTTTTTTCTCTAAATGTCTATCGTTTGTTGTCTTCCTCATTTTTTCGGCAAAGCGATTGTTTTTTATTTTTTCAACAAGCTCTTCGGAGGGACGACGAAAACACATTGCAAAGACATCTTCCTTGTTCTTACCGCATCCGAGATACTGTAGACCGGCAAAGAAACGTTTGCACAATTTCTGATATGACAAATCGTTAGTGCTGGTTTCATACATGTTATAATCTCCGAACCAAGTCGTATATCTCTTTTCATCGTCAATCTCAAACGCTACCTCAAAAGCAGCGATAATTTTCAGTGCGTCATACCCGTACTTGTCGATGAATTTCTTTTCATCTGTATTCGTATTCATTGAAAAATTTCCCTTTCTTATCCTTACTTCCTTATGCTGCAACAGCTTCGATATTCCATAATGTATGGGCGAACTCGGTATCGCCATCGCAGTCGATTTCAGTGATGATGCCGTTTTGAGCATACAATTCACCGCAGTTCGTTCCGATTTCTTCATCAGCATAAAACCATTCTATGTTTGAATTTGGAAAGGCCTTTGCGAGAGTAAAGAATATGTTACGAGCTATACTGTCATTCGTGAAAAAGCTGTAAACAAGCTCATCGTCGGCTTTTCTTACCTTTTCCACATCATAACATTCATACGGTGTACCCCAATTATTCTCTCGCCATTCATGCCAATCAGAGGCTCCGTATCGTGTTACATTTTCGGCTATCTTCTCTCCGAAAGCAATAAAGTCGGCTGTTGTTTTAGGCATAACGTCGCAAACGCCGCCGGAAAACATATACGATATTGTATCGCTTTTTTCTTCAGAGTATTGAAGCGTTTGTATACACGGACGATTTAGAGCATTTGTGATTTCTTCCTTTGTCTTTTCCCATTTTATGGTTTTAGAAAATGAAAGAGGTTTGTTGTTATTGCCGATAAGCAATTGTTTTTGTGATTTGGTTAAGTCGGGTGTTTCTTTGATATAAAGATTTCCCTCCCCGGTTTGACGCCAAATATAAAATGACGTAGCTAAACCGGCCATTATTCCGATATTGAAATTTAAGGTTTGCGGCATCGGAACCACCTTGTTAAATGAAAACTCTTTATTTTCTGTTGACACAAAATTTTCAAAGTCTTTCAAATTTTCTCCTGAAACGTAAACTTTGTTAACATAACATTCCGACATTTGAAATTTACTCTCCTTTGTAATTTAGTTTGTAAGCGTTTTGAATTTGAGTTGCAAACTTAGTGAGCTTGTCTTTTTTCCATTGAGAGTCATCCAATAACGCCCTTATGGAATTTGGTACGCCATGCTTTCCTCTTATGTCGATGTAGATTGCAGCTTCATCTTCTACCGCGTAATTGTAAGAATATTCTATAATTTGATTTACCAAATCAGCAATATTCTTATAAATGAACTCTAAGCACCAATCTTCGCCCAAAGGTGTACTTTGTTCAAGAAGCGCGTAATACCTTCCGTCTTTTTCTTTTTGATGCTTGAAATAAAAACCTTTATCTTCAATTATTTTTTCAAGTTCATCGTAACGCATAAATCATCTTTTCTCCTTTCTAAAAAATCTTCTCTGCTTGAAATCATTTTGTTTTCTCCTCCGATTTGTATTTTTCTTCAACCATTTTTGCATATGTAAAACAGCGTGATAAGAATTTATACAATACGGTAAGGTCGTTTGCCGGAAAGCACGAAAAATATATCGCATCCTCGTCGTTATACAACTCGCCTTGATACCTTTTCCATATCTCTTCATAAGCAAAACTCTTTCGCCAATATGCTAAGTGTTTGCTTGCGTCTATAGGGTCTGGATGTTCTTTGTCAAAATTAAAAGGACTATATTTTTCGTTATAGATTTCCTTAATCTCGCCAACATCTTTTGTTATCCATTTTCCATATATTTCTTCAAATTCTTTTACTCCATGCCAATGTGGAGCCTCATAATCTTGGTCGCAAGAATCTTGAAATTCAATTGACGCATCAAATAAGTCCTTCACAGCATTTGGCACTCCGAAGACACCAAGAAGGTGATATTCAGTATCATAAAAATATCTGAATGTAAATAAATTACACGCCCAATTATATGAGGCATTAAAAACATCAGAGTCTTCTTTTATGACTAAATCCGAATACTTCTCTGGTAAATCAAAAAGATGTTTCTTTACGAAAGGACAATAAACGTAATTGTCCTTTGCAATTTTCGAAAAATCAAAAACCAGTCGTTTTTTCAAGCTGCGAAGGAAAGGAATTATATCCTTCTCTTCCATTTTCTTAAAATTGATTTCGCACCAATAACTCATTTTACTTTCTCCTTTTCTTAGTTTTTTGACGGAATGTGAGCCAAACTCACTTCCGCAGGTCGCTCTACACAATCTCCGTTTACGCAATGGTAATCACCCGAATAAGCACAACCTTCACAGTCGTTGGTACTGTCGCCGCCCAAAGGGCATTCGTTGACTTCTCGGCAAGTTTCCTTTGACGGAGACGGAATATGAGCCAAACTCACTTCCGCAGGCGTTGTCGCCTTTGTTATTCTTTCCTTGTATTCTTTTTGCTTTTGTGCTTTTTTACAGTCGTCACAAAAGCTGTACTTTGCGCCGGAACACAAAGTATGGTCTATATAGCAATCTTTTCTTGCCATATATTTTCACTCTCCCTTCTGAAAATAAAAAAAGAGCCGCAACATTGCAAAGATGCAACGGTACGACTCTATATTTTTTGACTTATAAATAAAAAATCTGCCACCTCGAAAGAGATAGCAGATATGAATTATGTTTTAATTTTTGTTATATATATATTTTATATTAAAATAGCAAAAGAGTCAATACATTTCTGTTATTCCCTTATATTTTCGGTAAATTTCGGATTGTATTTCTCTTTCAACAATTTGTTAGTAGTTACTGATATTGTCTTTGTTTTACCGCTTATAATTTTCTCTCCCGGCGTATATTGACCTGTAACATACAGATACGCACAAAACCATATTATAGGCTTAATAGGAACATTTTGCTCAATATATACTTTGTAATTATGTAATCCATTGTAAACCACACAATCTTTTTCTATTTGCGCAATCTGCGTATCGCCACAGTATATCGGCATCTTTCCTCCTTTATTACCCATTCCAATAGCATACATGGTATATGTATTTCCAAAACACCTCATTTCGTAAAAGCTGTATCTTTTGAACAGAGAAATTTTCTTTTCGGCTTGGAAAATCAAACCGCTTTCTTTGCCAAGTTCCAAAATGATATAAGGTCTAAAATGTTCTTTTTCTTTAGATTTTACCTCTTTGATTCTTGTCATAGTAAAACGAGGACAGTCGTGTAGAATTCCACGAATAACTGCTTCCATAGAGAGAAGACTTCCTTTCATTGAAAATGAACCAATTTCTTTTTCTCCGTGCTTTACGATAAAATCAGCAGTTACTAACCCTTTAGATGTCTGAATTATATCAAGTATCATATTTACATCTCCTTTTGTGTCAAGAAAATCAATACCAAAGCATATCACACTTGTTTTTTACGCAATCCTCAAGAATTTCTTTAAAATCCTTAAACATAGCACAGTCAGGTCTTCCATAGTAGCCATAAGCAATGTCGTTATCATAATCGCCTATTGCTTTGAGAATGTTTTTACAAGCACCGTAATGAATTTTACCGTCACAATCGGATTGCAGACAAAAATCAACGATTTTAATATCTGCCTGTTTTTTCTCTAAAATTTCAGAGGTTTTCCTGTCAAACGCCTCAAAATATTCTTTATCACCGAAAGGTTTCAAGGAAGCATAATGTTCTGCAAACGGTCCGCCTGCAAGTTCTGCAACTTTTTTCCTTAGATTAAAGAAACCGCCGTAACCCATATCAATGCTCTTTCCTGTTTTCTTACAACTAATACTTACTCCCATATCTCTCAATCCTTTCATATTTGTTTTCTTTGTTACCTATCGCAACAATCACTGCTAATCAAATTCTAAAATCATGCTGCATACACCTTCCTATCATTATTGTAAACGCTTTGAAAACACTTTACCGACTTGTTAATTCGTAAAAGAGCCTTTTGATAATATTCTTCTGACAGCTCACATCCGATAAAATTACGATTTTCGTTTATCGAAGCAACAGCCGTTGTTCCCGAACCAAAGAAGCAATCCAAAACCAAGTCGCCTTCGTTTGAATGTTTTCTTATCAATTCTGAAATAAGTCCTATCGGCTTTTGCGTCGGGTGGAATCTTCCTTTCTCATGGCAGATGGGAAAACGATATATCCCGTTATCGTATTCCGAATTGAAAGTCGGCTTATTTTTCTTGACCGCAGAAATCATTATTTCCCTGCAATTTGTGAGATAGTTAATTTTACTGTTTATTGGTACAGGATTCGTCTTTATCCACTCCAAAAACCGAATTTGCTCAAAGCCCGCGGTTTTAAGATAATTTTCAATAATCGTGATTTTCCATAAGTCGTAAAACGAAATCAGCGTACCTCCGTTTCTAAGTACACGATAACATTCTTGCAGAACAAATTGAAAATTTTGAAAACCCTTATCCCATTCTCCGAATTCCATTGAAATCCGAAATCTATCGGTATCTTTTCCTTTTGGACTTCCGCTTTGGAAATTTGTATTCCTTGAAATCAAGTATGGCGGGTCAATTAGAATCAAATCGACCGTCTTACTTTCAATTTTAGGAAGAAAATCAAAGCAATTTTCGTTGTGTAATTCTATGCTGCACATAAGAAATCACCGCTTTTTTCTTTTAATTTTTCATCACCGAAAATCAAGTCACAGCCCAAGAACAGCCTACCCGTTTCAATGCAACTGTCATAAACCGAAAATCCGCCTGCTGCGGGGTCTAAAACAACATCGTTTGGTTCTGTTGTTGCCGTAATCAGTCTTTTTTGCAATTCAACAGGTTTGCTGTGAGGATGCTTTTTAACAACTTTTTCAAGCCAAACATCAGGAATTCCGTGGTCGGTCCAACAACCTTTTGCTCTTACAGGACTTTTCTGTAAAACAATCAGATATTCCGAGCGTCGTCTTGACCTATACCCCATTCCCATTTTACCTTTATCCCACACAATCATATCAACGATATTGTAATCGGTATTATCAATCCATTTGTCTATACCCGTACACAAATGAAATTTATCCACCCATAAGAACAAGTGTCCGCTTTTTACGGTAACACGATTGAGTTCACGAACAAAATCAATAATTGTTTCTTCACTCATCTGAGGCAAAGCGCATCTTTCTTTTCCCCGTTGTTTTCCTTCATTCCCGTAGTTCAATTTATCTAAAACACCTCTGTACTGAGGGTCAAAAAAAGATGTCTTGATTGTATTATCAGGTATCATCAACAACAAGTCAAATCCATTAGCACAATATTTCACGTTTGTTCGAACTATCATATTTCTATCTTCCCCCCCCATTTCTATTTGCTCGTATATATATGAGCTAAAAAAGGAAACATTTGCCCTTTTTGCAAAAAAAGAAAGCCAACATCTTTCGATGATGACTTTCTAAGTTGTTTTTATTCTTTACTTACTAATAGCCATAGTGAACAACATGAAGTTCATCCCACTCTGCCGGGTCGATACCTTTAAGCAGTCCGAGAAACGGCGGTATCCTGCGATATTTTTTCAAGGATACGGGAGCAACATTTTCAAGCCATTCAATAATAGTCTTTATGTTGCCTTCTTTCATGATTTTACCATACTTGTCCTCTTTGGTTGTCTCTTCGTCATTTTCGGCAAAAAGCTCAAAATCAATTTCTTTAGTAAAAAGTTCTTGCCAACCATTGTTGTACCCCATACAACCAAGGTATATGTCAGCAACAATATCGGCATACAAAACCTTACCAAAATTTTCGCTTTTTGGGTTTTTCTCTCGGAGAGCGTTTACAATCATTATTCTGCTTTCATAAGCCATTATTTTTCCCTCTCACTTAAATAAAACGTATTTCAACAGCAACTATTTTTCCTTCTGATTTTTCGACGTAGACATCGTATTCTCCGTCTCCGTATCCGCTGCTTGAAAAGAAGCCTGCGTCAGTTATGTAAAAATCGTTGTCTTTATCGCTGTTCCATTCAGACGCTTTGGCGTTATCATGCATCCAGTCACACAAGTCGGACCACTCGGAATCGGTATAATCCTTTTTCGGACTTACAAAGAAGCCCGCAAGACCGGCATCAACACCGATAGAATCAAACCATTCGAGCCTTTCGGGATTACTTTTTGAAAAGTCTGAATTGCAAAGAGCAATTTTTATAGCACTCACCCTGCGGCCAAATATTTCGTCATTTTGCTTTTCTATCTGACAGACATATTTGCCGGGAACAACTTCGACGTCGTTTACACGACACCATACATCTCTGTCATAACAAGGGTCTGTTATATCTATCTTTCCGTTGTCTATTGAAAGATAGCCTACATCTGTGAAGTTTCTTTTTTCCATAATAAATCTCCTTTTTCGTTTTATGCTGCGTCATAAGAAAACATCGTTTTTTCGTTATTGCAAGTGACAATAGAATTATCACAATCAATGTACTTTTCGTTCTTCAGAATAAACACTTCCGCAAAGAAGGTACTCGTTTTTTGACCGGACAACTTTATCAAATGCTCTACGTATTTCGGAACAATCTCTTTAGCTTTATCTATGTTTGATATTCCGGATACTTTGTAATTCTTAACTCGTTTTCCCCATTTTCCGTTTTTGTTCAACGGCGTAACATGTAACTCAACAGAGTATTTTCCGTCACTCAAAAATAATCACTCCTTATTTAAAATTTAAGCATTCTTTCGCGGCTTTTCCGCACTTCTTAGACTTAAACGATTCCATATGGCCTAAAATAAACGCCTTGCTAAAATCGTAAGCCTTTAAAAGCTGCTTTATGCAGCCTGTAGGCAATGTAAAGAAAAGGTCAATATGTTTTTCGCAAAAGAGCTCAAAATTAACTGTTGTGTCCTTTTCGTACATTTCTTGTAAAAGTTTTTCGATAAAGATTGCATTATACACATCTATTCTTCCTTTGTGATTGGCAAGTGGAGAATTTATGTCATTTGAAAAATACTCGTCGATAAACCAATCTGAAATATGTTGTCTTATATACCTTGAATCGTATTTAACAAAAGGCTGAACTTCTTTAAGAGGCTTTTTGCAAAGGCACAAATGATAAAATATTTTTCGATTAGTGCTTCCGATGTTTTCCCAATAAATGAGGCCTGCAAAACGACGTATAAAGTCAGGGTCGATATTGTGGTACATTGAGATGTTTTGCCAATTGAGCCTGCTGGGATGTCGTTTAATAAAATGAATCGGCAAGTTCTGCACACAAGACACTTTTTTTAAAATTTGACTACTTGGGTTTTTTATCCTATCGTAGCAACAAAGGATATAATCGGCAGGAAGTCTATTAAGTGTTGCTGCATCACTTAGTTTGAGGAACAATTCCGGATGAGTCAGTTCGGTTTCGCGAGAAATCTTTGATAAAAGCGCATCACTAAGGTGATACTGAATCTTACAAGAAGAAACAATGCAAGGCACAGAAACAATATTTTCTAAAATTTCATAGTCTATGTTACAAAAACGATAAGTAAAATCGTCACCCGCATCATTAAGTGTATTAGTAATTGAAGCCATAACTTTTGGGTAATTAAAATAACGATAACAATCATTATCGGAACAATTCAGATATGACATCCACCATTTTATATAAGATGACGAAGCAGGGTAGTATCCACTTCTATGTGGGTCAAAAGCCGTAATTATCTCCGGTGTCTCTTTGACAAGTTTATATAAATAGTTCTTGTCTATCGGATAATTTGCATATGCTACCTTAAAGAAATTAAGCAGTTCGTTTTCCTTTGTCATTTTCGTATTTCTCCTTTATTTTTCCAAAGCACAAATTAACCTGTCGTTGCTGAAAAACTCCCTCGAAGTCAATATGATAGTCACAAACATTGATGTCATCGGCGAAATCGTTAAAATAGTTTGATAATGCTAAGACTTCGTTTTTTACAACATAAGCATGTTTCTCACAATCATAGTCATTAGAAAACATTGGTGTAATCTCGGTGTATTCACTAACGTCATCCAACACTTCTTTGGGTCCGAGTGAAGATATAACAATACTGTTACTTGTAGTAGCCCACAAGCCTATCATATCATCATCCGGTCCATTGTAATCTCCGCCACCTAAGCCGTTTCCTATTGCAACAAGCAACGAATAAGCGTCAAGTTTATCGAATGATATTGCTTTGTTTTCCGTATCTTTCCAAACATTTGACGGAGGGATTTTAAACGAATCCACCCATTCTCTTCTTGCGGCATTATACAAATAGCGAAAATCCGACAGTGGAAGGTGTTCTCCGTCCGTTCCAAGCGGTTCAAATATATGCTCAGTCCATTTATAGTCTGTTGAGCTGTTTCCCATTTCAACATTCTTGGATATGTAACGAAGCTTATTTTTGTCGTAATACTCTTCAAAACTCATTTCCTTATACTCTTTGCTGTCATATAAGTTGCTTGGAACTTTCAAGATTTCTTGCAACATCTTTGAATAATGCTCTTCGGAGTCTGCATAATCACCAAGCTGTATTATTCTGTCGTTTTTCCACTCAGTTTTTACTAATTGAAGTAAAGCGAGGACATCGTTATTGCCCATCCAACTGTGTTCGGTAAGCTTTAAGCCGGCGCTCGGTGAAAGGCAAACCTTTTTGTCTAAGTTAAAATATTTGTAATATTGTCCCATAATTAAATCTCCTTATCTTTTATTTGCTGTGTTTGTTGTTAAAAGGCACGTCCAACAGTCCAACTTGTTTTTGTTGAAAGGTCAGTAAGGGCAACATAACAACCACCATATATGCCGTAACAATAATATATTTCGGCAATATTCTTTCTAATGACAGCAAATCCGTCATTATCTACTTCTTCTACGTATATCGTATACTTGTTATTATTTCCGATACCGTTAGCGTGATAGACTTCAGAATATTTCATACCACCGCTTTCGACGGCACTACGAAACTGTTTTAAAAGGTCTACCGCCCTTTTATCCGAATATTTATACGAACGAAAGACGTCCTCTTTGTGTACGATATATTTGACAAAGTGTTCCTTTATCTCTTCAAAATAATCACTTTGTGTTTTTATTTGAGACAAAAGAAACTTTTGTCCCTCTTCATCCATGGAAAGCTCCGTAGCCGCATCCAATATATTCTGTGAATACCAACCCTCCGGGTTATCACATCCGGCAGTACGGTAAACCAATATATTGTTTTCGTTGTTCGGGTCTTTCTGCAAAACACCTTTTTTAATAAGCTTTGACAAAAGATTTATACACTGGCAAAAATTCAGCATAAATTGTTTTCCTCCTTAAAATAAAAAAAGAGCCGCAGCAGCACAGTTTGTACTGATACGACTCTTTGCTTTTTGTTTTGAAAATAAAAAATCTGCCACCCAAGACGGATAGCAGATATAAATTATTTATGATTTTATTTTATAATAATATGTTACCATAGATTTTCTCTTTTGTCAAGCATTGCAAGAATTTACATTATCCTGCATTATACCTTGTGCAAGAACTATTGGCGTTCATTTACTTTTATTTGGAGCATACTTTTCTTTTGTGTTGTTCAAGCAACATTTCAAGTTTTTTAGGCTCTAAAACGCCATCGGCGTTTAACTTATATGACAAGGTTATACCCTGTTTTTCTTCTTTATCACTCAAAAACCTTTGCATAAACAACGCTTCATTTTCAATCGGTTTGTGTTCGCAAAAGAGAGGAACAAGTTCAGTGTAATTTTCAACTTCTGAATTTTCTTCAGCGTATTCTTTAGGCGACTTTTCCGATATAATTATGCTGTCGGAAGTCGTAGCCCATAAGCCAACGAGATTTTCGTCCGGTCCGTAATAATCACCGCCACCTAAGCCGTTTCCAATCGCTATAAGCAACGAATACGCATCAAGTTTTAAAAAATTTATTTCTGATTTATATTCTTCAACATAACTCGGAAGTATCTTAAAACTGTCAACATATTCTTTCCGCTTTGTGTTATACAAATAACGGAACTGGTCGCAAGAACATTTTTGACCTAACTTTAAGTCATACAAGTCAAAAAGCTCTTTTAAAGTATATTCTTTGAATGTTTCTCCTCCATTAACCTTATAACCCCAATACAAATACAAATTTTGGTCGTTTGTCATTCCAACCTCTTTTTTGATTTTCTTGATAAACTTCAGGTGTTCTCCTCTTAACTCAGTTGAAGCAGCCATTTCATTAGCACAATCACCAAGTTGAATAACTCTGTCGCCTTGCCATTCGGTTTTAACAAGCTGCTTTATCGGAATAACAACTTCATTGTTGCCAAGCCAACTATGTTCACATAATCCTTGGCCCCCTTTTGTGCAAACCATAATTCTTTTATCAATATTTATGTATTTGTAATACTGCTCCACATTGTAATACTGCCCCATATTTTTGCTCCTTTCAATTTAGCAGTGATATTCATAGCCGACAAGCCACTTAATCTCTGCTTTTTTCTTTTGTTTTATTTGCTCAGTTTCAATCTTACTGAGCAATTCGTCTTTCTTTTTATCAAAACCGTTAATTCGATTGAGTACGGTTGCCGACCTCAAATCAGAATAGCATAGAGGACAACTTTCTCCTCTTAACTTATCTTTGTTGAGTTTAGAACCGCACGACCGACAACCTATGTATGCGGCTTTTTGGTTTTTTACCGAATTTTGTTTGATATATTCGATTTTTTTCTTATTGTTTTCAGAAATCTTATTTCTCAATTCAATAATTTTCGCCGTAGATTTTACATTCGTGTAATCATAAAATTTTACGGCACATCCGGCATAAAACTTATCGCTGCAATAATCGTCAATGAAATCTACGGCTTTTTCTTCCGTGTCAAAGATTTTATCGGTGGGAAAGAATATGCATTCTGTTCCATATCCATCTCCGCTATTTCTTACTTTAGCTAAAACAGAATCTGTTATTTCCCTTTTAGTTTTCTTTCCGTTAAAAGTATCTTTTATACACTGATGCATATTTTTTCTCCTTTTCCTTTTATCTACCTCAACCTCAGTGAGCTTCTTTATCGGCAGAATGTAACAACATTACCTTTTCATAAAGTTTTTCTCCCCAAAGATTAAAGTATTTGTTTCTCATTTTTTCGTTGCCTTTCTTTTCCCAATAATAAGGTGTCATGTGCCAACGGATAAGTTCAGAAACTTCTCGTTGTTCTTCTTCCGAGTATTTAGTATTAAAGAAAAATGAATTATACGCACCTACATTTTCGTGAGAATAATAGTGTGCAATTCCAGTTCTTTCTCCCTTATTATTTTCATAGGTTTTGCAGAAGGGCTTTCCACAGTCGTGAATCAATCCCGCTGTGTATAGAATATCTTTTCTTGTAAACCTATACCCCGTACTTTTACAATGATTACCCAAAGAGTAATCGTGATGTGGATTGTCTTGACTGTAATCTATATATCTTTCTATAAACGCACTTGGTGTTCCGTAAAAACTACGATACGCTCTTTTCGGATAACATATCTTAATTTCATTCCAACCCTCAAAATAGGAAGGCGTGTCGAAGTGCCTGAACATATTTTCAATAACCTCAGTAGGAACATATCGCTCCCTTTTAGCGTTATTTCCCAAACACTTTTCAAAAGGTGTTGCTACAAAAATACAAACTTTCTTGCAAGGAATGTTGTTAAGTTCTTGCAAGAACGCCATTCTTCTCTTGTAACTGATATTACAAGCGTCGTATATCGTTGATTTACCATCACGCAAATCTTCTTTTATACGGCTGTGAAGAGTGTTAAAAACAGTATTTCTGTCTCCCTGTATTCTTTCATCGCCATATAATTCTTTACGTATGTCATCTAACGAGTGAATACTTGCACCTGTTTTCTTTGCAAGTTTTCTTGTGTAGTAACTTTTTCCGCTTGCCGGAAGACCTACAAACATATATAAAACAGGTTCTTTCATTTTTTTAACAAATTTTGACATTTACATCTCTCCTTTCAGAAATAAAAAAAAGAGCCGTAACAGTACAAACCTGTACCGATACGACTCTATGTTTTTGTTTTGAAAATAAAAAAATCTGCCACCCTTTCGGATAGCAGATATAAATTATTTTTTATACTTATATTATACGGTAAGTATATCACAATAGCAAAGTGCTGTCAAGATGCAGCTGTATCTTCGAAACGCACCCCGCCCGGCCTTTCCGAGACTGTTTCTGTCGGATTAGTTGTTTCTGAAGTTTTGATTGTTTTAGTTGTTTCGGTTGTTTTAGTTGTCTGCGTTGTCTTTTCTGCCTTCGTTGTATCAGGCTCTGTAGCTGTTGTAGTTATTCTTTTAGTCGTTGTTACTGTTGTTGTAGATTGTTTGTTATCAGTTACGGTATACAAATCGAAGAAGTCGGATGTTGACGGCGTGTATTCCGTCGGCACGTATATACCGCCGGAATATTTTTTTGTTGTGGGGTCAAGCCCTATAACACTATATCTCATTGTACCCGCGCTTACCTTATTATCGACTCTTTTGTCTGTAACAGCAAAATATATGCTCAAGACAACCGAAAACAAGACTATGACAACGCCCGCTGCAATTAAACTGCATTTGATAAATTCTTTTCGCTCGGTATGTTTGGTACTTTCTGTACCGTTTCCTTCTTCGATTTTACTGTATTCGTCCTCCCGATTATTGTTTAACATTTGATTATCCTCTTTTCTCTTTTGCATCTTACGCAGCGGAAATGCCTAACGCGCTTTTGGCGAGCGCATCAGCCATATCGTTGTATTTGTTGTTGGAATGGGCTTTGACTTTACAAAACTTAACGTCACAGTTGACCCTTGCGCCTTTAACATAATTTTTGTAAACGCGCGTATATACATTATTTGCTTTCCACTCGTCATCAGCCCACTTTCCGACACCTTCATAATCGTGATAAATAGTAACGCTCGGAATTTTCCGTTCTATACAATATTGTATAGCGACAACCGCGGCGCAAATCTCACCGGAAACGTTTCGCATTGCAGACATAGAAAGAACGGACATGCCAAAGAATGATTGTATATCTTTGGAATTTCCGGACGTTTTAGCGACGACCTTTCCGTCTTTTACCATGACAGCACCATAAGAAAATCTGTTTGTGCTACCGTCGTAGCTGCCGTCAACATATGCCTTATATTCATTATCCGAATTACAATGTGTTTCGTGAGAGCCTTTTAGAAGATGATTGTCGGCATCTTCTTTGGCATTGAAGCTTTCACGCTCAACACTTCTGCCTTCTTGAAGATAATCTGCGGCACTTTTCTCGTCACCGAAACTTTTATATTCAGCGCCGCTATACCCGTGTACTTGCACTTTGCAGTCTTCCCAACTATGATAAAGGCCCGGTTTTCTTCCCTTCCTCACTGCATATATTTTCCCCATAAGTACCCTCCTGTGGTTGGTCTGTTGTTTTGGTCGGGGCGACAGGGTTCGAACCTGCGGTTTCTTGGACCCAAACCAAGCGCGATGCCAAACTTCGCTACGCCCCGATATTTACTTACACTTATATATGAAAATTTTTTCTGTAAATTTGCCCTTTTTGCAAAAAAAGAAAGCCGGTAAAAGCCGACTTTCTTTATAAGTTTTATAAAATATTTTTTTCGTAAAACCACATACCTTTACGGTGTGCGGTAGTTCACTGAGTTATCTCGCCAAGCGGAACATCGGAATCAAGTTCGTTTTTGTCCGTGTCTGCGGTTTTACATGAACCATCTTTTACCGCCAATTCACCTTTAATAACTCCGTTTTCTTTCTTTGAAGTTATCTTTTCCCTTGAATATTTAATTCCGGGAAGCAAAGCATCTTCACATTTTACAAGATAAAATGTTCCTAAGTCATCACGGTAAATATATTCGTAATTTGACTCATCCGGAATTATTATGTCGTAATCATCATCACTGGCATAATCATAAACGAGAGTGACTTTTTAAGTCCGTTCGTTACTCTTGATAAAGCATCCTCATTTTTTGAGAGTGTTATCGAAAAGACAGTTGCAAATAAGAGAGCGCCGACAAAGAAAATTCCAAGTACCCAACCATCTTCGTCTGTGACAATCTTAGCAATAATCATAGAAATTATTGTAATCACCGAAATAATAATAACCGGTAAAAACATTTTGAACGTTAAACTCATAGCTTTTCTCCTTTTACCTCTCATCCAAGTAACTTGCCTTCAAGTCTGATACCTGTAGCAATGTTACAAGCGGATATTTTTCCGCAGCCTTACTCATTGCATAAGAACCACCCTTTACAGCTTCATCAAAGCCGCCCATATGCCAACGAATAGCAGCGACTTCTTCCACGGATAATTGAAGTCCAAGTTGGAGGAGAATAATAGCTGATTTCTCTCCGTGTCCGTAAGGCAAGGTATCATCAACAGTGTAATAAGGGGCTTTTTCCCATACGCCCTCACTGTTTTTTACATTCCTATAATCTTTTTTATAATAATTCGCTTTGCATATATCGTGCAAAAGCGCAACAATAGCTATGGACTCAGAGGAATACTTTTCCCCGGTCTTCTTCTCATATATCCACGCCTCATTGCCAAGTTGTTTGTAGACGTTTATACTGTGCTGAAGAAGTCCTGTTTCTTCCGCAAGGTGAAATCTTGTAGATGCCGGGGCAGTAAAGAAATCACTGTCTTCAAGCCACGCCAGAACAGAGTCTGCTCCCTGTCTTTTGATATTATCCTTGTAAATCTTAATAAATTCTTCTTTATAACTCATTTCAGCCATAATAAATAACCATCCTTGTTAAAAATTTTCGTCGCACCACGGGCAAACGTAATCGTATTGCGGCAAATCGCTTAGGTAAAGACGTTTACCGCATTTCGGACATCTCTCGTTTGTAAGAAGTGCGTTTCTGACATCGAACAGCTTCTTTACATCTTGTATTGCACTGTAACGATTGTCTTTTTCGTATACGCAAGAAACTCCCGGTCGCAAATTGTTTACGAAAAGCGTAATTGCTTTGCACGTCTTTGCGATAGTTTCTATATCTACATCGGCAAGAATTTTTTTGGCTTTTACAAAATTCTCCGAAGCATCAGTCGGATTGTCATATTCGTTTATCCCTGCCGCGTCCTCAATTGTCAACCTTACAAGGCTTGCATTACCTTCAGGCTCGTTCTCCGGAACTACAGTATCAAAACACTTCTTCGCGTTATCGTAGTGGAAAAAGGGCTTAGTATCCTCTAAGGTCTGGCAATCGTCGAATACGGCGTAAACCGATTGATTTACCATAATTCATATTTCCTCCCTATTTAGTCTATTGAAATTGGTTCGTATTTCGCAGCCTTAATCCCTTTATCCGTGCGGAAGAAATACTCAGGGCAATGGAAAAGCTTCTCGTATTTCTCCAACAAGTCATCCGGTAAACTGCAAAACTTATCCGAATCAAACGGCGCGTATGCTATTAAGAACGTGCCTGCTATTATATCAACCATATCAGGTGTTTTTTCACCCGAAGCATCGTTAGCATAAATTGCACGGTTCAGCTCTTCTCCGTTAATTTTACCGTCCTCGTTACAAATAATAGCAACGTCAGCGTCAAACGGCATATACTGTTCGATATAACCGTTTACAATCCTTTGCATTGTATGTAAATCGTTGTCGATATGGACGGTACGGGGGAATTTCCCCGGTTCTACCAAGAGAACTGTAATCTTATTGTTTTTCATAAAAATTCTCCTTTTCACACATTATGTTTTTTACGCTGCGGAAGCATCAGTGGGTGTAAAGCCGCAGACGTTTGCTTTTTTCTTAATCTCTTCTTGCGACATATCAAAGACTTTGCTGATAGCCTCTTCTTTTGAAGTGGCTTTAATCACAAGCGAACCGACACAGCTAACTGTAACCTCATACTTTTTCTCTCCGGGGATATAGCTGTATACGTACAGATATTCTCCGTCCCGAAGAGTAGGAATGAGTTTAGCTGCCGGTAACGAACTCTTTAAAAACGTCGGTCCCGTGGGTCTTCCAAAACTCAAAAGTCTCTTGTTGATTTCCTTTTGCTGTGTCGCACCGTCGAAAAATTCGCTGTAAACACCGCCGACGTTTGTTTCAAAAGCATTTGTAAACATATCTTCAAATTTGTCGTTCTTATGTTTAATCAGCTCTTCGACAGGTACATATCCCCAAGTAAAGTAGCTTACAGCGGGACATCCGTTAATTGTGTCTCTACACGAAAGAAATTTTATCATTCGTTTTTGGCCCTTAAAAGTTTCAAGGGAAAACAGAAAGACGCTTTCCTTTTTGTTGTTTTCAATAAAGTCTTGTATATCCTGCATAAAACAAAGACCTCCTTATTAACTGTCTTTAATATGCAATTTGAAAGGATGATATTGCAATCGCAAAACATCCAATTGCAAATATAACCTTGCTTTGCCAACGCCAATGTTTATAATTTTTTTCCTTCTCCTTTTTGCATTTTTTATTTTCCTTTTTGTCTGTTTCCATTTTTAAAACTCCTTTTTATAAAAAATATAAAAAAAGAGCCGCAACATTGCGAAAGTGCAACGATACGACTCTATTTTTTGACTTATAAACAAAAAAATCTGCCACCCCAAAAGAGATAGCAGATATATGTTATTTTTTATATTTTTATTATGCTTTAAGTATATCACCAAACACATCTATTGTCAAGAAAATGCACAAAAAAAGAAAGCCGACATCAAGAGATGCCGACTTTTTCAAATTATGATTATGTGATACAGATTATTATGCAGCAAGCCGCATTTCTTGTGGCGTAGACGGGTCTCTGTGGTAGCAGCACTCATAATATGCTATTTTTCTGAGGTCTGATTTAGGAATAATTATGTTTATCGGAGACTCGAAAAAAGTAAGATTTTGTACTATCTTAATACCGCCGTGGAGCTTTAGTTCTCTGCGTTTGTTATTATGAGAGAACAAAGCCTTGTCCGTAAAATCTTTAAGCGTTTTAGGTATATCTATATTTCTTTCGGCTAAGTATTTTCTTATTGTTTCTTTTTCGACAAACATTATGTCGAGGTAGAAAACATCTCTCAAGGTTTCTTCTGAAGCTCTGAGCCAAACAAGCATATAGTCCTGTGTGAAAAGTGAAGATGAGGAAAACCAACCGGCATTGTTCGTGTTGTTTCGAGATGCCAACTCAAACGAAAACGTGTTCAGTGGTCTGTTCCAACAGCTTGTAGCGTATTTTTCATCGACGCTCACGGGTCTGCCGTTGCGAAATATAACAAGGTCCACTCCCTGCTTCTGCAACTCAATGTGTGTGTTGTTTCGTATAAACGGCACTCCCGCCTCGTTCAATACGTCATCAACAAGGTCGTTTACTCTACAAGTTTTTTCGTAGTCTTTTTTTCTTCGAATTTTGTATTCCTCTTGACTGTCCTTAGTGAAATTAACTATATTGTTTGCCATTTTTACAACTCCCTTTTTAATATAAAAATAAAAATATATAAAAAAAGAGCCATAATATCGCATCTTGCAATAGTATGACTCTTTGATTAACTTATTTAACACAAAAAAATCTGCCACCCGGAAAGGATAGCAGATATGCAACTATTTTATATTATTTATTATATTGATATTATATCATTATCGTACAAAAATGTCAACATAAAAGCTGAAAAAATAGTGAGAAAAAGAAAGCCAGCACCAAAAAACGATGCTGACTTTCTAAATTTAAATTATACTGCTTTTTTTAAACACGCACGAGCCATCAGAACATCGTTAAAATCTTTATATTTTTTCGACATATTTACTCTATACTTAATTTCGGGAAATTTTGTATTAAGCATGTCTATCGTTACTTCAGTTGCCTTGTGTCCGGCATCATCATTATCCAACGACAATATAACGGTTTTTATATGAGATTGTTCTTCAAGTATGGTTGCAACGCACTCTGTTTTATTTGTGCCGATAAGCGATAGATAGTCATAGCATTTGAAATCAAGTCCCTTTTGGTCCAAGATTGTCATTATAGCCATACTGTCGAGTATACCTTCAGTAACAATCAGCGTGTCTCTATCGTTGTTGATGTAAAACCCATGTTCCCAGTCCGAGTTCGGAACCGTCATCGTTTTTCTCTTTCCTTTTGCGGGAAATATAGTACGTCTTTCGCAGAACGAGGGAACACCATCATTTTTGCCGGTCGGAAAGCCGACAAACACGCAGCAACTTTTAAAGCGTCCACGAGTGAATTTCTTCTCTCGCATAGACTGCTGATACAATCTACCTGAAGAAATCATATACTTAACCACAGAAGAAGAGATGCATCTTACGTTCACAAGGTACTCTTCTATTGGTTTTGTATGAATCTCGCCGTTCAGATTAACCGCTATTTTGGGCAAGCGAAACTCTGTGTTTAAAGCGTCGCTTTCAGTTGACAAATTGCGGCTGTTTCTGTAGTTCATCTGATTACAATTGGCACCAAAACGGTTATTTATTGCTTTAACAGCTTTTTGATAAGAAAGTCCGTTAAAATGCTGTAGCATAGCTATAGTGTCACCGTTAACGTGCTGACTGTTATGATAAAAGAAATTTTTCTTGGTGTCAATTACCAGCGAGTCGTGTTCTTTTGAGGTGTAATAACGCCCGCGTTTAACGATAGTCAGTCCGGTCATGTTTGCGACATCAAGGATAGGGGCCGTTTTTGCAGCCTCCTTTTGTTTTTCCCATTCAAGGTCCGTCAAAAACGCACCCTCCTTTCTTTTTCGAATTTCTTTTTCGAAACTATTACTTAATGAGCTTGTTGTCTCTCAAGATTTTGCGAGCAGCAAGGTAAATAGCCTTATCCGTATCGTCTGCGGCGTAGATATACTTCAAACAAGTCTTCGCCCATTCAGCTATTTCCGGGTTGCCTTTATACTCGTTGGCTATCCAAGTAAGATTTTTATTTAAATCCGGTTGTTCTAACAATTCATATAAAGGAAGCTTAGGCCACGGCTTGAACGGATATGGTTTTTCGAGCATTTCCGCCACTTGCTGTTCAATCTTTACTCCTGCCGTTTTTGCTTTTTTAGCGTCTGACGGTTTATCAATTTCCTCCGTCATAGCTGAAAGTTTTTCCACAGGCGTCATAGGCGGCATCTGCATGCTCATTGGCTGCGGTATAGTCTGCGGCTTAAAACCGTCAACAGGGTTGTCCTCGCTGTCGTCAAAAGGAGAACCAAAACCCGCATTACGCAACGCTCTGCCTATAGCTCTTGTTTCGGCACTTTCAATATCGTCTCCGCTGTATCCTTCAGCCGAATCAACAAGCCTACTGCCGTACCCCGTGTAGGCACTTGTACCTACCATAACGGTAGCCTTCATTGTAATCATTCCTTGTTTTGTCAGCTCAGGAACGTACTCTGTGGCTATACCTACCGTAACGTAACCTTTTTCTTCGCAATACCTTGTGTACCATTCTATGCGCTCATTAACACACAGATAAGGTTTTTTTCCGTCTTCTGTGTCAAGCCAAACAGCTTTGTCATAAGGGTTATAGTTTTCAACAAGCCTACAGCTGTTAAACAGCCCGTTGTTTTTTTCTTTCTCCATTTCAATTACCTCTTTTACCTTTCCTTGTATTATAAAATTTTTGTTTTGCCTGTTCTATGTTATTTTGGGGGGTTATTGCTGCCAACAGCAATATCTTTAGAAACAATACTTTGCTTATATGTTGTCGTTTGCAGGCTTCACGGATTTTTAAGCAATCTTTCTTTACCTTTTGCTCAAAATCTATGAATGTTTCTTCTTTTGCAAACCCGATTACGAGAAAGACAATAAAAGCAAGCTCTGCAGCAGTACGTATTATTCCTGCGCCCATTAAACATTATCTCCTTTCAAAATAAATTTTTATATAAAAAAAGAGTCATAACCTCGCCGGAAGCGAAGATACGACTCTATTTTTTAACTTATAAACAAAAAATCTGCCACCTCAAAGAGATAGCAGATATAAGTTATTTTTTATGTTTATATTATGTTTTGATTATATCACCAAACACATCTATTGTCAAGAAAATGTGTGAAAGAAAGAAATTTTGCAATGAATTACAAACGCTTTTTCATCACACCGATATAAAACGGAAACAGTTCTATATTATCTTCGAGTTCACAACTGTTTCTGAACTCATATTCTTTTATAGAATCTTTTATTTTCTCAAATTCAGCTTTTCCGGGTTCGTTAATAAAAAGGACCTCTGAAAACAACAAATTCCCAATTATAACCGTGTTTATACATCCATCTTTTTTGTCGAACGACATAAAAAGGTTTTGTCGCAGTACAGCTGCCAAATCCTCGACAGCAAACTGCCTTATCTCCATGTCCGATGGAGGCCTTTTTTCCGCCGCTGCCAGTGGAAACGCATTGTCAAAATCAATGAGTGGAAGCATCTTCAGTTCTATAATCGAAGGGGCATCCGGTACTCCCATCTTGACGAAAAATGCCATATTGTGTTCATCAAGATATTCCTGTATTCTATACTCCGTAATTTTTCTCACAATAAAAAATCCTCCTGTTAACATTCTAATTATATATGGACTAAAATCAAGATAATTTGCCCGTTTTTTGAAAGTTTTCGAAAAAAGGAAAGCCAATACCAAAAGATATTGACTTTCCTAAGTTTTGTTATAATTATGCGTTCGATGTGTAATCTCAGTACCAACGAATCACACGGCTCTCTAACTCGCTTTCTTTTTCTTGTCTTCCTTTTTCTCCTTGCGTTTTGAAATTTTATAGCTTTTACTTGTCGAAAAAACAGTATAGCTGTCAATCAAGTCTTTCAAATCGGGTCTGTCCTTGATAAGCTTTTTACGTTGCGCAGCCGTAATTGAGGCTTTTTCGGTTACATTACAATCAATATTATAATATACTCCGTCGTCGCTCTTCAAGATGCCATGTTCCCTATTCTGAAGTAACATAGCAATGTTTGACTTGTTTACTTCTGCTTTTTTCTTATACTCATCCGCTTTTTTTCTGTACACCGCTTCTTGGCTTTTGTTCGCGAGATAAGACGTTATTTCATGTTTAGCAACCAAATCTCTTGAAAAGTCAGCAGTATTGCCGTTTGGCTCTATATAAGTAATAAGAGTCTTTTGAACATCCGTGTTAACGGTCTGCGGAGGTGTTTTAGTCTGAACATTGTTGTACCAAAATTCAGATGCAGCCGTCATAATCCTTTTATCCGTTTCTTCATCTCTGAATTCAAGATGCGAATAAAAATTGTTGTAATTGTTGTCAGCCGCACAACAGATAATGGCAAAGTCGTAATCTCCGACAAGCATATAATCGGAAATTTGGTCCTTGTAGCCTTCAGGATAACCATCGGTCCACTTTTCTGCAATCTGATACGGAGAAGAAGTTTTACATTCAAAAATGCCTTCAAGCACCTTTCCGCTATCAAGAGTAAAACGAATCAAAAAGTCAAAGTCGGCAATCAAAGCAGGACATTCGGGGCAACGATACATATTCGTATCTCTGACGCACTTAACATCCGTTATATTTATGATTTCGCCGTATTTTTCTGAAAGCTTTGTTTCAAAAATGGATTGGTATTTGTCCCAAAACAATCTTTTTTCAAACTGTTCGGCTACAAACTCCTCCATTTTGTGCCCAAAATCAAAGAGATACTCTTTAGCACTATCAGGTTCGGGAGCATCTACAACGGGTAACTCATTGATTTTATTGTAATACAAATCAAGAACCGTCTGATAATGGTTATCTCCTAAAAGAATTCCGACATCGGAGCCTCCGATACCGGTAGTTCTTATGCTTTCCCAAACGTTCTTTCTAAACCGGTTCTTTCTTTGAAGTTCCCAGTCTATAGAAGACATTGAGCCATCAGGATTGTTAATGGACTTAACATCAATCTCGTCCTGAGTATACAAATGTCCGTCCGGTGCAGTTAAATCCGCACAATTACAAATGACGTCGGGTATACGCCTTTTTCGATTAACGTCAAAAACGTGCATTTTAATTCTCCTTTTTCTTTAAAAACATTGAGTTATGCCGAGAAAAGAGAAACTTGATTTTCGTCTCTGCTTTTCTTGAGCCATTCGCAAGACTTTGTGTCGTAAAGCTTGAAATCAAGCGACATAGCGTGAGCTATGTTATTAGCCAAATTCCAACTATCCATTTCATTCTTTTTGATTGTTTTTTCAAGAATCCTTGTCAGCGCCAAGTAAATGAATTTGGCTGTTGTGGTTCTGCCTTCTGTAAACATATCTCCTATTTCCTCTGCAATTTCCATTGCAGCGGGCTTCGGAAGACATAACCTTTTGGCTATATTCAAAAAGCACTGTTTGGGATAATTGACTTTAATATAAGTAAGTCTTATAAGGTTCTCCGCGCTCTTTTTAAACACATCCATCGACATTTCAAGGTTTTCTCTTACTTTCTTTATGCTGTTGCAGCCCTTGTGTATAGCGACAAGCGGAGACCCGGCAAGTATGCTGTAAAATGCGCCGTTCTCATCTACACATTTAAGACAAGGGTAAATGTTAGCTCCGCTGTCTGATGTGTTGCTTGTGCATATCCTTATTGTGGGGGCTACCAGACGAAGGCTCTTTTCGAACGTTTCGCCAAGAGCTGTCTCATATACATCTCTGACCTCTTGCTCGTTTGCCAAACTATACTCACAAAAAGCAAACTCAGGTGAGAGCGACCCGCAAACATATGTGATGTTCGGAAATCTTAGATGCAACACCTGTTTAGCTGTCTCGAATACCTCGTCGATGTTTATAATCGCGTATTGTTCTGAGTGCGCGGCGTATACTTCGCCTTCAAGCTCATTTAAAATCATATTGCCTGCGCGATACGGAAAACAAGTGTTGAGGACTTTAATCCAGTCTTCATTATTGAGTTCTCCTATTGTCACACCACCTATTCCGGCTCGTATAGGAAGACTCTGCTTGCCGTTTCCGTTAAGCAGATGAGAACTTTTACTTTTCAAGAAAAGCCTTTTCTCGCCTTCTTCGTCATAACCCTCTGAAACTCTTGCAGAGTTTATAGGTTCATAATACCATTTTGTTGCATCCGTAAACTCTTTTGTCATTTTGACAAACTTTTCTTCATCCACTGTGAAAAGCTCTCTGTTAAATTGTTTATCCATAAATAATTCTCCTTTTTAATGCTTGCGATTTTTGTAGCTGTTATGCCGCAATATCGCTGTAATCACTGTATTCCGAATACATTTCCTTAATTATTTTCCGTCCTTTTTCAAGACGACTTCTGACTTGTTTAACAGTCATACCCAACGTTTCAGCCGTAGCCTGTAGCGTCTTTTGACAATCCTCAGCTGCAATACCGTAGTACGTAAGCACTACATCACCTATTCTGTCGGGCCAGCTTTTAATGCTGTTGACAAACTCTTTGTCAAGCTCTACATCTTCGAACTGCTCATATTCATTCGACGGGTCGGGTATCTCAATTCTGCTCTCTTCATCATCAAGCTTGAAGCCGTCAATGTAGAGATATGAAATTTTGCTGCCGGAATTATTTTTTGCAACCTGTTCCTGCTCGCCGTTATCGTTTTCAACAATGGCTGAACCTGCACTTTTAATCGGTGCGGAATCAATTTGAGCAGACTTTAAGTCGCCGATAACCCAAGCCTTCAAATATCCGGCGAAGTTTTTAAAGCAGTTTTCTTCAATCTTGAATGTCTGTATAGCAGACAAGACTGAGAGACATATTACTTGTGTAACATCGTCACTGTCTGTATTGCCGTTCCACATATGGAACTTCTGTACCATAGCGTTAGGGTTCCAAGAATGAAGCGCATACGCCATTATTTCGAGCGTCGCTTCTCTGTTGCCTCCCTTGGCCTTTATAACAAGGTCATCCAGCCTCTTGTAATACAGATACTTTTTACTTTGGAATTCAGCCACAAACACAGATTTGTAGATTTTATTCATTTCGCGTAAAAGATTAAAACCGCATCCTGTGTCTCTTTCCGTATATTCGTCATTTTTTGCTTCTACAAGTTTGAGCTGATTTTCTTCAAACTCATCGCGACTCATTCCGCAAATATAGTCTTCAAGCGAATACTCTTTTGTTGTCTTTTTTGCCATAGCTTAATTTACTCCTTTCGGTTTTTATTTTTGTTTTATAATTTTTGCAAATAAAAAAGAGCCGCAACATTGCAAAGATGCAACGGTACGACTCTATATTTTTTTGACTTATAAATAAAAAAATCTGCCACCCTTTCGAATAGCAGATATGAATTATTTTTTATATTTTTATTATGACATAAGTATATCATTATGTTCTCTGTTTGTCAAGGATGCTTTTGCTTTCAAACCCTTATTTGGGAAACAACATCATATAGTTTTTGCAGATGCCTGTCCCTTTCTTGGTGTGAACTACTCGGTATTAAAATACCGAGTAGTTCACAATTTGTTGACACGAATCAAAAAAGGTGATATATTATTAGTATAATAAATAAAATAAATAAATAAGATGCATATTAGCTATAATTCTCATTCGTGGGAATTATGGCTTTTTTTGCGTTCTGAGGGAGGAAATAAGTTATGGAACTTATTATTAACAATTCAAGGGAAATGAATGAAATTGATGAACAAATCAAAAAGTTAAAAGAACTTCTTGAACTTCAAATGGAAGTAAAAGATAACATAGTTTATTTAACTTTTATTGGAGTCGAAGATTTAGTGGAAATGACAGGATGGGGAAGAAATACTGTGAATAAATTGTTTGACGAACCGGATTTCCCTTGTTGTGATTTCGGTAAAGAAAAGAAAGCGGAAATACACGCCGTTTTACAGTATTTTAGCAAGCCTCATAGGAAAACAGCTTAATAAATTGAAAGAACAGCGGTATTGTGGTATATTAGTTATACGCAATATCATTGTTCTTTCAGCGTGGATAAAAGGATTTTTGAAAATTGAAAGGAGTTTTAATTACAATGGCACGCAGAAACAACGGTGAAGGTACAATTTATTACAGCGAATCAAAGAAACGCTGGGTAGGACAAATCGCCCAGAAAGACTATTTAGGAAATGTTAAGAGAAAAACATTCTATGGGAAAACAAAAAAGGAGGTATCGTTAAAGGTAAAAGAAGCGTCTATTGAAAATGCAATGGGAATAGTAGATGCTAATAATATTACTGTCGGTCAGATATTAAACAAATTTATTGTGCAAGAAGAAGCACTTAATCGTCTCACTCCCAACACAATGCTGCGAAAAAAGGCAATTGCAAAAATCATTCTTGCTCACCCAATATCCGATATGCCGATAAACAAAGTGTCTGAAAATGATATAATTAGATTTTTAAGCACTTTGGTTGACTATTCCGATTCTGTTATAAAAAAGGAATATCAACTATTAAAAAAAGTCTTTGCGATAGCAAGATACAAAAAAATAATATATGAGGACTTCTTTTGTAGCGAAAGTATGGTAAAACAACCTAAAAGCTCAAAAGAAACAAGAGATGTAACGGCTTTTACACTTGAGGAAGAAAAAGCATTTCTCAAGGCTCTTGAAAGTGAGTCAAGAATAATAAACAAATTCCCAAACGATTACACCGTTCAGTTTTTAATTGAATTATTTGCAGGCTTGCGAATGGGTGAAATAAATGCATTGTATGTTGAAGATATAGATTTTGAGAACGACAAAATTTATGTTCGCAGAACAATAACTTCAAATGGTAATGATAAAGGCATTGTGGGGAGAACTGCAAAGACAAAAGCGGGTGTTCGTCAAGTCACAATGGTCGGTTTTTTACGAGATGTCTTAGCTTGGTATATAACATATCAGTACCCAAAGCTAAAAAAGTCTAAAGAATACCCGAAATTATTGTTTGTAAACCAAAGTAAAGGTTCAACAGGAGTAATAACTACATGTCAAGTAAACGAAAGATTTAAGAGGATTTGCGATAAGTACGGAATACGGTCAGGAGATAGCGTAAATCAGCACATGCTTAGACATACTTTTGCTACAAGAAGTATGGAAAGCGGAATGGCTTATGATGTACTTCAAAAAATGATAGGACACAAGAGTATAAAAACTACGATTGATACCTATTGTGATGTGTTTGAGGCAAACGAACAAAAAAATGTAAATATTATGAATACATATTTACAGGAAAACAACTTAGTTTATACGCCTGAATAACTATGTTGACAGAAGAACCGACGAGAAGAAAAAAATAAAGCCGGCATATAGCCGACTTTATCGTTGCCACTTCCTATTATAACTGCTGAAAAATCGTGTCTGGTCTTTTACTGCAATGTAACTGATTTACTGCAATTTTACTGCAATTATGGAAAAAACGAGAGTGAACGGAAGTGAATGAAAGGGAAAACTTGCACAAAACCCACAAAACATTCAACTTACATTCACGCTCGTTCGTCGTGATTACCAAATGTAACCACAATTCAATGGTCGGAGTGACAAGACTTGAACTTGCGGCCCCTAGACCCCCAGTCTAGTGCGCTACCAACTGCGCCACACCCCGATAAATCGTATGCTTTTTTACTGCCCGAATATATTAACATAATACGGGGGATTTTGCAAGCCCTAAATTATATTTTTTATTTTAAATCCGATTACCTTTTTTTCTTCCGCATAATTAAAATTATAACTGCGGCAATAATAACAAGAGCCAATGAAACTATCAGCGATATGATAAGCGCTTTACGGCTTTTGGAAGAATGTTTTACCGGAGTACCGGCAGAAGTTTCGTCCGGCAATACATTGTTAATGTCTTCGGCAATCGACTCAGGTGAAAAATATGAATCATTACTTGAAAAATCGGTACTTTCCCTAACAGAATCTGTATTCTTACCGTCCGCAACAACAGATGTGTCAACACTGTTTTTATCAGACAAAGCATTAAACGAAATAGCAGGAGAAACCGACTTTTCGTTGGCTATGAGGGACGAATTTACATCATACAGTCTATACTCGGATACCGAAAAATCCGACAATGTAACTTTGTCACCGCTCGACGAAAACTTTATTGTTGCCAAATTTTCCCCATTACTTAAAGCGTTGGCCGAGGCAAAAACGAAACGAACAGTATTGCCTTTATTTTGATAGTCCGGATTTATAAGCATCATACACCTTTCGGAGTCCGTCGAATAATCAACAAGTTTAAGCTTGTCGCTGTTATATACTAAATTCATACTGCCGCCGCATACCTCGTTACCGTTATCGATAAATCCAAGATAAACCGTATATTCGTTACTTACGGTTTCAACTATATTTACGGATGCGGTATTATCCACCGCAAAGGCACAAAAAGAAAATGTACAAAGCATAATTGCAACAAGCAAAACAGAAACAGTCTTTTTCATTATATCACCACATTTATAATAGCATAAATTTTTCAAAAAAATACAAAAAGAAGAAGTCTGCCCGAATTAACGAACAGACTCAGCGAAACATATATATTTAATTTATGTTAAAATTATGCCTGCTCTTCTTTCATCTTTGCAAAGCACTCGCTACAATAAACAGGACGATCATCTTTGGGCTGGAAAGGAACCTTTGCCTCGCCGCCACAGCGTGCACAAGTTGCTGTGTACATCTGTCTATCGCCTTTAGCAGCGTTCTTTCTTGCATCGCGGCAAGCCTTGCATCTCTGGGGCTCGTTTACAAAGCCTTTTTCAGCATAGAACTCCTGCTCACCTGCTGTAAAAACGAACTCTTTACCGCATTCCTTACAAATAAGGGTTTTGTCTTCGTACATTTTGCTACCTCGCTTGAAAAAAATTATTTTTACCCTAAGCGGAATTGCACCGCCGCAAAAATGCTCTCCTAATGAGAAAAGGGCTTTTGATGAAGTATTAATTACCGCCTTAGTTATACTTCTTCAGCTTTCGCCTAACCCTTTGAAGCGCATTGTCAACGGATTTGGATGAAGAACCGAGTTTTTGGGCTATTTCGCCGTAGCTTAACCCGCTAAGGAATAATTTTAAAATGCTGCGTTCTCTTTCGGAAAGCTGTGTTTCGATAAAGCCAAAAAGCCTGTCACATTCCTCTTTAACAACAAGACCGTCATCATAAGAAAGCTCCGGCACAGATAAAAGCTCTGTTTCCAAAGGAACCAAAAGGTCACGACGCACACTCTTGCCGCCTGACGCTTTTTTTACAGCCGAAATGATTCTGTTACGTATGCAAACCGAGGCATAAGTTCTGAATGACGCGCCACAATCAGTTTTATAGGAACGCGCGGCAGACAAGAGCCCTATCATACCCTCCTGAAAAAGATCGTCGGAATCGACGCCGACAGCTCCGGAAAACTTAGAAGCCTCACGACGCACATCGGGAATCATTTTTGATACAAGCAGAGATAAAGCTTCATTATCGCCTGAAGATGCCAGCTTGACCAACCTCAGAAGATCATCATTATCAGTCAAAACAGGCACACCCCTTGGCTAATCATTGCTAATAAAACTGCAAGCTTAATTATTATAGCATATTTTAAGCATTTGTCAACCACACTTTTTGTGTACATTACACAACGCGAGCAATAATGACAAATTTTACATATAAAATAACACGCCGCGACAAATGCGACGTGTTATTTCAATTATTTAAAGTAAAAAACATTAAGCAAAACCGTAAGTGTTGTTGCCACCATAAGCACAGCCAATACTATGGCTATAACACGAACGGCCCATTTCTTTTGCATCATTTTCAGAATCTTCCTTTAATTCTTAATACCGAGTATTTTTTCCATATCGTCGCTTATCTTATCGGTAACAGTCTTAGCCTCATCGCGCGTGTTGCCTACTGCCGTAATATAAATCTTTATCTTCGGTTCTGTTCCCGACGGGCGAACTATTACGCTGTTGCCGCCCTCAAGGGTGTATGCAAGCACATTTGATTTCGGCAGAGTAATCTTAGCCTTCTCGCCTGTCTTAAGATTTGTCTCGATGCTTGCCTCATAATCCGAAGATGTTACGACATCCATACCCGCAATATTTTTAAGGCCGTCAGCGCGAAGTGAATCCATCATTTCAGCCATCTTTTTCATTCCCGCGGCACCTTCAAAGCCGAAATTGAGAAGAGTATTAAGATAAAGGCCGTACTTCTTGTATATGCTCTGCATAAAGTCATAAAGACTCATACCTTTAAGCTTATAGTATGACGCCATTTCGCATACAAGCATTGAAGCGACGACGGCATCCTTATCTCTTGCATGTGAGCCGCGGAGATAGCCGTAGGATTCTTCCATACCGACTACAAAACGGTCAGCCTCATTTTTACTTTCAAGCTTTGTAACAAGCTCTCCTATATATTTAAATCCGGTAAGCAAGTTTGCCGTAGTTGCGCCGTGGGCAGCAGCAATGGCCGAGATAAGCGGTGAAGTAACTATTGTTTTAACAACAACAGGAGCTTTCGGAAGTTTATTTTGCTCAGTAAGAGTTTCAAGCAAATATTCTGTAAACATTGCTCCCACTTCGTTACCGGTCATAAGCTTATATTCGCCGTCGTCAAGCACAGCAATGCCGAGTCTGTCGCAATCGGGATCGGTTGCAACAAGAAGGTCTGCCTTTTTTGTTTTTGAAAGGTTTATTGCGCACTCAAAGGCCTGTTTGATTTCGGGATTGGGATACGGGCAGGTCGGGAAGTTTCCGTCGGGCAATTCCTGTTCAGGAACAACGGTTACATCCTCAACACCTATCATTTTAAGGATTTTGCGGACAGGCTTGTTTCCGGTGCCGTTAAGCGGAGTATAAATTACCGAGAGTCCCGCTTTTTCACATATGCCGGGATTGACTCTTGCTTTCAGCACTTCGGTAAAGAACGACTCATAAACCTCATCGCTGATATATTCAATTTTTCCGCTCTTGACGCATTCTTCGAAGTCGGCGGTTTTAACGCCCGAGAACATATCAACACGGCTTATAAACTCATAGGTTTTGGCGGCGGCTGCATCGGTCATCTGATAGCCGTTTGGGTCGTAGCACTTATAGCCGTTGTACTTTGAGGGATTATGACTTGCGGTTATGATTATGCCCGAGCTGCAATGAAGCTTGCGAACCGCATATGACAGCATCGGAGTCGGTACAAGTTCACGATAGATATATACCTTAATACCGTTAGCGGCAAGCACCGAAGCCGCGGAACGTGCAAATACATCCGATTTTATACGCGAATCATAGGCAATGGCAACGCTCGGCTCTTTAAACTCGCTGTTAAGATAATCCGAGAGGCCCTGTGTTGCCTGATTAACGGTATAAACATTCATTCTGTTTGTACCGGCTCCTATAACTCCGCGCAGACCTGCCGTACCGAATTCAAGATTTTTATAAAATCTGTCGAGAATCTCATCCTGATTTCCCTCAACTGATTTAAGCTCCGGAATAAGGTCTTTATCATTCACGGCTTTTTCGCACCATAATTTATAAAGAGAGTTAATATCGTTCATAATAATACCTCCTTAGAATTCATCACTTATATTATAATATCTTTTTTTATCAAAGTAAATAACAACATTTGTGAAAACTCACGTTATATGTTACAATTAATACCGAACTTTTGCAGAAATAAAAAGAGTGGTTATAATGCTTGATAAAATGCTGAAATCTCCTTCTGTATGGGAAAAATTAAAAGGTGCCGACCTTCCGATAGTTTGCTACGGAACCGGAAACGGCGCCGATAAAATATTTGACGAATTTGAAAGACTGGGTATAAAAATATCTGCCGTTATGGCAAGTGACGGATTTGTCAGGGACAGAAGCTTCCGTGGATTTAAAGTTAAAAGTCTCTCTGACTGCGAAAATGAATTCAGCGATTTTTACTGTGTAATATGCTTCGGTTCTCAGCTTAAATCGGTCATCGATAACATTAAAAGCGTTGCAGCAAAGCACAAAACTTTTGTACCGAGCGTGTCGGTTTACGGAAACGGCATAGCAAACAGAGAATTTTTTGAACGCAACAAAAGCCGCATCTGTAACATTTATTCGCTGCTTGCAGACGAAAAATCCAAAGATGTGTTTTTTAAGTTTGTCAATTTTGAATACAGCGGAGGCTTAGACATACTTCTATCCTGCGAGAGCGATAAAGAAGAAGTGTTTAGCGATATATTAAGGCTCGGCAAAAATGAAGATTACCTTGATCTCGGTGCTTATAACGGCGACACAATAAAGGAATTTTTGTATTTCTCCGGCAACGAATACGGCAGTATAACAGCTGTCGAACCTGCTCCGCGAAATTTTAAAAAGCTTATGGAATACACAAAAAGTATGAGCAATATAACTCTTGTGAACAAGGGCATTTGGAGCGGAGAATTGACTATGGGTTTTGCGAGAAAAGGCGGCAGAAATTCATATCTTTTAAATGCCGCACAAGCAAAGACAGATACTGTTTCGGTGGATGAAATTTCAAAGAGTGAAAGCATTTCATATATAAAAGCGGATATCGAAGGAGCGGAAAGCGAAATGCTTGACGGAGCCGAAATTACGCTAAAAAGATTGAAGCCCAAACTCAACATTGCGGCATACCACAGAATCGAAGATATATTTATTTTGCCCGAAAAAATACTCGAGGTAAATCCCGAATATAAAATATACTTCAGACATCATCCGTACATTCCCGGATGGGATACAAATTTCTATTGTGTTTAAACAATTTAATTTTGTTCTTTTGCCAAAAGCAGCCTGTATATCATATGACATACGGGCTGCTTTTGATTTTATTTTTGATTTTTCGTTTTTCTCAAGTAATCTTCAAGAATTATAACTGCAGAAACAGCGTCAACAACCGCCTTACGCTTTTTACCACGGGTGTTTGTGGCGTTCAGCGCATTATGCGCCGAAACGGTAGTCAATCTCTCGTCTTCAAAATCTATCGGAAGATTAATCCTTTCTGAAATAAGCTCTGCCAGTTGCCGACAAGCCTCGGCACGAAAGCCCTCTGAACCGTCCATATTTTTCGGAAGCCCCAATACTATTTTTTCAGCCTTCTTTTCTGTGGCTATTTCAGTTATCTCATCTGCCAACGCGCCGCTGTCGCGCTCGACAATAACCTTAACAGGTGACGCCAACATACCGAATTTATCGCAAACGGCAATTCCGGTTCTGACATCGCCGTAATCAACCGAAAGTATTACCATGGTTCAACCTTTCCGACTATCTCGGACACACTCTTATACCCGTTTTGGTCGAGATAATTGTTTATACCGTCTATAATTTTAAGCGGTGCGAATGCGTCTGTAAAGCTTGCGGTACCGACCTGAACCGCACTTGCTCCGGCTAAAAGCATCTGTACAGCGTCCTCCCACTTTGTTATACCTCCGAGACCGACAACGGGAATTTTAACCTTGGATGCGGTTTGCCAAACCATACGAAGTGCCACGGGAAAAACCGCCGCACCTGACATACCGCCCGTATTATTGCGAAGAAGCGGTCTTTTTGTGTTTATATCAATAATCATTCCGGTAAGCGTATTTATAAGAGAAACGGCATCTGCACCGGCACTCTCTGCGGCAAGAGCCATTTCAGTTATGTCGGTTACGTTAGGCGTAAGTTTTACCATAAGCGGCTTTTCGGTTACTTTTTTGACAGCCGACGTTATCTTTTCGACGCTCGCGGCGTTTGTTCCGAAAGAAGCTCCGCCCTCTTTAACATTAGGACACGAAATATTAAGCTCAATCATATCCACACTCGTACCGTTAAGCCTTGATACGGTTTCAACGTAATCTTCTTCTGCGCTTCCTGCAATGTTAGCGATTATAACGGTACCTGACTTTTCCAAAAAAGGCAAGTCATCTTTTATAAACGCGTCGACGCCCGGATTTTGAAGTCCGACGCAGTTGAGTATACCTGACGGCGTTTCACAAACTCGCGGGACAGGATTTCCCGGGCGTTCTTTCAACGTAGTCCCCTTGCAAGATATACCTCCGAGACGCGAAATATCATAAAGACGGGCATATTCCTGCCCAAATCCGAAAGTTCCGCTCGCTGTAATTACGGGGTTTTTAAAATGAACTCCGGCTATATTAACACCTAAATCAGCCATCAGAATACGACCTCCTCGGAATCAAAAACAGGTCCGTTTTTGCAAACGTGTTTCATATGCTCGCCGTCTTTATCGCGAGTCTTTTGTGCACAGCAAAGGCAAGCACCTATTCCGCACGCCATACGCTGCTCCAGCGAAACGTAGCACTTAATGTTTTTTTCCTTACAGAGCGCGGCAACGCTTTTTAACATTGGTGTTGGTCCGCAGGCATAAACTACGGCATTTTCGCCGTTTTGAACCATATTTTTAAGCACATCGGTAACAAAGCCTTTTGCGCCGAGGGTACCGTCGTTTGTTGTAATTTCCACCCGCTTAGCGACAGACTTAAACTTATCTGTAAGTATTGCATTTTCTTGGCTTCTGAAGCCGAGAATCACCTCTGCATCGCTGCCGTATTCTTTTGCAGCACCGAGCATAGGTGGGCAGCCTATACCTCCTCCGATAAAAATTCCGCGTTTTGTTTTATCGGGGAAAAATCCGTTGCCGAGAGGTCCTAAAATATCAAGCTCGTCCCCTGCTTTTCTCTCCGACATCCATTTTGTTCCGTCTCCGCGGACTTCAAATACGATTGTTATTGTACCGTTTTGCTTGTCAATTTCAGAAATTGAAATCGGGCGGCGCAGAGTCTTTTCTCCGCATAAGACATTTACAAATCTTCCGCACCAGCTTTCTTCGGCAAGCTCCGGGCAGGAAATAACAAAGCTGAAAGTTGTATTATTCAGTTTTTCGGTCGACAGGATTTTATACGATTTTTGAAACATAAATCATTCACCTATAATTATAGCTTGCAAACCTTTATTTCTTCAAGAATATTGTTATTTTCGAGGCACTTTGCAAATGCAAAGGCAGTATCAACCGACGGAAGCACCGGAATACGGCGCAGAAGAGCGGTACGACGTATGCGAATGTCGTCCTCATTCACCTTAGGCCCCTGCTCCGCAGTTGAAACAACATATGATAATTTATTATTCTTAATAAGCGACATTGTATTCGGCTCGCCCTCATGTATTTTACGCACGGAATTTGCCGCAACATGGTTCGAATTTAAAAGCTTAGCAGTATTTGAAGTAGCATAAATTTTAAAGCCCTGCTTTAAAAATTCACCGGCAAGCATAACGCTGTCCCTCTTATCGGTATCGGCAACGGAAACAAGCACTCCGCCTGTGCGCTTTATACGCATTCCCGAAGCTATCAAGCCCTTCAAAAGAGCTTCGTCAAATGTATCTGCTATGCCCATGACTTCACCCGTTGACTTTTCGGTATCGCCTATCTGAACATCGGTACCCTGAAGTTTTTCAAAGCTGAATACCGGTACTCTGACAAAATACCTTGTAGGCTCCGGTAAAATACCGCATCCCATACCGATATCACCGAGCGTCTCGCCGAGCATAAGCCGCGTAGCCATGGCAACTATCGGCAACCCCGATGCCTTAGTCATAAACGGCACGTTTCGCGTTGCCACGACGCTTGCCGACGAAACATAAACTTCGTTATCATATATAACAAACTGGATATTTATAAGCCCTTTAATTTTAAGTTCTTTGCAAAGCTTTTCGGTATATTCGTATATCTTTTCTTTATCCGATGAGGTAAGCGTTATCGACGGAAAAACCGTAGTAGTGTCGCCGGGATTTACACAGGCCTTTTCAATATGCTCGCAAATTCCCGGAACCAGTATATCGCTGCCATCGGACAGGACATCCACCTCGGCACCCTTACCAATCATAACGTGTCGGTTATTTGTGTGACGTATACCGAGATCATCAAGGATATCAAATAACTCAATTTTGTTTTTTAGTCTGCGGTGAGCCTCGTCATCCGAACCGAAAACCTTAACGCCTAATGAACGAAGCATTTCGGCTTTTCTGACGGCGTTACCACCGCCGAACGGCAAAACAGCTCCGTACGGTTTTTCGGTGAGCACAACATTTCTGACATCTTCGTCTGTAATGGGGTCAAGATAAAGTGTATCGGCAACTCCGGGATCTGTGGAAACAGCCGCAGGATTATTATTAAGCAAAATAGTGGAGTAACCGAAGTCCTTAAGTGTATTTATACAGTTTACCACCGCATAATCGCGGTCTGTTCCAAGACCTATGGATGTAGGGCCGGAACCCACTACGAGGATTTTCTTTTTCGATGTCGGGTGCGCTTTTCCGAACATTGCGGCTTCGTTATCCTCGTCAAACGAAGAATAGAAATAGGGCTTTTTAACGTCAAATTCGGCTGCGCAAGTGTCTACGGTGTTATATCCTGCAGCTATGGGTGCCGAAATCTCCTCACCGGTTATTTTTTCAATTGTACTGTCGAGAAAACCGAGAGTTTTTGCACGGAAATACAAATCACCCGAAAAGCCGTTACCGAGAGATGTTTCCGTATCGGCTATATTCTTGAGCTTAGTTAGATAATAATTATCTATTCTTGTAAGAGACTGTATTTCAGCAAGGTCAAATCCGCGTCTTATAGCTTCGTAAACAGCAAAAATTCGCTCATCATCGGAGCCTAACAGCAGCTCCTTTATCTCATTGTCGGTTTTTTGCTTCATTTTGGGCATTGATACGGATTCGGTACGCGGATTCATCGAGCGTATCGCTTTCATAAGAGCCAACTCAAACGAAGTGCCGATTGCGAGTGCCTCACCCGTAGCCTGCATAGTTCCGCCGAGCTTTCTGGTGGCGGCATCGAAGTTTTCAAAAGACCATCTCGGAACCTTTACGGCACAATAATCAATGGCAGGTTCATTTGCCGCTGTGGTAACGCCTGTTATATCGTTTTTGATTTCGTAAAGCTTATATCCGAGAGCAATTTTGGCAGAGACCTGCGCTATGGGATAACCCGTAGCCTTTGAAACAAGAGCGGTAGTACGGTTAAGCTGTGGTTCAACTGCCAAAACCATATACTCACTGCCATCCGAATTTATTGCAAAACGGACATTGCAGCTTCCTTCAATATTTAAATAATCGGCTATTTTTCTTGCGGCTCTGCGAAGCCTTACGGTTTCGCTGTCTGTAAGAGTCTGCGCAGGAATAACAACAATACTGTCGCCGGAATGAATGCCGACGCTGTCAATATTTTCGGTACTGCTTACGCTTATGCAGTTGCCGAAAGAATCGCGCATTGCGACAAATTCCACTTCTTTATAATCATCGACGCATTTTCTTACGTATACCTCGTTTACGAGAGATCGCTCGGCACAACTGCCGAAGCCTGACAAAATATCATTTGCATTTTCGCAACGTATCGGCTCCGAAAAATCAGGCGTGAATGCCGGACTTATAAGTACGGGAAAACCGATTTCACCGGCGAATGTCACACATTCCGCGTCTGTCGGCAACACCTTTGCGGATACATACGGTTCGCCCACATTTTCAAGAGTATCTCGAAGAGCCTGCTCGTTTCTTATTGCCTTTATGGTTTCCGGCTTAATTCCGAGAAGCTTGGTACCGTGCTCATCAAGATAACCGTTTTGTAAAAGCTCAAGGCAAATTTCGAGCCCCGCTTCTCCTCCCGTGGTGCCGATAATGGCATCGGGAATTTCTTTTTCAATTATTTTCTTTACTGTTTCGCCGTTTAATGGCTCAATATAAACTGTATCCGCAACATTTTTATCTGTCATTATTGTATCCGGATTTGAGTTTACCGAAACTACTGAAATGCCCTCTTCCTTCAACGCTCTGCAAACAGATGCAGCCGAATAATCATATTCAGAGGAAGAGCCTATAACCACAGGGCCGGCTCCGAGAACAAGTATTTTTGAATATTTATTTTCTGTCATAACTCATTCCCCCATCATATCAACAAAGCGGTCAAATATCCAGGATGTACTGCTGTCGCGGTCGCTGTCCGGTGTAAACTGAACCCCGAAACCGTTGAAATCTTTGTACTCAAGTCCCTCACATGAGCCGTCGTTGACATTTATCATTGTAATATCGGCTTTATCGGCACTGATGCTCGAAACTTCAACCGAATAGCCATGATTCTGCTCTGTAACCATAAGCTTTCCGGTAGATTTTATAACTACAGGCTGATTTGAGCCGCGATGCCCCTGCGGCATTTTTTCAATTTTAAAGTCTTCCGAAAGAGCCAGCATCTGATGGCCGAGACCTATTCCGAACATCGGAACACCGAGTTTTTTAAACTCCTTGATATTTTCTATAAGCTTTGGGTTATCGTCAGGATCGGCAGGACCGTCGGAAAGGAAAATGCCGTCCGGTGAAATGTTTTTTAACTGCTCAGCCGTAAAGTCAGCCGGGACGACAGTCAAACTACAGCCTCGTGACAAAAAGCCGTCAAGAGTTCTGCGCGGCGAACCGTAATCAATCACCGCAACATTGCATTTCGGATTTTCCGCCGTGAATTTCTGCGGCTCTTTTACGGTAACAGCCTCAACCGCCCCGGAAATTGTATAATTCTTGATATTTTTAATAAGCACGTCAAAATCATTGAGATTATCGGTTATAGCGCCCTTCATATAGCCTTTGTCGCGGACGGCGCGCGTAAGACGGCGTGTATCAATACCGCTGATTCCTACTATACCGCACTCTTTTAAATAGCTGTCAAGCGTTTCTTCGCCGAGATCGCCGGTGTCGCACCATTCACGCACAACATAGCCGCTTGCCATTATTTTTGAACCGTTGTCTCTTTTTTCTACGCCTCTGTTGCCTACAAGAGGATAGGTTTGCGCCACTATCTGACCGTAATATGTCGGGTCTGAAAGCAGTTCTCCGTAAGAAGCCGTACACGTATTGAAAACAACTTCTCCTAAAGCTGTTCCCTCTTTACCCATAGAAATTCCGTTAAATACGGTTCCGTCAGCCAAAACAAGGTAAGCCTTTTTATTTTTCATATAAATCACCCTTTATAAAACGGAATTGATTTCGTCCCTCATTCTGATAGCTTCTTTACGTGCGGCAACGGCATAATCTTTTTCATCGAAACCGCCTTTTTTGTATGCGCACATTATACCTCTTGAGGAATTTATTACGGCTCCGCGTCCGTTCTCATCAAACGCACCTGCAATATCTTTGGCGGCTCCGCCCTGTGCACCGTAACCCGGTACAAGGAAAAATGTGTGCGGTAATTCTTTGCGAAGACTTGAAAGCTGTTTCGGATAAGTTGCTCCGACAACCGCACCGACACACGAGTATCCGTAATCCGTTATAGAATCCTTGCCCCAGTTCTCGCACATTTCACCCATAGTTTCGTAGACGGTTTTGCCGCCGAGCAATCTGTCCTGAAGTTCACCGGAGGATGGATTAGAAGTTTTCACAAGCACAAAAATGCCTTTGTCCTCTTCCTTGCAAATATTCAAAAGAGGATTTATACCGTCGCTTCCGAGATAACCGTTAACCGTGAGGGCATCGGCGGAAAAGCTTTCAAAGGTTTTACCGAAAACCTCTGTTTTACCGATATGTGCGGCGGCATACGCCTCCATGGTAGTGCCGATATCATTTCTTTTACCATCGGTTATTACAAACAGGCCTTTTTCTTTTGCGTAAGCTATTGTGTCATAAAGTGCTTTTACTCCTTGCCACCCGTACATTTCATAATAGGCGCATTGCGGCTTTACGGCCGCCACAACATCGCAAAGAGAATCTATAAGCCCTTTGTTAAATGTCAAAAGCGCATCTGCCGCAGCCTCAAGCGTATCTCCGTATTTCTCACGCGAGTCTTTTTTTATAAACTCGGGAACGTAGTCAAGCTTCGGGTCAAGCCCTGCCACAGTAGGATTTTTCTTTTCGTCAATTGCACGGATAAGTCTGTCAAAAGCCATTTGTCAATCTCCTAAATCATTATATACTATTCTGCCGCTGAGAACGGTCATTTTTACCTTGCCTTGAAGTTCACGGTTTTTAAAGATGCAGTTTTTGGATTTACCGTGAAGCTTATTTATGTCTACTGTAAATTTTTCACTTTCATCTATCAAAATAATGTCCGCAGCACTCCCCTTTTTTAACGTGCCTATCGGTCTGTTTAAAATCTCGGCCGGTTTACACGCCATTTTATCAATAAGCTCATAAAGACTGATAAGTCCCGACGCAACAAGCGCGGTATATGAAGCGGAAAAAGATGTCTCCATACCTATAACACCGTTGGGAGCTTTGTAAAAATCTGCCTTTTCTTCCGGTGAATGAGGTGCGTGGTCGGTTGCAATTACATCTATTACGCCGTCAATAAGCGAGTAGAGAACGGAAAACTGGTCCACGGCACTGCGAAGCGGCGGATTCATTCGATAATCCGCATCCTTTAACAAAAGCTTTTCATCGTTAAATATAAAATAATGCGGACAAGTTTCAGCAGTTACATTAAATCCGTTTCTCTTTGCGGAGGCTATAAGAAGTGCTGAATTGCCCGTACTGACGTGACAAATATGCAACCGTGCATTTTTGGGGGCTGACATTAAAAGGGCTGTCTCGCGCGCAGTTCCCACGTCTTCTGCCGAAACCGGTATCTGAGGCATATTAAGGTCTTTTGCAACATCGCATTCATTCACAATGCCGTCGCGTGAAATTGTTTTTTCTTCGCAATGGGCAAAAACAGGCATATCGAGTCTTGCTGCTTCTTTGAGTGCTTCACGCATAAGCTCTGCGGTTTTAACCGGAACGCCGTCATCCGAAAAAGCACAGCAACCGGCTTCTTTTAAAGCCTGCATATCGGTGAGCTTTTCACCGTTTTCGCCGACGGAAACGGCACCTATCGGAAGAACGTGAGCATCGGCATTAGCCGCTTTTTCAAGTATATATTTTACCGTTTCTGCGTTATCGCATACCGGTTTTGTATTAGGCATGGCGCAAACCGTTGTCACGCCGCCAGCCGCCGCCGCACGGCATCCGGAAATTATATCCTCTTTATATTCAAGACCCGGGTCACGCAAATGCACATGTAAATCAATAAGCCCCGGCGCCAAAACAAGCCCCGAAGCATCAATGATATTATCGGCAGAGCAGCTTAAAACCTTGCCAAAATCGGCAATCTTACCGTCGACGACAAGAACGTCGCCGACAGTATCAATCTTTTGTGAAGGGTCTATAACGTGTGCATTTTTAAACAGCAAATTGCCCATAAAAACTCCTTTGATTATTGAGCTTTGGTAGCCTCTGCGGCTTTTGTGGCCTCGGGAGCTTTTGTCGTCTCAGCAGCCGCCTTTGTTGTTTCTGCCGGCTTAGTGCTACCGTCGGTTGTCTTTTTGGTCTCTCCCTCGATCTTGCCATCCTTACTTCCGCCGCCGGAGCAAGATGTACAATAGCCCGGCATATTGCTCTTTGAGAACCAACCGGTTGCGCGACTCGAACATCCGCTGCCCGCAAGCAAGCCAGTCTTTGTACAATATTCTTTTTGCTCAACAATAGATGAGAATTTTGTAAAATCTTTAGAAGCGAGTCCTTTATTAACTCTGTTCATAACCTCATCAAATATTTTACCCGCCGGATTGCCCGAAACATAATTCGAAAGCTGCTTAGGAGTATCGCAGCCATACCAAACTGCAGCTACATAATACGGGGAACCTCCGCAGAACCAACGATCCTTATCCTCGGTTGTGGTACCGGTTTTCGCAAACAGTTTCATATTGTTAAGGCCGTAATTGCGCGCGGTAGCTTCACCTGCCGTATCGGTAACAACGGTTTGCAGAAGCTCATTCATAATATCCGCAGTATCCTGAGACATAATCTGATCGCCATCGGTCTCGTCATGTTGAAGGTATACCATAGTACCGCTTGAATTTGTAACCTTATAGTAACAGTATGGGTCGTAATATTTACCGCCGTTTCCGAAGGTGGCATATGCGGCTGCCATCTGAAGAGTTGATACTCCCTTACTTGTACCGCCTACGGCAAGCGACGAGGCGTTCTTATCAACATCATAGAGATGATCGAGTCTGAATTTGCCGTTGGCATACTTAAAGCTCAATTCATAACCCATCTTTTTAAGGAGCTGCGCCGGTACGGTATTGTAAGACTTACAAATAGCTTTTTGTACGTTTACATACGAATCGGGAGAACCGGGGTCATTACCGTAGTTGACGGGACCCACTCCGCCGTCGCTGTAATAGTGAGGAATACCATAGTTCTTAACTCTTGTGCTCCAATAAGCATATTTTTCCTCTATTGCCGGTGTGTAAACAGAGAGGGGCTTTATTGATGAACCGGGCTGCCTATACGAATTTGCCGCACGGTTAAGTCCGCGGTTTTCGGTCTTTTCTCCAGCTCCGCCTATCATACCGAGCACTCTACCGCTGTAATCCATAATTGTCATAGCCGACTGAGCATCGGGAACATTTTTATTATAGGACGGGAATGATATTCTGTTTACATATACGTTTTCGAGAATATTCTGAACATTCATATCCACAGCGGAGTAGATGCGAAGTCCGCCCGAATAAATGAGCGTAGACGCCTGCGGCTTTGTATAGCCGTATTTATCCATAAGGTCGGCAATAACTTTTTGAATAACGTAATCGACATAGTAGCTCTGAATGGTGGTAGTGGTCTGCTGCTGAGCGCTTGTAAGGTTTTCGCTCGGCACATAGCCCTCACTGTTCGTGAACACCATTGTGTAATTTATTGCTTCATTATACTGGTCTTCTGTTATTTTGCCCTGCTTAAGCATATTGTCAAGACAGACCTTTTGACGTTTTTTGTTTTCATCTGGGTGAATAAGCGGATCATATTTTGACGGAGATTGAGTTATTGCCGCCAAAGACGCACACTCCGCAAGATTAAGGTCCTGCACATTTTTTCCGAAATACTTTTCGGAGGCGGTCTGTACGCCATAACAGCCGTGGCTCATATAGACCGTATTCATATACGCCTCAAGTATTGTCTGCTTAGAGGCATTTTTCTCAAGGTTCAGCGCAGACAGTATTTCATAAAATTTACGATTTACGGTTTTGCCGTTTTCTCCCGTAAGATTTTTAATAAGCTGTTGAGTAAGGGTCGAACCGCCCTGCTTGAAGTGGTATCTAACCGCCGACGATAATGTTCTGAACCAGTCGACACCGCCGTGATCGTAAAAACGCTTATCCTCAAGTGCAATATACGCATTCGCAAGATTTTGCGGTATAACGCTTTCATCCGGATTTTCGCTGTATGTTACCCAAACTCGGTTTTGTTCACCGTGAAGGCGCGAAAGCTCCGTGACTTCATTGTTGGTGTCATACGCATATATAATTGTGGTTTGATCTTGATTTTCTTTATATTCCTCAAGATTTATCTTACTGTCGCCGTTTACGTAAGACACCATAAACACAAGAAGATATAAGCATACAAAAACCGCGGTAAGCAAAAAGGTAAAAAGAACCGACAACAAAACCGTTGCGCCCTTACTGCGTTTTTTTCTGTTTTTAGGTACTCTCTTTGTGACTGCGCGTCGCTTTTGAGTCATATTTTAAAGTCCTCCGTTTAAAAGATCGGATACGATATAACTATACTGATTTATTGTAACACAAACCGTTGATTATTTCATCATAATTTTGAAAAAATATTATATTTTTCCTATTCTTGTCAAAAATAATATACGGAAGTGAATAAAATGAAAAAAGCCTTACTTAAATGTATCGCCGCATCGGTGGCTGCTCTGACTTTATTAGGTGCCGTAACAGTGATAATTTTAAAATCTCCTAAAAAGAAAAGCAGCTTTACGGAAAGTGAAGAAACTACCGTTGCAGCACTTTACACCATAACCGACTATAACGGTAAAATAGCTTTATTTAAACGCGGATACTCTATGCCGGTGGAAATCTTTGACGTAAATACAAATTCCCTGCCGCAAAGCGACAGGGAGCTTATAATTGTAGGTGTTACGGCTTATTCCGATGAAGAAGCACAAAAGCTTGTAGAGGATTACACAAGCTGAATTTCAATTTTTACACGTTTTTTATCAGAGGGTAATTTTATTTCAAATGTTCCTTTGTCCCGCTCGTTAAAAACGGCTTTTTCTCCGTCAACTGTTACCACATAATTATTTTTGTCATTCATAACAACAAGCATTATGCTGTCTTTACCGTTATAATGCGAAACGTCTGCGGAAAAATGAGTGAAATCGTTTTCGAAGCTGTAATTTTCACAAAAGCTGTCAAAGCCGAGATTAAACGTGCCCGCCTTAAAGTATGCAGAAGCCCAAATGTTCACGGGAGCGGAAAGGCCTCCGAAATTATGGAACCATCCTCCTCTGCCCGTAGTTATCGAAAGCATTTCAAAAGTATAGTACGAATACTCCACCTCACGCTTCCACGAATCGAGCGCGACCTTGGCTATTTTATATGCAAAATCAGCCTCACCTATATCTAACATGGTTTTCCAAACAAACCATTGATGCGAAAACCATACGTTGCCGTTCCAATAGCCGTTAGTGGCATAATAGCCGGCCTTCATATTAACGGCACTTATACCAACCTTGCTCATCATCTCATCTTCGCTTTCCAAATGAGACAGAATTCTGCCAGTCTGCTCGTCCGTAGTTATTCCGGCTATAAGAGGATATATACCGTCCATGGTCTTATTCATATTTTCGCCCGACTCGGAGCGCAGTTGTTCTTTTGCTTCGCCGTTTTCATCGTGAATTACATATGAGTAATACCCCGCCTCATCATCCCACGCGTATTTCTGAAGCCCATTTGATATTCTCTTTATATCTTCCGAATAGGCTTTTACATCTTCGGATTTACCGAGATGTTCAGCTATCACAGAGAGAAGCTTTGCCGTCCTTATAACCTGAGAAGAAGAAATACACGGTGCGGTTTTAAGCTGCAAATTATTTTTGTACATCAGAACTTGAGGCGGAAGATCGTCCATACCGGAACAATTGTAAAAATACTCAAATGTAGTTGTTAGACCGCTCTTAAATTTAGCGGTGGTTGAACCGTTTATTTTTCCCGCAAGGAAATCATAAAACATCTTTGCTCGGTCGTAATAATCATACAGCTCGGATTTATCAGATGTTTTTTGGAGCATTTCATAATATTGATAAAGATGGACGGGCACAGGAGAACCATGCAGCAAAAACGCATAGTCCTTATTATCCTTATCACTCAAATACAAATCAAGGATATAATCCGCTATTTTCGGTGAAAATTCAAGCATATCAAGCCCTATAAAGCCCGAATCCCATGTGTAAAAGGAATCCCACCTCTTGCCGGGAGTGTGATGTATAACATATTCTCCGTGATGATAAAGCGGATACACGGTGTTTTGGAACATTGCAGCTCGCAAAAGGCGGTTTGAAAACTCATATTTTTTTCCGCTGTCATTATAGCTTAGCTTTTCAACCGAACCTGACGCCGATAAATAGATCTTTTCATAATCTTCCGGCGTTTCATATTCTGCACCGCCATACGAAATTACCGCATATTCGGTATGACTTTTCCCCGGCTCTATGTACAAGGTGTGGACAAGAGTATTCTGATAGTATCCCTCGTCGCTGTGTTTCCAACTGAATTCTCCGGAAAAAGTTTCCATCATATTGTCAAAGCTTTTATCCGGTTGAGATATACGGGGAGTCGGTACATCCTCAAGGCAGCCGGAGGGTATGCTGCGAAGTCTTGTTTCATCATTAAATGTTCTTAAAACAAAGGGCTTTTCAACGCCCTCGTATTTTATCTCAACGGTTTTACCGTTTATTTCGTCGTGAACCTTAACATCCGGGATAAAATTATTCTTTTTTGCTTCAACTAATATTTTATTGGTTTCGTCTTTTTCGCATATTGCAAAGAAATCAAATTCTATGCCGCCTTCGCCCTCGGAAACGAGAACGAGAGTATAATCCCCTTTATCCACATTACCTATCGGTATCGTGATTTCACCCATATCCTGTGCAGGCGGAAACACAACGTTGTCACCGTTCACGGTAAAAGCCGAAGGCTTATTATCAACGGTACGGTATCTGACATATAAAGCAGCATCTGAAAAGTTTAAATCATTTTTTATTTTATATACGATTTTGTCGCCTTTTTCTTCTCCGAGACGCGGATATTTCGGCAATATATATCGGTTGTCGTCACGGTCTCCGAGCCCTCTGTGCGAAGTAAAGCGATCGTCAAAGAACTCGCCTTTATGCATGGCGTCCATAGTTTCATTATCCCACGGACGGCTTGTTTTATATGTAAACTCGCTGTAATCAAGCGCGTCAAACATAAGCGATTTATTTGGAAGAGAAACTCTGTATGATGTTAAAAACGGAAATTGCAGCGAAGAGAAATAATTGACAAGGCAATTTTGCATAAGCTCTGAATTATTGAAAATCTCTGTCCTGACAAGCACACTCTCATCGCTGAGTTTGGTAAAAGAAACGTCGGAATAAATAACATCCTTCCACTCCAGGTCCTGTCTGTAAGAATAAAAAGAATAATCACTTTTTACATCCCAAGGATGCACACCCACCGGTATAGTCACATTCGGAGCCTTGGCATCGGTATTTGAAACTGCGGGAAGCGAAATGAAATCAAACCTGACGCCTTTTTCCGTTTCGTGCTCTGTGACTCTTGACACACCGCTGTACTTTTTTGAATAAGGCCCCCATTTAGGCATTACTTCTGACATTTTACTCATAATTCTTACATAGCCTTTCCATTTACAGAATAAAAACCAATCGCTGCAAACATTACAGTTCCGTAGAAAACACGCTGATATTGTATCAGAAAAAAAGCTCTAATTCAAGAAAAAAAGAAGTCGCAAAACACAGTTTCTGCGGCTTCCTTTTGTTTAATTAAATAAAAGCTTATTTATTTTTCTGTCTTTCTTCAATGTCGGATATCATTTGCACGCGACGTGCGTGTCTTCCGCCCTCATAAACACCGGAGAGCCAAGTGTCAACAATCATAAGTGCAAGGTCAAGGCCGACAACTCTTGCACCGAAAGCCAAAATATTGGTATCGTTATGCTGCCTTGAAAGAAGTGCCGAATACGGCTCACTGCAAACTACCGCTCTGATACCGTTAACCTTATTTGCCGCAAGAGAAATACCAACACCTGTACCGCATATAAGTATACCCTTGTCAAATTCCTTTGATGCTACCGCGTTTGCCACAGCCTCACCGTAAATCGGGTAATCGGTACGCTCGGTGCTGTTCGTTCCGAAATCCTTTACCTCTATACCCTTTTCTTTCAGGTGAGCAATAACCTTGCCTTTAAGTTCGTATCCTACATGGTCGCTACCTATTGCTATTTTCATATTAAAACCTCTTTCAATATTCCGTTATACAGCTCGACAGCACCGAAAAATCGGTGCTGTCTGAGCTTGTGAGTTAGGGAGTTCGTTTATCTAATAAACGGATGGAAAACACCTTTTTAGCTATCCTTTGTAACTATATAAGAATCAACCGGGATAGTTTCGGGAGTAGCATTAACATCAATTGCTTTGCCTGCTTTTACTGTCTCAACCATCGTTTTAAGTGAAACAGCACCGATTCCCGCTGAGTCCTGAGCAACTGTTGCTGAAAGCTCGCCTGCTTTTACGCTGTCTATGGCTTCGGCTGCACCGTCTGTACCTACTACCATTATCTTACCGAGCTTGTTAGCGTTTTTAACTGCCTGTAAAGCACCGAGAGCCATGGTATCGTTGCAGCAATATATAGCCTTAAGATTCGGATATTTCTGAATCATTGAAGCGGCAGTATCAAGAGCCTTCTGTCTGTCCCAGTCAGCCGGCTGAGAAGCAACAAGCTTGAATGCGCTATTTGCGGTAAATGCAGTTGTTGCACCGTTCTTTCTGTACTCACCGGATGCGTTGCCTGCCTTACCTTCGATTATTGCAACCTCGCCGCCGTCCTTTAACTGTTCCATTATATAGTTTGCGCCTTTTTCACCGACTTTTTCGTTATCGGTTGTAGCAAAAGCTATAACACTTCCGCCGGCATTCTTAAGGGTATCCATATCAATCTTTTCATCAATATTCATTACATAAATACCCTTTTTGTTTGCCTCAACTATACCGTTAATAAGGTTAGTCGGGGAAATCGGTGCAACACCTATGGCCTTGTAGCCCTTGGATATGCAGTTTTCAAGAATTTTAAGCTGACCCTCGGTATCATCCTCGGATTGCGCGGCGAAAACATCAACGGTTACGCCGAGTTCTTTAGCTTCCTTCTCTATTCCGGCTTTCATATTTGCCCAGAAATCGTTAGAAAGCGGTTTAAGAATAATTGCGTATTCTGCGGTTCCGGAAGAAGAGCCCGAACCGTCGGTCGTTTTCTTGTCGTCGGTCTTACTTCCGCAGCCTGCGAAAACAATGCCGATAACTACCGTCAATGCCATAACGATACTTAAAATTTTCCTTTTCATAATAAATTCCTCTCTCTTTTTACTTATTTTTTCAGCAGTCGAAACTACTGTTTAAGCTGATGCCATGCAAAGTCTCCACTCCCGTAAACTCCGCTCTGTTGTGTATGCTCCGAAAAAAGGATTCTGAGATTTTTTTCGGGGTAAGGCTTTCGTGTATGAAAGTGTACCGAATCTATCAAAATGTCCTTCGGAAAATTCTTCATATATACCACTCCGCCGGCGATTATAATATAATCGGGATCAAGTATGTTGACTTCGGTAGCTATAGGAATGGCAAGATCTTTAACATACTTGATTATTCTCGGATCGTCGCCGTGTTCGCAAAAAACATTTTTTATATCGGTTTCGGGAAAAAGCTCCGCGGTAATCTTTTCAAGATACTTGCCTGAGCAAATTACTTCGCTGCACCCGACATTTCCGCACGTACACTTTTCCTCAATATTCGGAAACGGTATGTGCCCGAGCTCTCCTGCCGCTCCGTTGCGTCCGCAGTAGAAGCTGCCGTTTAAATAAATGGCATTCCCAAAGCCGGTTCCGATATAAAAACCGAGAACAGTAGAATCTTTCGGAAGACCCAATGTAACAATATCATTTTGAAGAAGAAAATTTACATCGCGGTCAACATATACGGGTATGCCAAGCTTTTTGCTGAGCGTATCTCCGAACGGTATATTATCAAATCCCTTAAGATTAGGAGTGGATATAACAGTCTTTTTATCCTTGCTGACCATGGACGGCAATCCAATTGCTACCGCTTTTATCGAATCTGACGCGTTATATCTTTTCATATAATCCGAAATGTTAAGATACAGGGTCTCGATTACATCGCCTTTATCAAAAATTCTGCTTGAATTTTTTTCGAAGTTGATAATTTCACCGTCACGGCCGACCATTCCGATGCGAAAGTTTGTACCGCCGATATCTATACCGATTGTAAAATCCAATGGTCGGTCACCTCCTTTAAAAATTGCTTTTAATACTATGCTCCTGTTGCTGTACGAAATTCTTCTCTCATTATGTCCCAAGCCTTTTTAAGGTCTTTGTCCTTTGAGAAAAGTCCGGACGAGCCTACAATAAAGACCTCAGCTCCGGCTTCGTAAAGCTCCTTAAACGTCCTCTGATTGCAGGAACCGTCAATCTCGATTAAAAACTTATAACCGTATTTTTCTTTAAGCTCCTTAGCTTCTCTGATTTTGCCGAGCATTTCTTTTATAAAAGGCTGTCCGGCAAATCCGGGATCCACCGTCATAATGGTAAGCTTATCTATGCGATCAATATATTCTCTGATATAAGAAAGCGGAGTTGCAGGATTCAAAACCACACCTTTTTTGCATCCTAATGCTTCGATTTTATTCATAATACGGAAAGCATCGGTGTTTATAGTTTCAGCGTGCGGACAAATATAACCTGCTCCGTTTTCAGCTAGAACTTCAATATAATCATCGGGATCGGTGACCATAAGATGGCAGTCAATAGGCTTTTTGGCGATTGTTGAAAACGCCTTTACAAAGTCCGGAGACAAAGTGATGTTTTTCACAAAATGTCCGTCCATTATATCGACATGATAGAGGTCACATCGCTCATTTAATATTTCCGTCTGATTTTTAATATCAAGAAGATCCATACACATGAGCGACGGGTTAAACATAGGTTCCATAAAAATACCTCCTTTAAGCTACACGGTTATTTTTTGTTAGCTACGAATCGGTCAAGAGCAACGGAGCCGATGATAAGAGCGCCCATTACAACCTGCTGAAGCGTACTCGAAAGTGAAAGTATATTCATACCGAAGTTGATAACGCCGATGATAAGACCGCCCATTACAACTCCGAAGATCTTACCCTTGCCTCCGAAGAAGCTTGTTCCGCCGATAATCGAAGCGGCTATTGCATAGGTCTCAAAGCCTGTTGCCGCTGCCGGCTCTGCCGAGCCTACACGACCGAGAAGAACCACACCGGCTATACCGGCGCAAATACCGGAAATAATGAAAACTATAAGGGTATGAAGATTTACGTTTATACCCGAATACCAAGCGGATTCTTTGTTTCCGCCGAGCGCATAGATATTACGACCAAGCTTCGTTTTTTTAGTGAGAAACGCAAGGATCAAAGCTACAATAACCGCTATTATCGCAACAAGAGGAATACCTATAACAGATTTTGAAATAACTCTTGTAAAACTTGCCGGGAAGCCGTAAACCGCGCTTGAATTTGAGATTATAAGTGTAACGCCGCGATAAATTGCCTGTGTGCCAAGCGTAATGATGAACGGATGAAGTCCTGTAACATTTACAAGGAGCCCGTTAAGGAAACCGAGGAATGCACCGAGCAAAATTCCGAGAAGAACAGCAACTATCGGGTTTACCCCTGCCACCATTAACTTTGCCATACACATTCCGGTAAGGGCTACCACAGATCCTACCGAAAGATCGATGCCGGCAATAAGAATTGCAAAGAACTCACCCATTGCAATAAGTATATTTACCGAGCTCTGTGCCAAAATCTGAGGTGCCGTAGAGCTTGAGAAAAAGTATGTTGGTTTCAGTATGGCCAAGATGGCAAGAAGGATTATAAGAATACCAAACGTACCGTACCTCTGCCAGATCGTGTTAAAGGTTAATTTTTCTTTTTTTAATGTTTTAGACTGTGACATTTTAATTAGTCCTTTCTTTAAGGTCGGCAGTTGAAGCCATAATTATTTTTTCTTCTGTTGCGTCTTTATGTGGGAAGGTTTGTACGATCTTACCCTCACGGAAAACCGCTATGGTATCACACACCGCCAAAAGTTCCGGAAGCTCTGATGATACAACAAGTACGCCCTTACCCTCATCGGCGAGCTTACGCATCAAAGTGTAAATCTCGCTTTTAGAACCAATGTCGATTCCCTTTGTAGGTTCATCAAAAATAATTATTTGAGAATCTGCGGCAAGCCATTTTCCGAGTATGACTTTTTGCTGGTTGCCGCCGGAAAGCTCTGTTATATTTTGATCAACTGAAGCGCATTTTATATTCAGGTTTTTCTTTTGCTCCTCTGCGCATTCCTTTTCAAATTTATTGTTTGTAAGACCTATGGTGCCTTTTCCCTTTGAAGTCTTGATAAACGGAAGAATCGAAATATTCTGCTTAATATCAAAGTTATAAAAGAAGCCTGTCTCACGACGATTTTCGGTTACCATTGCAAGACCGTTCTTTATGGCGCTGTAAGGACTATTGATTTTAACCTGTTTGCCGTGAATGAATATATCTCCTGCCGAGCGAGGCTCAGACCCGAATATTGCATTCATCATTTCACTTCTGCCGGAACCGACAAGTCCCGAGAATCCGAGGATTTCACCCTTATGAAGTTTAAACGAGACATTCTTAACCTTTTGATCCTTACGAGACAAATTACGAACCTCAAAAATGACTTCTGTATTCTCGTAGGTATCGGGAGCATCCTCATGCTGATAAGTATTCTGAATTTTTCTTCCTACCATCATGGTAACGAGATCGTCTGCCGTAACACCTTTTACGTCTCTCGTGCCGACGTAAGCTCCGTCTTTCAGCACCGACACCCTATCGCCTATTTCAATAATTTCACCGAGCTTGTGAGAAATAAAGACTATTCCCTTGCCCTCTTCCTTAAGCTGACGAACTATCTTAAACAGATGATTTACTTCCTCACTTGTCAAAGACGCAGTAGGCTCATCCATTATGATTACTTTACTGTCGGCGGCAAGTGCCTTGGCTATTTCAACCTGCTGTTTTTCGGAAATACTTATATCCTCAACAAGAGTTTTGGGGTCTCGTTTTAATCCTACCTTCGAGAGCAGCTCTTTTGCACGCTCATTCATATACTTATAATCTACGACCTTAACAGGGCCGTATTTTTTCATCGGCAACTTACCGACAAAAAGGTTTTCCTGAATGGAAAGTTCATTTATGACGCTCAGTTCTTGGTAAATTACGCTGATGCCGTTTTCGGCGGAATCCTTGGGAGTTAGCCTTTTATAGCTTTTTCCTCCGACAATTATTTCTCCCTCAGTGGGCTGATAAACGCCGCTGAGAATTTTCATAAGTGTCGACTTTCCGGCGCCGTTTTCACCGAGCAACACATGTACTTCGCCGGGCTGTATGTCAAATGTTATATCTTTAAGTGCCGTTACGCCCGGAAACTTTTTAACGACGCCCTTCATCTCAACTAATGCGCTCATTTTTTCCTCCTTGAAGTCTATTATTTCCACATATTAGTTGTGTCCGTATGTGAATAGTATATACATTTTATTGGGTAAAGGTTTACTCAATTTCCCAAAATATGCGGGAAATAATATTTCCCGTTTGCATATGTTAGCTGATTTTTTATGCGGTTGTTCTTTTAACAAGCTTTACGGGAATAACATAAATATCATTTTTGTTTTTTATCTCATTATTCTCGATTAGATTTAAAAGAGTTTCAACTGATTTTTTACCGAACATATCGGTATCCTGCTGTATTGTGGTTATCGGCGGATCGCATATCTCTGACAGAGTAATGTCATCAAATCCGACGATCTTGCATTTTTCAGGCACAGATATTCCGGAATCCTTAAGCGCCTGCAAAGCACCGATTGCCATCATATCGTTATTACAAAAAATTCCGTCAAACTTTTTGCCGTCGGCTATGACTTTTTTTATCGCGTCATAAGATGAAGCGTAACTGACATCCGTTTTTATAACATTTCCCTCGTTAAGCGGCAAAGAATACTTTTTGTGAGCGTCAACATAACCTTTATATCTGTTTCGCGTGGTAGAATAATAGTTTTTGTCGCTCAGCATCAATATATCCTTACAGCCATCCTTTATAAGAGCCTCCGTAGCTAAAAATCCGCCCATCTCATTATCAGAAATTATAAGGGTACCCGCATGCTCAGGACGACGGTCTATGTGAACTACCGGTATTTTGTAATCTTTATATATCTGCTTAACATCGCTCTTTGTACTGATATAGATTATACCGTCAACGTCTTTGGCGGCAAGCGAAGAAATATGCTTGTCCTCTGTGCTGCTGTCCTCGTTAGAGTCGCACACAAAAACGGTATAGCCTTTTTGCAACAGAGACGTCTCGATGGAACGGATAATCTTAGCAAAGAATTCGTTTGTTATGTCAGGAACAATAACACCGATGCTCTGCGTTTTATTGGTTCTTAGCCCTTTGGCATTAAGATTCACCTTGTAGCCGTACTTATTAACAATATTCATAACTTTTCTTTCGGTCTCTGAGGAAAATCTGCCGTTATGATTTAAAACGCGCGAAACGGTGGCGATGGACACACCAGACATTTCGGCAATCTCAACCATTGAAATTTTCCCTTTCAATTCAAATACCTCCGAAAAATTATGCAATCGTTTGCTAAGTTTGTAACAAATAACGGGTAATCGTTTACCCTACGCCCATAGTTTACTTCCGGTTACAGCAAAAGTCAACTCTTTTTTTGCAGAAAAAATATCTTTGTCAGAAGTGCTTAATTCTTCATATTGCACATTGGTTAAAAAGTAAACTTCAAATTGCAAACGTCAAATTTGCGGCTCTCCGTTTGTGCATTTTCACACAAAAAAACGCGTTGCTCTAAAATAAGCAACGCGTTTTTAAAAGCAATTATTTACTTGTTTTTACCAAACACCTTTTGGAACCAATTTTGTTTACTGCTTTCTGCCTGAGTATTAACCTCCGCAGCCTTTTCAATACTCGGTGTTTTCATAACGAACATTACGCTTGACTCTATACCGTCGGCAACCGAAGAGTAAATCTTATATTCTTTACCGTATTCAATCATTTTGGTGGCTTTCTGTAAAAGCTCATCGGAATTATCGGTAAGCACACCGTATTTTTCAAGCTTTGATGCAAAATCAGCCGCGCTGACGGAATTCATCAGATTTGTTATCTTTGTCATATTGTCTTCATTTAACAGAGTGCTGAGACTGTTAAGAAGCTCCTGATTGCTATCAAGTTCGCTCTGGATATCCGAAATCTTACTCATGGTATCAGGCAAATTATCTATTGCGGCCTGTACCTCCGGATCCTGCATATCGTTTGATAGACTCTGAAGAAGCGGAAGTGCGTCTTTAAACTCACCTGAAGCCGACGGAAGAAGGCTTAAGAACTGCTGTACATTGGGATCAGAAAGCAGTTTTATCATCTTCTGGAGGTCGGAATTACTTGATGAATCGAGAAGAGTTTTAAGCGTTTCTATATTTTGCGGAGTAAGGTTCTTGGAAAGAACATCAATAAGAGGCTTATTACTCTCATAAAGCGATGTTGCATCATTTATCATCTGTGCAAGCTCGCCGAGCTTGTCGGGATTTGACATAAGAGTCGATAAGACGTTATTGGGATCTATTGACTTAATCGAGGATTCAATTTCCTTGAGCTGATTAAGGCTTGATTTTAAATCATCAACGCTTGAAGGAACAGCCATATTATTACTTACTGCCGAAAGAGGAAGGACCGCAAAATACATATTTGTAAGTTCAAAATCCGTTACATCGGCGGTAATTGTAAAGTTATCGTTAAAGGTGATATCGGCAGCGTCCTTGAGAGTTTTGGAATCTAAGCCAAGCGTCTCGTTAATTCCGGGGAAGCCGGCCACCACAGCTACTTCCTTTGAACCATCTCCCTGAGAAATGCCGTTTTCCACTTTTACGTTTTGAAAGTTGGTTTCGGGAAGAATCATGCCGCCGACGGCAAGCACGGGATTGCAAACCTTAACATCCTTACCGTTGATTTTTTCGGTTTTAAAGATGTTGTTTGTCATCTGTATTTCTATCTTTACCTTACCGCTCTTGCCGGCAAGATCGGAGGCGGCTATTTCTTCATCATTAAGATAGTATTTAATTGAGATGCTTACAGGAAGCGTCTTATTACTTGTGCCGCGATAATAAAGGTCGGTAGTCGGCATATTCCAGAACAAGCCGCCGTCCTTAAAATAGGGTTCGGTATCACTCTTAACATTTGTTATATTTTCAAGGTCCGTAACATCTCTGAGGTAAACCTCGGGGGTGTCGGTGTGAATCCAATCGGTAACGGATATGTTTTGAACCGCACCGGAGTTATCAAGTGTAGCGTAAACCGTTTCGGTTTTTTTATAATTATTGATTCTGTTTGTGTAAATTGTTTCCTCAGCCTTTTTATCAACCTCGGCTACCGTGTCGTCGTCCTTTTTGGACGAGCAACCGGTAAAGGTGACACAAAGCATTGAGAAAACAAGCAAAACACAGATTATGCTTTTGATTTTATTTGTGTTTTTCATTTTGCTGCCTCCGATTTCTTAGCCTTGACGGCTTTTATTTTTGCCTTTGATTTCTTAAATTTTTCTTTCGGCATTGTCCGCCAATTAAACGAAGTTTTGTTTATGAGTTTTTCACAGATATAAAGTATTGGCGGCAAAGTACAGATTATTATAAACGCACTTATGATTGCACCGCGTGCAAGCATACCGCAAATGCTCTTGACTATCTCTATATCGCAAATCAGATAAACACCGAAGGTCGCAACAAAGAATACCATTGCGCTTTGGAAAATCGAACGGTCGGATTCGTTGGCAGCCTTTCTGATGGCTTCATCCTTAGACAGACCCTTTCTCAGTTCTTCACGGAACCTCGAGGTTATGAGTATAGCATAGTCAACCGTTGCGCCGAGCTGTACGCAACCGATTATTGTAGGCGCGATAAACGGTATCGTCTCGCCGAATATAAACGAAAAACTCTCGTTTATAAATATTGCTATCTCTATCGACGCAACAAGTATTACAGGTATTGATATTGACTTGAAGATAATCGCTATAAGTATAAATATTGCCGCGACGGAAATTATATTGGTTATTATAAAGTCTCGGTTCGTTACATCAACAAGATCCTTAGTCATAGCACCCTCGCCTGTCAGATAACCGTTCGGGTCATACTTCAATACAATACTCTTCAGCGTATCTATCTGTGCATTTTCTTCATCGGTTGCCGTAGCGTAGCTTGTATTTACCATCATAAGCTGATAACCGTCTTTAATGCAGATATTACGAATATCATCGGGAATCATATCGGCGGGTATTGCAGAACCTAAAAACTCGTTCATTGCAACTACGTTTGTTATACCGTCAACATCTTCAATTTCCTGCTCCATAGCTTCAAGCTTCTGGCTCGGTATATCATCGCTTACTATAATGAAATGTGTAGTTGCCATATTGAATTTATCTTTCATTTCGTGAAGTGAAACGATAGACGCGAGGTCGGAGGGAAGAGCCTTATCCATATTGTAGTATACATTAACGCTCTTCGAAGCTCCGTATGCGGGAATTATAAGAAGAAGGAAGATTATTGCAATTACACGGCGATGCTTAAGGGTGAATTCATTAAGCTTGCCGAAATGAGGAACCAAGCTCTTATGCCTTGTCTTTTCGATTTTATCGTCAAGCAAAAGTATAAGTGCCGGAAGGAATGTAACAACCGTGATAACACCGAGCAATACGCCCTTTGCCATTACAAGACCTATGTCAAGACCGAGCTTGAAGCTCATAAAACAAAGTGCGAGGAAGCCGAATACCGTAGTCAATGAGCTGCCTGCCAGCGATACAAACGTACTGCTTATTGCCGAAGCCATTGCCATGGTTCTGTCGTCATTATACTTGCATTCCTCTTCGTAACGGTCCATAAGGAATACCGAGTAGTCCATGGTAACGCCGAGCTGCAGTATAGCCGCTATACACTGTGTAATATATGATATTTGCCCGAAGAAAATGTTTGTACCCATATTATATACAACCGCGGTACACAGTGCCATAAGAAGCACAAACGGCAAGACATACGATTTCAGGGTAAACATCAAAACGATAAGAGCAAGCACTATTGCAATAACTACATACAGCGGAGCCTGCGCGTCGGCAAGTGCCTTAGTATCATACATTATTGTGGAAACACCGCTCATAAACATATTTTTGTTCATACATTTACGTATGGACTTTATAGCATCCATTGTTGACTCGGAAGCGCCGCCCTGCGTAAATTGAACCATCATAAGTGTGGCATTACCGTCTTTACTGTAAAAGACGTTCTTTAAGTCATCGGGAAGCATATCCTCGGGAATCGATATATCAGCGATATCATCGACCCACATAACATTGCTTACTCCGTCGATTTCGGAAATTTCTTCCTTCAGCTTGACAGCGGTTTTTTGATCCTCGTTTTCAATAACAACAATGGCACTTGCAGCGTTATTGAATGTTTTATCAAGGATATGCTCGCCCTGTACCGAATTAAGGTCTTCCGGCAGATAAGACAAAATATCATAGTTTACGAATGTGTTAAGATAACATATTATCGACGGTATCAATAATATAAGGCAAACTATAAGGACTGTTTTGGGGTGTTTTGCAATTCCCCTTGCCATTTTGTCTATCATCGTATCTCCCCTTTGCTATAATAATTTACTAAGCTAACATTTTTTTGACGGCCAGATGAATTTCCGGTCGTATTTCTTCTATGGTGAACGGAGATCTCGAAAGAATGGCATTCGAAGCAGTTGTAAATATCATTGTAGAAACGAGTAACAACAGCTTCTTGGCATTCTCGGGAGGATTTCCGAGTTTAACTATTATATCTGTAAGATAATCAAAATCGAGTTTGATGTTATCGTCGCCGTTATCGATTATCAGCGAATACAATATTGAGCTTTTTTCGCTTATCACGGAAAGCATTTCTTTATTTTCGATCATATAATCTATAATTGCGTCAACAAAAAATGTGAGCTGATCGATAGCCTCCATTTTGTTATCGGTGTTTATATTTTTCATCTGCGCTATAACAGACTTTATAATCGCTGCGCTCTTATAAAGAATTATCTGATCCATAAGGTCGTATTTATCATGAAAATAGAGATAAAACGTACCCTTTGCCACGCCTGCACATTTGACAACTTCATCTATCGGTGTGGTGTTTATACCGTTTTTTGCAAATAGGTTATATGCGGCATCTAAAATTTTATTACGTTTTTTAAGCTTGTTTTCTTCCACACTCGGCATTTTACACTATCTCTTTCGGTTGAATTTCTGAGGCTTAACAGAATTTTATCATCCACCGCAAATTAAAGTTCTGCGCTCTTTAAAATGACCGTTAGTCACTTTTTACATTTCTAAACGCTACTCCAAAAATGACCAACAGTCAATAATTTGTTTTAATTGTTAACAAACTGTTCACAAACGTTGAATTTGTGTACATAAACGCTAATTATTAAATTTATTGTTTATGCATTTTGCCAAACAGCTTGATTTGTAATAATTTACAACATAAAAAAACAGAGCACGGAAAAACCGTACTCTGTTCGATGCAAAATGCAGATTATTCGCCCTTCATATCAAGGAGCTTAACCTTGCCCTCATAGGATTCCTGAGAAACCTTGATAGAATCGGTTATAGCAGCCTCAATGTCGTCATCCTCAACGCCGAGGTCACGGGTGTACTTATCCGTTATGAAGAGATCATAGTCCATAATGTAGGGAAGCTGAAGCGGATCCATACCGGAATCAATGCCTCTCTTCTTATAATCTTTAACAATACCGTACATACCGAGCTTCATCATAAACGGAGGTATGCCGACAATCTTTCTGTTATGCATTCCGCGAGCCTCATATACAATACCGAGGAATTTATCCCACTTCATATTGTACATGCTGATCGGAATAGCCTCAAAGCCTTTGGCACCCTCTTTAGTTGCGGCACCGGCAATAGCCTGACCAACCTGACGGCAAGTAAGCATTGCTGTGCCACCCTTCGGATAAAGGGTGAAAGGAAGCTTGTCCATACCGGAAATCTGCTCAATAAGAACAGTCCAAACAGGTCTTCTGCCCGGCTGAGTACCGAATATGTAAGGAAGCTCAAGAACTGCTACGCTGAAGTTGTCATCGCAAGCCTTTTTACAAACATCTTCCTGAATAAGACGAGATTTGAAGTAGGGGTTTCTCTCTTCAAGATTCATATCAGGCTTGATTTTAGAAAGATATGAGAAGTAAGAACCAAGAACAACAGCTCTCTTAACGCCTGCTTTTTTGCAGAGCGGGAAGATTCTCTCAAGCGGAGCAATGTTGTATTTGTAGTAATAATCCATTACGGGCGCCGGGAATTCTTTTCTCTCGTCAACGCCTGCTGCGAAGATAAAGCAATCACAGCCTTCGAGCATCTGCTCAATTTCCTCATCCGTCTTCTTGTTGATATCGCCGAAAACGAGTTCCATTTCCTTCGGAATGGGAGCTCCCTCCGGAAGAGGCGGAAGAGCAACGCTCTTTACCTGGTGACCTCTCTTAATGAGAGTCGTGGCAGCTTCACAGCCGAGAAGGCCTGTACCGCCGATCATAAAGATTTTCATAGCAATTCTCCTGTCTAACTATATATTTTTGCTAAATTAAAAACTAAATCAGTCCTTGAATACGGGGTCAAAGAGCGGAAGCTTTGAAATCTTCATAACGCTGCTGAAAATATGGCCGCCGAGTACCGGCATAAGTCTGCCGAAATAATTCATAAATGCAGCGTCAAAGCCATGAACGCCGAGCGGACGTCTTGTTCTGATGTCATGCATTATCATCTTTACCATTCTGTCGCAGGAGGTGCTGACAGCATTGAGCATCTTCTGACCCTTTGCGTCGGAAGCATCCTGACTTCTGAATATATCTGTCTTTGTAAAGCCGGGGCAAACAATGCCGACATAGCATTTACCGCGAAGCTCTTCTCTGAGTGATTCTGAAAGAGACTTAAGAGCAGCCTTACTTGCGGAATATACCGAAGTACCTGCAAGAGACATAAGAGAAGCCGAGCTATCGATGTTGATGATTCCGGGAGTCTTTGACTTGAGAATCATCGGAAGAAGCGTATGTATCGAATAAACCGCCGAATAGAAATTGATATTCATAGCCTTTTCAATATCAGCCATTGAATAATGTTCAAATCTGTCGAACTTCGGCAAAATTCCCGCATTATTGACAAGTATGTCGGGATGAATGTCATTATCCTCAAGGTACTTTGCAAAATCTATCCAATTTTGCTCAACCGATACGTCGAAAAGCTTATAGCTGAATTTTTCGGCATTGGGACCGAGCTCCTCAACTACCTTTTTCATTTTTTCTTCACTGCGAGCGATACCGATAACGGTGCAACCATGATCAACGATAAGGGATTCGGCAATTCCCTTGCCCATACCGCCTGACGCGCCGGTTACGATAACGGTCGTATTATTCATCCAATTTTGATCCATAACTCTCTCCTTTGGAATATTGAATTTTTATTCACTCGTATTATTGTAACTCAAAGGTAAATATATTTCAATAGTTAGTTGTCTCAAAATTAACAAAAATATGCACAAATTTTAAAGTGTCGACGTATTTTTGTTAAACTCAGTCCAAATCTACATCCTTTTTATTATCGGAAAGTCCGTGATTATATATTTTTCGATTGTCAAGTGCCCAAAGCCGGCCGGAGAAATCATCCTCTTTAAGCGGTGTAATTGCCTCATGTATCTGATATACTCTCGCATCCATAAGGTCAAGCTCAGAGAGAAGCTCTGCCTCAAGAAAGAGAGGTCTTACCGCTGCCCCGAATTCCGGCTCGCCGTGATGAGACAAAATCATATGCTCAAGCAGCATTTCACGTTTTTTATCAGTTCCGAGCTTGTCGGCTGCCTCTCGTACCATCATAGCACCCATAACAAGGTGTCCTATAAGATTGCCCTCTACGGAATATCCGTTCGCAAGTCCTGTTTCCCCCACGTTAAACTCAAGGGTCTTGGCTATATCGTGGAGAATGGCACCCGACAACAAAAGATCTTTATCCACAAACGGATAAACCTCGCATACGCCCTCGCAAAGCTTCACAATAGACAGAGTATGCATTAAAAGTCCACCGCGTATGGCATGGTGTAACTTATATGCCGCCGGCCATTTCAAAAGCTTTTCTTTGTTTTCTGTAAAGATTGTACCGACAAGCTTTTTCAAATCCTCATCTGAAAAAGCGTTTATTGTCTCCGTGATCTTATTATACATATATTCGCCGGTGTACCCCGCGTGCCTGACATAATCGGTAATATCCACATTATCCTCGGGTGTTACTTTACGCATTTTTTCAACGCGAAGCTGATCGGCACCGTTATACTGTGATATTGTACCGCGAACCTTGACAAACATATCGGTTTCAAATTTTCCGTGTGTATTTTCATTGTAGTCCCAAAGCTTTGCGGAAATTTCGCCGTCGTTGTCGGAAAGAATCATATCAAGATATGCTCCGCCTCGTGAGCTTGTCTTTTTTTCACATTTTGTCAGTATTCCGAACCCGTCAACAAGGCCGTTATTGTTAAGCTTAGTAAAATTCATTTGTTTTCTCCGTTCTTCTCTTCCGTCTTTGCTTCGATAACATAATCGTCCTTTGTATCTTTAACAAACTTATTAAAGCTGTATGTGCCCCACATATCCATAACACCGTTGAAAACAAAGCAGATACCGATAAAGCGGAACGCAAACATAGCAGTTTCAAAAGGTCTTATCGCCATAATGAGTCCGAGCACAATCGCTACAACGGCGAAAAGCAGCGACAGCCACCACATCGGAAAATGATTGCGAGCAAGCATTACGGCACGTTGGATATTGATAAGTCCGTCAATTATGGCGACTATACCGAAAATGAACGGAATTACAGAGTAAACAACGTCTTGCTTAAACATAAGGAAAATGCCTATTGCGGCAATTATAATTCCGCTGACAAGAGTTATAGAAAACAGCGACGAAACAGAACGGCATGAAAAGAATTTAATTACGAGATAAATACCCGCAAGAACAAAAAGGCCGCCGAAAAGATAACATGCCACTTTAGCTATCTGCTCGGGAAAAATCATAAGAAGCATTCCCGTGACAAGATAAATTGCCGCCGAAGCAAAAAAGCTTGCCTTAAGGTTTTTAAAGAATTTTTCAAGTTGGGTCATATAAGCATCTCCTTTTAATATTTTAATGCCTTAGCATATTCGCGCGGAGTCACACCATACTCTCGTTTAAAGCAATATATGAAATAACTCTCGGAGCAAAATGACAAATAACAGCTTATCTCGCTGTAATCATATTTGCCATTGAGCAATGATTTTGAAAGCTCCAATTTTTGTCTCAAAATAAAACGGCTGATATTCTGACCCGTCGTTTTTTTAAACAACGCGGAAAGATAATCCGGTGACAAAGAGCACACCTTTGAAAGCCCGCCGAGCGTAAGCTTTTTTTCAAGATTTTCCTTGATATAGCTTATACACTTTCTCACAGGCGGCGGATAATCCTTGCCTATTGATGAATAGCGTACAAGATTTGTAAGCTCTATTGCCTTTTCCTGCAAAAACGGCGGTATACTCTCTGACGAAGTCATGGAATCGACGCGGCGTATCATTTTGTCACTCATCTCATATGCCTCGGATTCACAGAGCCCTCCTTCAATGGCATACCGTATAGCGAGGGTTATACAGCTTACCGCCCAATACTGCATTTGGCGCAAGTTGTTTTCGGAAAGCTTGCCTATTACGAGCCCATTGCTAAAAAATTCGTCCATGGTATAGCTGAGACGCTCTGTGTCTCCCTGTTCGATACAGGTATAGAACAGTTTTTCCGCCTCATATGCAGTATGAGCTTTGCTTTCAAGTTCATTGTATATAGGATTTGCGTTTTTTTCAGGCAAAATCTCAATTTTTTCAAGACGAAATTTTTTCATATTGCTCCCCTTCCGTGATAAATAATTGTAACACTAAGACCTGCAATTTTCAACGGCATCTTTATATAAAAATAAGAATTTTATAAAGCAGGAAAAAACGAAAGCGTGTCCAAAAGGACACGCTTTCATTTTTTATAAAATCAGTTTTCTTTACCGGTTTCATCGGACGAATTTTTCTTTTCATCCGAATCAACTTCCTTTTCCGCCTCTGAGGCTACATCCTTCGTAAGATATTTCTTTTCGTCGTTGAAATTATCTTCAAGGTCCTTTACCGCCTCGTCCGCATTTTTATCATCAACGGCTGACGGCTTGTCTTTTTCGACAGTCTCGGTTTTATTTTCAGCTTTTTCACTCTTTGGCTCATAAGGGGGAAGAGTTCCGCCCTCCATAAGAATTTTAAACTGCTCGGCGTCTATCTTCTCTCTCTCGACAAGAGCCTTTGCAACGGCGTGAAGCTTATCAATGTGCTCATTTAAGATTGACTCTGTACGGTCATAAGCCTTGAGAATTATCTTCTCAACTTCCTCGTCTATCTCGCAGGCAACCGCCTCGGAATAATTGCGCATATGATTGTAATCTTTTCCGAGGAAAACCTCATCGTTTCCTGTACCGAAGGTTATCGGTCCGAGTTTTTCGCTCATACCGTACTTTGTTATCATCTTACGAGCCGTATCGGAGGCTCTTTCGATGTCGTTGGACGCACCTGTTGAAATATCGTTGAAAATTATCTTTTCGGCAACACGTCCGCCGAGGAGCCCGACTATATCGTCAAGCATACGGGACTTCATAAGATGCATCTCGTCTTTTTCAGGCTGATACATGGTAAAGCCGCCTGCCATACCGCGCGGAACAATCGAAATATGCGTTACAGGATCCTTATGCTCAAGATAATACGAGGTAACGGCATGACCTGCCTCGTGATATGCGGTAATTTTCTTATCGCGCTCTGTCATACGGTGCGACTTCTTTTCTGTTCCGACAAGGACTTTCATTGCAGCCTCTTCAATGTCGGGCATTGTAATAGCTTTCTTTTTGCGCCTTGCCGCCAAAAGAGCGGCCTCATTAAGCAAATTTTCAAGATCGGCACCCGTAAAACCGACAGTCTGCGATGCTATTGACCTCAAATCAACATCGGGTCCTAAGGGCTTACGCTTCGCGTGAACCTTCAAAATAGCCTCTCTGCCGTCAATATCCGGATACGAAACAGTTACCTGACGGTCAAAACGACCTGGTCTTAACAGCGCAGGGTCAAGTATATCGGGACGGTTTGTTGCCGCTATAACTATTACTCCCTGATTTTCTCCGAAGCCGTCCATTTCAACAAGCAGCTGGTTAAGGGTTTGCTCACGTTCATCGTGACCGCCGCCCATACCGGCACCTCTGTGACGTCCTACGGCATCAATTTCATCTATAAATATTATAGATGGAGAGTTCTTTTTAGCCTGATCAAAGAGGTCACGGACTCTTGACGCACCTACGCCGACATACATTTCAACGAAGTCCGAACCCGATATTGAGAAAAACGGAACACCCGCTTCACCGGCGACCGCTTTTGCAAGAAGAGTTTTACCTGTGCCGGGAGGTCCTACAAGGAGCACACCCTTCGGTATTCTTGCGCCGAGCGCGTTAAATGCCGACGGATTTTTAAGAAATTCAACTATCTCTTCGAGTTCCTCTTTTTCTTCATCGGCTCCTGCTACATCATCAAAGGTTTTTTTCTGTTTGCCGTCATTGGCATCTTTAACCCTTGCTTTTCCGAAAGAGAGTGTACGGTTATTCTCGTTTTGGAATGACTGATTCATTTTGCGGAACATCAGCAGCATAATGACGGTCAACACTATCATTATGACAACCGTAGGCAACAGGCTTACAAGCCACGAGCCCGAATTACCCGATTTGTAATCCATTTTAATCTGATTATCGGGATTTTGCTTATTATATTCAACAACGCTGTCGTGAATATCGTCAACAAACATCGAAACATTCGGCACGGTATATTTATAAGTAGTGTCGTCGTCCCCGAATAACTTGTACTCCAAGCTTCCACTTGCAAGATTCAAGGTGTACTCTGACACCTCGTTATCTTCAAACAAATCAACTATTTCGTAATATTGTTTTTTATCTCTCTGCGTATCGCCCATTGTTGCGTAAATCGAAATACACAAAACAAATATAAGCGGAATTACGATATACGGAGCTATTGCTTTCCAGTCAATTTTTTTCAATTCACTAATCACTCCTCAGAGTTGTAATTTTGCACTATCGGTTGTTACTTTTCGTAAACCTTAGGCTTTAATATGCCTACATACGGAAGATTTCTGTACTTTTCGTCATAGTCAAGGCCGTAGCCTACAACAAAAGCATCCGGTATCACAGCGCCGCTGTAATCAGCCTTGAGGTCTACAAGACGTCGCTCCGGTTTATCAAGCAAGGTACAAATCTTAAAGCTTGCCGGATTGCGGCGAAGAAGAATATCTTTAAGGTAACTCAACGTTTTGCCGCTGTCGAGAATATCCTCAACTATAAGCAAATCTGCGCCCTCAACAACATTTGTGTCGAGGTCCTTGATTATTTTAACTACGCCGCTTGTTGAAGTACCCGAGCCATAGCTCGATACCGACATAAAGTCTATACAGCACGGAATATCTATGGCGCGCATAAGGTCGCCCATAAATACCACCGAGCCCTTCAACACGCTGACCAAGAGTAATTTTCTGCCGCTGTCGCGGTAGTCGTCGCTTATCTGCTTACCGAGCGACGTAACTATTTCCTTTAATTTCTCTTCGGACAAGAGAACACTCTCAATGTCATTCTTATAGTCTACCTTCATTAATTCTCCCCCGTTAAACCTGTTATAATTATAAATCTTCTTGTACATTTATCGACGCGAAATTCAGATGATGTACCGAAGCCCTCAACCCAAACGGTTTTTTCTCCGCTGCTGACAACCGGTATACAAACTCTCTTCGGCTGCGGAATTTTCGCTTCGTTAAACAGCTTTTTAAGCGTCTTTGTATTCTTTCTGCGCGCAGAAGAGAATTTATCCCCTTCTTTTCTGCTCCGCACCGAAAGAACATTGCCTATTTTATCACAATCCACGGCATTATCCAATAGTACTTTGTTAAGATTTTGTAAATCTTTTTGAGTGAAAATCTGAATTTTAAGCTTACCGTACGGATATTCCACGATGCCGTCTTTTACATTGAACGTTACGGAAAATGGTAAATACTCCTCTGTTTTTTCGGAAAGGACGAGTGAACCGTCCTTGTGAGCGAGTATTATTTTACCCGGCAAGGTTATGCTTTTAGCCGTACCCACCGTATTTTCGGCATCATATATGTGGACTGCGGAAATATCCTTTTTAATATTATCGCTTAAAAACTTCATTAAGATCCTGCGGTGCAATGCCTTGGGATAACCCGAAAGCTTCTCTTCGTCCAAGCCGAGCGAAGTTTTACATTCGGAGTATTTAAGCTCTGTGATTTCTTCTATCAGTTTTTCGTCATCCGTCGCATTTTCAGTAAGTCGGGAAAATGCCGAAAGAACGGACGGATTCATTTTTTGCAGAGTCGGAAAAACTACGTTTCTGATAACATTTCTCTTATATTCGTTTTGAAGATTTGTGCTGTCGGTAACAAAATCAAGAGAATTTTCTTTACAGTACAATTCAATATCGTCGCGCGAAGTCATAATGAGCGGTCTTATTATATTGCCGCGTATCGGCGGTATACCGCAAAGTCCCTTGCAGCCCGTGCCGCGTACAATGTTCAAAAGTACGGTTTCGGCACTGTCATTAAGATTGTGTGCCGTTGCGATTTTTGCGTTTTCGCCTGCCGTGTTTTTAAAGCACTCATACCTTTTTCGCCTGCCGCACTCCTCTTCGCTCTCGCCCGTCTTTTTACACTCAAGCGGTATGTCAAAGCGGAACACGGTCAATTTTATTCCAAGGCTTTTGCAAAAATCGGAACAAAATTTTTCATCTCGCAAAGCCTCTTCGCCGCGTATACCGTGGTTTACGTGAACAGCTTCGACTTCAAGCGAAAGCGAATCCCTGAGTGAAACAAGAGCATGTGTAAGACACACCGAATCCGCTCCGCCGGAAAGCCCCACAACGATTTTATCGCCGTAAGACAGCATATCATATTTTTTTGTTGCCGATAATACGTCACGGTTCATTTCTGTTGTACTCCGCGGTCGTAAACAAGGTATACTGACCGTTCCAGTTAAGGTCTACGTCGGTAGTGCCGCCGTGACGGTTTTTGGCTATTATGACCTGCGCCTTATTCTCGTCTGCAACAACGCTTTCGCCCTTGTCCTCATCAAAATACGATTCACGGTACAAGAGTAAAATTATATCGGCGTCCTGCTCTATTGAACCCGATTCACGAAGCTCCGACATAGTGGGCTTGTGATCCTTGCCCTTACCCGACGCCGACTGACGGTTAAGCTGTGAGCAGGTAACCACCGGTATTTTAAGGTCTTTTGCCATAAGCTTTAAGCTTCTTGTGATTTCAGCTACCTCCTGCGCACGGTTATCGGTACGCTTCGTTCCGGTCATAAGCTGAAGGTAGTCAATAACTACAAGGTCAACATCTTTAAGGCGGCGCACTCTTGCTTTCATTTCGGGAACGGTTATATTTGACGTATCGTCAAAATATAGCTCCGCCTTTGAAAGCGCGTCGGAACACGTGGCAATTCTGACCCACTCTTCGGGAGAAATGTCGCCCGTTCTCATTTTTGAGCTTTCAATTCTCGCTTCGGTGGCAAGAATACGCTGAGCTAGCTGCTCTTTTGACATCTCAAGTGAAAAGAAAAGAACTTTTTTACGCGAAGTAACCGCGGCATTGCGTGCAATATTCAGCGCGAAGCTTGTTTTACCCATCGCAGGACGAGCTCCGATAAGAATAAGGTCGGACTTGTTAAGTCCGGTCATATATTTATCAAGCACGGAAAATCCCGTAGGAATACCCTTTCGGTCCTTGCCCTCGGGAGTTGAAAGCAATGTCACGTTGGGGATAACGTCATTTATCACTATATCGCCGAGCTTAGTCGGTCCGTCGGTTGTTTTGCCCTGACGAATGTTATATATGCGCTGCTCCGCCGAATCGAGTATAGTTTCGGCATTTTCCGATTGTTCCGAACACTGGTGAAGTACATCGTGCGAAACATTCATAAGCTCACGAAGAGTGAACTTTTCCTTAACGATTTTGGCATAATTCATAACGTTTGCCGTTGACGGTACTGCCTGAGCAAGCTGTGCCAGGTAATTTTTGCCGTCGGCATCGTTATAAACTTCGTTCTTTTTGAGCTCCTCAAGAACTATCAACGGGTCTATCTTTGAACCGAGAGCGTCAAGCGTTACAATAACCGAATAGATATCGCGGTGCTGCGGAATATAAAAATGCTCAGCCTTTAGTACCGTCATTACATCCGAAAGACATTGCGGGTCTATAAGCACGGAGCCCAAAACAGCCTGTTCCGATTCAAGCGAATACGGCTCTGTTAAATTGTCAAAAGTCAGGTTGTCCATTTATTTCACATCCGGTTATGTTTTATTCTCCGACTTCAACGTAAAGCTTTGCGGTAATTCCGTTGTAAAGCTTCACCTCTGCCGTATATGTGCCGAAATTTTTGATGTCGTCCATAGACATCTTGCGCTTGTCAACGGTAACGCCGAGCTGTTTGCCGACTGCATCTGCAGCTTCTTTAACCGTGACCGAGCCAAAAAGCTTGCCGTTTTCACCGGCCTTAGCCTTAAGTTTTACAGTCTTGCCATCGAGCTTTGCCTTTGCTTTATTTGCATTATCTATTTCGACCTCTATCTTATGCTGCTTGGAGGATTCGCTGTTGCGAAACTCCGTGAGAGTCTGAGCATTTGCCTCAACTGCAAGTCCCTTAGGAAAAAGAAAGTTACGGGCATAACCATCGGACGCCTTGACTTTTTCGCCGGCTTTGCCGAGTCCCTTTACATCTTTTTTAAGAATGACCTCCATATTTATCAATCCTTTCTTTTATACGGCACCCGTTTTTCGGAACCGAAATCATAAATTACTGTAATAATTATCAATGGCGGTTTTAAGCATATCTTTAATTTGACTCTCGGTAATATCCTTGAGTTGAACCGCCGCCATGGTCTGATGTCCTCCGCCACCGAGCGCCTCCATTATAAGCTGGACGTTTACCTTGCCCATGGAACGCGCCGATATATTTATGATATCATCAGTCTTAAATATAACAAATGACGCATCGACACCGCTTACAGAAAGAAGCTCATCCGCAGCTTGTGCGCAAACCACACGTATATCGTCAGATTCAATATCGGTAACCGAAATCGCACAAGCACGATACATTTCTGCATTCATAACAACCATACCGCGAAGCTTTCTTGACTCCATGGAATTTGCAAAAAATGATTTTACCGTTACGGTGTCCGCTCCACGGGAGCGAAGATATGCTGCCGCCTCGAAAGTACGTACTCCGGCTCTTAAAACAAATTCCTTTGTATCAAGCATAATACCCGACATTAAGGCCGTAGCGCAAACTGAGTCTGCAACAGGATGCTTGCTAATATACTGCAAAAGCTCCGTCACCATTTCACACGTTGAAGAAGCATGCGGCTCGTGATAAAAAATAACAGCATTATTTATGTAATCGACTGTTTTCCTGTGGTGATCTATAACTATTACATTTTGAGCTTTTTCATATACATTTTTCGAGTCAACGAAATCCGCCTTGTGAGTGTCGACTACAATAAGTAAAGTCTTTTTGACCGTGAGACGCTCACCCGTTAAAGGAGAAACGAAGCAATCATCGTCACTTTTTCCTATATAGTCAATAAGAGGTTGGGCAAGCGTTGTTTTTCTGTTTACCACTATTTTTGCGTCTTTACCGAGCGCCAAAGCTGCCTTGTACATACCGTATGCGGCACCGACGCTGTCAAGATCGGAGAATTTGTGACCCATTATAACTACATTAGACGCATTTCTTATAAGCTCCGACATAGCGGAAGCCACGACTCTTGTGCGAACCTTTGTGCGCTTTTCAACGCCCTTTGAAACGCCTCCGAAGAACGTGTACTTATCGTTATCCTTTACCGCTACCTGATCGCCGCCGCGACCGAGAGCCATATCGAGAGCCTGACGTGCGGCACCTTCGGCGTCGCTTAAATTATCTCCCCTGCCGACGCCCGCGGAAAGCGTTATTCCGACAGTAGCACCGTTATAAGTATAGCTTCTGACGTTTTCAAGCACATTGAATTTTTTTGAAATCATCTTTTCAAGCTCGGATTCGGGTACTATTGCTATAAATCGCCCTGTTCCGAGTTTGCGGAAAACGCCGCTGAATTCAGAAAACCAGTTTTCGGTAAGTCTTTCAACAGCACTTGTTATTTCGGCATATTCACTCTCTTTATACACTCTGTAAAACTCGTCTATGCTGTCAACCGCAACAAGAGCTACGGCCGGCTTTGACATACGATATTCTCTGACTATACTCTTAAGGTCGGTATCATCTACAAAATAAAAAACCGTACAGGACTCTCCGGAAGAGTCAAGCGTTTCACTTATAACGGTGTAATCTCGACCGTCATAAGTCGCTGAAAATGTTTTTTTTGCGGCAAGCTCCGACAAAGCCTTACCGCCTATAAAAACGGATATATTATCTTCTCTCGGCTGACGGTTTCTTATAACGGCAGCTTTAAAAAGGTCGTTAAACCAAAGAATTTTCCCGTTTGTCTTGCATATTACGGCAGGAAGTGGAAAATATTTTAACATATCCTTATCCGACAGCGACGCATTGAGTGAAATCACCGCATTTTTTATTATACGAAATTCGTTGTGCATTTTAAGGATTGCGGAAACCGCAAGCACAACGGAAAGAGCCGCCTCGCCTATGGCGAGAGGCAAAAGCACTCCTTTTGCCGCCGTCACAGCTGAAGCCGTAAACAGCGCAATAACCGCAAAAAATGTAATCGGATAGGTTTTTACAAGATGACTTATTTTGAATTTCATTTTTACTCCCTTTGGCACTGCGGCGTAAAATCAAAGCTTTAACTATTAAATCCAGACGAACCGCGGCACTCTGTAAAAAGCAAATAAAAAACAGTTATATTTCCATTATAACGGGAAGTATCATGGGACTGCGCTTGGTCTCGTGGTACATAAGGTGAGAGACTTCGTCGCGAAGGCGATTTTTAACGGTAGTCCAATCGTGAACTCTCTCAAACATACAATCGGCTATAACGCTGTCGCAAAGCCGTCTCGCCTTATCAATAAGCTGCTCTGACTCGCGTACATAAACAAAGCCGCGAGAAATAACTTCTGGTCCCGAAAGAACGTCTCCCGTTTCTTTATCTATTGTGGCGACAATAATTATAAGACCGTCCTCGGCGAGTCGCTTTCTGTCTCGCAGCACAACCGAGCCTACATCTCCGACGCCTGAGCCGTCAACAAAGACCATACCCGCCGGTACATCGCCTGAAATTCTTATTTTATCCTCCGTCAACTCAACCTCCTTACCGTTGTCGGCAATAAGGATGTTCTGAGGAGGTATTCCGACACTTTTCGCGAGTCCGGAATTTTTACGCAGATGCTTTTGCTCGCCGTGCACGGGGATAAAATACTTGGGTTTCGTAATGCTCATCATTATTTTGAGTTCTTCCTGGCAGGCGTGACCCGAAACGTGAACATCATACATTTTTTCGTACACTACCTCTGCGCCCTGCTTTAAGAGCTCATCAACTACCTTGCCGACCATTTTTTCATTACCGGGAATAGGTGTTGCAGAGATTATTACATAATCATTGGGGCAGATAGCAACACGTCTGTGCTCGGAAAACGCCATTCTGTAAAGTGCTGACATCGGCTCGCCCTGGCTGCCCGTGGTTATAATAACAAGCTTATCCGCAGGATAGCGGTTAATACTGTCGATTCCTATAAGTATGCCATCGGGAATACGGATGTAACCCATCTCGGCTGCTATCGAAACAACGTTTTCAAGGCTTCTGCCGGAGAGAGCGACCTTTCTTCCGAGACTTTCGGCAACATCGATTATCTGTTGCACACGGTGAATGTTCGACGCAAAGGTTGCTACGATAAGACGCCTGCCGTTAGCTTTTCTGAACTGCGTTTCAAACGTCTCGCCGACCTTCCTCTCGCTCTCGGTAAAGCCGGGCTTTGCCGCGTTTGTGGAATCGGAAAGAAGTGCGAGCACGCCTTCCGTTCCGAGCTGAGATAAACGAGCTATATCAATAACTCCGCCGTCTATAGGAGTTGTATCAATTTTGAAATCGCCCGTCTGTATAACGGTTCCGGCGGGTGATTTTATAGCAAGGGCTACGGCATCGGGAATCGAGTGGTTTACGTGTATCAGCTCAACGTCGAAGCAGCCAAGCTTTATATGATCGCCCGGATTTGCAACATTAAGGCTGCACTGCTTTAAAATACCGTGCTCTTTAAGCTTGCCCTCGATAAGGCCTATTGTAAGGCGCGTTCCGTACACGGGAATGTTAACCTGCTTTAAAAGATACGCAAGCCCGCCTATATGGTCCTCGTGACCGTGGGTTATGACTATACCGCGTATTTTGCTTGCATTCTCGGTTACATAGGTAAAGTCCGGTATTACAAGGTCTACACCGAGCATTTCCGTATCCGGAAATTCAAGTCCGCAGTCAACAAGCATCATATCGTTGCCGCACTCATAGAGCGTCATATTCTTGCCGACTTCATTGAGTCCGCCGAGAAACGCAATTTTAAGCGGCACATTATTCTTTTTGCCGCGGCGCTTACTCTGACCCTTTGAGTTGCCGGCTGCTTTGGTTGTCTTGCGTTCGTTTTTCACAGGCCTTGAAGCACCGTTTTTCTGAACGGATTTTTGCTGTGTTTTTGAATTTTGGTTTTTTGTTTTTTGCGGATTTTGTTTTTTCTGCCCGGCGGAATTTTTCTTGCCGGAAGTTGGTTTTTTTGCTGTTTTGCGGTTCTCAAGACTGTTTTTTTCGGTAGAGAGAGCGTTTTGTTTCGAGTTTTTGGGTACAGTTACCTTTCCGCGGCTGACCTGCTTTTTAGGCTGATCCGACTGCGGAATAAGTCTCTCTGTTTTTTTCTTTAACATTAAATATCTCCTTAATAAAAAATGAATATATGTATCCTGCTTTTCAAAACGTACAAAAAGCAGGTAAAATCCTAATCAAGATACGGCACCACTCCACCGCATAATCATGGATTATAATATAATACTATTTTTTGCCTCGGATGTCAATTGAGAACAGAGCCTAAATCTCTCAGTTCATTTTCAATATCATCACACAGCTCACACGACACCTCATAGTTCAGTGCCTCTGTGACTATCTCGATTGTTTTTCCGTTTTCAGACGGCTTCAGCATCACTCTGCCGCCGCTGCGATACATTACCGCCCCGTTATGAGACGGATAAACGGTGTCATTTGGGAAAGCTCTGCAAATATCCTCGGGAACGGATGAAAAGCTGACGGTTTTGTGTTTTACAAAGAATTCAGGTATCTGTGAAAGCAGTTTTGGGAAAGAATATCCGGTCTCGCGCATTATACCGAGTATTTTTACCGCCATAAACAGCCCGTCACGCAAAAAAATCTGTTTTGATGACAGATATTTGAGTTCATCGCGAACAGGCGTCTTCGCCTGCACGGGGTACCGCAAAACACGCTTTTCATATCCGTCTGCCATATCATTTATAGCTGCCGGAGCATCATACGGCACGGCAACATCATGTCCGCACTGAAACTCATACAGACAGCACAACGAAAGCAGTTTATCCATATTGATCCACCCGCATTCACGGCAAAATGCAGAAACCTCCGTGCCGCCTCTTGTTATCTTAAACGTGATGTCATCGCCTTTACCGCAGCAGAGTGATAAAAGACAATCCTCCATAAGTAAAAGTATGTCCTTATTATCGCTCATTACATTGGCCGAAACACCCGAAAGCATATCTCCCGATTGTCTCAAAAGTTCTCGGCGATACATACTGCTCATGCTTGACATATCGGAGACGGCTCGCATATTCTGTGCCGAGCAGCGGCGAAATTCGCCGTTTTCCGCACGGTGCTCAAGTTCCTGCTCAAAATCAGGCGATAACGGCAATCCGCCATTTCCGTAAAACGCCGAATGAATACCGTTCTTTTCCGAATAAATGTAAATTCCGCAGCCGAGAGAACAAAAAGAAGAGAAAAAAGCGACTTCTGACAAAAAGCATCTGCCGAAATCAAACACGTGCGAGCCCGAGGATATAAGTCCCGCCGTAACGGCCTTTACCGCCGCTGCGGAAGAAACGCTGTCATCGTACCCTATTCCTGTTCGCGTACCGAATTCACAGCTGCCCAAGGCTCTGCCGACTTTGCAAAACAGGCCTATATCAAAATCGCCGAAAAGCGAATCGGTACCGCGGCTGCCTAAAGCGGTAATATTTTCGGCGTAATAATAAGCCTGCGGCTGACTTTCGGGCGCGGAAACACCGCCGTGCGGTTTCGGTGTGACTTTTACATTTTCGCCCACCGCCATATTTCTGCCGACAATCGCTTTCTCACACAGCACGCTGCCTAAAGACATTTTACTGTTTTCCTCCGCAACCGAATTTACACCCATAACGGCTCCCGATATATCGGCTCCGCGTAAGGCTGCGGATTTATTGAGCATAATACTGCCGCGAACAAATGCTTTTTCGCCTATAAAACAGCCGTCGCCCACTACGGTATACGGTCCTAAATCCGCTCCGTCCGAAATTTCGGTATTTTCACCTATAAACACAGGCGGCGTAATATTGTATTTGCCGCAAGGCAGTTCGCTGTTTGAATATATGCCGTCGCATATTTCCGACAGAGGAAATACTGTTTTTCCGTCAAGCATATCGCGAGTACATTTTAAATATGATAATACCGTATTTATACCGCGCCTGTAACCGGCGCACCGAAATGCAAAAAGACTTTTGTTTTGTGAGAGCAATTCAGGCAGTATCTCATTTGAAAAAGCCGTGATTGTGCGGTCGCGAAGCATTTTTAATATTTTGCCGGAAATTATATAAATGCCCGTGTCCGCCTTATCCGTAAGAAAGCCGCACCTGCCGACGCTCCCCGAAAAGCCCGTAATTCTGCCGGACGGTGACGTGAAAACAAGCTTCTCTCCGGTAACTCCGTCACAATGCGTGATTATTACGGTTACATCCGCCCCCATACTTCGGTGATATTTTTCGGCTTCGCTCAAATCAAAATCAAAAAGCACGTTGTCGGTTATCAGTAAAACGTTGTCATCCTCTTTTTCATCAGAACAGAAAAGTGAGTTTAAAGCGTCGTTTATACTTTTTCCGATAACCGGCTTAACCTTTGCTCCGCAAGTCGGATTATTTTTTAAATACTCGCTTATTTTTTCCGATTGTGCATCAAGCAAAAGTACAATTTCGTTCATTCCGTAAAAAGAAAGCATATCGGTCATATAGCCGAGCAGCGGTTTACCGAGTAAAGGCAAAAGAATTTTAGGCATACCGAAAAAATCATCATTAAAAAATCCGTTTCTGACTTCAGATGCTATTACCGCTTTCACAAAACCACCGTAACCTTTCATACGTATTCCGCACTTCGGGGAAAAAGAGGGATATATGCATAAAAGTATTATTGCCCCGTCGCTATAAAATAATCTGTTGTTTTAATGCGAATTTAATGTTAAAATATCCGTGTGATTTTATAGCAAATCGGATGTGAACACATGAAAAAAGAGCTTGACAAAATTGAAATGTACACCGACGGTGCGTGCTCCGGAAATCCCGGTCCCGGAGGGTGGGGTACAATTTTGCGTTTCGGTTCGGCTGAAAAAGAGCTGTCGGGCGGAGAACGCAGCACCACAAACAACAGAATGGAGCTGACCGCGGTAATAGAGGGCTTTAAGGCACTTAAAAGGCCGTGCGACGTAACTCTTTATACGGATTCAAAATATGTTGCGGACGCCATAACAAAAGGCTGGGCAGAGGGCTGGAAAAGGAAGGGCTGGAAAAAGAGCGACGGCAAGCCGGCGTTGAATTCCGATTTATGGGATGAGCTGTTGACGCTCATATCAAAGCACAGTCTTAATATTGTTTGGCTCAAGGGGCATGCGGGTCATCCGGAAAATGAGCGATGCGACAGTATGGCAGTAAGGGAAAGTCATAAATTCATTAAATAGACTAAAATAAGCAAAACAGGACGCTTTCTTCGGAGAGCGTCCTGTTCTTTTACGTCAAAAAAGCTCCCGTAAAGGGAGCTTTGCGAATACCGCATCAACTTATTCTTTTTCGGAAATCATTTTTAATTCATCGGCTGTTATTTCGCGGCACTCGCCGTCTCTCAGCCTTTCATCGAGGAAGAGTCGTCCCATTTTTATACGGCGAAGATTTGTAACCTCGTTTCCGACGGCGCAAAACATACGCTTTATCTGATGATATTTACCCTCGCAAATAGTAATTTCGCACTCTTTATCGGAGAGTATTTTTATTTTTGACGGCAAAAAAGCCGTCCCGTCACGAAGAGTAATTCCGTTTTCGAGCAACGAAACGGCCTCTTCTTCGATATTGTCACGAAGAGACACAATGTACGTTTTATCAATGTGGTTTTTCGGTGAGAGAATACGGTGTGCGAACTCGCCGTCATCGGTTATCAGCACAAAGCCCGTAGTATCTTTATCGAGTCTGCCGGCGGGGAACAGCCCACGGCGCATAAGCTTTTCGGGGACAAGGTCACAAACTGTTCTTTCGCCCTTTCCGTCGCTTGCCGAAACAACGCCTTTCGGCTTATTGAGCATTATGTATATATGTTTTTTTATTGTGAAAATTTCACCGCATACTTTAATCTCGTCCGCATCGGCATCAGCCTTTTCGGAGCCGCTTTTGACAGTCCTGCCGTTAAGCGTAACATTGCCGTGAGAAATCAGACCTGCCACGTCTTTTCTGCTGAGTTTACCGCTGCCTGCTATAAGCTTATCTATCCGCTCTTTTTTCATCCGTTTCTCCTTATTTATTCGCCGGTGTTATCAGGCTTTGCAAAGCCGTGCATAAAGCCGTTAAGCTCTGTGGAGCACACATCTCCGCCTATCACCTTGCCGTCATACACCAAGATATTTGCGTGGATAAAGCCGGTATTTTCGTAGCCCGTATAATTTGTAATCTCATATGTCCAACGCTTTACCCGTTTCGACGCATACAAGGATAAATCAAAGCCTTGTTCCTTTTGAAGCTCATTGTATTTTTCGTATACATCATCAAATTCCGCGGGAATAATCACTTCGCAAACCTCAACCGGATCTTCTTTTACGCTCCAGCCGAACTGCGAAAGATACGCGATTCTGTCCTCGGAGGAAGCTGCTCTGATATTCAGCGCCGCCGTTTTCCCCGCCTCTGCCGTATGATGAGAAACAATAATCAGCGCGACTGCAAGCAATGCCACAAAAAACACAAGCAGAGCCATTTTTACCTGCCTTTTCTTTACGGAGTATACGAACATATAAATTCACCTCGAAGCAAATATATGCAACGAGGCGAAATAAAATACTATATAAGGCAGCAAAAATTACTTGCTCTCTTCGGGAGCCTTTTTGTGCTGAGCGGCAGCCTTGAGAGACTGACGCACGCGTCTTATTTCATTTACGGAGTTGGTAAGACCCTCGTCTGCCATAGATACAACCCTCTCAACGTATTCGCCTGCGCTTTTACGCATATCGTTTGACCACTTTTGAGCCTGCTCTGTAAGCTCCGCTGCAGTCCCTCTCGCCTGCTCGACGATACCGTTTGCCTTTTTACGTGCTTCCGCCATAATATTTTCAGCCTCGGCCTCGGCGCCCTTCGTTATCTCGTGCTCGGAAATAAGCTCATCGGCCTTTTTCTTTGCCGCGGTAATAATCCCCTCGGCGGTGCTTTGCGCCGCAGTAAGTATTTCCTTTCTCTCGGAGGCTATTTTTCTCGCCTGCATAAGCTCATCGGGCATATTAAGCCTCATATCCTCGATAGTGGTTCTGAGCCTTTCGACGTCAACTATCTGATTTGAAGTAAAGGGAACGGATTTTCCCTCATCAATAATCTGCTCAAGCTCCTCTATTAAGCTTTCAATAGTCATTTGTTTTACACCTCTTATTTGCTGTCTCTCAGTTTATTTTTTTATTCTTTTGATGATGTCCTCACGTATTTCAGCAGGAACGAATGTGCTAATGTCACCGCCGAGCTCACAAACCTGCTTTACCACGCTGGAGCTTAAGTACATATTCTCGGCTCGCGTTGTAATAAATACCGTTTCAAGCTCGTTATTGAGTTTTTTATTTGTGAGCGCCTGTTGAAATTCGTACTCAAAATCCGAAACCGCTCGAAGGCCCTTTACTATGGCAACCGCCTCTTTGCGGCGCGCATAATCGGCAAGCAAACCGTCGTATCGGTCCACATCGACGTTTGGCATATCTGCGGTACAGCGCTTCAAAAGCTCAACTCTCTCCTCCGACGTGAAGGCATAATTATTTTTTTTATGATAATTTGTCATTACGACAACGATGACCTTATCAAACATTTTCGCACTTCTGCGGATAATGTCAAGGTGCCCCATTGTAACAGGGTCAAAACTGCCGGGACATATAACCGTTTTCAAGAAAACCCCTCCGAATTACTTTTTATAGGTAGTGAGTTTAGTCTTGGAATATTTATATTCCTTAATTTTTTTAATATCACCGACTTCTTCCGGCAAGTCCTCGCGGTAATCGGTTTCACACATTACAATGCCGCCGTCTTTTAAAACACCGTCGACAAGAGACAGAGCTGTTTCTGCCATTTGCCTGCTATACGGCGGATCAATGAGAATTATATCAAACTTTTCTGCGGTGCTGCGAAGGAAACTAAAGCTGTCGGAATTTATAACCGTTGCTTTATCCGATAAACCGCAGGTTTTAAGGTTTTGCTTAACAACGGAAAAAGCCTCTGCGCTTTTATCAACAAACACAGCCTTTTCGGCACCGCGTGAAAGAGCCTCAATTCCGAGCTGACCCGACCCCGCAAAAAGGTCAAGCACAGATTTCCCCGGAATATCAAACTGTATTATACTGAACATAGCCTCTTTTACCCTGTCGGTAGTGGGACGCACCACTTCTTCGCCCTCAAGAGTCACAAGCTTACGTCCTCTGGCTATACCGGTAATAACTCTCATAAGATCTCTCCATAAAATGCTTCTAATATTATTTCATTATTTTATCACAATTGTCAACAGTTTTCACTATTTTTTTAAATTTAAGAGTATATTCTTTAATTCTTCGGCATTTTTCGCGGTTTTTTCCGCTCCGGCTTTTTTGAGAACGTCTATATCGCGATAGCCCCAAAGCACGGCAATAACACTCAGCCCCGAATTTTTTGCCGTTTCGACATCAACCTCGCTGTCGCCTACATATACGGTCTCGCTCTTTTCGGCACCCATCTTATCCATAGCGAACAAAACATTGTCGGGATAGGGCTTGTTTCTGCGCTCTTTTACGCTTCCGACAACGGTTTTAACGTAATCGCCGAACATTTCGCCGCAAAGCTCCTGTGCGGCAAAATCAGCCTTATTTGTAACTATGGCAAGCTTAAAGCCGTTTTCATAAAGGGTCTTTAGCATATCCGTAATTCCGGGATACGGTTTTGTTTTATTTGCCATATTTTTTTTGTAATTGCGGCAAAATATATCAAAACACTTATCTATTTCTGCCTTATCGGTGCCTGTGGGAACGGCTCTCTCGATAAGCTTATATATACCGTTTCCGACAAACCTGCGCACCTCGTCGCGCGTCCTTTCCGGGTAGCCCGCGGTTCTGAGCGTGTAATTAGTGCTGTCTGCAAGGTCGTCGAGAGAGTTAAGAAGAGTTCCGTCGAGATCGAATATAACCGAGTTAATCATTTTAAACAATCCTTTGTTCTGTAATAATCATATATATTTTGTGCAACGGCAGAGGTTATCCCCGGAGCCTTTGAAAGCTCATCGACCTCAGCGTTTTTAATTGCAGTCATGGTTTTAAAATATTTTAAAAGCGCGGATGCTCTTTTTTCTCCGACGCCCTCTATCTCGGTAAGAGATAGCGAAAGCCCGCGTTTTGCATGCTTTTGGTGATGATATGCCACAGAAAATCTATGCACCTCATTCTGTATTTCGGAAACGAGCGTAAACACCTGTCGTTTTGAATTTATGGCTATTTCACCGCCGTCACCCGAAATGGCACGCGTACGATGTCGATTATCCTTTACCATACCGAAAAGCGGAATTTTAAGTCCGAATTCACGAAGCACGGGTTCTACGGCATGGACCTGCCCAACGCCGCCGTCAAGCAGTATAAGGTCCGGCAATTTACCGAAGCCCTCGGTTGAATCCTTGCTTTTTTCGTATTCGGAAAAGCGTCTTGTAAGAACCTCATTCATAGCGCGGTAATCGTCGTTACCGTCAAAGCTCTTTATGGAAAAACGTTTATACGCCTTACGATAAGGCTTACCGCCCTTAAAAACTATCATACCCGCAACAGAATCCTGCCCTGCGGTATGCGATATATCGTAGGACTCAATGTACTCCGGCGTCTTTTTTAGGCCGAGTAAATCCTTAAGTTCGTCGAGAACGGCTATCTCTCTTCCGGTTCTGCCCTTTTTAATCGCCAGCTTTTCCTCGGCGTTTTTACGGCACATATTAACTATTTCGAGCTGTTCGCCCCTTGCCGGAACAAAGACCGTAACTTTTTTGCCCTTTTTCTCGGAAAGCCATTGCTCCAAAAGCTCTCTGTCGGCAACCTCGCCGTCTACAGTAACGCGCTTCGGAATATTGTCCCGCATAGAATAATAGGACGTGATGAAATCGGAACGCATACCCTCCTTATCACCGGGGTCATCGAAGAAGAAATGCTCACTGTCAAAAAGTCTGCCGTTTGAAAACCTTAAAACAGCAAGGCACACACTGCCGTCAATATCAGCGGTTGCAAACACATCCTGCTCTTCGACGGATTTATAAACAACCTTTTGCTTTTCTTTAATTCGCTCTATGGAGTTAATGCGGTCGCGCAGCTTTGCAGCCTGTTCAAAATCAAGCTCCTCTGCCGCCTTTTCCATTTTGACACGCAAATCGGCGATTATATCGCGGCTGTCACCCTTTAAAAACGCAATCGCGCCGTCCACCGCCTCGTCATAATCGGATTTTTTTATTTTACCCGTACAAAGTCCGCAGCACTGCGAAATATAATAATTAAGGCATGGTCTGCTCTTGCCGAAATCACGCGGAAAGACCTTGTTGCACTGCGGTAATTTGAATATTTTATTGGCCGCATCCACACTTTGCCTTACCGAATACGAACTGAGATACGGACCTATATACTCCGAACCGTCATCTTTTTTATTGAACACAGCGGAAATCTTGCGATATTCACCTTCGGATATGCGAATGTAGCTGTAACCCTTATCGTCTTTTAAAAGAATATTGTATTTCGGCGAATGCTGTTTTATCAGACTGCACTCAAGAACGAGAGCTTCGAATTCGCTTCCCGTTACTATATAATCAAAACGGTCGACATTTTCCACCATTTTACGTACTTTTATCGGATGGCGATTTTGCGAGCCGAAATACTGGCTGACGCGGTTTTTAAGTGCTTTTGCTTTACCGATATATATTATTTCCCCATCGGCATTTTTCATAATATAAACGCCCGGCAAAAGAGGCAGGCTCATCGCCTTTTTTCTGAGTATTTTCATTTTCGGATTCAAAGCACTCACCGCCCTTCGTTAAAAAATAAGGCACACCGAAGAAAATACGGTGTGCCGTTTTAATTGAATATTTAAATTACTCGGCAAAGCCTGATTCAACAAGCTTAACAAGCTCCTCAACGGCCTGTTCTTCATCGGGGCCGCCGGCAATGATCCTGATCTTTGTGCCACCCATTATGCCGAGTGAAAGAACGCCGAGAAGGCTCTTTGCGTTAACTCTTCTCTCTTCCTTTTCAACCCAGATAGAAGATTTAAACTCATTGGCTTTCTGAATGAAGAAGGTTGCAGGACGAGCATGAAGTCCTACCTGATTTTGAACAAGAACATCTTTAACGTACATAGTTATTCTCCCCAAATATTGATATATAATAATGTTTTTTCTTCGTACCGTTAACATATTATACCACAAAACTTGTCCTCGTCAACGGCTTTGACACGATATATGGGGGATTTTGCAATAATTCGGCTGTACCTCCAAAGACAAATCAAAACAATTTTAAATGTTTGTGCAAAATAACAACCGCAAGCTTTAGTTCATATTGAATATACACAAAAAAATCGGGCACACATCAATTATTGACTTTTTGATGCACCGGATATGTTTTTTCGCTTAAAACGCCGAAGCTGTAACCCATACTTTTATAATATGCGATTATCTCGGGAAGTGCATCCACAGTTGTGTTTTTCACCGCAGAATCGTGCAAAAGCACAACTATTGTGTTGGATTTCGGTACTTTTTTACAATTCTCTATTATAGTGTTTTTAGGCTGTTCCCTTGATACGGCATCACCCGAAGAAACGTTCCAATCAAAATAGCAGTATCCTTTTTCTTGCACCTCTTTTGTCAGCGTCGTCATAATCCCCGGCGAATACTTGCGGCTTATGGTATTGCTGCTGCCTCCGGGAAAACGAAATATGTTTGTACGGACTCCCGTTTCATTGTATACGAGATCGGATATTTTCTGCAAATCGTCAAAAAACGCCTGCTTTGAAGCATACACCTGCGGATAATTGTGAGAATATGAATGAAGCGCGATTTGGTTTCCCGATTCGGTTATGTTTTTCATATACCCGTTATACTTACCGCCGTTTTTCACAAAAAAAGTCGCCTTAACTCCGTTCTCATTCAGGATATCGATTATCCTCGGAGTGTTAGGCGACGGGCCGTCATCAAAGGTCAGGTAAACAACTTTGCCGGCATTGGCTTCGGCGAGTGCCCTGCTCTCTTGTTCCCTTTTAAGCGACACCTGCTCATTAAGCTTTGATATTTCGCCGTTCAGACTGCCCTTTTCATCCGCAAATAACGATTCCCGTTCACTCAGCGATTGCTCCACAGCCGCCTTTTGTGCCGCAACCGTTTTTAGATTTTGCTTGGTTTTGTTATATTTGACTCCGAACACCGCAAGCAGTATTGAGATTAAAATAATCAACAAAGACAGAACAAATATCATTTTTTTAAACAAATTATTTTGTTTTACAACAATGCTTAACCTTTGCTTTTCCACCGCAGTTACATCCTTTGATTTAATTTACAACTCCATTATATAATACTGTTCGACAAAATCAAGCAACAAATAATTACAAGAAAATTAATAATTTATTAAGCGCAAAAATGCCGTGTGAAAGAATGCTTCACACGGCATAATATCAACAAAAACTCTTATAAATACAGTTTATTTATTCCGCCGCAAGCGGAACCTCACTCTGAGTATCAACATTAACAAGGCCCTTGGTGGTAAGCTTTAAATGCGGTATTACCGGCAAGCTCAAAAACGACATAATCATAAACGGCTCAAAGCCCTTCGGCACACCGAGAGAATACACGCTTTCGCGTACCTTTTCGTTTTCTTCCGCCGCTCTTTCCGCTGTTTCACACGACATAAGTCCGCCTATCGGCAGAGGCATTTCGGCCACGACTTTTCCGTTTTTAACCGAAACTATACCGCCGCCGAGCTCACGTATACGGTTTGCGGCAAACGCCATATCATCGGTATTTGTGCCTATCACAATAAGATTGTGCGAATCATGCGCCACGGAAGATGCTATGGCACCCTCCTTAAGTCCGATACCCTTTATAAAAGCATTTCCTATATGGCCCGTGTTGTGATGTCTTTCAATAACGGCTATTTTCAATATATCATGCTCGATATCTATGCCGTTATTGCAGTCGAAATCAATATCCGATACCAAATCATCGGTCAAAAGCTGCCCGTCCACAAGGGAAATAACATGGCATTTTCTTTTACCGTTATAATCGACGACAAAATCAGACGAAGACAGCATGGGCAAATTAAACGAGTTACGCACTTTCTTTTCGAGAGCATCATTTATTTTCGGCATATCAAAACAAAGCGTTTTGCCGTCCGAAACAACCTTTTCTCCGTTTTTGTATACATCGCGCACGATTACCTTATCAAGGTTATCAAGGACAAGCAAATCCGCTTTGTAACCGGGTGCTACTGCGCCTGTATTTTTAAGTCCGAAGCACTCCGCAGCATGGAGGGTCGCCATTCTTATACCCGTGACGGCGCTTTTGCCCATTTGCACGGCAGAGCGGATTATACTGTCTATATGGCCGTTTGAGATAAGGTCAGCCGGGTGTTTATCATCGGTCACCAAAAGGCATCTCTGCTCCCATGGGTCGTCAAACAGCGAAATCAGCCCCGAAAGATTTCTCGCCGCAGTACCCTGCCTTATCATTATTCTCTGCCCCTTGCGTATGCGCTCCTTGGCTTCATCGGCCGAAGAGCATTCATGGTCATCTCCTATTCCCGCGGAAATGTATTTATCAAGCGGCTTGCCCGACAAAAGCGGAGCATGACCGTTTACAACAAGTCCGCGAGACAATGCGGATTTGATTTTTTTCTCAAGCTCGCCGTCCCCGGCAACCACGCCGACATAATTCATAACCTCGCCGAGCCCGAGAACACGACTTTCAGAATAGAATTCCTCTATATCATCCGCCGAGAGAACCGCGCCCGATTCGTCAAAGCTCGTTGCCGGAACACATGACGGTATTACAAAATACACGGTAAGCGGAATGCCCTCACTTGATTCAATCATATAGCGAAGGCCGTCTTTACCGCTGACATTGGCAATTTCATGCGGATCGGCTATTACCGCGGTCGTACCGTGAGAAACCGCCGTTTTGGCAAATTCCGGGCAAGTGAGCATTGTGCTTTCGATATGTATATGCCCGTCTATAAAGCCCGGGCAAATATATTTTCCGGCAGCGTCGATTACTTCATCTGCTTCATCGTCACCGTAGTCGTCTACGCCCAAAATAATTCCGTTTTCAAAAAGAACGTTCGTCTTTATGAGCTCACCCGTAAAGACATTGACTACCGTTCCGTTTTTTAATAATCTTTTCATAGCGCGCTCCTTAACAAGTCAAAGTATATTCTGTAAATGATTGTATCACAAAAACAATTTCATAGCTACAAAAAGTTGCGGATAAATAAAAAAAGGTAAGCATCTTACGATACTTACCGTTTTTTGGTCGGAGTGACGGGACTTGAACCCATGGCCTCTTGGTCCCGAACCAAGCGCGATACCAAACTTCGCCACACCCCGAAGTGCTTTAGTATTATATTATATCGGCGCGATAAAATCAAGTGGTATTTTGATTTTTTATTAAATGTTTTCAATTTTTAGGCAAATCGGAGGAAAAACAAGTTTTAAGGATGATGCCGAGATATACTAAAGCAAGCCCAAATTTTTGTAGGCAGGGCTCAAATCGCAATCAAATTACACAAGCCCGTAAGGCTTTAAGTTCGCCTCACACGGGAATAGGAAGTTTAAAACTATATTATATCCGTCTATTCCTCACTCAGCTCACCGGTGGTTTCATCATTTTCGCTGTTTGTGGTTGGCTCCGCCAAAAATCCCAGTTTGTTTTTCAAATTCTCAAGCGCATCAAAAAGCTTTGCTTTTACTTCCGGCTGATTAACAAAATCGATGTCCGATTGCGCGGAATTATAAAGTGTTTGTGTTCTGAACAGCTGATATTTCTTTATGCTGTTCTCCGCATTCAGAGCGTTTTGAATATCCGTGTCGGAATCAAAGAACGCCACGCTGCCGCCCCTGTCGCTCATATCGTCATTATTGCCGTAATCAAACAAAGCTATGTTTATGTCGGTGTCATTCGGAATTCCGTTTACCCTACCCTTGGGTGTATACTGCCATACCTTATAGTCATATTTAAAATCCGTGGTTTCACTCGTATAATGTGCAACCCAAATTTCATAATTTGAAAGGCGCGAAAAATTCAGCTCATCGGTATAAAACGTTTTGCTCGCATAAATTCCCGGTTTGTATCCTGCATTTTTTACGGCCTCGCAAAATGCAACGGCAATGTTGGTTCGCTGACTTGCCGTGAGGCGGTCTGCTCTGCCCGAATGCTCACTGTTTGAAAACTCCGTATCAAAATATATGGGTAACGTTATATTATATTTTCTCGAATAGTTTACAGCCACGCTCGCTTCCTCAACGGCCTCGTAAACCGTAACCGCCTGGCTGTAAAAATACACGCCTACCTGTATGCCGTTATTTAAAGCGCCCTCAACATTTTCGTTAAAGCGTGAATCAAGCTTGAGTGTTCCCTTGTCGCCGTATCCGCGAAATCCGACACGTATTATAGCAAAATCAACGCCTGCAGCTCGCACCGCCGCCCAATCTATCTTACCATTATGATGAGACACATCAATACCTACCATAGAGGAAAGAGCACCGTTATCGTTGAAATAATACTGCATATCGCTTATGGCTTTATGCCCTCTTATCGGGTTGTGTGACGAATCAAAATTAAAAAGTGTACCATCTATATCGATAAGTCCCGACATAAAATCACGGTTCACGTATTTTAAAGGCAGCAGAGAGGACGTGTACATACTGTCTGATGAAAGCGGAACGCCCGTTAATCTGCCGTTCAGCCGCGGAGATTTTGCCGGCGCAAGGCGCGACGAATTGGTACCGTAATCACGGTTGATTTCGGCGTCCTCATCTTTTTTGCTGTCACCAGTGGCAACCTGCACGTTTTTCATTTTTTCGTCAATTTCAAATAAAATTGCCGAGGTGGTTTCTTCCTCTGACGAAACAGACTCATCCTCGCCGAAAACTTCTAACTCCGCATCGGTAACAGCGGCCTCGGTCTGAGTCTCGCCGATTACTGCAGCATGCTTCTTTTTATTGCTGCGGACAATTAACACCGACGTCAATACTATTGCCGCCGCTAAAACAAAAACAGCCGCAATCAGCATTATTTTTTGCGAAGGCTTTAAAGCTTTAAGTTTTTGCAAAGGCTTTAAAGCTTTAAGTCTTTTCTTTTCCTTTTTCGGGTCGCTGTTTTCAGTTGTAATCTGTGTTTTTTCAGATGTGTTTTCCAATTATGTATCCCCTTAAAGCCCTTATCAACGCTTGAATAATTAAAGAGCAAACTTCTTTATTGCTGCCGCTACGCCATTATCATCGTTGGAAAGAGTAACAAAGTCGGCTGCGTTTTTCGCAGGCTCCTGAGCATTCTCCATAGCTACACCGATACCGGCTTCGCTTATCATTGTAATATCGTTGTATCCGTCTCCGCATGCCATAACCTGCTCGCGCCTTATACCGAGACTGTCGGCAAGCCACATAAGTGCGGTACCTTTATCTACCATAAGAGGCGTTATCTCAAGGAAAAACGGTTCGGAGCGAAATACCGAAACTCCGCTAAGCTCGTTTTTAAACAGCTTTTCTGTCTCGGTTATATAATCGGGCTCACCCGTTATAAGATATTTAGGCACGGGATAAGTAACCTCTTTCCGCAGACTTTGAACTCTTTGCAGTCCCAAGTTATTGAGATTTACCTCAAGATAAAAATATTTGTCGTCGGCATTGTCGGTAACCGCTGTATCGCCCTTGTATGTGGTTATCGGGACATTATACTTTTCGGCGACATCGATAATACGGGCACTCTGCTCCGCCGAGAGATTTTTTTCGTACAAAAGTTCACCCGTGCGCGCGTCAAAAATGCGCGACCCGTTGTATGTTATAACATAACCTCCGCCGACGTTAAGCCCCAGCTCCTCGGCATAACGCGTAACGCCGCTTATCGGTCTACCCGATGCTATTGTGACTATTCCTCCGTTTTTCATAAATCTCCGTATAGCTGTCTTATTGCCTGCCGGTATATTTTTTTCGGTGGTAACAAGAGTTCCGTCTATATCAAGAGCAAGTAGTTTTATATGCATATATTTCACCTTGGAAGAAAGAATATCGGTATTGCATAACCGCGATACCGATTATAATTATATCAATGGGCAAGCAAAACATCAATTTGTAGAAATGCAAATAATTCGGTTAAAAAAACGAGAATTTTATATATTATGCGTCATACGGCTTTTCTGCCTTATTTCGTTTTTTCGTCAAGACATTCGATTATCCTGTCGAGCTTATAATGCATATTTTTAAGCAGAATCTCACATTTTAAATTTATTTTATAATCATTTTCGCTGCGCCGACGATCTTTTTCATCCTGTCGCTTTTGACTCATCATAATAAGAGGCGCCTGAATAGCCGAAACGCACGACAAGACAAGGTTCAACAGAATAAACGGGTACGGGTCGAACGACTTTGCCGCCAAAACCGTATTTACTGTTATCCAAACGAGCAAAAGCAGAGTAAAACCTATAACGAACGTCCAGCTTCCGGCAAGAGAGGAGAGCCTGTCTGAGGCCCTTTGCCCAAAGCTTTCTTTACACTCGTTGTTTTCTGAAACCGTTTTATTCAAAAGCAGATGCACTTTTTCTTCATCGTCGAGATCCTCGTTTATATCGTTTAGGATATACTTTATAATCTCATAATCGCTCATTTATATATCACCGCCACACATAAAATATTAAGGCTTCGCAAACAACGAAGCCTTAATATTTTCGGTATAATTTGTTTTTATATACACATGAGAAAAACGCAAAAACCGATTACTTTATGCGCTCAACCTTTAACATATTCGTTGTGCCGGAAATCCCGAGCGGAATTCCCGCGGTTATTACAACAATATCGCCTTTTGAAATAAGACCGTGCTTACGTGCAACCTCAACAGCGTGAGAAAAAAGTGCATCAGAGTTGTTTTTTTCTTCGCACATAAGAGGTATCATACCCCAAGACATATTCATCTGACGGCAAACGGTTTCATCGGTCGTGCAGCTGATTATCATGGAGGACGGGCGATGCTTTGAAATCATACGGGCAGTCGAACCGCTCTTCGTTACCGTAATAATCGCCTTTGCGCCGAGGTCGTGAGCGGTTGTAACGGTGGCGTGTGAAATAGCGTTTGTTATGCTGTTATCGTACTCAGACGAATCATTTTTAAATTTAGTGAGATAGTCTATATCTGCCTCGGTGGTCTCGGCTATAAGTGCCATTGTTTCAACAGCCTCGACAGGGTGCTTACCGGCAGCAGTTTCACCGGAAAGCATAATTGCCGAAGTGCCGTCATAAATTGCATTTGCAACGTCGGTAATCTCTGCTCTTGTGGGACGGGCATTCGTTATCATCGACTCAAGCATCTGAGTTGCGGTTATAACCTGCTTACCTGCCGTATATGCCTTTTTGATGAGCTTTTTCTGTATTGACGGAATAAGCTCAAACGGTATTTCGACGCCCATATCGCCACGCGCTATCATAATACCGTCCGCAGCGGCAATAATTTCATCAATATTGTTGACGCCGCTCATATTCTCTATTTTTGCAATTATTTTTACCTTGTGAAATCCCACGGAATTTGTAAAATTACGAAGATAATCAACATCCGCGGCCGAGCGAATAAATGAAGCCGCTATGAAATCGAATCCGAGCTTTGCCCCGAACGCCAAATCGGACATATCGTGCTCGGAAAGATAAGGCATTGATAAATTTGTATCCGGAACATTTACGCCCTTTTGGTCTGAAATAACGCCGCCGTCAACAACCTTACAATAAATATCGGGGCCTTCGACCTTTTCGACCCTGAGAGATACAAGACCGTCGTTTATTCTGATAATCGTGCCCATTCTGACATCCTGCGGCAGTTCCTTAAAGGAAACGCTCGCCTGCTTTTCGTCGCACTCTATATCTCGCGAGGTGAGAATATAATCATCGCCATCTTTCAGCGTTACGGCTTTGTGGTCTTTAAAATAGCCTATACGTATCTCCGGACCCTTAGTGTCAAGCATTGTAGCTATGGGGAGATCAAGTTTGTCTCTAAGAGCCACCAGCTCATCAAACCTTTTTTTATGCATTTCATGAGTGCCGTGAGAAAAGTTGAATCTCGCAACATTCATTCCGGCTTTTATCATCTTTTCAAGGACTCCGTCCTCATCGGTAGCCGGACCGACGGTGCATATTATTTTTGTTTTTCTCATTTAAAAGCACCTCCAAAAAATATATATAAATATGTTTTTCAAATCTTCCTCAGATACATTGTATAATTAGTTTTGTCAAATGTCAATCATATCAGGCATATTTTTTAGGTTTGTACGTTAATATATTTTTATGCTACGAAAGAACATTATTTTGTATTATTTTAATTTACAATACCTTGTTCGACAAATGCCGAAAGAAAAATAAAAAAGACAGCTTGAAAAACAAATCAAGCCGTCTTTAACTTAAATTACGCATTGAATTTAAAACAGAATATTCCCTAAATTCAAAATCCGTCAACCTTCGTAATCGTCCTCATTTTCCCAGTTATGGAAAACATTTTGAACATCGTCGTTATCATCAAACATTTCGAGCATTTTGCCCATATTGTTTATATCCTCTTCACTTTCGAGCTTTGTATAGGTAGATGGAATATAATCGACCTCGGCTGTCAGGTATTTATAACCCTTGGCCTCAAGATCGTCGCGTACTGCACCCATATCGTTAGGCTCTGTGCGAACTTCGAAAACATCGCCGTCTGTGAGAAAATCGGTGGCACCCGCTTCGAGAGCGTCTTCCATAAGTTTTTCCTCGTCAACATCCTCTTTGTCGATAATAATTACGCCCTCACGGGTAAACATAAACGAAACACAGCCCGAGGTTCCCATATTGCCGCCGAACTTATCAAAATAATGACGCATATCGCCTGCGGTTCTGTTGCGGTTATCTGTAAGAGTCTCGACTATTACGGCAACACCCGACGGACCGTAGCCCTCATAGATTATGCTTTCGTAATTATCGGTATTGCCGTCTCCGGCAGCCTTTTTAATGATTCTTTCGATATTATCGTTCGGAACATTGCAAGCCTTCGCCTTAGCTATGCAATCCTTAAGCTTTGAATTACCGGCAGGGTCGGGTCCGCCCTCTCTGACGGCAACAGCTATTTCACGGCCGATTTTAGTAAATACCTTTGCACGGGCATTATCGGTCTTTTCCTTTTTACGTTTGATAGTACTCCATTTTGAGTGCCCTGACATATTTTTCACCCTCTGTCAAAATTTACGGAAAATATTTTAACATACAATCGCTTTATTATCAAGATTTTTTTGTTTAACGAAACGCAATACGGTTTTAAGCCGCCGATTTTATGAGAATCACACCGAAACGAGTAAAAATACGAAAAATCAATTCACATATAATAAGCTCGTCTTTAAAAGAGTTTTATATAGAATCAAACAACGCATTTGAAATATCCGTTTATTAAGTTACAAAAAATAACATTTTTAGCATTTATTTTATTTAATATAAAAACGCTCAATGTAAAAAATAGTAATGCAAACGCAAATTGTAATGAAAAGGAGTGTTTTCAAATGTCAAGTTCCAAGAACGTTGTTCCGGAAGCTAAGGAAGCTCTTAACAGATTCAAAATGGAAGCTGCTAATGAGGTTGGTGTAAATCTCAAGCAGGGTTATAACGGCGACCTTACTTCTAAGCAGGCCGGCTCTATCGGCGGACAGATGGTCAATGTAATGTGTCCTGTACGAACTGTGCAATTTCAGCGTACAAATTGGGCTAAAAACAACCAACTTCAGCCAATTACATACGAATTTTGCATAGCGGTATAAAAACTCCATTCACAATAAAAACATACAAAACCATACAAATTGATTTAATTAAGAACAACATTCAAAAGCTACAAATAATAAATACAATGAACACCATCTGAACAGCTCCAAATTGTGCTGACAAGAAAATGTTGTATATAAAAGCCAATTATGGTACTACGATAAAAGGAGGATAAATCGCTATGAAAGAACAGAAAATTGATTTTAAAGAAATGAATAAAGATAATAATCAAGGCGAAATAGTTATTTATCAAACTGATAACGGTGATACAAAAATTGATGTTCGATTTGTTGATGAAACGGTATGGTTGACGCAGGCACAATTATGTGAACTTTACCAAACAAGTAAATCAAATGTAAATGAGCATATTAAAAATATTTTTGAAGAGGGCGAACTTGAAGAAAATTCAGTTGTTCGGAAATTCCGAACAACTGCGAGTAACGGTAAAAATTATAACGTTTCATATTATAATCTCGATATGATTATTTCACTTGGTTACCGAATCAAATCAATTTCATATTTCAGCGAAATTAGTGGTAAATGAAAAAGTAAATATAACGAATACCAAACGAATATAACGAACATAACGAACAAATCGGGAATACACATTATTCGCCGTGAAAAGTGGCACAGATTGAAAAGTTCGTTATCAACATCAATGATAAGTAAATTGAATTTGTTTCTATCGGCGGACTTCTTCCCGGCTTAACGACAGATGATATTCGTAGCGGTATTTTCCAGCCAAGAAACAAAAATCTTGCCGAAGTATTCCATCGCCTAAGACTTATTGAAGCATACGGTACAGGAATACGAAGAATTTATAAATTATATGAAAATTGTTCTGTACAGCCTCTCATTGATGTAACGCATAACACATTCAAAATGATTTTGCCAAATATGAATGCTGTTGATCCCTTAAAACATAAAACTTATTTAATGCCACAAAAGGAAAAAATTTTGGACTTTATTTCAAAAAAGGACAGATAACAGAGTCAGAAATTATGGAATTGCTTGGCGTTAAAAGAACAAGAGCATATAAAGTTGCGAAGCGAATGAGCGATGAAAGCCTGATTGTCGCTGTCGGCAGGGGTGCAAATAAAAAACATATAGCAATGGATTAAATGTAAGGCAATTGCCAATAAATTGAACATTACCGATTCAACTGAACTTGTTTGTAAAGAAAAGCGAATCAGCAAAAATAAAGCCATACAATTATTCATTATAATAAAAGCGGTTGGCAAAGCTTCTTAAAGAAAAGTATTTATAATTAAAATGAATATGCCAAGTTTGATGCAAGGCGAATTAAAGAAAAGAAAATAACCTCCAAGTATAATGCGATACCACTCACATTATACTTGGAGGTTAAAGTTTTAATAGCGGCTTGTTCAATCAAATTTATATTATGATTTTCGGTATAGGATTGCTTTCTAGATTTCTACTAAGAATGAAACCTTGTTTTTCTTCATTGCTTTCCAATAACCTTGCAAATCATTTTGCGGTAATGCTTCGTATATAAATAGCCAGAAATTATCCATTTCTGTTGTAATAAGCGATCGAGCATAATCTTGGCACAATTTCACTGATGCTTTGTTTTTCTTTTTATCATAATAAAGATATGTAAACAACAAGAACAAGCAGTTGTTACTGCTTTTTGCAACTTCAAAGTCGAGTTTTGTAATTTCAAACTCATATTTATTGGCGTAATACAGTGCATAACACACTGCTTCATAATTTTTGAGTTTTATGCCTTCGTTATAAAGCAGGGAGGATATTTTCGAAATCACTGTTTTTTCAACGCCAAACGGCTTGAAAACATATTCTTCCAATAGCGATACCAAATATGGATAAATTAGAGCCAAGTGAAAAATTGTTTTTACATAATACGATCTGGCGTTTTCTGTAAGTTGTTTCTTTGACAATACTTTTATGGCATAATTCAAAATCGCAGCATTATCACGATTTTCCTGCATTAATTCTATTGCCATATCCAAATAAGCACGGACTTCCTTAAAATTCATCTTTTCTTTAGTCTCGAATGCAGTGAATGTATTGATTTTTCGCACCCATTGCTCAACTGATGCTGTTGGAAGTTCATCTATAGAAGTTTTCTTGTGGTTAAGAGTCAGATCATACGCTCTTAACTGCTCAGACAATTCGGTTAAAAACAATTGTCCATCCTCGTAGGTAGAAACATAACAAGTATAATCGTCAATGTTTCTGATGTAACGCCATCCTTTGTCATATAAGATTTTATCAATCTTAACTAAAATGATCTCAGACAGTAAATTCGAAACATGAGGACCAATCAACAATCCGTGCGTTTCTCCGTGCTTTACATTTCTTGTACGGAAATCAAGCTCGTTGTACCACTGCGAACTGTCCTTTTGATTCTGCTTCGCTACTTCTTTACCGACCAATGCCCATGAAAGAGCATGAGTATATATACTCGGAAAACAGTTTGAAACATCAGCATGGACCAAATATCTTGCTCCAAGCAACAAATCAGGTTCCGGAGTTCCATCATCTTTCCAATTCTTATAGTTCATAGAAAACAGCGAATCAGATTCCTTCATTTTACGGATATGGGTTCTGCTGATAATATGCTTCTGTCCTTTAGTTTCTTTTTCAAAATATTGCTGAAGCTTCGGCCATATCTCTGATATGTATTTGCACAAACATTGATATGCAGCAGGATTAGGAATACCAAAGGGACGGGGCGTGTTGATATTTCTCATGCTTTCGTGATAAATATATTCCGCAGGTTTCTTAGGGAAAGCAGGCGATTTGGATTTGCAATAGTTGAAAAATGCCTTTGCTGTGAACACCGGAGGAAGCTTTTCGGTAAAAAGACCGTGAGCGAGCAAACCCTCATAGATTTCATCAGCAGATAATTCATTTGTATAATCATAATAATGTTTACTTTCTGTCATTTGTTTTCACCTCAGCCTTGCGTCTTTATTTCACTTTTTCCCACTTTTCAATCAAGTAGTTCACGAATGCAGAGCAGGAAATCAGCATATATTTCGCATCCTCACTGCTTGCACCTGCGAAATCAATACTGCCATGACGGATGCCACCCTCATCGGATGTGTATCCGTATAGGCTGCTCATAGCGCTTTGAAGCGCCTTATGCAGTTTAACGCCCTTGCTTTCCAACTTCTTTAATGCTTCACCTAAAGTAGCCTTCGGATTCTCGGTTATAATGCAACACATTGCCTCGACTGCACTAATAGAATCTTTAATTGTGTTTTCGTAGTCTGGTGCTTTTCTGTTGGAAAATGAGTCTACCGCTTTTCTAATATGAGCCCTTGCAGAATCATATGGGATATTGACAGCTTCTTCGAGGGATTTAAGTTCATGTTCTGATACAATAGGTACAACCAATTTGTCCATGATCCTATAGCCAGAAACTTCTTCTTCAAGAATCCTATTAAAAACTGTTCTCATTTTTTCTACAGTCTCTTGTTCGGAATTCATGAAATACCTTTCAATAAAATCAAAAATCACATACCATTCCTTGGCTTCCATGACATATTTTTGCAATGCTTCAGCATTACGCTTTTTTATCAATTCATTTTTGGGAAATTCATAAGGGACACCCATCTCAATCATCATATCTTCGATGCCGGTAGTATAATTCATCCAGTCGATTGTATCGTATGAATCGAATTCTTGCTTATAAAAAGCTGCAAGGATTCTTCTTTTCAGCGTGTCACTTGCTGTTTCTAATTGCAAAACAGAACTTTTATATCCATATCTTTGAGAAAATGTGCTCATACTTACACCTCCAGTTTGCCATTTATGAGTCGAGAAAACCGCATATCAAGCCAATATTTCCCACTTACCATAGCGTTTGCCGTCAACTCTACGGATATATTGCTTCTCTTTTAGAGAGTCTATAATACGCTTTACGCTTCTAACGGATTTTCCTGTTTGTTCCGCAAGTTCGGTTTGCTTAACAGATGGGTTCGTTTTTATTAAATCTAATACTGCCAGTTCCTCTAAAGTACACTTCAAAGTGCCAATTTGGCACTTTGGAGTTTCGTATTTGGCACTTTGGGAGGCGCTTTCATCCACATAATCAATGTGCATATATCTGTTTTTTAACTCATAATGCATATCTAACAAAAGATTTGAAAAGAACATTTCCAAAAACTTCGTTGTGGAATTGACGCCTTTTTGCAGGTTATTGTAATTTGCACGAACCAAAGCGTTGCGGAAATACCAAGAATTTTTTTCGAATGCGTCGTTGTTCACGCTAAAGCCGAATGTTTTCATATATTTTATCATAAATACAGCAGTTGCGCGGGTGTTCCCCTCGCTGAACGGGTGAATTTGCCAAATATCCGAAGCAAATTTAGCCAAATGCTTTACAGCTTCATCTACGGACAAACCCTCATAAGAAAACTGTTTTTCGGTAGAAAAATCGTAATCCAAAGTTTCTTTAATACTATTCCAATCAGCATAGGTAACAGTATCGCCGTTCAGAACCCACTCTTTCTTTGTGATATTGTACTGCCTGACTTGTCCTGCGTGAATGAACACACCCTCGAACAATCTGCGATGAATTGAAAGCCACTCGGCAGGAGAGAACTGAAACGCTTTTTCGCCTAACAACTTTGCAATTCTTGCTGAAACGATGTCTGCTTCTTTGGTTTCGTTTTCCGTTTCGGTGCGTACGCAACGCTGCTCATAGTAACTGTGAATACGCTTTTGAGCCTCGTCGATTGTGATTTTACCCTCGATATGCTCTTTGGCGGTGTCTAACAAGTAGTCAGAAGTATTCAGCCCGTCAACAGCCTGTAAACCGATAGCTGTTTGCCATGCTTCACTTTTTTCGGCTTTGTCGGGTTCGCCTTGCTTTATATATTCTTCAAGTTCAAATTGCCAATTCTTATCTGGCATATTTGCACCTCCAAAATCAATTGATAAAGTATTTAAGTACAAAGTACAGTAGAACAATAGCCACGATAATTGAAAATACAATCCATCTTACGACCTTTTTTGATTTATGGTTCGGCCAGTTAGGTTGTTTAGAATATGTATATTGCAGTTGAGCCGGTTCGTGATTTTGTACAGATTTTGCAACAGGATGTGGTTTTGTTGCTTGAAAATACATTGCAAGCGGATCAGTTTGATTTATTATTCTTCCATAAAAATCATCAAGTCATTCATCGTCTCCGGCTTCGCACATAGTTTCTTCGTAGCAATCGGGTTCGTGTACTATTTGATTCCTAATCCAACGATAGTGCTTTAGTTGTTTTAAATCATTTTCCTATCCTGTGACAAGAAAAGAACCATGAGGATTGTTTAGCATTTCCTCTATATAGGCGGATACTCCATATTGAGTTTCAAACATTTCTCCGCATATTTTATCAAGATGCTTGTAAGATTCAATAAAACTCATATATGCCTCCGAAATTTGATTATTTATCCGCTGCAATACCGGATTTCATCCAAGCGTCAATTTCGCTGACTTTGAATTTCCAAAGGCGTCCGATTTTTGCTGCGGGCATATTTCTTCTTTCTATCCAATCAAGTACGGTATCACGGCTGACGCCAAGATATTCGCATATTTCTTTCATTGAGTACCAGCGCTCGATGTTAGGATCCATTAGATTTTCCTCGCTTTCAGATAGTTACAATTACACAAGTTTAGTATATCACACAGAACGTTTAAAAGCAATGATTATTGCGGATTTATAAGGAAAAAGCAAGAAAAAATCAAAGCAAAACGGAGCTGTTACTCGAACGGCTCCGTAAGGTTAATTATAGTTATTTGTTTTTCTTGTTTCTATTCGGAAGACTACTTTCAAGCCGCTCTTCAAACTCCAAGTTTCTTATTACGATTCCTAAAACCTTGTGTATAATCTTATCAAATGAATATTTTAAAAGATGGCATTTTCGCCAAATATGACTTACCACTAATAAGGTTGGGCACAACAGGAAGCGGCGAAAAAGAAAAAATAGTTTCAAAATTAAACGAACTGCTTGCATAAACATAAAAGAGTTGAGAAATTATGTTTCTCAACTCCTTTTGTTTATAGTATAGTTCAATATTACGGCAAAATTTCGAGCCAATAGCCGTCCGGGTCCTCAATAAAATAGATACCCATTTCAGGATTTTCAAAGCAGATACAGCCCATTTCTTCGTGCTTTTTATGCGCCGAATCAAAATCATCTG